>Ga0187892_10003522_pt1 | contig 28449 bp, 28 predicted proteins | sample MA1701073metaG_FD_139345 | JGI IMG/M metagenome (GOLD analysis project Ga0187892, IMG submission 139345) | Bio-ooze microbial communities from a basaltic lava cave in the Kipuka Kanohina Cave System on the Island of Hawaii, USA - MA170107-3 metaG ... | reverse complement strand
GTTCGGCGTCGATCAACTCCGCTTTCAGGTCTTCCAGATACTCGTCATCGAGCTCGAAGCGCCGTTTCAGCGCGCGGTAAGCCACCCGCCCTTTGCTCTGTAACAGCCCCCGAACTTGCTCCACTACCTCATCAAAGGTCATGGGAAGTTTCTACTATGATTTGATATTCAGTTCCAGGTCATTCGACGTCTTCTACGCTTACATGAACGACGCAAAGATCGTATCGGCAATGAGGAGCCCTTGCGGACTCAGCCGAATTATTCCCGCGCCCAGTGTCAACAATCCTTCAGCTAAGAGATCAGCCACATGCGGGAACTGTTTGTCGAAGCCGACACCAAAGCGCTCGGCAAATGCCGCTGGAGCAAAGCCTTGCAGTTGTCGAAGGCGGAGAAAAACAAACTCTCCCATCGCCTGTGTGCGTGTGAGCGTTTCGACGACGGTTTTCGCCTCACCGTGCTTGAGCGCTTTCTCTATATAGCGGCGTGGACTACGCTCGTTGCTCCAACGTGTTCCCCATTCAGACACTGTGCTAAAAGAATGAGCCCCGGCGCCAAGACCAAGGTAGCTGACGCCTTTCCAGTAATTGGCATTGTGACGGGCAAAAAACCCTGGTCGCGCGAAACTAGAGATTTCATAGTGTTGATAACCCGAAGCGGCACAGTGCTCTTGAATGAGGGCATACATGGCCACTTCTTCGTCTTCTGCTATTGGCTGTAACTGCCCTTTCTTTCGCATCACAAAAAACGGCGTGTTCTCTTCGTAAGTTAAATTGTACGTCGAGATATGTTCAAGCGCATGGCTATGTGCAAGCGAGAGGTCGTCAGCCAGCATCGCCACCGTCTGTCCAGGCACGGCAAAGATGACATCCATGCTGAGATTCACGAACCCAGCAGCTCGTGCCCAAGTCAGTGTCTGATGGGCATCTTCACTGGTGTGTATCCGCCCTAATATTTTCAGCAGTGAGGGCTGAAACGATTGCACGCCCACGCTCAGGCGATTGATCCCCAGTGTATGGTAGCCGCAGAGTTTTTCTGGCGTCACGGTCGCCGGATCGGCTTCAAGCGTAATCTCCGCGTCTTCCGTAAGCGGCACAAGCTCACCCACTAGAGTCAGGAGCCGTGCAAAGGATTCTGGCGCAAACAGCGACGGCGTTCCCCCACCAAAATAGATCGTTTCGATTGTCTGCCCGTGCCAAGGAGGCTGCGATATGGAGTGCCGCAGTTCGGCACCCAGCGCTTCCATATACTGCTCCTCCGGCCACAACTTCGCCGCGTACGCGTTAAAGTCGCAGTACGGACATTTTACTACACAGTAGGGAAGATGGACGTAGAGGGAGAAGGACATAGAACTCAGTTGTCAGTTGTCAGTCGTCAGTTGTCAGTACAGATGAAGTTAGTAGCCAATAGCAAGAATTATCTCTTTTCCCTACTGACTACTGAATGCTGACTACTGACTACTTTTTCCGTACTTCCGCAACACTGCCACCACGACACCACGGATTTCCAAATCTTTCTCGCGGACATACAGCGGTTTCATCTCTGGATTCGCGGGCTGCAAGCGAATCCGCCCGCCACGTTCTCGGTGGAATTTCTTGACTGTCGCTTCGCCATTGACAACCGCGACGACCGTCTCACCAGAGTCGGCGGTCGGTTGTTGTTCAACAACGATGAAGTCACCGTCCAGAATCCCCTCGTCGACCATGGACTGACCTTTGACCTGGAGGGTAAAAGTCTGGTGCGGACGACGAACAAACTCTTCTGGGACCGACAACGTCCCCTTGATCTCAATCGCTTCAATCGGTGCTCCTGCCGCTACCCGGCCAAGGAGAGGCAGCGCAATCGCCTGTGAGACCGGCTGTGGGGGTACGAGTTCAATCGCGCGACTCAAATTCCATTTGCGCACTATCACTCCCTTACGTTCGAGGTTGGTCAAATGCTTATGGACCGTTGCTAGCGAAGAGAGGCCAAAGTGCGCGCCGATTTCTTCGAGGGTGGGCGCATAGCCGTTGGCTGTGATGCAGTCCCGTAGATAATCCCACATCTGCTTTTGTTTACGAGTGAGAATCATAGACACCTCCTTCCCCTGTTATGCCAGCGAAGAGAAGGCGAATCAAGTCAGATGAGAAAAGAATGTCATTCCCTTCGCCTCCAAGGTCTGCAAAGATGACGCGCTGTGGAGGTGCTATGCAGCCGATCAACGGGAAAACCCAACCATCATCAGCACGGAGGTTGCTGTGGCTCTTCTCCGCACTCTTGCTCCTGGCCTACGTCTTTGCCTACAGTGGGCAGTCGCCACTGGACAACATCAAACTTCCCCCAGGATTTACGCTAAGTGTGTATGCTGAAGATGTTCCTGGCGCGCGGTCACTCGCGCTGAGCCCAAATGGGACGGTGTTCGTTGGCTCTCAGAAGGGGAGCGTCTATGCCCTGGTTGATCGCAACCACGATAACAAGGCCGATCGAGTGTACATTCTTGCTCAGGGCTTGAACTCGCCGAATGGCATCGCGTTCCGTGAAGGTGCCTTGTATGTCGCAGAAATCAATCGCATTCTGCGTTTCGATCAGATCGAAGATCACCTTGAAAACCCGTTGAAGCCGGTGGTGATAACCGATCAACTCCCAACCGATCGCTGGCACGGCTGGAAGTTTATTGCCTTTGGGCCGGATGGACTCTTGTACGTTCCGGTCGGTGCGCCGTGTAACGTCTGTGAGCGAGATGATGAACGGTATGCTTCACTCTTGCGCATGAAGCCTGATGGTAGCGACGTCGAAGTCTTCGCCAAAGGTATTCGCAACACAGTGGGGTTTGATTGGCACCCGGTCACCAAAGAATTGTGGTTTACTGACAATGGGCGTGACATGTTAGGTGATGATATTCCACCGGATGAATTGAATCAGGCTTCGCAGCAAGGTATGCACTTTGGATTTCCCTACTGTCACGCCGGAACCATTGCTGATCCGCAGTTCGGCGAAAACCGCAAATGTGAAGAATTCACTCCACCAGCAATTAACCTTGGTCCGCACGTCGCTGCTATCGGTATGCGTTTCTACACTGGCACGATGTTCCCGGAAGAGTACCGCAATCAGATTTTCATTGCTGAACACGGATCGTGGAACCGCTCTCAGCCTATCGGCTATCGCGTTTCGCTCGTACGCGTCGCGGATAACAAGGCCGTGAAGTACGAAACCTTCGCCGAAGGGTGGCTGCAACGAGGCCGCGCAACCGGGCGTCCTGCCGATGTCCTGGTCATGCCCGACGGTGCATTGTTGGTCTCAGACGACTATGCCGACGTTATCTATCGGGTGAGTTACAAAAAATAACGCGTGAGGAGTTCTCCCGGTCGCTCCCCTGTTCCTCATGGCCCGCTCAAGAAGGGTCAATCACGAAAAGGCCGCTGTTTCCACCTCGCTTCTAATACGGTTTCCAGTTGAGAATTATTCATAAGTGTTCGCCCTTCGACAGGCTCTTAGAGGAGGCCCATAGCGCACCCGGTCCATGCGTTACGCACTGGCGAGTGCTTGGGCAAAATCCGCGGTAATATCTTCAATCGCCTCAATTCCAACTGACACGCGGATGAAACCATCGCCAATGCCGATCTTTTGCCGTTCTTCTGGAGAGAGCCAGCGATGGGATGACATCGGTGGATAGAGCACTTCAGTGTAAATGTCACCAAGTGTTGTAGCGGGAAGGCAGAGTTGCAGCCGATCCATAAACTGCATCACCTGCTCGCGAGTGCCATTCTTCAGTTCAAAGGCCACCATCGCCCCGAAGAGCCCTTCACGCAGCAGAGTCTTTGCTAATGTATGATGTGGATGGCTTGGCAGTCCTGGGTAGATCACTTTTGCTACCCGTGGATGGGTTAATAACCACTGCGCTAGAGCGAGGGCATTCTCGCATTGTCGTTGCACCCGCAAGGTCAGCGTCTTCAAGCCACGCAGAATCAACCACGCATCAAACGGCCCAAGCGTTCCCCCAGCAAGCTTCGCCACGGTTCGCACTTCTTCACATCGAGCACGGGTGCCAATCACTAGTCCACCCATCGCATCACCATGTCCGCCGAGATACTTAGTTGCGCTGTGGATCACGAGATCAGCACCATGTTCCAACGGTCGGCAAAGGTACGGTGGCGTGAACGTGCTATCGACCATCAGGGCCGCCCCAACGGCGTGAGCAGCAAGAGCGACAGATGGAATATCAGCAACACGCAGCAACGGATTAGAGATAGTTTCAATCCAGACAATCTTCGGACGTTCTCGCGTGATTGTCGCCGCGACATTCGTCAAGTCTGCGATCTCAACAAAGACCACTTTCACACCCAGTCTTGCGAACAGTGTTCCTAATAGGCTGTACGTCGCACCGTATACATCTTGGCTGCAGACGACGACATCGCCGCTTTTCAACCCGACACCGAGTAGGGCAGCATGTACTGCGGCCATTCCCGTAGCGAATCCAACCCCGGCTTCCCCGCCTTCCATCAGCGCAACGGCCTCTTCGAGTGCAGCCACGGTTGGGTTACCGTATCGCGTATAGACAAAACCATCTTGTTCACCGCCGAAAATCGCATCGAGGTCCTGCATCGGATGGAGATAGGTCACCGACTGCACAATCGGTGCTGTCGTCGTCACCACATCCAACTGCTTACGATGCCAACCCGCTCGTGCGGCAATGGTCGGGAAATGCCAAGGAGGATGTTCGGATTTCATAGATGCCTCTCAAAAAGCGGTTAGCCAGCAGAAGAAGCTCTCAGCGGTCAGCACTCAGCGATCAGCCAAAAGAAGAGGAGCCAAAGATCCCACCAGAAGCTGAAAGCTGACGGCTGAGAGCTGAGAGCTTTCGCTCAGTAAAACGCCATACTCGCAAAACTGACCGACGACTGTGTCGCCGGGTCAATCGAACGATCATACTTCAACAGTTTGCCTTCTTTCGCCTCGACGAGATGCAAGAACGTATACATCGGCGCGAACCCACATACTCGCCGCCGGTCGTTATCTTTGGCGATCTGGGCGAAGAAATCGGCATGGTCGACTTTCTCTAGGGCTTGGATCAAGCGGTGATCCTCGTCCTCCACCCAATTGAGGAACGCCTCGGTCAGTGGCCCCTCATCGCCAAACTTCTGCCCCACGTGGGCAAAATCGACTCCAGCGACAAAGCAAATTTTCTTGTCGCTTGCCGCAATGGTGTCCTTGAGTGCGTCAAGGAAGGCGGCAACCCGTGGCACCTCGACCGGTGGTGTTTGACTGATCACCATGTGATGAAATGATGAGACGAGCAGCGGCACGATGGTAAATGAACGTTTCTTGCCGAACACGTATTGGAGAAACAGGGTCTGAAACTCCAGCGAATGCTCGGTCCGATGGAGCAATTCATCAGCAAACAGGTCCTCGTTGTAGCGTTCTTGTAAGGCGCGAATGAACTCACGATCGGTTTTCACCGGACCGAGTGGCGTGTTGTAGTCTTTCTCGGTCGCGACGAAAAGGTTCTCCATCCCATAATGTGAGGTTCCCAGAAGGATGAAGAGATCCGCCTCACAACGTTCGGCAAGCTCTTTGTACCCGCAGGCGTATGCAGTTCCACCAACACGCAGATCAATATGGGGAGCGATCAACCCACGGATCGGCGGAGCAGCCACGTTCTCAGCTTGCGGGAGGCCTGGCCCTTGCGGTTCTTTGAAAAAAGCCGCGGTTTGTTCGGTAAAAACATCGGGCCGAGAAGAGTAGCACGTATCGGCGTGGGCCATATCGCGCATCGGCGACTGGTGAAAAGCCTCATGGATTTCGCGTCGGAGGGTCGCAAAGCGTTCGCTCTCCAGGTAATGATACTGATCAAGTTGTTGGATGAGGTCGTTGATTTTCTCCCGCGGTAACACTTGCTGGAATTGTTGGGCAAAGGCCTCCTGGATATCCATCAGAGAATGCTGCCCATCAAAGTGGCTAATGATGAAATAGGTGGGAGCAGGCAGGAGCAATGGTGTTTTCGCGTAGTTGAGGGGATCGCGAATGTAGATGCGGGTAAGGTTATCTACTTCGACTGGGAATGCTTCGATATAGCGGAGCTTGGGATAGTCCATCACAGAAAACCTCTCCTCTCTTTCTCCATACTTTTTCCTTGTTACACATAGGGACTTTCTCCCAAGGGATCAAGTTTCCTTGACAGGACCGAGGCAAGAAAAATATAGTTCTTAGTCGAAGAAAAAGGAGGAGAAGTTATGAAATTCGCATTGACTGGGGTTGGTAGTGGCTCAACTGCCCGCCCCGAATTGCTGGTCCAGGTAGCCCAAAAAGCGGAAACGCTCGGATTTGAATCGGTATGGATTCCCGAACATCTCGCCGTTCCGACACAGATCACCAGCCGGTACCCATACTCCGCTGATGGGAAATTCCCTGGCGGCGCAGGAGCGGCGCTACACGATCCGTTTATCGCGCTTGGCTTCGTCGCTGCATGCACCAAAACTATTAAACTTGGTACCGGGGTTTTCGTCCTTCCTTTACGAAATCCCCTGGTGGTCGCCAAAGCGGTCACCAGTGTCGATGTACTCTCAAACGGACGGTTGCTGTTTGGGGTCGGCATTGGCTGGCTTGAAGATGAGTTCAATGCCGTCGGGATGAACTTCAAAGATCGCGCCGCACGGACGCGTGAATGGATCAAGATAATGAAGGCATTGTGGACAGAGGAAACTCCGCAGTTCTCTGGTAAGTTCCACAGCTTTGCGCCGCTAGGATTCAACCCCAAGCCAGTGCAAAAACCTCACCCTCCGATCATTTTTGGTGGCGAAAGCCGCCCCGCCCTCAAACGTGTCGCCGAGGTGGGCGACGGTTGGTTTGGGTATCGCTACACGCCGGAGACGATCGCACCACAAATCGCCCTGCTTAAAGAACTTACAGAACAAGCAGGGCGGAAATTTTCTCAGCTGGAAATTACCATCGCTCCAGACACAGGCGTACAACTGACGCTGGATGCAGTAAAGCGGTTCGCTGACGCTGGAGTGCATCGGCTGACGACGTTCGCACCGGGCTTTATCCCGCGGGCAAAGTTCGACACCGACCTGTATCCCAAGATGGAACAGTTCGCTAACGACATCATTGCCAAACAGTAGAAACACCGCCGGCGGTCCGTTATGGGCCGCCGTGCTTGCGCCATATACTCACCGAAGACCCGCGCTATTCGGGCGGAAGGGTCGCTGAGATTGGCTACCGGCGAGGATTACTCACCCTCATGAAGCGCAGCAGAATGAGGGTTGAGGGCCTCCAATTGTTCGACGCTTTTAACGGCAAACACTGAAACATGAGAGCATGCCCGATAGAGATTGCTAGACGAGCCTTTTGTATTGCTTAAATAGAGTTGCGGAAATTTGCCCTTAATAGTAGCTAAGCTATCAAAAAGTGAGTAAGAGTAATGAATTCCATCTCCCTGAGAATATTTTTCTAGCTTCCCCCCATTCTTGACATACTGAAATGCCCTCCACAGCCCCAGAGACCGCAGGATTTGAGCGAGTGCTCTTTGTGGAAACGAGCCACAGCCGTAATTGTTCAAATCTGATAAAAATATGCCATATTTGGCAACACGGCACATCTCAGCAACGGCTGCGTTTGGTCGCTGAATATGGTGCAAAATGCCAAAGGCAGAGACAATATCCCAACTCTCTGACTCAAATGGCAGGGCTAGAGCATCACCGTCTATAAGCTCAGTCTCCTTTATGCCATTTTTATAGGCGACCTCCCTGAGCTCGGTCACTGGTTCGACTCCCATCACGCGAGTAGATTGAAGATGTTGTTTTGCGTGTCGCAGTACACGCCCCGTTCCGGCCCCTACATCAAGAAGTGATTTCAACGAGTAGTATCCTAGAATACCAGTGAGCTGAGCTAACGCATACTCTTGCTCTGATTCTAAGAGGTGCATTTGGTCATACTGAGATGCAGTGGCGGCGTAATATGCCCTCTGTGTAGTAGCTGCGCTTTCTTTTTTCATACTTGAGTCGAACTTTATGATAGGCTGATTTTCATGTTGCTATTAACAGCAACATGTTGCCACTGATAGCAACAAGTTCCTAGATCTAGCAACCACAAAATTTCTACAAGTTCGCTACTAGGCGGCCGCAGTAAATATGCTATAGCAGACAACACTCATGTCTGAGCACGCAGTAGAAGAAACAGATCGCATGCTCCGGGTCGGTGTCGTCGGTGTTGGCTACCTGGGCCGGTTTCATGCACAAAAGTACGCTGTGTTACCGGGGGTTACGTTAATCGCGGTTGTAGATACCGATGCCAACCGGGCCGCGGAAATCGCTCAGGAGTTTCACACAACTGCACTCACAGACTACCGCGAGATCTTTGGCCAAGTCGATTGTGTCAGCATCGCCGTGCCGACCCAGTTTCACCATGCTGTTGCGTGTGAGTTTCTCCAGCATGGTATTGATGTCCTGGTGGAAAAACCGCTGACCGCGACGGCGACAGAGGGACACGAACTGGTTGCCCTGGCAGAACGTCACCAGCGGATTTTACAGGTCGGCCATCTCGAACGTTTTAACCCAGCCCTGCGTTCACTCACTGGCATTCTCACTGCGCCTCGGTTCATTGAATGTCATCGTGTCGCTCCCTTTGTCGAACGGGGAACAGATGTCGATGTCGTGCGTGACTTGATGATTCACGACCTCGATGTGATTTTAAGTCTCGTCCGTTCACCGGTGACTTCCATTGAAGCCTTTGGGGTCCCGGTTCTGACTGCTGAACCAGACATTGCGAACGCGCGGTTGCGATTTGCTTCGGGATGTATCGCCAATGTCACTGCCAGTCGCGTCGCTCTTAAGCGCGAGCGAAAAATGCGCGTCTTTCAACCGGATACCTACTTAGTAGTTGACTACGGCGAGCATCGGATTCGCATCTGTCGTCGCGAACCTAGCTCACAGCCGGGAGCCCTGCCCAATCTGACTTTTGAGGAGCGCGAAGTTGGGGGCGAAGATGCCCTGGAAGAAGAGATTCGTGCCTTCCTGCACGCGGTCCGTGAACGGAGCGAACCAGTGGTCAGTGGCCAAGATGGGCTGCAAGCGCTAGAAGTGGCGGAACGGATTGTTGGCTGCCTGGAAATACCATAAAACGTGCTGCGGAAAACGTGGAACGTAGATGGAAGACACAACACGCAACACGTAACACGCAACATCCAATACTCACATTGTGACTTCTCCTATCCCCAACTCCCAACTCCCAATTCCCAACTCCCACTTGGCATGTCGTAACCCTCGCATCCTGCTTGTCGCTGGCGAAGCCTCTGGGGATATTCACGGTGGTGATCTCGTTTCCGCCCTGAAACGCCAGGCTCCTCAGGTGGAGGTTTTCGGTGTCGGGGGACCGGCCTTACAAGCGGCGGGCATGGAGACGTTGGTTGATACCGCCACCATCGCTGGCATGGGATTAGTTGAGGCGCGGGATAAACTTGGGGCGTTGATTCGGACCTACCGTCAGCTCAAGCATATTCTCCATACTGATCCCCCCGACCTCCTCATCCTGATTGATTTTCCGGAATTCAACTTACGTCTCGCTAAAATTGCCAAGAAGGTTGGCGTCCGGGTCTTCTATTACATCAGCCCGCAAGTCTGGGCGTGGCGGAGACGAAGAGTCTACACCATTGCCAAGCGGGTTGACCAGCTCGCCGCCATTTTTCCTTTCGAGTCCGCTTTCTATGCAGCACACGGATGTTCAGTAGAATTTGTCGGTCACCCCCTAGTTGATCGCGTGCGCCCTACCCGTTCTCGTGAAGAGACGTTGCCGCAGTACGGATTCGACCCTACGCGTAAGTTGATCGCCCTTCTCCCTGGAAGCCGTGCCCAAGAGATCCGCTATTTGCTCGCACCCATGCTCGGTGCAGCCTCTCTGCTTGGCAATGCGTATCAGTACGTTGTGGCCGCCGCCCCCACCTTGTCTACCCACGAGGTGCGCGCACACACGAAAGATACGTCTGTTCGGGTAATTCAAGGAGATACGTACAATCTCGTACACGCGGCTGACCTGGCACTGGTCGCTTCTGGCACTGCCACACTGGAAACCGCTCTGCTCGGACGGCCAATGGTCATTGTCTATCGCTTGGCACCGCTCACCTACCTGCTGGCACGGCTGCTAGTGGATGTCCCGTTTATTGGCATGCCAAACCTCATTGCCGAGCAACGTGTTGTTCCCGAACTGATTCAGGGACAGGTCACACCGGAGCACATTGCCACGGAAGCACGGCGGTTGCTCACCGATGCACAAGCGTATAGCGTGGCGCAAGAAGGTTTACGCGAGGTCCGCCACCGTCTTGGTGGTGGTGGCGCTGCTGCGCGGGCTGCCGCGCTAGTGGTGGAAATGCTGAAAAAGAAGCAATGAGTGTCGAGCGATGAGCAATGAGTTAGACGGCAAAACGGGGCCTTTTATTATCCATACGGTGTTTCTAACCGTTTTCACTCGTTGCTCGTTGCTCATTGCTTTTCACTTGCCGCTATGAACGTTTACCGTCGCCTGCTGCCGTTTCTTCGGCCCTATCTCTTTCCGCGTTTTACAACTGCCATTATTTGTATGGTGATGTTTAGCGCCACCAATGGTGTTTTGCCTTTCCTGGTGCAACATGTGTTCGACGATATTTTCGCCCAAAAGAATCTTGAGGCGCTGCGGCTTCTCCCCATGCTCATCGTTGCCACCTTTATCTTCCGTGGACTGATGAACTTTGGTCATGCCTATCTCATCGAGTACGTCGGACATCGGATTGTCGAAGATCTGAGGAATACCTTGCATCGACATTTGCAGACCCTTTCGCTTTCATATTTTCAGCGGAATCCGACTGGAACACTGCTCTCCCGTGTCACTAACGACACCACGATGGTCCGCGAGGCGCTCACCCAAGCAACCGCCTCCATCATGCGCGACGCCACCACACTAACCGCCCTGATCATCGTCGCTTTTGTCAAAGACTGGTTCCTCGCCTTGATCGCGTTTGTCGTTTTTCCCATCACCATTTTCCCACTGTTGCAACTTTACAAAAGGGTGCGCAGCTTCAGCCGCAAGGGCCAAGGCTCACTTGGCTCGCTTACCGCATTGTTACAAGAAACCATTCAGGGGAATCGCATCGTGAAAGCGTTTGGTGCTGAAGCCTATGAGCAGCAACGGTTCGCCACAGAGAACCATCGCCTCTTTCGCCACTCATTGAAAGCCGGACGGTTGCGTGCGTTTGTTCCTCCTATGGTCGAACTCGTCGCAGCGGGCGGAATCGCCGCAGTCGTTTGGTATGGCGGTTATAGCGTCATTACAGGAGAACGGACGCAAGGGGAGTTTATTGCCTTTCTCACTGCCCTTCTTCTCCTCTATGAGCCATTCAAACACCTCACGCGTACTAGCGCGGCTACTCAAAACGGTCTCGCTGCGGCAGAACGGCTCTTTGAAGTGTTGGACGAGCGTAGTGAGATCAGCCAACGTCCCGGCGCTTACACACTGGCCGGGGTACGGTACGGTATCCGCTTTGAGGGAGTACAGTTCCGTTATCTAGAAGAGTGGGTCCTCAACGGTATCGATCTGGACATTCGCGCGGGTGAGGTCGTTGCTCTAGTTGGTCCGAGTGGTGGCGGGAAAAGTACCCTCGCCGACCTGATCCCGCGGTTCTATGACGTCCAGCAGGGTCGCATTACGATTGATGGGATTGATGTCAGAGACTTGACGTTAGCCTCGTTACGCTCGCAAATTGCCATTGTTTCGCAATCAACTTTTCTCTTTAATGACACCGTTCGCAACAATATCGCCTATGGGACGCTCGACATGCCGTTCGAAGAGGTGGTCGCCGCCGCGCAAGCTGCGTACGCCCACGACTTCATCATGGCTCTCCCGCAAGGGTACGACACGGTCATTGGCGAACTCGGCTCGACCCTCTCTGGCGGACAACGGCAGCGCTTGGCCATTGCCCGTGCTCTTCTCAAGAATGCGCCGCTTCTGATCCTCGACGAGGCTACGTCATCCCTCGACAATGAGTCGGAACGGTTCGTCCAGGCCGCGATCGAGCGATTGATGATGGGAAGAACCGTCCTCGTCATTGCTCATCGTCTCTCGACTATTCACCATGCTGATCGTATTGCGGTGCTCATCGACGGGAAAATCGTCGAACAAGGGCAGCATGCCCAACTGCTCGCGCACAACACGCAGTACCGTAAGCTCTATGACCTGCAATTCCACGATGCTCCCCTTCACTAATCCAGCTCCGCATTTTCCACTCCGCGAAGAGCTAAAAATTCGCGGGTGGACTGCACTAGCCCTGGGGGCGTTGTGGACGTTGGGGATGACGATACGGAAGCAATACATTGGCGGAGAAGAGCTGCTGGCGTGCTGGGAACGACGCCAACAAGTGATCCTGGCCTTTTGGCATAGCCGGATTCTCTTCATGCCGTTTCCCTACCAAGGTCACAAAGCTTGCATTATGAACAGCATCCACCGCGACGGAGAAATTATCACACGCGTGATCAAACGGTTTGGCATTAGTGCGGTACGAGGCTCCTCGACTCGGGGGTGGATGGGCGGACTCAAAGGCATGCTTGAAGCCTATCGACATGGCTATGACCTGATCGTGGTTCCCGATGGTCCACGCGGGCCGCGGTATCGGGCAAAACCTGGCGTGCTTCAGTTAGCGCGGGCCACTGGCGCGCCAATTTTCCCTATCACATGCAGTGCAGCCTGGAAATTCACCGCCCCGAGTTGGGACCGGCTCATTGTCCCCCTGCCGTTCAGCCGTGTCCGTTATGTCGCCGGACCACAGATTCTCGTACCCCCAGATGCCTCGGCCAGCCAGATGGAAGAAAAACGCCAAGAATTGGAAGAGACGCTCATACGAATCACCGCAGAGGCAGATGAGTATTTTTCTGGTCTACCGGCGTCTTCCCCTGTCACATCCGCATGATTCTCGTTCTCTACAATTTTCTTCTCACCGCCCTCGCCTTACTCGCCTTACCAGTTGTCGGAGTGGCGTTGCTGCTCCGCCCTCGCTACCGCCTGGGCCTTGCTCAGCGGTTAGGATTTCTTCCGCCTGAGGTCAAGAAACAATTTATCACCCAGGCCCCGCTGTGGATACACGCTCCCTCGGTCGGCGAGTTGCTCGCCACCCGCCCCTTTCTTCGTGCCCTGAAACAGGCGTTTCCTACCATGCCCATCCTCCTCTCGTGCCTCACCCCGACGGCCTACGCGACCGCGCAAACAAAAGTTCCAGAAGCGGATGCACTGATCTATTTTCCTCTCGATCACCCATTGTTTATTACCCATGTCTTGCGACACATCTCTCCGCACGCCTTTCTGTTCACTGAAACTGAGTTGTGGCCAAACTTTCTGACGACTTTGCAGCGACGGGAGATTCCCACCATCCTCGTCAGCGGTCGGTTCTCGGCCCGTACTCAGGCTCGCTATCGTTTCCTATCCCCTTTATTTTCCCCTCTCCTGCAACAACTCACCCGTTGTTGTATGCAAACGCAGGCCGATGCCGACCGTTTGATCACCGCCGGTGCCATACCTGAATGTGTGGCCGTCACCGGCAACTTCAAGCTTGATGGGGTGACCGAAAGCGGGACGCAAGGAAGGACTATACTCGCCGAAGCAGGTCTGGCAGACAGAATTCTCTTGATCGGTGCGAGCACCCACACCGGAGAAGAACTTCTGCTCCTCAACGCCTCACGTCGCCTACGCGCAACCGTTCCCCAGCTCTTACTCTTATTAGCTCCACGCCATCCACAAAGATTTTCTGAGGTCGAGCAATTACTGAAGACTAGGGGCTATTGCTACCAGAAGCGCAGTCAACCTCCTGAGCAAACTCCTGCTGACGTTGAAGTCTTTTTGCTCGACACGTTAGGAGAATTAGCCTCGTTTTATCCTGGGGCTGCACTCGTATTTGTCGGCGGTAGTTTGATCAAGGGCCCCGGCGGCCACAGCGTTATCGAACCTGCCTTGGCCCAGGTCCCCGTTTGCTTTGGACCATATACCCGGAACTTCACAAGCGTGGTAGAAGAGTTAGTACGCGAAGGAGGAGGGTTCGTGGTGCATAATGAAGACAGCTTTTGTCAGCAAGCTCTGCCGTTCCTGACGAATAGAGACCTTCGCCAGGAGGCTGGCGCTCGCGCTTTTGTTATTGTTCGGCGCGGACAAGGAGCGGTCGAGCGGACGCTGGCTGTGGTTCTCGATGCCCTCAAGAGGCTATGCACACACGACACCTGATTGAAGACGTTTGGCAGCGGCAACGCTTCTGGCAGCAGTTGGGGTGGCTCGTGCTCACTCCACTCTCGCTTGGGTTCTCTGCCGTGATACGCAGCCGCAATCTGCTCTACAACCGCGGCTGGCTCTCCTCCATACGACCGCCCCTCAATGTCGTCAGTGTGGGGAATCTCACGGTCGGGGGCACTGGCAAAACCCCAGTGGTTCTATGGCTTGCCCAGGCATTACGAGAGCGTGGGTACCGTGTTGGGATTTTGACGCGTGGGTATAGAGGAACCAATCCTGGACTGACTATCGTGGGCACGGAAGGAAAGCCCTTGGCAACTCCGGACGAGGTCGGAGATGAAGCGGTCATGATGGCGCACCGTTTCTCTGGCGTGGTCATTGTTGGTCGAGATCGTGTTGCCGCCGCACATCGTGCGTATGTTGAATTCGGTCTCGACGTTGTCCTGCTCGACGACGGGTTTCAGTATCGACGCCTACAACGTGATGTCGATATTCTCCTCCTGAGTGGCCAGAACGATAATAACCACTGGTTGCTACCGGCTGGTCCGTTCCGTGAATTATTGACCGCGACCAAACGTGCCGACGTCGTGGTACTCACCAAAAGTGCATCAGTGGAAGGTCATAAGCAACTGCGCCTGGCAAAGGGAAATACCACAGCACCGATCTTCTCTGCTGATCTCGTACCGATGGCATTGGTAAGCGTCATCCAAGGGCAGTGGCAAGAACAGCCACTCACTTTACTCGCTGGGAAGCGAGTGCTGGTGATCACTGGGATTGCTGCACCAGCACCATTTTACCGCACGCTCCGCGAACAGGGTGCAGAGATTGGCGAAATTGTGGAATTTCCTGATCATCACCGTTACACTAACGCAGATTGGCAGACGATCACTCACATCGGCCAGAAATGTGATCTCATCGTCACCACGGAGAAAGACTTGGTCAAATTAGAGCGTTTTCCCTTTGCCGCCGGTCGATTGGTGGCGCTACGCGTACAAATGCCAATTTCCCCTGCAACTCCGTTCCTGGCGGCAATTGAACGGCGATTTCGTTATCAAAAAACGGATACGATACCTTATGGCTGCTCCCTTTCTCATTAAGGCCGTGACCGATCTGCTGGCCGACCTCCCAGCCAACGGCAAAATGCTGCTGGACGTGAGTTGCAAAGAGGGGAACGTGCTCCAGGCACTTGCGCCACGAGGGTTCACACTCCGTGGAACCAATTTTGAACCGGACGGCCCTTCTCTCAACGGTATCCCTGTTGACTATGGAATCGATTTACGAAAATCCCTTCCCTATGCGGATGCCAGCTTCGATGTCGTCCTCCTTGTCGAAGTGATCGAGCATCTGGAAAATCATCGCATTGCCATCGGTGAGCTGGCACGTATTCTAAAACCCGGTGGCGTGTTGATTCTGACTACGCCGAACATCATGCGGCTGAATTCACGCTTGCATTTTTTATTCAGCGGCTATCACAAAACCAAGCGTCGCTTTATTCCCTTTGCGACACCGCTTGAGCAAGCGCATCGGTTTCACAACTATCCGATTGACGTCCCAATCCTGTACTATTTGTGTAAACAAAGCGGTCTTGAGTTTGAGCAATTGGGTACTAGTAAAGTAAAAACCTACTCGCGGCTGTTGTTCGTCTTGTTCGGGCTGCCAGTGCAGGCGTATACCTGGTACACCTTGATCGTGCGGGAAAAGGATCCAGCACAACGGCAAGAAAATCGCCGTCTCTGTCAGTGGCTGCTCAGCTCACGCACGCTTATGGAAGATAATTTGGTACTGCGGCTACGGAAGATATAAGGAGACCTCAATGGCGGTTAGCAAAGAATTACTCGATATTCTCGTTTGCCCCAAATGCAAAGGTGATTTGCTTCTCACAGAAAAACAAGATGGGTTGATCTGCAACACCTGTAAGCTACGCTATGCTATCAAAGACGATATTCCGGTGATGTTGATTGATGAGGCGGTGAAGGTAGAATGAAGCCTCTAGCGCGCCGGGGAATGAATTCCCCGGCTACACTCAGATGCCCGCTCTTGGCGGGCTTACCGCTGAGCCCCAGAGGGGTTGTCGATGGTAGCCGGGGGTTTGAACCCCCGGCTTGGGCCAAGTACGGCCAAGTAGAGAAACCTTCCGTATGAAACATGCCGCCTCCCCCCGCCTGCTCGTCGTTCAAACCGGCTTTCTTGGCGATGTGGTCCTAACCACACCGTTGTTGACAACCCTCCATCAGCATCTCGCTCCCGCATCACTGACGGTTCTGACTACCCCGCAAGCAAAACCGCTGCTCGAATGCCACCCCGTAGTCAACCAAGTCTTCGTCGATGCCAAACGTGCGGAAGGGCGTGGATTGACCGGGCTCTGGCGTATGGCACAACGCTTGCGACGCGAACACTTCACCCTCGCGGTTGCCGCTCACAAATCCTTCCGCACGGCCTTGCTCCTCATGCTCGCGGGTATTCCGCAACGTATTGGGTTTCGTCAAAGCCCTGGTTGGTTTCTCTATCATCAAACGGCCAATCGTGACCCACACCGACACGAAGTCGAACGCATTCTCTGTATCATGCGGGCGTTTGGCCTTGAGCCCGAAGATTGTGACCGAACCCCGCTGGTCACCTACAATCATGACGCAAAAGCGAAAGCCGAGGCTCTCCTGCACGAGGCTGGGGTTGGAACAACCGAACCCCTCTTCGTGGTCTGCCCAGGCTCAGTTTGGGCCACAAAACGCTGGACGATTGATGGCTTTGCCGGTCTGGTTCGGCAACTCGAGCAACGCTACGGGCGTGTGCTCTTATGTGGCGGACCGGAAGATAGTCCCATAGCCCAGATGGTGCATGAACGGTCCGGTCAACAGAGCGTCAACTTGGTTGGCCGAGCAGATCTACAGACGTTCATGGCGCTCATTGATCGAGCGCAGGTCGTTGTCAGTAACGATAGTGCCCCGATGCATATAGCTGTAGCGCGCAATGTGCCGGTGGTAGCAATCTTCTGCGCCACGACTCCTAGCCTTGGTTACGGTCCGTATAGCAATCGCGCCGTCATCGTGGAAAAAAAGGACCTTTTTTGTCGTCCCTGTCGCCGGCATGGCGGTCCTTCCTGTCCACGGGGCACAGAAGACTGTATGCGGCAGGTGACCGTAGCCGATGTGTTGGCAGGCATTGATACTCTTCTCATCACTGCGGGAAAGCAAATGCAACGATCGTCCCTCCTCGCCCATGGATAACGCACCCCGTATGCCGCCTCCGAACTTGACACCCTCACTACGAGAGCGTTTTCAGTTGCTAAATGCAACTTCGTCCCGTGATGCTGACGCCCTTGCGGCGAGCGGACAACAGGTCACTCGCTGGCACTTGTTCACTGTCCCATTTCTTACCTTCGTGCGTGTGTATTGCCGTCATGGCTCCTGGCGACACGGTATTGCCGGTCTTATTCATTCCTTGTTTGCAGCTTACGAAGCTTTCGTTCGGCAGGCAAAATTGTGGGAGCGCCAGCACGTGCGCACCACCACTCCACCGCATTCACAGTCCTGACATGACCAGCCTTACTGTCCCGCCTGGGTTCGTCGCTCATACTAACTCACGTGAGACCTGGTGGCTCAAAGCTGGTTGTGAGTCTACGGTACTCGTGGCGGTCCAGCAGCTTGCTAAAGAACAACAGCAAAGCACTGTGGACGCTGTTTCCACTCACATGGCCACCCCCTTACGCTGGGGACGCGGTCATGTCTGGCGCGTGCAAACCGACACTCAGGGAGCGGTGATTATCCGCCACTATCGTCGTGGTGGGTTCGTGCGCCATTTCGTGAGTGATGTTTATTGGGACCAACCGCCACGACCACTGGCCGAGTTGGTGTGCACCGAAACAGCCCGACAGCGTGGAGTCTCAACTATTGAAGTTCTTGGCGCACGAGTCAGATGGATCACTCGCAGACTTTATCGGGGTGTCTTCGTCTCTCGCGAGCGAGAAGGATTTCACAACCTCTGGGAATGGCTGCAAACCCAACCTACAGGTCCGACGCGAGCCTCCACTCTCACGGCAGTGGCTCGCACTATTCGGACCATGCATGACGCTGGGATCGTACACACCGATCTGAATCTGACGAACATCTTAGTACAGCCTGGAACCGCCTCTTCCCAAGTCTGTATACTCGATTTTGACCGCGCACGCCTGTTTCCCAGCCCCGTGGCACACGTCGATCGAGAACGGACCTTGAATCGCCTTCAGCGATCGCTGTGTAAGTTGAATCCTGACGGTTCGCTGTATTCTGCTGCTGATATCGCTCTCCTATGTTCAGAACCCTCTCCTTGACAGATTCGCTCTGAGCAGAAAAAAGAGAAACCAGTTTCTTCATCCCCTCACCCTAACCCTCTCCCATCCAGGAGAGGGAATTTTTGGGGAAATGACGAATAGTATAGACAACTACCGTGTCCTCCATATCACTCCCTCACATTCCACAACGTATTCTCTTTGTGCTCCTGGGTGCGATTGGTGATGTCACTCGTGCGCTCCCCCTGCTCACGCGGGTCCGCCGCGCCTATCCCTCTGCCCATATTGCCTGGGCGGTGGAGCCAGCAGCTGCACCCCTGCTCGACTATCATCCCGCCCTCAATGATGTCCTGCTCTATCAGCGCACTCGTGGCTCATGGAGGTTTCTGCCTTTTCTCCGCAACATTCGTCAACAACGCTTTGACCTCGTTTTTGATCTTCAACGTCATCTGAAGAGCGGATTGGTCAGCTTTTGGTCCGGTGCTTCTATACGTGTAGGGTTCCCTCGGTCCAACACGAAAGAAGGGAACTGGTTGTTTAATACGCATACCATTGATGCCATCCCCGACTTCTCTTTGAAGCTTGGTCAATATCTCAAGTTCGCCGAGGCATTGGGCCTGCCGGATGATGGGATCATTTTTGACCTACGGCTGCGCCCCGAAGAAGAGCAACGGGTCGAAGCCGCGCTATCCAAGACTCCTCATCCTTTTGCCGCGTTTTTTCTCGGGTCGCGCTGGCCCAGTCGATTTTGGTTTCCCCAAGCGACTGCCGAGGTAGCGCGGGTGCTACAACAGGAATATGGTATGGATGTGGTACTTGTGGGTGGACAGAATGAGGTGGCTTTTGCTCAAGAGGTCAGTGCAGCGACCGCTGGGAAAGTCACCAATCTCAGTGGAAAAACGACTTTGCGTGATCTGATCGGGCTCTTTTCGCGTGCACGGTTAGCCCTGGGGCCAGACTCCGGTCCTATGCATATTGCTGCGGCAACTGGAACTCCAGTGATCTCACTCTGGGGCGCAACGAGTCCACTCCGCTCCGCTCCATGGGGGTCTGAAGCCCTTGTCCTACAAGGACCAGCCGCGTGTAGTCCATGCTACGCGCGCCACTGCCCGATTGGCCGTGCTTGTATGCAGCGTATTACTCCAGAGCACGTCATGCAAAAGGTACGCGCTATTCTGCAACCAGTGGCGAGCACGTAAACAGCGATTCCCAACAGCAAGTTATGACCCGTCCAAACATTCTTTTTCTGCTAATCGATTGTCTCCGCGCCGATGCCGTAACTGGCGCAAACCGCGGCGCGCAAACTCCAACCCTTGATCGTCTCGTCCGCACAGGGGTGGCCTGTACGCAAGCCGTCTCTTCAGCGTCATCGACCACACCTTGCGTTGCGAGTTTGCTCACTGGCACTTACTCATTCGTCCATGGTATCCGCTCGATTTTTGGCTTGAAGATGAACGCGACGGTTCCTTCGCTGATAGAAGCCCTTCGCGCGGAGGGGTATCAGACCGTTGCCGAAGTCAGCGGTCCGTTATTTCCAGAAACGGGGCTTGCCCGCGGCTTCGACGTCTATCATTTTCGCGAAGGCTCGGCTTACCTCTCAACCACATGGGGGGTGGACTTGCGACGGCGATTGCAGAGCCGCGAGTTTCGCGCTCCTTGGTTTTTGTTCCTTCATCTGTGGGAGTTGCACCACCACCGCCACATTCTCCCAGCGTTCGCCAGTCGCACCTATGGACGGAATCGCTATGAGCGGGCACTCTCATCACTCGATGCGGAGTTAGCAACCTTGATCGCCGCCCTCCCCGCGAACACACAGATTGTCCTCCACGGTGATCATGGCGAACGGGTTGTGAAAACCGACTTGCAATATCGTTTGTACCGTCTCTCACGCGATTTACTTGGGCGCACCACGATGAAGCGCGAAGGACACGAAATGGATGTCTCCGAAGACCTCATCCGCGTTCCTCTCGTGTTCACGGCAATCGCTGGCAACGGGCACCCACTGTGGCGCCCAGGGACGCAGGTCTCACAGCTCGTTAGACAGATTGATGCCGTGCCAACCCTCCTCGATTTAGTTGGCATGTCGGTCCCACCCACGATTCATGGTCGCAGTCTTGTTCCCGCATTGGCCAATAATACTCCTTTGGGTATCGAGGCCTACCTCGAAGCTTTTCTGCGTATCCGCTCTGACCCACGGGATCGACGCGTCGGATGGCGCACCGAGGAATGGAAATATATTTATGCGCCACAAAACCCGCGGTTAGCGGAGGAGTTGTATCATCTCCCCTCGGATCCACAGGAACGACAGAATCTGGCGTCGCGTCGACCCAACGTCGTTGCACCGTTGCGACAGCGGATTGAGGCTATTCAGCAGGGCCCCATTGCTCCAAACCCGGGACAAGTGATGAGCCCGGAAGAACAGGCGCAAATTGAGAAACGTTTGGTTGAGTTGGGGTATATGTGAAAAAAGGGCAGCTTTTAGCTTTTAGCTCTTAGCTCCGAACTCCGAACTCTTAACTCCGAACTGACTTCGCATGTCTTCTCTATCAACATTGTTTTGTGTTCCGGACCGCCCAGAGTTACGCGACCTTTTGGCGCAGGCACCAGTGTACAATGCACCGACACAGGATCTCAAACATCATCGTGGGACCACAGTGACGTTGGTCTCTCTTACCTCTGGGCCGGTGGTCGTCAAATACCATCACCTCTCCACCTGGCGGCGCTGGGGAGATAGTCTCCTGCACGGATCACCAGCAGTGCGATCCTGGCGAGGAGCACAACTCCTCCAAGCGGCAGGGATTGCTATTCCGCGCCCTCTGGCCGTTGCTGAAAGGCGAGAGGGCGGCGTTGTCCAGCACAGTTTCTACGTGAGCGAGGCACTGCTCTCCCATACTCCCCTCAATGTTTACTGGAACACGCTGCAGCAACCGCGTCCTCGCCACCAACGACAGGCGTTCCTGTGTGCCCTGGCAGAGTTCGTCCGGACCCTGCATTCTGCCGGTTTGTATGTTGGTGACTTGAAAGACGAGAACATTCTAGTCAAAGACAACGAACAGGGACAGTGGCAATTCTTCTTAGTTGACCTTGATCGCGTGACCTGTGAGGTCCCGCTGAGCCAGTCCCGCCGTTTGAAGAACCTCGTGCAATTGGAGCGGACGTTAGGGCGACATGCCCGTGTCAGTGATCGGCTCTTCTTCGTGCATCAATACCTCGGCATCCCACTCCCACCACGACCGCAGCGGCATGCGCTCCTTAAACACATCCTTGATTTACGAGAGCAGAAGAACCGCGAGTATGCACGTCGTCGAGCCCGGCACAACCAGAAACAATTAGATACTGCCTCAACTCCTCATCTTCCGGCAGTCCTCAGCGTCGCACAGCGTCCTCCCATTACTTGCTGTATTATCTGTTTTAACGAAGAAGCAAATATCCGCCGTTGTTTAGAAAGTGTGCAATGGTGCGATGAGATCGTGATCGTTGATTCCTTCTCAACGGATCAGACGGTCAACATCTGTCGCGAGTATACTCAGCGGATCATCCAGCGGTCTTGGCCAGGGTATGTTGAACAGAAGCGTTTCGCACTTTCACAGGCCACCTACGACTGGGTTTTGAATGTCGATGCCGATGAGGAGGTGTCGCCTGAGTTGCGGCATGAAATTCTTGCGGTCCTCCAGCGAAATCACCCTGATGTCGATGGCTACTACATCCCTCGCTTGGTGTATTACCTTGGGCGCTGGTGGTGGCGCGGGTGGTATCCAGGCCACCGCTTGCGGCTCTTTCGCAAGGCAAAAGTGCGATGGGGTGGCGTAGACCCGCATGAGAAGGTCTTACTCCACGGCCAGGCGGATCGCCTCCACGGAGACTTGTACCATTACACGTATGACGATATTCACGACCATCTCCGCGCCCTCAATGGTTTGACAGAAATCGCATCGCGCGAGTTAGCGCTGCGGGGAAAACGTGCCAGGCTTTCGGATCTGCTGCTGCGCCCATTCTGGCGCTTTGTCCGTTTCTATGTTCTCAACGGCGGGTTTCGTGAAGGAGTGCCGGGATTTTTTGTCGCTGTGACTACCGCGTTTTATGTCTTTCTGAAGTACGCCAAGCTGTGGGAACGAACGACTGACCACTATAGCCATGCAAAAGCTGAACATCCTCCATATCGACCCGGAGAAGAATTGGGGTGGCGGGGAAGTGCAGGTGCTCGGACTCACGACCTATCTGCATCGCAACGGCCATCGGTCAGTCGTCGCAGTTGACCCTCGTGGCGCACTGTCAGCCCGTCTCTGCCAGCAGGGACTTCTGAGTTGCCCCTTGCGCGTACGGAACCATCTCGATGTGTTTGCTGGCTACCGCTTGCGCCGTTTGGTGCGGACCGGAGGCTACGATATTGTCCATTTCCACACAGCCCGCGCCCATGCATTGAGTCCGTGGTTGCGCGGACTCCCAGTCAAACGTCTCGTCACTCGTCGCATGGATTACCCTATTCAACCTGGACGCATGACCCACCTGCTCTATGACCAGAGTGTTGATATGGTGGTCGCTATCTCACACGGGGTTGAATCAGCGCTCCTCGCCGGAGGCGTTTCGCCCGTGCGGATCAGACGGATTCCCAGTGGGATTGAGACTGCTCGCTTCCTCCCGACCGAGCACCGTCGTCAGCAGATGCGTACTGCTCTCGGTATCGAACCACACGAACAGATGGTGCTGATGGTTGGAGCGCTCACCGAGCGTAAGGGACATAACTCTCTCTTCTCTGCTGCCTACATGCTCCAGGAGCGCGGTGTCCGACTCCGTTACGTTGTCTGTGGTGACGGCTCGTTGCAGGCAAACTTAGAGGCCCAAGTCCGTACTCTCGGGCTCCAAAAGATAGTCCATTTTACTGGTTTCATTTCTGAGGTCACAGACTATCTGGCGGCAGCAGATATATTTGTCCATGTCCCGTTGTGGGAGGGCTTAGGTGTTGCGATCATCGAAGCCCTTGCCACTGGTTTGCCGGTTGTTGCTAGCCGTGTAGGCGGCATCCCAGAGTTACTTGACGATCAAATGACTGGCCTGCTCGTACCATCGCAAGATGCGGCTGCTCTGGCTATTGCCATCGAACGGCTGGTCCACAATCCGCACTGGGCAAGAACGTTGGGAACGAAAGGCCAGGCATTCGTACAGGCTCAATTTGATGTCTCGGTCATGGCACAAGCTAATGAATCCCTCTATAACGAACTGCTCTCTCGTCCGAGGGTATAGGAACGTGAAGCATCGCTCTTCTTCTCTGTTATCAGTCACCTCTCGCCATCTGGCTACAATCCTTGGGCGATTGTCCCGGGTGCGGGTGTTAGTCATCGGTGACTTGATGTTGGACCGTTATATTTGGGGGCAGGTCGACCGCATTTCGCCCGAAGCCCCAGTCCCGGTCGTGCGGGTCACCCGCGAGAGTCTTCACGCCGGGGGTGCTGGGAACGTCGCGGCGAATATCCGTTCCTTAGGTGGGTCGGTGATGAGCTGCGGAGTCATTGGGAACGACCAGGCCGGGCTTCGACTCCGACAGGAATTGAACGCCATCGGCGCAAGTACGATCGGCGTCCTAACAAACCGTGGCATGGCCACGACTAGCAAAACCCGCATCATTGCCCATAGTCAACAAGTTGTCCGTCTTGATCGAGAACAAAACGACATCCTCGACAATCGGGCTCGCGCCCGCTTGCGTCGATTCGTGCAACAGCAAGTACGAGAGTGCGACGTGGTGGTCGTTTCTGATTATGGTAAAGGCGTCATTGACGCTGACCTTCTTGGACAGCTCGCCGAACTCCGTGAGCAACAGCGTTTTGTTTACGTCATTGATCCCAAGCGGCAGAACTATGCCTATTATCGTGGGGCAACCCTGGTCAAGCCCAATAAGGAAGAAGCAGGCCAGGCCGCAGGGGTCGAAATTCGCAGTGAAACAAACCTCCGGCAGGCTGGTACCCACTTGCTTGACCTTTGGCGAGCCGAAGCCGTCCTGGTTTCGCGTGGCGAAGAGGGGATGAGCCTCTTCAAACGCGGAGACAGTGTCCAACATTTTCCCACCACGGCGCGTGAAATATTTGACGTGACGGGCGCTGGTGATACTGTTCTAGCGACCTGTGCGCTCGCCTTAGGTGCAGGGGCAACGTTAGAAGAAGCCACGATCTTAGCGAATCATGCCGCTGGGATTGTCGTAGGAAAAGTTGGGACGGCAACGGTGACCCTGCTTGAAATGAAAGACGCCTTACGAAAGAGCACCTTATGCGCAGTATGACTGGCTATGGCAGCGGCAGTGCGACATTTCCCGGAGGTCGATTGACTGTCGAACTGCGGACCGTCAATCACCGCTTTCTCGAACTAAAAATGCCTCTCCCTCGTGAATTCCTCTCCTATGAACAAGAGTTTCGTGAGATGATTGAATCCCACCTCACGCGCGGGAAGATCGATATGTTCCTCACTACGATGGGGAAGCCGCCCCGGCGCTACACGATCAACCTCAATCTCGAGTTGGCACGGGCGTATCGGGGCGCACTGAATCGATTGCGCCGCGAGCTGGGGATGACTGGAGATGGTGACTCTTCCTTCCTTTCGGCCCATCCCGAACTGTTCCAGGTCCAAGAACAATCGCAAGCCACGGCTGCCCAAGCCGAAGCGATCAAAAAGGCACTCGCCCAGGCGCTGGCCGCACTCGATCGCCAACGCCTCCGGGAAGGACGTTTTTTGCAGCGAGAACTGCGTACCCGCATCACCACCTTAGGCAAAGTCCACCGCCAGGTGTACGCACGGAGCGGGGTCGTCCAGGAAAACACGCGGAATCGCTTGAAAGAACGCGTCAATAACCTTCTTCAAGGGCTCCTGCAAGGAGTCGAAATTGACCAGAGTCGGCTACTGCAGGAAGTAGCGACTTTGGCTCAACGAGGTGATATTACTGAAGAACTTGTCCGCCTGCAGAGTCATCTGGAAGCACTTGCTGACCTGCTCCAGTCCACAGAACCGGTCGGGAAGCGCTTTGATTTCCTCTTGCAAGAGGTGCAGCGAGAGGTCAATACCGTTGGGTCAAAAGCTGACGATACCCAAATTCGCCATTTGGTCGTCTCAGCAAAAGAAGAGGTAGAAAAATTGCGAGAACAAGTGCAGAATGTAGAATAATTGTATGTCAGACGACCCAGACACTTCTTTCTCATTCTCCCGGCAGGGGATTTTGTTTATTATCTCTGCCCCATCTGGAGCGGGTAAAACCACTTTGGCCCATCGTATTTTCCAAGCGGTCCCCGACCTGCGCCCTTCGATCTCCTATACTACGCGTACTCCCCGTAAAGGGGAGGTCAACGGTCGCGATTACTACTTTGTGAGTGAAGAACAGTTTACCCACATGCGCAGCGCTGGGGCGTTTGCCGAGTGGGCCCACGTGCATGAGTTCTTCTATGGCACCCCACGCGCTCCGCTTGACGAAGCCGTGGCCCAGGGGCGCGACCTATTGCTTGACATCGATGTCCAAGGAGCAGAGCAACTGAAAGCAACCTACCCTGAAGCGGTGTCCATCTTCGTGTTACCGCCATCGTGGCGCGAACTCGAACGGCGGCTGCGGGGGCGCGGGACTGACCACGAAGAGGTCATTACCCGTCGCCTCCAACGGGCACGCGAAGAGGCCCGTGAGTTTTCCACCTACGACTATTGGATCGTCAATGACAGCGTCGAACATGCAGTCTCTGTCCTGCATGCCATTCTGACAGCAGAGCGTGCCCGGGTCGTGCGGCTGCGCAACAGGAGCATCGTATGACCTTGGGTGAACTCGTCGAGAAGGTCCGTGCCTATCAGCCCGATCCCGATACGGAGTTGATCACTCGCGCCTACAACTTTTCTGAACAAATGCACAAAGGCCAGACTCGGCTCTCGGGCGAGCCCTATTTTATCCACCCCGTCGGGGTTGCCAGCATCATCGCCGATATGAAGCTCGATGTGCCGAGTATTGTCACGGGCCTTCTTCACGATACGGTCGAAGATACTCTTACCTCCTTGAGTCAGGTCGAAAAAGATTTTGGGCAAGAAGTGGCGACGCTGGTGGATGGTGTGACGAAAATCAGTCAGATCAACTTCACGACCCGTGAAGAACGACAAGCGGAGAATTTTCGCAAGATGATTATCGCCATGGCCCGTGACATCCGCGTGATTCTGGTCAAGCTGGCGGATCGCGCCCACAATATGCGCACCTTGTCGTATCTGTCTGAACCTAAGCAGCGGGAGATCGCTCAGGAAACCCTTGATATTTATGCGCCGCTCGCTCACCGGTTGGGCATTTATTGGCTCAAGAGTGATCTGGAAGACAACGCCCTGCGGTACCTCTACCCAACGGTGTACGGCCAACTCAAGCAGGATGTGGCGAAAAAGAAAGTCGAACGCGAGCACTATATTGCTGAGGTGATCTCGATCCTTAAAGAGAAACTCGCTGAGGGCGGTGTACAAGCCGAGGTCTACGGACGGCCCAAACACTTCTATTCCATCTATCACAAGATGCAGAGCCAGAATCTCCTGTTCAGTGAGATTTACGATCTCGTCGGATTCCGCATTATCGTCAACGAAGTCCGTGAATGCTACGAAGCGCTCGGGATCGTGCATAGCCACTGGAAGCCGGTCCCTGGACGCTTTAAGGATTACATCGCGCTGCCCAAAGCCAACCTCTACCAATCGTTGCACACCACCGTGATTGGTCCCTATGGAGAACGGATCGAGATCCAAATCCGCACCCAGGAAATGCACCGGGTGGCGGAACAAGGCATCGCCGCTCACTGGACGTACAAAGAAGGTCGCCGAGGGTTGGAAGAAGCGCAGCGGTTTGCGTGGTTACGCCAATTGGTGGAGTGGCAACAGCAACTCAACGATCCACAAGAGTTTTTGCAAACCGTGAAGGGCGACCTGTTTACCGAAGAGGTATATGTCTTCACCCCTAAGGGCGACTTACATAACTTTCCCCAGGGTGCGAGCGTGATCGACTTCGCCTATCGTGTGCATACCGAAGTGGGCAATCATTGCTCTGGTGCCCGAGTCAACAGCCGCATGGTTCCCCTCCGCTATCAACTACAGAACGGTGATACTATTGAAATCATTACGTCGACGCAGCAAACTCCAAACAAAGACTGGCTGAAAATTGTCAAGACGCCAAAGGCACAAAATCGTGTCCGCCAATGGCTCAAAGCCCAACAGCATGAGCGCAGTGTTGCCCTTGGGCGAGAATTGCTCGAACGTGAACTCGCCCGTCATCATCTTGATCTCGCTAGCATACGGAAGCAAGGCAAAATTGAAACCGCACTGAAGGCATTAAACCTCAAGGATGAAGAAACGTTCTTGGCGGCGATCGGCTATGGTCAGGTCACCCTCGGCCAAATGCTGCCGCATGTCATACCGCAAACAGAAACGACCCAAGGGCAAGTAGCCGATGCCCTGGAGCTAGAAAAGATTCGCCAGCGCGCACCGATCCGCGAGGACCGTGGTGGTGTCCGGGTTGGCGGTGTCGAAGATGTACTGGTACGATACGGGCGGTGTTGCAATCCGCTCCCTGGCGAACGGATCATCGGGGTGATTACTCGTGGCCGTGGTGTCACTGTACACACGATTGATTGTCAACGACTTCTCGCCAGCGACCCGCAACGTCACATCACGGTCAGTTGGGACAACAAAGCCGAAGCCCTTCGTCCCATCAAGATCGAGGTGGTCTCAGAAGATCGTCACGGTCTACTCGCAGCATTGAGCAAAGCTATCAGTGAATCTGGGGTTAACATTGCCAATGCGGATGTACGTACTCTTCCCGATAAGCGGGCCATGAACGTGTTTGAAGTCATGGTCCCGAGTGCGGATGTGTTAGAGCAGTTGATGCGCAACTTGAATCGCGTGCGCGGAGTGGTGAAGGTGACGCGGATGGGAAGGTAGCAAAGGTCAGGTCTCAAACAAGTCTCAAGCCAGTCTCGGACAAATCTTGGACTTGTCTC
>Ga0187892_10003521_pt1 | contig 28459 bp, 31 predicted proteins | sample MA1701073metaG_FD_139345 | JGI IMG/M metagenome (GOLD analysis project Ga0187892, IMG submission 139345) | Bio-ooze microbial communities from a basaltic lava cave in the Kipuka Kanohina Cave System on the Island of Hawaii, USA - MA170107-3 metaG ... | reverse complement strand
GCACGAAGCCGTCGTCTCTTAGTGCAACCGTTCGGACCTTTCGTGCAGGCGTTGGCGGCAGCTCTCAGCTTTCCGAGGTAACTGAGGATTCCGCCGCCCGCAACCGGTCAGACAGTTGCGGGCGGCGGTATTTCTAATTAGCGGCTTTTGCGACCGAGCCGCCGCAGGGAATCGGAAAGGACGTCCTGAAGCAGGGTCGCCGTCACCGCCACAGGCAGGATCAGGAACTTCTTGCTGACGAAGACGCCCAGCGTCATCCCCACAAGCGTCAGCGCCGACGCATTCTTCCGGACGAACCGCTCCACATCCGATCCCGAGATCTCCTTGAGGCTGCGGGACACGGACTGCCGTGCGACCGGAGAGCGGCGTCCCGACACGCGGGTGCGCGACTTGCGGGAGGCGCGCCGGCCGCCGCGGACGCGGCCAACATGGCTTTCGACGGTTTCCTTCATGAGTTTACCCTCGATAAAAAAAGGGCCCCGTCCCGTCCGATAGGGCGGGACGGGGCTCGTCCTGGTACTACCGGTCGTCGCGGTCCTGCTCCGGGCGATTCCGGCCGCGGGACCGTCCCTGCGCGGACAAGCCCCGGACGCGATTCGTCCGATTCTTGCCCGAAGTGCGTTTCCCCGTCCGCTTCTGCGGCATGGGCCTCTCCTAAAAAAGAGTATCCATCGAGATAGATGCGCGCGCGGGCGGTCCGTTACGCGAGGAGATAAGAGAGATAAACGGAGATAAGGGAGATGGCCTACCGGAAGGAGATAGGGCGAAAAGAGGAGATGCGGGAGATAAGAACCAAGCCAATAACGTCCGGGCGCGCGCGACGTCAGAGAGAACGGAGGACACCTCACATGAAGCATTACGAACCCAAGGATTTCGGCCACCTCATCGGCCTCGAGGGGCTGACCGACGAACTTCTACGGAACCACTTCGAGCTCTACAAGGGTTACGTCAAGAACACGAACGCGATCATGGACGAGATCGCCGAGCTGACGCGGGGCGGGAAGCAGGCGTCGCCGGCCTTCGCGGAACTGAAGCGGCGCTTCGGCTGGGAATGGAACGGGGTTCGACTTCACGAACTCTACTTCGAAAACCTGTCCAAGAGTCCCGAGCCGCTCGCGCCGGAGAATCCCTTCTCGGACCTGGTAAAAACGAACTTCAAGTCCCTCGAGGCCTGGACCGCGGAGCTCGAGGCGGCCGGCAACATGCGGGGGATCGGGTGGGTGGTGACGTATCACGACCCCGCCATCGGCAACCTCTTCAACGTGTGGATCGACCAGCACGACACCGGACACCTGGCCACCGGCGTGCCGGCCGTGGTCCTGGACGTCTTCGAGCACGCGTACATGCTCGACTACGGCGTGAAAAAGGCGGACTACCTCAAGACCTTCCTGGGACATCTCGACTGGGCCAAGGTCGGCCAGCGTCTCGGGCTCGTCGTTCCCGCCCCGGCGGTGGAGGCGGCTCCGCGGCGCACGACTTCGTCCCGGAAGCCGCCGACAAGCCGGAGGATGCGTTCGGGGAGGTAGTTTCAGCGCGGCCAGAAAGATCTCGTCGATCAAAAGATCCCTTGCAGGGGGGGTACGGGGGATACCTCCCCCGGGCCACACGATCTTTGATCTTCGATCTGTGATCTTTCTAAGCGGGCCCTCGCTCAGGGTCAGGCGCTTTCCTTGGCGCCGCCGATCAGGCCCAGGTCCTTGGCGAGCTTGAGGAAGTCCTCGCACTCGAGGGGTTTGACCACGTAGTTCGTCACCCCGAGCTTGTGCACTTCGATGACGTCGCGATCGGACTCCGATGAGGTGAGGACGACGACCGGGATCTCGCGGGCCCGCTGATCCGCCCGGATCCACTGGAGGACGTAAAGGCCGCTGATCGTGGGGAGCCTCAGGTCGAGGAGGATGAGCTTGGGCAGCGGCGCGTCCTTACGGTGCGCGAAACGGCCCGACGCGGTGATGAAATCGAGGGCTTCCGCGCCGTCTCCGGCGACGACGACGTTTCCGTGGAATCCGCTGCGCCGCAGGGTCCGCAGCGTCAACTCCACGTCGAACGGGTTGTCCTCGACGAAAAGGATGTCGGGCGACTCTTCGGCATTCATCATCCGGGCCTCGGTGCAGGCTCTAAGAGCCAGGAACGGGAGGAATGTTATGCCGGTTATCGGACGCGCGGACCCCTCAGGAAGTCTTCGAGGAGCTCCGTGGCCTCGTCGCGCAGCGATTCCGCGCCCTTGTTGTCCTTGAGGACCTGCGACGCCGCCCCCTCGAGATCCAGCCGAGGGCGGTCCACCCGCCCACGCAGCGGCACCTTGAAGGATCGCCCGAGGATCCGCCCCAGCGCCGGAACCTTCCGAGCCAGCCGGTCGCCGATCGGGATTTCCACCGCGAGGTCCATCTGGCGGTCGAACCCGACCCAGCCGCTGAACCGAACGGGGAAGCGTCCCGTCATGAAGGTCATTCCGGAATAGCGGCAGCGGCCGCGTTCGACGGAAATCTCCACCGGCTGAAGCTCCCCTTCCAGGCGGCGCCCCGCGAATTCCACGGCATCGGCGAGCGCGTCCAGCGTGGGCGATCCCGAGACGCGCAGCGCGCGCACGCCCAGTCGCCCGCGGCCGCTCAAAGCCTGGGCGGCCACGGCGACCCAGTTGCCCTCGGTCCCGTCCGCGACGCCCTCCCAGGTGAATTCAAACTCCGCCTGGATCGCGCCGCCCAGCTCGCCCCCGACCGTGTGGAACAGGGGGCTGACCTTCTCGAGGAGAGACCCGAGGGCGGCGCTCGCTCCGACCTCGTCGGCCTTCAGTTTCAGGCGACCGGCCGACGCGCGCAGCGATTCGCGAATCTCCAAGTTGAAGTCCAGCGCGGCGCGGCCTCCGTTCAGCTCCAGAGGCAGCGTGGCGCTCACCTTCCCGCCCTCCAGGTCCACCCTGAGGCGCCCCGAGGCGGTCAAACCGGGCCGGACCAGGCGCGGGAGATCCGCCGTCAGATGGCCCCGGGCGCCGCGGAGAAGGCCGGCCAGGCCCGTGCCCGTGCCGCGGCCCGAGAGCTGGAATTCCATGTGCTTGGGTTCGGCCCCCTCGAGCCGGACGGGCAGCCAGGGAGAAAGCACGGACCCGAGCGATTCGGGCACGAACTGCAACGAACCCCGAAGGGCGCCTTCCTGCACCTCCGCGCCGCCGAGGGCGACCGCGCCGGAGGCCTCGCCCCGGACCGCTTGCGAGGAGAGCTGGAGCGTTCGTACTTCGATCCTGGACGCCGAAACTCCGACGTCGAAGACCAGCGTGGCGTGAGGCTCGCGGACGATCGTCTTCGGGTCGATCCACTCGAAGCCCGCAAGATCGACGTTCCCGGACACCTTTCCCTCCCCGGACCGGAGCGTGCCTTCCAGGCGGTCGAACTTCGCCCGAAGCGTCTCGTCCTCCGGAGCGGCGCCGGGACCGACTCCGCGGGCCCGAAGGCCGGCGTTCCGCACCTCGACCTGAAAGCGCGCGTCGGGCAGGTCGCCGGGCGGCGTTTGCTTTTTCTCTTTCTCCCGCGGCCGCTTTGCGATCTCGGGGAAGTCGTAGTTGGCCTTTCCCTGGGCGTTCTTCTCGAGGAAAACCTGGGGTTCATGGACGATCGCGCGACCGGCGATTCGGCCGCGAAGGGCGGACCCCGGCGCGACCTTGAGTTCCGCGTGGCGGATGGTGAGGAGCGGCTCGGTGAACCCGTGAGGGACGGCCTTGAGGTCTCGAAGCTCACCCCGGCCCGACCACCCCACGGTCAGGCTCCCGATGTGGACGCGGGCGTTCATCCGTTCCCCGAGCTCTCCGCGAAGCTTCGACCGGGCGATGGCGGAAAGGACAAGCGGTCCCGCGAAAAACACGGCCGCCGCCACGCCGAGAACGGCCACGGCCGCGATGAGGAGCCGGCGCCGACGGCGGCGCGGCGGCTGGGCCGGCGCGGGCGCGGGGGCCGGGACGGGGGCCGGGTCCGCGGTCATGCTAGGAGCCCCTGGAGCCGAGCGCCCACAGAAGAATCGCCGGGCGGACGCGGCCGCGTTCCGACTCGCGGGAAGAGGTCATGAGAGTCCTCCGATCGAACCGAAACCGAGGTGTCCACCTTGCCGATCAGTCGGCGGAGGCCGGCGTTACGCGCAATCCAGGCGCGGGCGGGGCCGCCCGTGGAGCCGCGGACGCGCCTCCAGGGCCTGCCGGAGCACGAACTCTTCCCGCGCCCGGCGCAGCGGCGCGGCCATCTCCGAGGCGCTGCCGAATCGCTTGTCGGGGTCGATCGTCAACGCCCGCTTGCAAATGACGTCCAGGTCGCGCGGCACGACCGGGTTGAGTTCGCTCGGCATGTCGATCCCGAGGGGAAGGGCCCCGGTCAACATTTCGTAGAAGACCACGCCGAGGGCGTACAGGTCCGCGCGCGCGTCGCCGGGGCGTCCGGAGACCCGTTCGGGCGCCAGGTAGAACATCGTGCCCGCGACGGTGGGGGCGCCGCTGGTGCGCATCCCCTTGGAGACGAGAATCTCGCTGTGACGGGGCCGGGGGTCGACGCCCAGGCCCAGGTCCGTGATCTTGACGAAATACTGGACGGCCTTGCCGCGGGAGGGCCGCTTCTCCACGAGGATGTTTTCGGGCTTGATGTCCAGATGGACGATGCCCTGGGCGTGCGCCGCCGAGAGCGCTTCGCACACCTGGACCGCCACGTCGATGGCGTAGAGCGGCGGCAAAATCCCTTCGTCTTTCATCAGCTGCCGCAGGTTCTTTCCCTCGACGCACTCCATCATGAAATAGGGCGGGTCGTCGTCGGTGTTGAGGCCGACGGTTTTCACGATATGCGGGTGGTTCAGCCGGTGCTGGAGGAGCGCTTCGTTCTTGAGGTAGCTCAGGCCGAGGGGATTCTTCGGGATCTTGATCGCGACGTACTTTCCCGGGATCTGGCTGTGTTCGGCCTTCCAGACGTCGCCGAAGCCGCCCTGACCGAGCTTCTCGACCAGCCGGTACTCCGAGATCCGATCACCCTTGTCAACTTTGCGGTAGAACATTCAGCCGCCCGCCTCCCAGGGGCCGACACGGGCCTGTCCACGCTCCGCCCGTTGACCTACTGATTCGTGCCGACCCGTTTCGTTACCGGGGCGGCGTCCACTCTCCGGTCCTGGGGCGCCCGGAATCGGGCGGGCCGCGCGGGCCACCGCCGAACCGGGATAACAAAGGCAGCCGCTGCGAATCGACCCCTCGAAGTTTTGGAGGTGAGCGACCATGCTGGACCGCGTTCTCGTCCCCCTGGATGACGCCCCCGGAGCGGAGGCCGTCCTTCCGGAGCTCGCTCGCTACACCCATCGGAAATCCATGGTCTCGCTGCTGCACGTGGCTCCGGCGCCCGAAGGCCCAGAGGGAAAGCGGTCGATCCATCACCTGACTCGCGTCGTCCAGGCCCAGTCCTACCTCGACTCCGTGCGGAAGAAATTCCCGCGGGTCCGCGGACGCAACATCGTCGAAAGCGGGGACCCGGCCACCCGGATCGTCCAGGCGGCCCTTCAGCTCGACGTCGCGGTGATCGCCATGGCCTCGCACTCCGCCTCGGAGACGGGCCTGCAGGAGCCGGGCAACGTTCTCCTGGACGTCCTTCGGCGCAGCTGGGTCCCGGTGCTGACGGTAAGCCCCAACAATCCCGTCCGGACCGGGCGCGCGCGTCGAATCCTGGTGCCGCTCACCGAGTCGGCCGACTCGACCCGCGTCCTGGAGTTCGCCGCGGGCCTCGCCCGGGCGGTGCGGGCGGAGCTCATTCTCCTTCACGTGAGTCCGTGGCTCTCGCCGCCGGAGACGTCGTCCGGGAACGGCGCGAGTCACCGCGACGTCGCCCCGTCGCTCCATCGCCTGGTCCTCAAGATGCGCGACCGGGACGTCCAGTCCCGGTTTTTCTCGGCGGCCGGCGACCCGGTCTGGGAGATCCGAGACTACGCCCGCGCCCTGGAAGTAGACCTGATCGCGGTCGGGGTTTCCTCCCCCGACGGGGCCGGGTCCTGGGTTGCCGAGCTTCTCCGCACCGCCGAAACCCCCGTGCTCGTGCGCCGCGCTCTCAGCGCCTCCGCGCGGAACCCCCAAAGCACAGCCTCGTAGCTCCGCGATACGAAAGCTCCCGGGAGCTTTCGTATCGTCGCGACGGGCAGGGTGCGTAACGGGCCCCCGGAAGGACGGCTCTACCCGGTGGCGAGGGCCGACGGGTCCGGCCCGGTCCCCCGCCGTGCAACTCCGAGGAACGCCGGAAGGCTGCGCCGGCTGGCCCGGGAACGAGACCCGCTCCCCTCGCGACATTTCCTTGGCCTCGGAACACGTCATGCCATGGCGCGGTTGCATCGACCGGGACGGACGGCCTGGCCTTTCGGCGCCGCGACGCTGGGAGCCGCGGCGATGCTGGCAGGGGCGGTCCTCCCCCTGCGGCAAGTCGACCCCGGCGAGGACGACCGGATCGAGCTGACGGCCTCGAACACGTTCGAGCCCAAGCATCTGATCGTGAAAGCGGGAGTGACCGTCGTGTGGAAGAATCTGTCGACTCGGCAGCACACCGTCACGTCGGAGGGGCCGGGATCGGTTCGATCGAATGTGCCCAAGGGGGCGAGTCCCCTGCGCTCCGGCGAAATGGCGCCCGGGGCCAGCTACTCGTATCTCTTCACGGTCGCCGGGACCTATCGGTACGGCTGCCCGGACCACACAGACGTGGGGATGGTCGGGACGGTAACCGTCAAACCTCGCTGATCAGGCGGCCCGGAAACCGACGATCACCAGAATCGCGAAAACCGCAAACTCGAAGAGCAGCAGGAAGGTTGCGATCACGCCCAGGTATTTCCCCGCGGTGGCCATGCCTTCGGGCGGGACGCTCCGCTCGCGGCAACGGTTCTCGTATTTGAGTCCGGTGATCCAGGCCATCGGCGGGAGCGGCGCCAGGAGGACGCACGCCAGGAGCGCCAGGATCGGCTGTCCGCTCAGGCGGACGGCCGGTGGAAGGATGCCGCACACGGCCAGAGCCGTAAGCCCCAGTGCCAGGGGCAGAGTCGGCGGGATTTCCCACCGCGCGGGGAAGGGGACGTCGGGCCCGGAGGTCGCCAGGCGGCTCGGCGGGGCGGATGAGTCTGTCTCGGCTGCCGCGACGGGCGGGCCTCCCGAACCGCGGGGTCCGGACACCCGCCCGGCCAACGAGGCCACATCGACACTCTCGCCTCCGCAGAACACGCCACTGACTCACGCCCAGAGACCACACCGACCCGCAGCTCACGCACTTCTTCGCCATCGTTACCTCCGAACCGGTCGTATACCGACGAGTGATCCGGGGGGAACGCGAGCGTTACGACGATGAATGCGCGAGGCTCAGCAGGCTCAAGTAAAAACGGGATCACCCCAGAGACACAGAGCACACCGAGAAGTCTTCTCAGCGACTCGGGAAGGTTCTTCTCCGCGGCCCGTGGTGAAAACTACATGCGCACAGCCAGTTAGTCTTCAGTTAGTCTAGCCTGTACTCGGACGGCGGCGGCGCAACATCCAGGCCAGCAGGAGTCCGACGACAAACGCGATCGAGAGCGCCGGGCCGGGATTCTGCCGGGTGAACGACTCGACGTGCGAGTTCATCTCGAGGGCGAATTCGCGGACGCCGGAAGCGGCCCCGTGGAACGCGGTGGCGATCTCTTCCAACGGAAGCTCGGGGAGGTCATCTCCCGCGGACGGCGCGCTGGAGGGGGGTCTATAGAGAACGGCCTGCATACTGCTTACTCCTGAGGCGGCCACTCGGCCGCCCTAGGAGATTAGAGCCGCCAGACGGGACGACGTGATCCGCCCGGTTGAATGCCGCTCCGTACGCGCCCTCGGAAATCATTTCAGCGGCTGTACGTGGCGACGATCTCGCCGGTGCCCAGGACTTTTCCCTGAAGGGCGCGGATGAGATCCGCCTTCGTCGCCCCTTCCGGAAGGTCGAGGGTCGAATCCATGGCGTACAGCCGGAAATGGTAATGATGCGTCCCGTGACCGCGCGGCGGCGCCGGCCCGCGGTACCCTACGGTGCCGAAGTCGTTCCGTCCCTGCTTGGCGCCGGGGAGTTCACGGGGGCTCCCCGCGCGCGAAATGTCTTCAGGCAGGGCGGTCAGCGATACTCCCAGCTCCGGCACGAAGGGCAAGACGTCGTAAAGCACCCAATGTACCCAGGGACGCTCTCCGGGCGCGTCGGAGTCTTCCGCGACGACGGCGATGGACCGAGTCCCCTCGGGCAACCTGGACCACGCGAGCGGCGGCGAGACGTTCGCCCCGTCCTCGGTGTACTCGATCGGGAGCCGCTGGCCGATGACGAAGGACGAGCTCGCGATCTCGATGATCCTGCCCAGCGGTCGACTCCGCCGGACGGGAGACAGCTCCTGCTTCCTGCGTCCCATGGTTCTTCTCCGCTCACCTTCATGTTTTGGGGAAGGGTGCCGGGTAAGTGTTTTTGAAGCGGTCCCTTTGCATTGACCCTAAAACTTGGAAAACGTTACGGGGGATCGACGCTTCCATAACGCGGGCGCACTTGGAGGGCTCAACCCTTTGGCGATTTTTGATCCCGAACCTGGAGCATCCGTCATGATGGGGCGCTACGAACCGAAGCAAGGACGCCGTCACCCCCGACAGAGCGGCACGAGTCGCTAGTCCGAAACTGTCATAAAAGACCCAGGTCGTTTTGTGACGCCCTTTAGGCCGCCCGGTCGCACACACCGGACGTGAATTCCCGAATGACGGGATCATCGCTCCGCCGCAGCTCCGCGGGCGGCCCCGACGCATAAACGCGGCCGGCGTAAAGCACCGCCAGCCGATCGGACATGCTGAAAGCCAGGTCCATATCGTGCGATACCACGACCGTCGTCGCCCCCAGCCGCTCATGCACCTCGAGCATCAAGTTCCGGATGCCCTCCACGCCGGCGGGATCCAGCCCGGTCGTCGGCTCGTCGAAAAGGAAAATTTCGCGACGCCCCACGATCGCGCGGGCGAGCCCGGCACGCTTCTTCATGCCGCCCGAGAGCTCCCCCGGGTACTTCCGCGCGGCGTCCTCGATCCCCACCATCCGCAGCCGATCCGTCACCTGGTCCCGGATCTCGGACTCCTCGAGTTCGTCCGCCTCCCGGAGGGGAAGCGCGACATTGTCGAAGACCGTGAGCGAGTTGAGGAGCGCTGCCCCCTGGAAGAGATACCCGATCCGCTCGCGCGCCTCCCGGAGACCGTGCGGGTCGGACGCCCGAAGGTCGATCCCCGCGACGCGAACGGTCCCACGGTCGGGGCTCATCAGCCCGACCAGGTGTTTGAGGAGGACCGTCTTGCCGGCGCCGCTGCGTCCCAGCACGGACAGCCGCTCGCCCCGCGCCACTTCGAGCGACAGTCCGTCCAGGACCTTCCTGCCGTGGAGGGTTTTGTGCAGGTCCTTCAGCTCGATCGCCGGCCCGCGGCGTTCCGGGTCGGCTACGCGGCTTTGAGCTGTTTCCAGGAGTCCACTCCGCCGTCCAGGATCTTCGCGTTGACGAATCCCCGGGACTGATACTCTTCTGCCCGACGGGCAGAGGTCGCTTGCTGCGGTCAGGCTCAGTAGAAGACGATCTCCTGGGCCTGCGACAGGCCCTGCTCCCGGGCGCGGAGCTGGTTCAGCGACACCGACCCGGGGAGCCTGAGCTGGTTGCATTTCTGATCGTCGTCGTAGGCGCAGACGAGAATCAGATCCGCGCCCGCGCCCATCCGGTCCTTGACGTCCTTGGCAGCCATTCGAGGGGCCGAAGCCATATGAGACACCTCCGGGGGGCGGATTCGGGCCGCTCTCCCCAAAGTCCTGATCCTTCGGGGATCGTCAGCGTCACGCTCGCCGGCGGTCCGTTCGACAGCCGTAATTGGGCCGTAACGCGCCCGGATACCGTGGATCACCCTGAGTACGCGACCCCCCTCGGTTGCGGCCGAGGTAGACGATCGAGCGACAGGGTTGCACGGCTTGATTGATCGGCCCCCGGCCGCCCGCCATGCACGTCTCGATCCTTGTCATGGCGCCGGGCCGAACGTCCACGAACGGCATGCAGGGAGAGCAGGTATGAAAGAACCGCGCAAGAAAACGAACGGCCATAGTGAATCGAAAGGTAGCGGCGGCGTCAAGGAGTTCCGCGAATTCCGGTCACTGCTTTTGAGCCGGAAGAAGGCCCTCGCGGGCGACGTCCAGGGACTGGAGGACGAGGCGCGCAAAGGAGGCCCCGCGGGCGAGACCTCGAGCCTTCCGGTCCATCTCGCGGACCTGGCCACCGACACCTTCGAGCAGGACATCTCGTTCGGACGGGTCGAAGACGTCTCGAACGAGATCAGGGAGATTGATCAGGCGCTGGAGCGCATCCGCGAAAAGACCTACGGCGTTTGCGAATCCTGCGACGCTCCCATTCCCGTGGAGCGCCTCCGCGCGATTCCCTACACGCGTCTGTGCCTGGCGTGCAAGCGCCGCGAGGAAGATCTGGGCGAGGTGGCCTAACGGCCTGCCGGCGGCGGGAGGTCCGGGTCGATCTCGAGCTCCCTTAACGCGGCCTCGAGCTCGCCGGCGGGCAGCGCCAGCTGATGCAGCGCGCGGTAGGCCACGTGTTCGGCGCTCACCTCGAAGTGATGACGGAGCCGGGGCCGCGTGTCCGAGCGGCCGAAGCCGTCGGTCCCCAGCGCCGTGAAACGGCCGGGCAGCCACCGCGAGATCATGTCGGGGACGGCGCGCATGTAGTCGGAAACGGCGACGATCGGCCCCTCGGTTTCGCCCAGGCGCTGGACGACATAGGACACCCGCGGCGGCGACGCCGGGTGGAGCGCGTTCCACCGTTCGCAGTTGATCGCGTCGCGCCGGAGGGCGAGGTAGCTCGTCGCGCTCCAGACGTCCGCCGCGACGCCGAACTTCGCGGCCAGAAGGTCCCCAGCCCGCAGCGCTTCCCGCAGGATCGCGCCGCTTCCCAGGAGCTGAACCTTCCGCCCCTCGCCCGGAGACCGCTTGAACAAATAGAGCCCGCGGATGATTCCTTCCTCCACTCCCCGGGGCATGGGAGGCTGGGGATAATTCTCGTTGTAGAGGGTGAGGTAGTAGAAACAGCTCTCCTGGTCCTGATACATCCGCTTCAAGCCGTCGTGAACGATCACCGCCACCTCGTACGCCCACGCCGGGTCGTAGCAGCGCGCCGTAGGGACCGCGCTGAAGAGAAGCGGCGAATGGCCGTCGCAATGCTGGAGCCCCTCCCCGCTAAGCGTGGTGCGCCCGGCCGTGGCGCCCAGGAGAAACCCCTTGGCGCCCGCGTCCGCCGCGGCCCAGACGAGGTCCCCCACGCGCTGGTAGCCGAACATCGAGTAGTAGATGTAGAAAGGAAAGAGGTTCACCCCGTGCGTCGCGTACGCGGTCCCGGCGGCGGTGAAACTCGCCATCGAGCCCGCCTCCGTGATCCCCTCCTCGAGGACCTGCCCGTCCCTCGCCTCGCGGTAGTACATCGCGTACTTGCGGTCCACCGGCTCGTAAAGCTGGCCCACCGAGGAATAGATTCCGGCGCTGCGAAAGAGGGCGTCCAGGCCGAACGTGCGCGCTTCGTCCGGGATGATCGGGACGATCCGCTTGCCGATCCGGGGGTCCGCCAGGAGTTTCTTGAGCAGGGCGGCGTACGCGCCCGTCGTCGAGACCTCGCGCTCGGACCCTTGCAGGAGCTCGCCGAAGGTTTCCAGTCGCGGCATCACCTCCCGGGCAGTGCGGACGGAACGGCGCGGCAGCGGGCCGCCGAGAGCCCGACGGCGTTCGTGAAGGTACTCGATCTCGTCGCTGCCGCGCGGCGGGCGGTAGTAGGGAGGGTCGGCGAGCGCTTCGTCCCGAATGGGCAGCCCCAGGCGGTCCCGGAACCGGCGGAGCTGGGTCTCGTTGAATTTTTTCACCTGGTGGGCCGCGTTGGTCCCTTCGGCCCCCTCGCCGAGCGACCAACCCTTGACGGTCTTGGCCAGAATCGCGGTGGGAAGGCCGCCCGCGTCATGCACGGCTTTGTGGTACGCGGCGTACACCTTGACCGGGTCGTGACCGCCGCGGCGGAGCGCGCGAAGCTCGTCGTCCGACAGGTGGTCCACGAGCTTGAGCGTTTCGGCGTACTTGCCGAAGAAGTGTTCCCGCGCGTAGCTCCCGGGCTCCACCACGTACTTCTGGTAGTCGCCGTCCACGGCCTCGCCCATCCGCCGGATCAGAAGACCCGACGCGTCGGCTTCGAGCAGCGGGTCCCAGTCCCGCCCCCAGAGCACTTTGATCACGTTCCAGCCCGCGCCTCGGAAGACCGCCTCGAGCTCCTGGACGATCTTCCCGTTTCCGCGCACCGGACCGTCGAGCCGCTGGAGGTTGCAGTTCACGACGAAGACGAGGTTGTCCAAGCGTTCCCGGCCGGCAAGCGAAATGGACCCTAGGGACTCCGGCTCGTCGCACTCGCCGTCGCCCACGAAGGCCCAGACCCGGCCGCCGTCGTCTCCCCGAATGCCCCGGTCGCGCAGGTAGCGGTTGAACCGCGCCTGGTAAATGGCCGTCAGCGGCGCGAGTCCCATCGAGACCGTCGGGAACTCCCAGAAGTCTGGCATGAGCCACGGGTGAGGGTAGGAGGGAAGGCCGCCGCCCCCGACTTCCTGGCGGAACCGCTCCAGCTGCTCCTCCTCGAGGCGACCTTCGACGAAAGCGCGGGCGTAGATGCCGGGGGAGGCGTGTCCCTGGTAGAAAATCTGGTCGGCGGAAAGGTCGCCCTGGCGGCCCCGGAAAAAGTGGTTGAACCCGACCTCGTAGAGCGTGGCCGCGGACGCGTAGGTCGAAAGGTGGCCGCCCAGGCTCGGGTCCCGGTGGTTCGCGCGGACCACCATGACGGCGGCGTTCCACCGGATGATGGCGCGGAGGCGTTTCTCGATCCTCTCGTCGCCCGGGAAGGGGGCTTCCTCGGCGACGGGGATCGTGTTCACGTAGGGCGTCTGGACCACCTCCGGCAGGTCTACATGGTTCCGGTGGGCGGTCTCCAGGACGTGGCGAAGGATCTGGCGCGCGCGCTCCTCGCCGTGGTAGGTCAGGAGCTGGGAGAAGGCATCGACCCATTCGGCGGTCTCCCGAGGGTCCGGGTCGGGAGTTTTTTCGACTTCCATGGGTCGCCTAACAAAACAAACGGTTTGTTTTGTTAGGCGCTCTCCTCGATCGCTCCGTTGTCCGCGCCGTCCCGGGGGTCGGTGTCCTCGGCGCCTTCCAGGAAGCCTTCCAGCCGGCGGGACCGGACCGGGTGTTGAAGCTTCCGGAGGGCCTTGGCTTCGATCTGGCGGACGCGCTCGCGCGTCAGCCGGAAGATGCGTCCGATGTCCTTCAGGGTGTACTGCGTCCCGGTCCCGATGCCGAACCGCATCTTGAGGATCTCCCGCTCCCGGAAGGAAAGCGTCTCGAGGGTCCCTTCGAGCTGTTCCTTCATCATGTTGCGCGCGGCCGACGATTCGGGCCGCTCCTCGCGGTCGTCCTTGATGAAGTCGCCCATCGACATGTCTTCCTTCTCGCCGAGACGCCGGTCGAGGGACGTGGGCGGCCGGGCCACGCGGAGGACGTGTTCGACGTCCGACATCGGGAGGCGCGCTTCCTGCGCCAGCTCGTGGACCGTGGGCTCGCGGCCCATGCGGTGGGCGAGCTGGAGGGAGATCTTGCGCACGCGCGAGACGGCGTCCACCATGTGGACCGGGAGGCGGATCGTGCGCGCCTGGTCGGCCAGGGCGCGCTGGATCGCCTGGCGGATCCACCACGTAGCGTAGGTCGAAAACTTGAACCCCCGGCGGTACTCGTACTTCTCGACCGCGCGCATGAGCCCGAGGTTGCCCTCCTGGATGAGGTCGAGGAACGACAGGCCGCGGTTCCGGTACTTCTTGGCGATCGCCACGACCAGCCGGAGGTTCGCGGCGGAAAGGTGGCGCTTGGACGTCTCGAAATCCTCGAACCTCCGGCGCATCTCGCGGACGCGCGCGCGGAGCGCCTCCGGCGTTTCGAGCGCTTCCCGCCGGACGCGGTCATGCTCCCGCAGGAGCCTTTCCGTTTCGGCCGGGTCGCGGCGTCGGCGGCCCAGTTCCCGGGCGAGCTCCTCGAGCCGGCGCGAGAGATCTTCCAGAAGGTCCATGGCGGGCCTGAGTTTGTGGGGCTGGATTCCCACCTCGGAGAGCGACACGACCCAGCGCCGCTGGTGACCCCGGTAGGCCCGCTCCAGGCGTGCGCGCCTCGAGGCGGGGAGGTCAGGCTGCTCCAGCCGCCGGCGGATCTCGCGCGCGGCTTCGAGCAGATCGTTGACGTTCACGATGGCCTTGGCCAGCCGTTCGCGGGCGCGTCCGGGGAGGCCTTCCTCGTCCGGTCCCTCCGCTTCGAGCGTGCGGCCGAAGATCAGCTGCCCGCGCTGCACCTCCACGAGGATTCGCACCGCCTCCTCGGCGCCGCGCGCCGACTCGAGGAGCTTGGTGACGTAGCGCTTCCGCATGAGCTCGATGCGGCTCGTCAGGCGCAATTCCTCCTGGCGCGAGAGCAGAGGGATCTCGCCCATCTGCGTCAGGTAAACGCGCACCGGATCTTCGATGCGGACCTGCGGGGCGGCGGCGTCTTCTTCGAGCGTCGTTTCGTCGACGACGGTCGCGTCCTCGAGAGGCTCGGCGGACTCGACGTCCGGCTCGATCTCCGTCTCGCGGTCCGGCCGCGCGCTGACCTCGGACTTGAAGGGGATTTCCTTACTACCCATACTGCATGCACTCTCTAGGGCCCGAAACGGAAGCCCGGTCCGGCCTCCGCCTTTCGGGGTGGGAGTCGGGACTTCACCCTGATAACGCGCGGGTCGCGCGGACCATTCTCCGGGAGACGAAAGCGCTCGTCTAGGAGACTTTGGTCTTGCGGCGCTGGGTCACGCTCTTCATGACCTCGCCGGCCCTCCGGTCGTCCTCGACCTTGGCGACCCGGCCCACGGAGAAGAGGCCCACCAGCTTTCCGGAGGCGTCCACCACCGGCAGCCGGCGAAGCTGCTTTTCCTCCATGACCGTTTCGGCTTTCTCGACGTCGTCCTCCTGGGAAAGGGTCACCGGCGAGTGACTCATGACGTCGCGGACTTTCGTCTGGTTGGCGTCGCGGGCGTCGGCCAGGACGCGGATCGTCAGGTCGCGGTCGGTGACCATTCCGACGACGTGATCGCCACCTTCGCAGACGGGGAAGGCGCCGATGTCCAGCGTCCTCATCTTTTGCGCCGCGTCCTTCACGGTCGTGTCGGGCTCGACGCACTCGACGTCTTCGGTCATGACGTCGCGGACCTTGCGGCCGTCCGGGTGCGGGGCGGGCTTGCTCTGTTTTCTCACGGGCATGAAATCCTCCTGGCGGGGTGGGGGAATGAGATGCGGCGACGGTTCCCGCCTCTACCCGGTAGATGCGTGCGGCGGTCCCCCGTTACGCGCGCCGGGGAACCTGGCCGTGCCGCCGTTTCGGAGCGAGTAGCGGATCCAGAAGAAGAGGTGGGGGTCGAGGATGTTGAGCTGCCGCTGCTCGGAATCCCATTCCACGGGCCGGTAGTCCGCGTCGGTGAAGAGGTCGTTCCACTGGCCCAGCGCCGCGAGGAGGTCGGGGCGCTCACCGGGCGCCAGGGAGCCGGCGCGCTCGCGGATCTCCTCATAGCTGAACCGGAGCTGGGGCGGGTCCTTCGAGATCGTCCGCACCAGGAGCTCGTAGACGTCCCCCCGTCCCTCGCCCACGAACCCGAAGACCTTGCGCTCCGGGCCGCGCCGCAGCGGTCCCTGCCGCAGTTTGAGGACGGCGGTGTTGCTGACGTACGACCGGGCGGCGCGCTCGACGACCGAGCGCCGGTTCACTTCCTGCTCCGTCACGACCCGGGCCGGGCCCTGTCCCGTGATGCCCAGGTCGCGGCAGGTCTCCAGGCAGAGGGTGTGCATGATCTGGGGGGACGTCAGCGACTCGGCGGCCAACCAGTCGAGGACCGCCGGCTCGACGCGGGCGCCGACCTTGGGGAAGCCCGCTTCGCCGATTCTCTTCAGGTCTTCCGGCGTCCAGAAGCCGAAGTCGATGCAGTAGACCCGGCCCGCGAGGTCCGGGTTCGACCGCACGGAGTCGTCGTCACGGTGGGGGAGGCTGATGACGACGACGGTGACGCCCTCGTAGGCGACTCCCTTGATCTGGCGGGCGATGCCCTTCTGGACGTCGCGCTCGACGTAGTGGAAGTCGTCCAGGACGAGGGCCTTCTTCTCTTTCTTCAGGATCTGGACGGCGTGGTCCATCGGATTGGCGCGCACGTTCGACGTGACGCGGCCACCGGCCTGTTCGAAGGCCTGGATCCAGACGTCCTCCGGCGCAATGAGGCGGCTCCCGGAGATGACGACCTGGAATTTCCCGAAGCGGCGTTCGCAGAGGGTGGTCTTCCCGGTCTTCGAGGCGCCGACGATGGAGACGATTTTCCCGTTTTGGGCCAGGGCGTCGTCGAAGAGGCGCTCGAAGCGTCCGCCCTGCTGGGACACGTAAGTCTCGCTCGGATAGCCGTCGGGAATGAACACGTCCGTCGGGAGCATAGAGGTCCAGGGGTATGATCCGCGGGACGCCTGCCGGGTTATGGGGAAGCCTCGAGGCTGCCGTGGAACTGAGCGGTCCCCATGTATTCGCCGGACCGCTCAGCAAAATCAAAGGAAGCGGGGGTCGTCGACCGCACGCGTGAAGGGCCGGTAAGGCTCCCAAATCGCCATTTGTGACGATAGGCGCTGAAGCGCCGCCCCTCCCGGGGTGCTGACACGATTCGTGTCAAAACTGCAATTTGCTAGGCAGGGAGCGGATGTAGTCGACTCTTTTTTGCTGGGAGGCGAACCGGTAATTCGTGTATATGAGGTTGGAGTAACGTCACGCCGGCCGACCCCTCTTCGGCCGCGCATAAAGGCGGCCTATCCCAAGGCCATGTTGCAACGTTGTTGCAACATCGACCCCATAACCCTGCGACCCCTGTTTGCATTTCAAGCCCACCCCTTGGCATAGGCTTTGCATCTCTATAGCGCACGGCGAAGGCGGCTCGTCGCGGCCGCCGCGCCGGGAGGCGGAACAATGGCACCTGGAACAATCTCTCGACCTCGACGGGGAAGGGAAGCCCGGAATGAACTCTTTCCGCAATCCACGAATGGCAGACCCGAGGGCAAACCGCATCGCCCGCCAACGAGGGGCGCAATAATTACAAAGTCTGTCGAAGGACTTCCGGGCGAACTGATTACGCCGCGGGAGGGGGAGAGTTCACCGGTCGGGCGAATGCAGTATGTGCTCACATCCGGCGGGTTAAACCCGCCCCGGACTCTCGCGGAACTCCTTGAGGAAGTGAACCACGCGACGCCCAAGCAGGTCTTCTTCTTCGACAGCCGACCCTTTCTGGGCGGCGATCTGTCTTACGCGGTGAATTGGACGGACACAGGATCGTGCCCCAACATCATCCCCATCTTTCTTAATCCGAAGCGCGCCACTGCCGAGGTCGTGGGGCATGAACTCATGCACGCCTGGACCGAGTTCTTCCTCGGATTCGAAGACGAACGGCACTACGTGGATCGTACCGACCAACCGATGACGATGATGGTTAACATCGTTCAGTCCATGGTCCTGGATTGCGTCGTGCTTCGGGAAATGAAGAGGCGCGACGGTTTCAATTGCGATCAGTTCCGCCGAGACCTGGTAGAGGCCGCAATCGCCTCGATTACCCCATATGAGCGTGGAATGATGCACGTCACGCCCTTCGGGCAGCTCGTCGGGGCAGAGAACTTGGCCGTACCACTCGCGCTTCCAGAGTTCTACGAGCTCCGGCGGGAAGATAAGAAAGTCGTTCAGGAGCTATGGAAGATCTGTAGGCGCCAGGACCCCGCGATGGCCTGGGTCGCCGAGAAGTACGCCGAGGCGCTCCGAAGGCACGGGTTTGATACGTGCAGAGGGTCAGGCTCGCCATCGACGAATGCTTGTTCGCGGCCTTCGAGTTTCTTGGCCTGAAGTTCGACCCGGACCGGCATATGGTGCCGCGAAAGCGATTCATTAGAACGCTCGATAAGATGCCAGACTTCATGCCGGGCGCCCCCGTCGCCGCTAAGCTCGACGTTCTCTACGCGAGTATCGAACATCAGCGGCACGTCCTCTGGAAAAAGAGTCCTCCGAATGACTTCGATGTGTGGTTTGCGCCTGATGGGACACCCTACTCGGCGCTAAACCTACCGCGGATTGTTAGGCCGAAAGAGGCCGGCTCCCCGCAGACCATTAACTTTTTCGCCGAAGACATCCCCGACGACGAGATGAAAGTGCTGCCCGAACAGGCCCGGGAAAGCCGGTTGTTCCCGGAAAGCATCTTGTCTCTTCCGCCGCCCGACATCTATGGCAAGCGCTACGCACTTGATTCAGAGTCTTCCAAACCAGGAGGGTCCTCCGATGTTCTACTGCCCTGAGCTTGGCCGCTTCTTGTCCCGCGACATGATCATACGCCCGGGGGAAAACCCTTATACGTACGTTCGCAACGACCCCCTTACCTACGTCGACCCGCTTGGACTGTGGGAAGAGGGTGGCCACTTTTACACGACCTATATGGTTGCGATTGCCGCAGGTGTGGACCGCGAGACTGCTTACGAGTTGGCCTACTACTCGCAGCTTCCCGACGAGATTGGAGAGATGGACGCGATGCATGCGATCCTGGATTGGGGCGATTTCAGTTCGATTCCAATAAGTGAAAGAGACGCCTTTCGGGCTGGTGTTGCCGAAGTGCTCCATTCACTGCACGGAGGCGATGTTGACAAGCGTCGAGGGTGTTTGTCTGGTCTGCTAAAGAACTGGAAAGCGCATGGACTAACGCCGTGGCAGAGGGGTATGATCGTTCATGCTTTTGGAGATGCGTTTGCGCATACCTACACCGAGTCGGGGACCGTAAAGGCTTTCCGTGTCCCTTGGGGACACGGGCATAGAAACGTGGCTGACTATGTCGGAGCTTCGGACCGTTTGGCCACCCAGATTTTTGGTGGTCGCTCCCCGGACAAGATCGGTCAAAACCTCGACACCTATCAGCAGTATGTCAACGCTCTTTTTGAGGCGTTCGGGGGCAACCTTAAGGATGACGCGCAAGTGCGGATGAGGGATCAGATCAAAGACAACGCGGTGAAAACCTACAAGGATCCTCCAAAGGACGAGAACCAGAGCATGGAGGACTATGCTCGCGACTGGCCCTTTGGGTTGCCAGGGGAGTATCGTCCACACAAACGAGTGAGTCCACATACTCGGCAAGGGAAACTTCCGGTGAAGGGACCGTTGCCGACGCTCACGGATGTGGCCAAGCTCTTGGATCTGATCAAGAAGGAGTGCGGATGCAAGTAAAGAAGGAAGGGGCAGGCTCAAAGGAAGCAACTAGCAGTCGCTGGCCTCCTGTTTGGGTCGTCTTCCCTTGGCTCTTGCTGGCTGGGGTGAACTTACTAGGCGGAGGATACGTCGCAGCTTGGCGCTATGGGTGGGCTAATCCGTCGGGAGGTGGCGAGGACATCCTCGCAATAATGATAATCTGCGGAGTGCTTTCGGTATTCCTCGTCATCGTTGCCTCCGCTGCAACACTGATCTGGCGTTCTCGGCGAAAGCGACTATCCAAAATGTAGTTGCTAACCGCCCTCAAAAGGCATGCCCGCGGCCATCCTCGATAATTGGAACCATCGACGGCTCGCCCACTTTCGATAATCGCGCTTATCGACGATTGCGCCCTCAAGGCCCACCCCCGCGGCCGCCGATATTTCCTCTTGATGAAGAGCCTCAAGACCCAGGAGCCGGCCCCGCCGGCGGCCAAGTCCGAAGAGGGGACGGCGCCCCCCGCCGCGCCGATTCCCCCCGAAGTTCGGGCCCTCGTCGACGCCTTCGTCGATAGCCGCACGACCGAGAACACCCGGCTCGCCTACCGGAAGGCGCTGGAGGATTTCATCGCAGCGACGGGCGTCTCGACGCACGCGGAGCTTTTCGCGCTCCCGTCGACCGACCTCGTCAAATACCGGAACGCGCTCCAGAAGAAGAAGCTCGCGCCCGCGGCCATTAACCAAAGGCTCGTCGCCGTCCGCGGGCTCTTCCGCCGGCTCCTTAAGGAAGGCAAGCTTCAGCACAATCCCGCCGACCCCGAGCTCGTCCAGGGGTTCAAGGTCTCGGAGGTCTCGAAGACCGAGGGCCTGACGCTCGAAGAGGTCGAGCGGATGGTTGCGACGTGCGACGGGACGCTCGAGGGCCTCCGCGACAAGGCGCTCCTCATGACGCTCTACTACCAGGGGCTCCGGAGGAGCGAGGCCTCAAAACTCAACTACAAGGACCTCGTCACCCGCCGCGGACTCCTCGAGATCCGGGACGCCAAGAACAACCCCTACGACACGGTGCGCCTGCGGGCTGAAGTAAAGCAGGCGATCGAGGCCTATTTCGAGGTCCTGAACCGCGACCTCCGCCGCCTCAATACCTGCGCCGACGACCCGGTCTTCGTCTCCCTCTCCCGGATCCGTTCCTTCGGGAAGCGCCTCTCCCCCGTCTCAATCAACGAGATCGTGAAGGCCCGTGCCAAGGCCGCCGGGATCGAGCGCCGAATTACCGCCCACAGTTATCGGCATAGCTGCGCAACCCATGGCCTTGCTCGCGGCGTGCCCCTGCACCAGGTCCAGCGCCACCTCCGTCACAAGGACATCCGGACCACGCTCCGCTACGACCGCGAGCGCGACGTCCGAAAGAACCCGATGACCGAGGCGCTTCCGCCGATCGCGCACTACTAACTAAGGCACAAGAAGGTCGAGACGACCCTGCGCTACGACCGCGATCGGGAGGTCAGGAAGAATCCGACGCTTGAAATGATGCCCGGGGTCTGACGGCCCGGCAACCTGGGTCCTGACTGGCTGTTTGCAAGAAGTGTTGATGAATAGCCGCACGCATCGTCAAACCGTCACCGCCCGGACAACAAGGAGCGCCGCAAAGCAGCGGGCTTCTTCACGTCGATCATCTACGTAGGGACCGGAAACGTGGAGATCAACGTCGAACGCATTCGACTTAGGGGCCTTCGCGGAGGACACTCGGCGCCGCCCGAGACGGTCCGAGAGAACTACGCCCGGAATCTCGAGAACATGCCGGCGGCCGTCACGATCTTTGACCGCGCCGAAAGACTCAAAGACCACGAAGCATTCCCATCGAGAGGCCATTGGGACGCCTTTTCTTCGTGGTCTTCGTGTCTTTGTGGTGAGACACATCTTTACGAACTCAATGGGTCCTACTTAGGGGACGCGGCCGGCGGCCCCCCCGGAATTCATATTTTTATCCAAACGCGGACCTTCCCTTGCCGAACAGGAGTGCGTCGCGTATGCTTGCGTCGCCGAGACGACCGGGGCCCCGATGGGAGGGTTCTATGCCCGAGTCGCTCCCGGCTCCCGACCCGCGCCGCCGCGAGCTCCTGTCCACCGTGAGGCGGACCATCGCCGAGCTCGAACGAGCCGTCCACGACCTCCTGGAGAGCTGCTGGGAAGAGCCCGAACGGCGCCGCGCCCACGACATGGCCGTCGCCCTCACCGACGCGTGCCGCGGCGACGCCGACCTGCGCGACCTGGGGGGCGTGGCGCGCGCGGCCGCCTCCCTCCTCAACCTCCGCGCCGACGACCTCCTCGACATCCAGGACGTCGTCCGCGAAAAGATCCTCGACCTGATCGAGCTCCTGAAAGAAACCGGAGGGGACGAGAGCGAAAGCGCCTGACGCTTCACGACGCCCGGGACCGGGTGTACGATGAGCGCGTGATTCTCCTCCTGCTGGCCTCCCTCCTCTCGCCGCAGGACCCCGCCCTCCCCCGCCCCCCGCCGACTGGAAGGTCGAAGTCGTCGCTCGCTTCCCCGCCGTCCGGCACCCGAGCGCCGTCGCCGCCGCGCCCGACGGACGCGTCTTCGTGGGCGAAGACCCGCAGGACATGGAAGGCCCCGTCGACGCCCGGATCGGCCGCGTCGTCTGCGTCCACCCCGGGGGCCGGACGACCGTCTTCGCCGAGAACCTGGGCCCCGTCTTCGGCCTCCACTACCTCGAAGGCAAGCTCTTCGTGCACCACCCGCCCCAGCTCACCGCCTACCGCGACGACGGGGGCATCGGCCGCGACGCGCGGGACGTGATCGCCTGCACGCACCCGGAGCCCGCCCGGATGAACCGCTACAACACCCACGTCCCCGCCAACTTGCGGCTCGGCATGGACGGGTTCTTCTACCTGAGCGTGGGCGACAAGGGCCTCTTCGGCGCCGCGCGCATGAAGGGCGGCGGCGTCTTCCGCTTCCGCCCCGACGCCACGCAGCCCGAAATCCTTTCGACCGGCACGCGCAACCACATGGACCTGGCGATCGACGTCGAGGACGAGGTCTTCGCCTTCGACAACGACGACAACCTCCAGTGGGGCGCGCGCATCTACCACCACGTCGAAGGCGGGCACTACGGCTACCCGTGGGACCAGGGGCGGCCCTGGACCTTGGGGGCGATGTTCGACGGCCGCGGCATTCCCGCCGGCTCGGTCGCTTTCGACGAGGAGGGTCTGCCCGACGCGTACCGCGGCAACCTTTTCTTCTGCGAGTGGGGCCGGTCGCAGCTCCTCCGCGTGCGGGTCGCGCGCGACGGGGCCACTTACCGCATTCTCTCACGCGACGTGTTCGCGACGCGCGGCACGGAGGAGTTCCGTCCCGTCGGGATCGCCGTCTCCCCGGACGGCGCCGGATTCCTCGTGGCGGACTGGAACACCGCGGCGCGGCTGACGAAAGACGACGCGGGACGGCTCCTCCGATTCACGTACACGGGCCCCCACCGTCCCCCGCCCCGCCCCGCGTGGGCGGCCGCGGCCGCCTCGGGCCGCCCGTTCGAGGCGACGGAAGAAGACCTGCTCCGGGCGCTCGCGCACCCGGCCCGCTCCGTCCGCCTCACCGCCCACCGCCGCCTGGCCGACCGCCGCGCCGCCGCGCCGCCGCGCCGCTCGAGGCGCTTCTCTCCGACGCGTCCGCGCCGCCCCAGGCGCGAGCCCACGCCCTCTGGGCCCTCGACGCGATCGACGGCGCCGCCGCGGCGCGCCCCGCGGTCCTCTCCGCCGTTCGCGGGAGCGAGCCCCTCGTCCGCCGCCAGGCGGTTCGCCAGCTCGGCGTCCGCCGCGTTGCCGAAGCCGCCCCGGCACTCCTCGCGGCGCTCCGGCACGAGGAGGCCGCGACGCGGTTCCACGCGGCGACCTCGCTCGGCCGCCTGGGCGATGGCGGGGCGGCGGAAGCGCTGGCCGCGCTCATCGACGACCGCGACGACTTCGTCCGCCACGCAGCCTTCACGGCGCTCCACCGTTTGGGGGCCTGGGAGGCGGCCGCCGCCGCCCTCCGGCGCGGGAACGCGCGCGCCGCGGCGACCGTCCGGCTAAGCGAACTTCTCCGGCGCGACCGCGACTGGGATGGGACCTGGTGGGGAACGCGACCCGTTCTCGTCCCGCGCCCGCGCCGAACCGTCGAGTGGGCCGGGACGCCGGCCGCCCGCGAAGCGATCCTCCGCGCGCTCGAAGACCCGTCCCCTTCGGTGCGGCTTGCGGCCGTCGCGGCGTCCGCGGCGCCCGCCCTCTGCGAGCGCTTCCGCCGCGAGCGGGACCCCGCGGTCCAGGGCGCCATTCTCGAGGCCCTGGCCGCGTTGAAGGACCCGGCCGCGGGCGCCTTCGCGGCGACGCTTCTCGGCCAGCCCGAGCGGCACCTCGAGCTCCTCCCTCTGGCCGTACGCCTCGTCGAGGACCCCGAGCCGATCGTCCGTCTCGTCCGCCGCTCGACCGACGCGCGCATGCTCGGTCCGGCGCTCGACGCGCTGGGCCCGCGCGGCGGGGCGGCGGCGGTACCTCACCTCCGTCACGCAGACCCCAACGTGCGGGCCCGCGCGGCCCGCGCGATGGGTCGCCTTCGCGAGGCTCCCCCCGCGCTCATCCAGGCACTTGAAGATTCCGACGCGGGCGTGCGGCGGGCGGCGGCGTGGGCGGTCGGACAGGCCCGGTCGCAGGCGGCCGTGCCCGCGCTCCTCAAGCTCCGCTCGGACCCGGAGGCGCGGCTCGAAGCGGACTTCGCCCTCGCGGCCGGCCCCGACCTCCGGGCGCTGGAAATCTATCTGGAGGGAGTGGCGGGCAAGAATCCCGACCTGCGGGCGGCCTGCCGGCGCGCGATCGGCGCGATCGCTACCGCGGCGCTGCCTGAGATTGAGAAGCGGGTCGACCGTTTTTCCCCGCTCGCCCTCGCGGAGCTGCAGGGCCTTTACGCGGGGGCCCGCGGGAGCCCGTTGCTGGCGCGGCCGGTCAAGCGGACCGAACCCTCGGACTACCTCGCCTTCGCGCTTTCTTCGCGGGGCGACGCGTCCGCGGGACGCCGGCTTTTCGCGGAGGCGGCGGCCTGCGCGAGATGTCACGCGGTGCGGGGACAGGGGGGCGATCTGGGCCCCGACCTCACGATGGTCGGCGCCCTTTACGACCGCCGATACCTCGCGGAGAGCGTCGTCTATCCCAGCAAGATCGCCCCCGGAACCTTCCGCCTCGTCCTCGTCCGCACGCGCGACGGAAACGTTCACAGCGGCATGGTCCGCAAGGAAACGGCGGACGAGCTGGTGCTCGTCGACCCCGACGGTCACACGACCCCGATCCGCAAGTCGTCCATCGAGGCGCGGCGCCTGGGGGACCTCTCGCTCATGCCCGAAGGGCTCGCCGTCGGCTTGACGCTCGAGGAGTTCGCCGACCTCGTCGCCTACCTCGAGTCGCTCAAGGCCGACGAGTAGGAATATGACAAAATAGTCCGGCTATATTGTCATATTCCGGAGCAGGAAGACCCCGAACCAGCGGCGCGGGTCGGTCCATTCGGCTTCCGTCGCGAGACCCGCGCGGGCCGCCAAGCGTCGGAACTCCTCCTCAGCGGAATTCGGCTGGCTCACTGACCTTCGTCACGCCCCCGGCGCCGCGGGGATCCACCCTGACGGGAACGAAGGAGTGACAACATGCGCGCCTTTTCATTCAGGATGGCCTGGCTCGTCCTGGTTGCGGCGGGGGTCCCCGCCTGCCACGACGGCGGCGATGACGACGGGATCCCCGTCCCTCCCCCCGGCGCGTTCGCACCCCCCGCGCCCGCAAATCTGCGGGCCATCCTGGGCGACGCCCAAGTGCGGCTGGCCTGGGACGCATTCTTGGGGGCCGTCTCGTACACCGTGAAAAGGGGGGCGGCGTCGCGCGGCCCCTTCGCTACGGTCGCGACGAGCGTTCCCGAAACTTCGTTCGTGGACCTCGGACTCCAGAACGGGACCCCCTATTTCTATGGGGTCAGCGCGGTGAATGCCTCGGGCGAAAGTCCCCTCTCGACGGAAGCAACCGCCACCCCCCAATCAGGCGCCTCGCCGCCGCCGGTTTCCTTCCGAAAGGACTCGGGCAATCCGGTTTTGGGGGCGGCTTCGAGCCCCAGCGTCCTCAAATTGGGCCCGGACTCCTGGGTGATGTACTTCGGCAGCGGCGACTCGGGCAACGCGCCCGTGGGCCGCGCGATTTCCACCGACGGCTTCGCGACGTCGCCGGACGGAATCACCTGGACCCGGCCGGCCGAGCCGGCGTTGAGCGTCGGCGCGGCCGGGTCCTGGGATTCCGGAAAAGTGTGGGGCGCCTCGGTCGTTCGAGACGGCGCCGAACTCAAGATGTGGTACTCGGGAAGAGGCGCGGGGGGCATCGACTCCGTCGGGTATGCTACCAGCCCTTGAGCTCCGGCGACCGGGGCACGGGCGGGGGCGGCGGCCCTTCCGGGCTGGGCGCCGGGGGCGCGGGAGGGAGGGAAGGTTCGGCGGGCTCGGCCGGACGCGGGGTCGGCTCGTTCGGCTTCCACGGACCCTGCCAGCGGCGCGGGGCGCGCCGCTCCAGGACGCGGATCCAGCCGACAGGGTTGGGGTCCATCCGCCCCTTTGGATCCCCGTCGGCGGCGGGTCGTGACGGAACTACAGGCCTTCCAGGCCATATTTTTCGGCTACGCGGAGAAGGATCTTGCTCTCCACGAACGCTTCCTTGAGCGTGCCGCGCAGCCCCACGGCGTCGGCTTCCGATGAGGCGCCGGCGCGCCAGGAGGCCAACTCGTCGGTGCCGCATTCGGCCAGCCGCGACTTGGCCTCGTCGAACACCTCGGCGCGGCGGAGGGTGGCGCGGGCCTTCTGGTCCCGCTCGTGCCGCTCCGCCTCGCGGCGGTCGTCCTCAGCCGCGCGCGCCGCCTCCTTCCGGCCCGCGCGAACGACGCGGCCTTCCCGCTCCCAGTTGCGAAGGATGCCGGCCATGTATTTGAGGGTCGGGTGCCCTTGCGCGACCGCTTCTTCACACGCCTCATCCACCCGGTCGGCGGTATAGCGCTCGATGAGGTCCCGGAGCTGGCGCTGTCCGGCTTCCTTCAGGCCGAGTTCCGTGGTGAGCAGTCCGACCAGATCCGGACGACCCCCACCCCCGCCGCCGGGGCGGCCCAAGCCCGCGCCCGGTTCGGGCGGAGGCCCCGAGGGGCGCCGGCGGTAGTCGTTCTTGGATGTATTTACGTTGGCTATCGTTACCTGAGTGTAGTTCGAGTGCCGTTCCGGCACCGCTCCGGGGGCCGAGGCGGCACCAGGGGCGGTGCCGTTGCGGCCCTGGGGTGGTGCCGTTACGGTACTGCCCCACAGGACCACGCGGTAGCGGTTGGAATGGCTCGGGTCGCCGCTTCGGCGGAGAATGAGTCCCCGTTCGACCAGCTCCTGAATGGCCTTGACGACCCAGCTGCGGCCCACGCCGGAGAGCCTTTCCAGCGTCGCCAGCGAAGGGAAACATTCGCCCGTCGTAAAGTCGGCGAAGGCGCAGATGACCGGGAAAACGGCCTTGGCCCTTTTGGAGAGTCCCCGCCAGGTGCCGGAGCGGACGATTTCGTGGGCGAAGGGGAACCATAATCCCGAAGGCGTGCGCGACACTCCTTCGGTCACCGCGCCCTCTCCGGAAGCGCGGCGGGTCGGGCGACGGATTGGGGCCGTCGCGGCCTGATGGTGAACGCCTCCCCTCTCACTCCGCCTCTCTCCCCCTCGTTAGGACACTTTGATGATAGTCGATTATGGGTAGATGTCAAGGCGGGACTCTAACATTCGTGCGCGCGGGTTACGTAACTTCTGGCGCCCGCGGGAAGCCCGGAGGGCCCCCGCCGGGCGAGTTACGTAACCCAGGCGGAGCGCCGGAGCGCCGGCCGCGGGTTACGTAATTTCAGGGTCCCGGCGGGGCCCCTTGCGCGTCGGGACGGCGGACGGTATTCTGGGCCCATGCCTCGCACCGGCCCCAAGCCGCGCATGCAGGAGCGCGGGTACAAGGCGCTCACGACCTTCGTCAAAGTGGTCACCTACTACGCGCTGAAGCGCCACGCGGAGGACGCGGGGATCAGCCACTCGGAATACCTGAGGCGGCTGGCGGAGGAGGATCTCATCCGCAAAGGCTATCTTCCGGGGCCTGCGGGGGCCGCCACTCGCGGCTCGCCCCGGGCGAGGGCTCGCCGACCCGGGAGACCGTAACACCCCGTGCCGACGGGGCTCTTAGTCCCCGGAGACGAAATGAAAGCCTTACAGCGCGTATCCTGCGCCTGGTGCATGGCCAAGCTGGGCGTCCAGCCCTGCGAGGTCAACGACGTCGACACGATGGCGTACCGCCGGTGCCCGGACTGCGCGAATCACTTTCCGACGGCGTTTCGTCCGTTCCCCGGCGGGCGCCGGGGACGCCCTTTGCGGTAACCCCCGGGACCCCCCCTCTCCCGCCCGGTCATTCTCCGGTCCGTTCGTCGGGTTCGATCGGCTCTTCGGGTCCGGGATATTCCGGCATCGGGTCGTGAGGGGGTGGCTCCACGGGTTCCGGGCGGCTGGGCCTGGAGCGGCGGGGCGGGGCATATCGGAAGGCGCGCGGCTCCCGCCGGCCTTCGAGCGCCAACGTACGCGAAATCAGCAGCATGACTTGACTTGCGCCTCCACTAGGGTCGGTGTTTCGGATGCTTCGCTAGGGCGGACACGGGGTCGCGGTCGGCGTTACGCTCCCGGTTTTGGAAAAAAATGCCGGCCCCCCCGTCCAGTTCGCGGCGTAACCCGACCCCCCCCCACGGATCTACAGAACGGAGATTCACGACTTTATGAAATACGCAGTCATGGCGGCCCTGGCCGTGCTGGCGGGCGGGCAGGACGCGGCGTCCGACGACGTTTCGGCCCTGATCGAAAAGCTTTCGGACTCGAGCATCGAGGCGCGCGAGGAGGCGCTCCAGAAGCTGATCGAGCTCGACGAACAGGCGGTGGAGGCCCTTCGGGAAGCACGGCGCACCGGCGACGCGGAGGTCGGGCAGCGCGCCGCGCATGCCCTGGCCGAAATCGAGCTTCGCGCGAAGATCCGCAAGGTGTACCGGGAGCGTCCGCCGTTCAGCGTGTCGCTTTC
>Ga0187892_10003520_pt1 | contig 28465 bp, 23 predicted proteins | sample MA1701073metaG_FD_139345 | JGI IMG/M metagenome (GOLD analysis project Ga0187892, IMG submission 139345) | Bio-ooze microbial communities from a basaltic lava cave in the Kipuka Kanohina Cave System on the Island of Hawaii, USA - MA170107-3 metaG ... | reverse complement strand
TGACGATTCTGTTACTATCTTAGCAAACGGTGGAAATTTCATCCCCAACGAGGTCGTAGCTGGTTTGCCAACTACCATACGATTGTTCGCAGATCCAGGCAACTTCCCTCATCGAGGTACGGAAGTTGCAGTTTATGACCCGCGTGAAGCTCCGAACGCAGTAGCATGTTCCGAGTTTCCTCCGCCTTCTTCCCTACCTGGACCAACTGTAGGTACAAAATGGGAACTCAGGGCAGACACTGATAATGATATGGACTTTACAGATGTAGGAGGATTTGCAGTAGTTCGTTACGACCTTACTGGTAGCGATGGAATCATCGACTTACCCTTTAGCAGTGGAGGAAAATTCACGATCACTCCTGTCGGGTCCGCTTCAGTCACCCCGCCAGCACCATCTGGAGATTTTGCATGGCAGGACGTAAGCCTTTCTGGTCCTAACACGTTTGGTACGGACCATACTAATATCCGCGGTACTTACCAAGTTTTCTTTTGTGGTAAGGAAACGGAAGGCCTTGATTCCAACTTTATAGGTACTGCAAGACTAAAAGTAGTAGAGAATTGTTTACAGAGAATTGAACAGCACGAAGATCCAATAGATATGAATACGGTTGTGTCAAAAAATATAGCGAAGACCATTCATGCGGAAAAGCATATCTATGATTGTTCACTGGAGCAAGGCGATATTCCGGTTATAGCAGATATGACCATCATTGCAGAAATATTTGAAGACATGGATACCAAGTCAATTATAAAGAAACAGGTCTTTGTAATAACCTGCATAAAGGAGCCAGAAAGCGTGACCGTTATAGGATGTCATAGTGACATACCCGAAACAGATGTGGCAATAGTTAGGAACTGCTCTGAAGAGCAGATCAGCCATCCACAGGAGATGAATACTGTGACCAAAGGCAGCATAGTGAAGACTATAGATGCCCAGAAGGAGATCTTTAAGTGCACACTCAGTTTCGATCCATTCACTTTCGAACCAATCGTGCGCAAGAAAGTAATGGTGGTGCTGTTCACCGAGATATGGGAGGATGTCAGGCTCTTGCCGAATAACCCAATCATAAAGATCATAGTGGAATCAATGCGTTGCACAATTGATGAAAGCACACCATTCCCTACTGTGGAGTCGTGCGAATTTAAAACTGTAAAGAGCTAGTTTCCGGCATAACATTTTATCATATGCTACGTTGCATATGTAACATTTGTTATAGAACAAGCATCATCTAAAATCAATCGAAATAATCCATAGTTGTTTATGTGCTACGGATTTCAAGAAAACACAAGTTGACAACGATCCCAGTTCACAAAACCGATATGCTGGAAACCGTGCTTGCTTTCCCAAAACAGGTGAATCATGCATTTACCCTAGCAAAATCAATCTCTCTTGATTATGATAAAGTATCTGATATTGTAGTGCTAGGCATGGGGGGTTCTGGCATAGTAGGAGATTACCTCCGTGTTTTGCTAAGAAATTCATCGCTGCCATTTCATGTAAACAAACATTCAGTCCCACCAAGATCAGTAGGCAAGGATACTCTCGTCATGGGAGTAACCTACTCAGGAAAGACACAGGAAACGTTGGACGCATTGAATACATGTGTAAAAGCAGGCGCGAAGGTAATACTGCTCACAAGCGATCCTGAACTAGCTTCCCAGCATTACAAAGGCAAGGTCCCTTGCATAACAGTTCCAGAAAACGGCCATAGCAGAGCATCGCTAGGCTACATGCTAATTCCTTTGCTGTATCTCCTTCAGGATGCCAATATTTTAAGCAAAGTTGACCGCGACATAACAGAGACGATACAGGTTCTGAACGAGATCAAAGATGAATGTAAGCCAGAACTACCCTTGAAGAAGAACGTAGCCCGCTCGCTAGCTTCAGAATTAACAGGAAGGTTTCCTATAATTTATGGAGAATACAATTTTACAGATGCAGTAGCAATGCGATGGAAGCAGTTGTTTAATGAAAACGCAAAAACGCACTGTTATAGCGACATATTCCCGGAACTGCTTCACAACGAGATCGAAGCATGGGACGAACCTGAAAGTAACGATCAAAAATATGCCCTGATACTGTTAAGAGACTCCCTCTATGAAAGAGAAACTGGACTGCAGGAAAAAATAGCTGCGACAAAATACATAGTGCGGCAGAAGAGCAGCATATTCGAACTCTGGAGCAGAGGAAGGTCAGAGCTTGCAAGGCTGCTTTCTCTAACGTATATTGGAGACCTTGTCAGCGTGTATATGGCCAAAGCAAAGAGCGTTGACGCGTCAAAAGTTCATAACATAGATCTGATAAAAAACCTTAGGATGAAAGAGATGGTCACAGATGGATAAGCAATTACAAAATGAAATAACAGGAACCCAGGTTATTGTCATGGCTGGAGGAAAGGCGAAGAGGATGGGCATAGACCTGCCAAAATGCCTGCTTGAAGTTTCCGGTAAAAGGCTGATAGACTGGTGCGTAGAATCCCTTGCAGAGGAAGGGTTCAGGAAGTTTGTATTTCTTTTGGGTCACAGGCACGCGCTTGTGAAGGAGCACATATCTAGCAGTAATTATCAGATCGAGGTCAAATACAGCATAGATCCAGTAAGTAACGTAGGGTTGGGGAAGGGTAAGGCACTGAAACATGCTTTAGAAAATGGTGCGATCGACAGGTCTATGAGAAGTATAGTAGTATTCCCTGATGATATCATACTTGAGGACAATGCATACTCCCGTCTCCTCTCTAGCCATATCGAGGCTGTTCAGGAAAATGCAATCATAGCCTCTGTAATGCTGGTTCCGGGAACCGAGTACCCGTATGGAGTTGCCAGAGTTGACAACAAAAACAGAATAGTAAGTTTCACGGAAAAGCCGTTCATAAGAGAACCTACTTCTACGGGGATTTACGTATTTGAGCCAGAAGTTTATGAAATTGTTGATGAACGAATAAACATGGAAGAACCTAAAACAATAGAACTGGAATCAGTCATTCTTCCTGTTTTATCGAAGGAGAGGAAGCTTTCTGCTTTCTTCATTGAAAGCGATAAGTGGCTGCCCATAAATACGTTGAAGGAATACGAACGCGCCATGAAGGTTCTTGCATAGAAGCCAGAAGATTTTTAATGCAAACTCTTTCTACTCCATCTGTAAATTGATCAATCTTGCAGTCTTGGTATCTGGAAGGGGGAGCAACATGGAATCCATTCTGAGTAGGATCAAAGATGGTACAATAAAAAATGTAAAGCCTTGCGTTGTGATAAGCAACAAATCAGATGCCAGAGCTTTACAAATTGCAAAGCAACAAGGAGTTGATACTGTCTTCATTGACGATGAAGGAAAAAAGGGAGCTAACTGGGATTATGATAAGAAGATAGAACAATGCCTGAAGGATCATGATGTAACGCCTGAAAATGGTCTGATATGTCTGGCAGGGTTCATGCGTATCCTGAGCAAGGAATTGGTTCATTGTTACAAAGGAAGAATACTGAATATACACCCGTCTCTCCTTCCGTCTTTCAAGGGCCTAAATGCCCAGAAGCAGGCGCTGGAGTATGGCGTGAAGATTAGTGGTTGTACTGTGCATTTCATAGATGAAGACGTGGACACGGGCCCCATAATAATTCAGGCACCTGTCGAGGTCAAAGAATATGACACCCCAGAAACATTAGCTGCCAGAATACTTGCGTACGAACACAAAATATATCCAGAGGCTGTAAGACTGTTCGCCGAAGGCAGGCTCTCCGTCAACGGTAGGAAGGTAAGCATTCGGCCTTAGCTTGTGGCGGATGGTTATTCATTTTGGTAGCTTTTCTCTTACCTTTGAAAGTATTCTAGACGCTCTCTTTACAGCGTCTTCAGCCTCTTCTTCTTCCATCAAATCTGGTTGATATTCAGCTTCATTCTTAAGTTCCATTAAAGTGCTGTATTGTTTCGAAATTTGCGCGTATTCCTCCTCAGTTAGAGCTTCCTTTATGATACCAATAGCATCTTCATGCTTTCCATCATGCCTCTTACCGATATAATACACACCGAGAGAGTCGATTGCGTTTATAGCACAATGTATCGCGTTACTAACTGCGGCGTTATATTTTGATTTATTAAGAGCATCATTTGCAACTTCCAAGTTCTCAACAGCTTTCTTCAAGTAGTTCTTGTATTTGCTTTTTTCAACTACTTTTGTCAAGACACAATCTCTCTAAGATCCTTTCCATAGACAAGCAAGTACGATTCTAAAATTGATTTCACAAGCTTTTCGCTGCGTTTTCTTACAAACTCTCGTTTATCCATAATAAAAGGTGACAAAGCAGTGCCGAATGCTGATAGCGTTGCAGTACTTGCTTTTGCAACACATTCGTTCGCAATATCTTTATCTTCCGTCAGTACGAGTAGATCAACATCACTACTAGGTCTTTCCTCCCCTCTTGCAACGCTGCCGAAGAGGGCTACTGAAGCAATCTTTCTGTTATGGAAGAAAGGTCTGATCGTCGATATAAGATGATTAACTGTTTCACGCTCTGCCCTAAATACGGGTTCTATTACAGACTTTAGAATATAGCTTTCGTCATTCAAGATTATCTGATGTGCCTTACCTACAGGTTTCAGCTTTACTACGCCAGTCGTTTCCAACTCTTTGACAATCTTTGATACTTGGGGGTGAGAAACACCTGAAACTCTAGCAAGCTCTCTTATTGTGAATACTTTTCCTCTATAGCGTAGAAGGGTTTTGAGTACCTTGATAGTGAACCTGCTACCTAGAATCTGACTCGCATAGTCATGTAATGCCACGAATTTCTCCTCCTGCTATGGTAATGGTTATTGCCATATGGTAAGACATATTATCACATGGTAATAAATATTACCATGCATCTTTACTCATCGTATCGCAACTCCATCTAAAATGGTTTCTTCCGTAATCAATGGACGATCAATCTCTTGCTGTACTACCAGAGATACCCATTCCTTTACTAGTGTATCAAAGGCGAGCACGTGCTTCTTGTCGTTTATGTCAAGAGAGCTTGCATCGTAGGCTGCTCTAAGCACAGCACACTGCTCAAGGCTCGAGCACCTGTGGTTGCTTATCATGGTGCTGCCAAGATATTCCAACGATTTGTTAATTACGATGTCTCCATATTTCGTTTCCACGAAGTTCAGAAATGCAAATGCAGCTCCATACTGTGCATTGCTGCCATAACCATACCACTGCAGCTCTGCCCTATCATTTGCAAATGCTTCCAGATATTTCTCTAATATTCCTTCACTTGCACCAGCTGCTACATATGCTGCTATTCCATCTACTAGCCAGTTCTCCTTGTCATGCATCATCTTCTTCATATTATGATAGCTGGGATAATTGTTAACAATCAATCTGTAAACAAACTCCTTTAGAGAACTAAACTTTGGATTGTCGCAGATGCATACGAATATTGCATCATCGCTATAGGAATAATACGGATGTCCTGAAGTGTTGATAAGATGCATTTCGTCCATACTAGATGCCATGTAGATTATTGTTTTTGTATTAATTTCGCCAAACCTTGATGTTATTGGTTGGTAGTTGCTCTCCAGCAGATCAATAACCTGTTCAGCAATATTCCCCTCGCCGTTCCTTGCGAAAACTGTAAAGTGTTCGCTAGATACTTTGTTCCACTCTATTCTCAATGGCACGGTGCTCTGGTTGTGGTGCTCGGACACTATCGTAAGGTCACCGCTATAGTTCTGCATGAATGCCTCCTTCTTCTCCCCAATCGTGCTCCTGAACTTCAGCTCTACACTAACACTTTCGTTTGATCCAATAGTTTTGAACGAATCCTCGCTCAGCTGCAGTATCCTGTCCAGACCGCTGGGCAGCATCAGCTTCACACTATCCATCGTTCTGTCTGCTGTATTAGTTATGGTTATCCTGTCTACTGCCTTTGTCAGTTCATTACTTTCTGAGAGGGTTCTTACCTCGTATTCATTAGAACTGTTCTCTCTTTCCACGGCAGGTATGTTTACTGAGATTGTTGAAGGTATGCCATTTTCTGGAACGACCACTATCTCTCCTCTGAACTCCCTCGGTGCATACTTGTTCATGTCCAGCCTCGAAATCATCTGCAAAACCGCTTCTCCGTTTGGTGCTATCTGCGGTATGCTGTACGTATCAAGCAGGAAAGCGTTGCTCGCCTTCGATACCATCACTCTTACATTGTTCAGCGTTCTATCGCTCAGGTTCTTTATTATGATCTGATCTGATGGGGCACTTATCTCTCTCAGACCTTTCCGTGTTGTTACTTCGATGTCGGATTTTTCCATCAGATCGTTGTTCAGTATTTTGTTAACTAATGAAATCTTGTTGTACCTTTGTTGTGACATCTGTGTTACTTTCTCCATATGTACTTTGTAATCGGAATTATCAACGGAGTTTATTTTCACGGGCAGTATGAGTGGACTGTGATTTGCTGCCTGCACTATTACACTACCGGCAAAACCAGTTACCTTTCCATCAGTGTCCTTGTTTGGATTGCCGCGTAATTTTATTTCCAAAGTAACTTCGCTATTAGGTTCGATAGACTTGATTGCATATTTGTCAAGATGGAAGCTTTTTGCTATCTCTGGCGAAAGCGTGACGCGTACGCTCTGCAGCGTAGAATTACTTTTGTTCTTTATGACTATGGTATCTGAATAGCTGGCGATAACGTCCTTCCCATTAATCGTACTTATCTCCATGATCTCATTTTTCGAGTCCACCCCTCCCACTGCAGGTGTAGTGAACTTGTACTGTATTGCCGACCTAGCCTGATTTACTCCTACATCATCGTCGTCGTCTGAATAATTGAGTACAAGCTTTGGATCCCCAACTCCCATGACTGCAGGGCCACCACCGCCTCCACTTCCTCCACTTCCCACACCGCCTCCGCCTGTAGGCTTCTTCAGGCCAATCAAGAACGTTGAGAAGTGAGGTACTGATGCCGTATACTCGCATTGTAAGCCCAAATCTATGACTTTAGTTACAGTCAGCGATTCCATTTCCCACTCTCCAGTTTCTTCGTTGAGTATGAACAGCTCTACATCCTTGCATGTTCCATCATCATTCTTGTCAACAGTGAATGTGATTTCTGGCAATTCGGAGTAAGTATTTTCGTCACCAAAGTCAACCCCTGAAGCATTTAACGATACATCCATGAAGAGCAACGTATCGTCGATATCTGGCAGTGGTATGTCGTAGGGCGCATCATTGCTTATTGTGATATTCAAGCTAACATTAGTTACATTGGAGGACGGAATAATTCCAATAGTATTGAGCTGTGCATCTGGTAAGGTATTGTCTAATAACAAGAACTCTGCCTTCTGATCTGCATCTATATCACCAACATCTACACTCGCGGAAAGGCCTTCCTCGGTCTTGGTCATTTTAACTGGAACTATTTTTCTGGAATTATTATCAGCGTCAGGACCATTGTATCGAACAGCGTCGCTATCAGTATCTGGTCCAGCGTATCGATCAGTGTCGCTTATTACACTTGCAACGCTCGCTATAGAGTCAGCAGGAAGATCTGGATTGATTGTTGCAACTATCGTAATCTTAGCCGAACTGTCAGAGGCTATTGCGCCAAGATTGCAAGTTACTACGTTATCAGTTAAGGAGCATGTGCCTTGCGAAGTAGTAGTTGATAGGAAAGCGCCCGCAGGGAAGGCATCTGTTACCACAACATTGGTAGCGTCACTTGGACCGTCGTTAGTGACTGTTATGTTATAGGTAAGTTCTTGACCAGCGACAATTAGCTCTGAAGAACCTTCTACCATGATCGAAAGATCTGATTGTGTTGTGACATTTATCGTCCCAGTAAATGAATTGTTATCCTGATTCAAATCAATAGTGTCCGTGGTTACGCTTGCAGAGTTTGTCAGCGAACCAGCATGAACATCGGAGTTGACCGTTACAACTATGGCGATGGTAGCGGAGCTATCTGCAGGTATTGCTCCAAGAACGCAAGTTACTATACTATCAGTTTGAGAGCATGTGCCTTGCGAAGAAGAAAACGCTGTGAGAGTAACACCAGCAGGCAAGGTATCAGTTACCACAACATTGGTAGCGTCGCTTGGGCCGTCATTTTTGACCTTAATGTCGTAAAGATACAACTCACCAGCGATAACTGAATCAAACTCGTTATCCACGGCTATTGCTAGATCAGCTACAGGTGCAAGGAGTGACTTGACTTCTGTCCCTTCAGGACTTTCGGCTGGGAAGGCGTTATCTGAGGTAACCTCGATCGTGGTGTCTGTCTCTTCTGGGGGAGCAATAGGTTCTATTGTCATTGTAGAGTTTGAGTCTGAAACACCAAGTTCTGGTAAGACTATTATCGTGTTAGGATCTGCTGGTGGAACGATGAACTCTGTTGCGGTAGAGTTTGAGATCATGACGTTAGATTCTATCACTGTATGTATCGTAGAGTTTGTTTGTTCAGTAGGATAGCTAGCTTCTACTATAATGTCTGACGGTATCTGGTTGACCTCTGTTGTATTCGAATTTGATACAGGTTCTGATAGTGTAACGGGCTCTAGAAGAGAAATGAGTTCTATCGTTGTAGAATTTGACTGTGTAACAACAAGCTCCGGCATAGCTAGTGTTGAGTTTGCTTGTTCTGATGGGGTAGGTTCAATGATCGTAGAATTTGACATTTGCACTATTACGCTGTTGGATTCAGCTTCCGACAATATTAATACAGGTCCTGACTCTGCAGGAGTACTCTCGTTGGGTGGGGTAACGGTGCTTACATTCGAATCTGCTTCGATGACCGCAGATGTATAGTTTACTGCTGGATCTATTGCAATTTCAGAAGTCAAACTAACTTCTGGTTCCGCAACTACAGTTTTAAGCACAAGTTCTGGTCCGCTGATCGCTCTATTCTCCTTGGAAGCGAATATCACTGTGCCACTCTGATATTCGTCAGTTTTCTTGATCAACCAGCCGAAATTAGATCCATTTGATAAGAAATCCTTCAGATCACCAGTTACATCGAATTCAATAAATCCGGCTAGGTTGTTAGTAACTATGACAAAATCCACAGGTTCTCCATATGTTCCTCCAGCCCACAACGTCCTACAATCAGCATCGTAATTCCATATCGCAGTATCAATTGCACAATTCCATGTGGTACCAAAAACAGTACCGCGAACAGGATCTATATTACCTACATTCCAGCCGTTTCCTTCTACCCAATCAACTAACAATCTATGCGCTTCTATCCTACCACCTAGTCCCCAATTAATTCCGGCATCTACTATGTGCAAACGTAGCTTCGCAGATTCTAAAGTTCTGTCTTCTATCGCACTGATAACGGCATCATGATCAAAACTTACGACTATACGGTTCGCGCCAGTTTTTTGAACACGCAGAACATCACTCGAGCCTTCATTAGCGTTTTGTGCATTTTTTCTTAAGAAACTATCTTTGGTCGCTGATAAGATCACCGTTTGATCAGAACTTGCATGCGCTTGCTGTGTCATTGCAAACAATGGAAGTCCTCCAAGAAAGAGCAAAACGACCAGTGACAATCCTAATATTGCATTAAAAATACCGTTACGTCTAGGACAGAAACGTATGCTACATGCTTGCAACGTACTTGCCCCAACACCCACATTCTCTTGATCAAGCATGATCCATAACTAGCTTGTTGTATATTACTTAGTATACAGACAGAGTTTAAACTTAATACTTTTTCAAAACCCATACCGCGCATACAGTTTATGGTGTTTCATACATTGAAATAATTTGCATTTGCTGAATCATGCTCTTTCCTACTACTCCATACAGAATTATACGTATACCCCAAAACCCAAGCTATACAACAATAATATAGAAACTGTCTGGATGGACAAGACCAAAAGCAATTATCGGCAATTACCATCGTTGTGATGTCAGTAGGCCAAGTCAAACGTAATTAACAAAGTTTAAACTCATATGACTAAGAAAGTTTAAATCGCCTGATCCAGCAGGATCATCATGGTAGGTGAGCTGGACGACATATGTTCATCTATACACGGTCTCTTGTCATCACAGAAGCGAGGTCTAAAGTATAACGATATTGTAGACAAGTTGAAGGATAAGGGATCCAGAGCTACTATAAACAAGCATCTGAGGGATCTGGAGCAGAAGGAGTATGTTGTATGCAAACTGGTTCGTACGGATCGAGGCCGCTCAACACTTTACCAGTGGAATCCCACTCCGTCAAAAATAATTTCCTACAAACCACCTTACGCTCTGCTGGTAGTAAAGATCGGACTTGAACTTCTGGAACAACCTGATAAGATGGTGCATCATACAATGTTGTACACTTTTAGAAACCAGCTTGACGATGTCCAGGAAAACTTTGGGATGCATATTTTTGGTGACGTGCCAAGGAATTGGAAAGAGCTGAACCCTCACATATTTGAACAGGAGGGCAATCGAAGTACAGAGCTAGATCCATCGAACGTTAGCGTCGAAGATGATCCTCTAAGAAAATCAATTTCTGTAAGATTCAATTCTCCGTTGTATGCGGGAAAGGACAAAACAATAAGGTTCGAGTATGACTGGGAAGAAAAGACACAATACTGGGAATACAGGAAGGGTGAGAACCCGCCTGACTATTTTGAATTCGAGCTACTTTACCCAGGCACCAAAAACTACAGACTTGCCGTCTACGAGATCGACCCTTTGACGCAGGCAAAGAGATTATCCAGGAATGAACCTGAAATTGGAAATATAGACGGAAAGAAGGTAATCAAGTGGCAGGTCGAGGACCCAGAGATAGGGCAGGTCTTCAGGTTCGAGTGGCGCGAGTAGCATTGCTGAAGAAGTAATTGCTGTATACTACCGTATTTTAGCATAGCCGCTTCTGCTGTTGGACAGCATTCTGAGTACCTTGTCCACCGGCACAGCTGTAAACTGTATCGGGTGCCTGAACGTGGCTAGAACAACTCCTTTATCAAGAAGCGTAGATACCAGGTGCATGGTTAACCTTCTATCCAGACCAGTCAAGTCGGCTATCTCCATGATTCTCTTTTGACCGTTCTCCAGAAGCAGAAAATAAACCTCAAGTTCTGGGGGGTTCAGAATCTTGAGGAGTTTGTTTCTTGTGGCACTGCTCTCTATCGCAGCCGTATCAATTGCGTCCTTTGAAGCCATCGCTTCCCCTCCTGGATTCAGTCCAAAACGCAAACCTCAATGGCGGCTCCACAGCTCCTCAAACAGGTACACAATGCAGCGCACGAGGGACTCGCAGTTGGTCCATATTGCAGAGGGTGTAATCTCGTCCTTCTCCTTCCTGAAGAATACCAGCTGGGTCTTGTCGATCACTATGTAGTGCAGGTTGGCATTAAAGCTTGGAGGCATCTTTACCTTGCACTTTCCAAGCTCATCGAGAATTTCGGTACTTGGTTTAGAGGACGTGAGTAGTTTTATGTCAACGCCTTTTTCCGCCAAGGATTGCAAACAAGCCGTAACGTCGTTGTGGTAAAGTGCGTTAAGCTGCTTGCTGTCAGCCATGACCATTACATCATTCTGCGCAGATGAAACGATCTCCATAATCTTTCCATAAATCACATTGCTGCCTTCTAGGATCTGGAACTTCTCTTCCTCTATCTCTTCGTCAGTTATTTCGTGGTGCGCAATAGATGACCAAGCATCTAGCATCTGCCTGCTCTGGCTTTCAAAAGACACCAGTTTCTGCTTCTCCATATCCAGCAGCGTTTTCACAGCTTTGTCCAGCGGAGTTGCAACGAACTTTATCGGGTAGTTCATGGTGCAGCTGACAAGTCCCTTCTTCTGCAACGAGTTCAATAGATTATAGGTATGCGTTCTTGGTAAGTTCAGTAACTTTGCTACCTCGCTTGCCTTCTTCGCCCCCTTCTTTGCAAGGAAAACGTAGATCTTTGACTGCTGGTCCGTTAGACCCATTCCGGCAAGGCCATTTTCGACCGTGAAGGTAAGATTGTCCAGTGTCGCGAGAAGGTCCGTGTGTTTATACTGGTGGTCTGCCCCGCCCGGGACAGAATGATGATCCATTACTTGATCGAACGTGTTTCTCATGTACTCCATGGCGTTCTATAGGAATGCATTGCACAACTAGGTTTTTGTCTTGAGAATAGTATAGACACAGTTTAAACTCAACCAAAAGAAATCGAGCATCATTTTACACAAGTGCGATGTAACGTCATGTAAAACAATTTATGGATACATGATCCGATCGGCTCGCAGTAGCTCAAGAAAATCTAATTTCAGCCTTCCTTTATTAAGACCCCCCCCTCTATACTTTACACAGGCGGGCGGGAAATTATATCTAGGTATTCAGTAAGATAAGCACAAGATTGGTTTTTGGCATAATACATCAGACTGATCGAGAATTATGGAACAGCATTGTAAAGAGCGGAATTTTCTAAAGTCTATAAGTAGGTTTGAACGTGTGATTCCTATTGACAGCTACGATAATTGATGGTAAATTAGTTGCTGGCAAAGTAAGGGAGAAAGTAGCCGCTGCAGTTAAGAAATTAAGGGAAAATAATGTTGAACCTTGCTTGGCAACAGTTCTCGTTGGAGATGATTCTGCGTCTGCAACCTATGTACGAACAAAGCAGAACGCATGCGCAGATATCGGCATAAGAACCATCGATCATCACCCACATCAGGATTACACAACCGAACAATTGGTTGAACTTGTGTCCATACTTAATGAAGACAAAAATGTTCATGGCATACTTGTGCAACTCCCATTGCCGCACCAGATTACAGAGTTTGTCGTAACTGGAATGATAAGCCCCAGCAAGGACGTGGATGGCCTTACGCCCTTCAACGCTGGACTCCTTGCATATGACAAGGCTATGCTAATCCCTTGCACGCCAGCAGGTGTTATGGAGTTGCTACGTTTTTACAATATAGACATAGAAGGAAAGAATGTAGTAGTTATCAACAGAAGCATGTTAGTAGGTAAACCATTAAGCCTTCTCATGTTGCACCAAAACGCTACAGTAAGTATCTGTCATTCGAAAACCCGCGATTTAGCAGAGAAGTGCAGGAGTGCTGATATACTTGTAACTGCAGTTGGGATGAGGGACAAGTTCGTTGTAGATGCCACCATGGTTAAGGAAGGGGTAGTAGTTATCGACGTTGCTACGAACAGAGTAAACGGCAAGCTTGTTGGCGATGTCGATTTTGACAGCGTGAAAGAAAAGGCATCGTTCATAACTCCGGTTCCCGGGGGAGTTGGACCCATGACAGTCGCGATGCTGCTAAGAAATACTGTCTTAGCGGCGTCTCTAATTCAGGGGATTCCAGTAGATGTCTAATGCGAAACAGGTATTACGCGAGAAGATGTTGAACATAAGAAATTCCTTCTCTATAGAAGAGATACAGAGGATGAGTGAAATTATCCAAACTAGAGTAATGAACATGGGTGAATTCACGAGCGCAAAGACAGTTGCAGCATATTACCCTCTTGAGTCTGAAGTAAGCACTCTAAAGATTCTTTCAACGGTATTGTGCTTGAAGAAGCATCTTGCACTGCCCCGAGTAGAAGATGCAGATTCGATAAGTTTTGCAGAGGTTAATGATATTGATAAGGATCTTGAAACTGGAAAATATAAAATAAAAGAACCAAAGAACCGTTGTTCAAAAATAAATAAAATGGATCTTGTATTGGTACCGGGCATTGCGTGGGATGAACATGGTTATAGATTAGGATATGGCAAAGGATACTATGATAGATATCTGGCTAGCGTCAAAGCCGGAACAGTCGGTCTCGCATACGACTTTCAGGTTCTAGAAAATATTCCACACGAGAACAATGATTTTCGCGTAAACCTAATAGTTACGGAAAAACGTGTTATCAGAACATGATTCTTAAATAGTCAAGCCTTCAGATGTTTGAGGGCACTTTTTCCTATATCTGTTCTATAATAAACACCATCCCAATTAATCATGCTCACAGTATTATACGCGTTCTTGATTGCGTTCTCTATGCCATCACCTAGTGCTGTCACACCCAATACTCGCCCACCGTTTGTTACAATACTTCCGTTCTTCTTGGCCGTTCCAGCGTGAAAAACACATACAGTATTAGTTTTTATCTTGTTCAATCCGTTGATTACTTTGCCTTTTTCGTAACTGCCAGGGTAACCCTTCGATGCCATCACAACACATACTGCTGCTCTTGAACTCCAATTCATAGGTTCAAGTTCATCAAGGCTACCATTTACACAATGCTCCATATACTCGAAGAGATCTGACTCCATGCGCATCATGATGGGCTGGCATTCAGGATCACCCATCCTTACATTAAACTCCAAAACATGAGGTTCGCCATTCTCAATCATCAGACCAGCATAAAGAAATCCTTTGAACTGTCTACCCTCATCTCGCATGCCATCTATTGTTCTCCGCATAACATCCCTCATAACAACTTCGTTCAACTTGTAGTCTATCAATGGTGTTGGAGAATATGCCCCCATGCCACCAGTATTGGGTCCTTTATCGTTATCGTATATTCGCTTGTGGTCTTGACTTGATGCCAAGGGAATTATAGTCCTACCATCAGTTATTGCAATGAAGGATGCTTCCTCGCCTTCAAGTCTTTCTTCAACTACTATGTTCTTACCAGCGTCACCAAACTCTTTTGCAACCATTACGCTATCTAGCGCGTCTAAAGCTTCCTCCTTGGAACTGCACACAATGACACCTTTGCCAGCGGCCAAGCCATCTGCCTTAATCACCAGTTGCTTGTTACTTTTCTGCACATAGTCTCTTGCCTTCCCAACATCATCGAAGGTTTGGAAATCTGCAGTCCTTATGCTATACTTCTTCATGAAGTTTTTTGCCCAGACTTTGCTTGCTTCAAGCATTGCGGCCTCTTTACTGGGACCAAAGATCTTTAATCTGTTGCTTTCAAATAGATCAACTACTCCCCGGGACAATGGTTCCTCTGAACCTACTATCGTGAAACAATCGTTGTTCTTTGCAAATTCTACCAATGGGTTGATATCTTTCACGGAAATCGGGATGTTTTCGCTAGTTCCGCCATTGCCGGGAGCAAAATATGTTTTGCTTACATGCTTACTCTTGCTCAACTTCCACCCTAAGGCGTGCTCTCTACCACCAGATCCAATAACCAACACATTAGGCATAGAATCAACCTGACTATTTCATGGATTTGAGTACTTCGATAACTTCTTCAGCGTGGGCTCTAACATCAACCTTGGGGAAGATGTGTCTGATGAGACCTTCCTTGTCTATCACAAAGGTTACCCTTCTTGACATTTGTTTCTCTTCATTGAACACACCGTAAGCCTTACTTATAGTGAAATCAGGGTCCGCAACTAATGGGAAGTTTAGGTTGTATGCTGACATGAATTTATTATGTGAATCTAAGTTATCAGTACTGACACCAAGTACCTCTGCGTGATAGTTCTTGATCTCGTCTATACCATCTCTCAAACTGCATGATTGTGCAATGCATCCAGGCGTTTGATCTCTTACGTAAAAATAAAGCACAACATTCTTACCTCTATAATCCTTTACAGTTATCTTACCACTGGTCGATTCAGCCATAAAATTTGGTGCCTTGTCTCCCACCTTTGGCTCTAGCATATGTTATGCCTGATACGTTCAAGATAAAAGCCTTACTAGTTAAGATAAATTTTCATATTTATCATTTCTTCACCGATAACAACATATCATTTATCAATGCCTTCAAAAACGAATCATATTCTTCATCCTTGAATTCTATGACATCAACAAGTTTCTTCTCCTTTGCTACATCGATTATTTGCAGATGATAACATTTCTCCCTACCACTTAAGGTCTTGAAATAATAATCTTCGCATGAGCAGAAATCGTATTCTGGATCTACCCAGTACTCTCTGTCCTTTCCTACCACGGTCCAGATCTCTCTTTTGCTGGGTTTGAATACGTGTACTTTTACACCTTTCTTGAGGGCGACTCTGACTGCCTTTTCAACACGCTTGTCACGCACAACAGCTTTATCTGGATTCGTTCTAATTACTTTTATGGCAAAGATCAAGATACTACATCCACATCCTGCAGTATTGCTCGAGGCAGACCAAAGATACGTTGCTGTATCTGATCTTCATATAGGATTTGAAAGTGAGCTGAGTGGCAGGGGCATAGACATAAGTTCGGACAAATATCTTGACGAGATGCTCGAGGAACTATCGTACATAATACGAAATGAAAAACCAGACGTTCTTCTGCTTTTGGGAGATATTAAGAGCAGCGTGCATACAGTAACAAAGGCTGAATGGAAGAGCATACCTGAATTTCTTCAGAAGTTGTCGAAGATGTGCAAGGTCTTTCTTGTACCAGGCAATCATGATGGCGGCATACAACACCTTGTGCCCAAACAGGTAAGGATGATAAGCCGTAAGGGGATGGTGGTTGATGACACGTTGCTCATACATGGGCATACGATGCCAAGCAAAATTAGCTCATCGGTAGGCAGAATAGTTATGGGTCACATACACCCAATATTTCTAAAAGAAGGAAGTGTATTAAGCGGACAGAGAGTCTGGATTTATCTCAAGGTAAACAAGCAGCAGGTATTCAGCGACACTGAAGGTATGCTTGACATAATCGTGCTACCAAGTTTCAATAAATATTTTTACTATTCTATGCAAACTAAAACGTATAGAAAATCTATATCGCCAATAATCAATAAAGTGGCGCAGAAAGTTAGCAAGGCAATGGTTTTGACACTTGACGGTTCAATCCTTGGCAACGAATCGCTGCTAGAACAGATAATATGATTTAATGGTTCAACTGCATATAACCTTTCAGTGCGCTTATAGCGGGTTCGTTATTCCTCAACCATTCCAAAGTCTTTACAAAGGAGTTCGCCGACTCTAGTGTTGTCAACACAGGCAATCCCATCTCTACTGCCTTCCTTCTGATCTGGTACTCATCGTAAAGCATGCCAACATATTTCTCAAGCGTGGATGTATTAGGAATGTTTACTATAAAATCAATTTCTCTGTCGAAAAGCAGGTTTTTTATGTTGGGGCTCCTGTCAGGCTCACTGATCTTGTACACTACGTTTGTATCAGTAAATCCATTTTCTATAAGAAAATCGGCCGTATGTTCAGTGGCCAGTAGATTGAAGCCCATTGATTTCAGTATAGATATCATCGGCAATACCTTGCTCTTCATGTTAGTGCCTCCAACGGTAATCAATGCTGAACCCTTTGTTGGCAGTGCGTAACCCGCCGCAATCAAGGCTTTCGAGAGTGCATCATAAAACGTATTTCCAAAACAAGCAACCTCGCCAGTTGACTGCATCTCCACACCCAGCACTATATCGGCACCTTCAAGCTGCATGAAGGAAAACTGCGGCACTTTGACGCCAAAGCCAGTGGTTTTTAGCCATGCGTCTTCAGCTTCCTTCGGTATTGACTTGCCTGTCATGACCCTTGCAGCCAGCGCAATAAGATTCAGGCCAACAAACTTTGATACAAATGGCATGGAACGCGATGCCCGCACGTTACACTCTATAACATACACATTTTCATCTTTCACAATGTACTGCATGTTAAACGGTCCCTTGATCTTTAAAGCCTTGGCAATCTTGCTAGAGTAATCTGTTATAGTTTCCATGATCTTCCTTGTCAATCGCCATGTAGGGATTACCATCATAGCGTCGCCAGAATGTATGCCAGCGGTTTCAATATGCTCGATTATCGAACCTATCACGACTTTTGAACCATCAGAAACTGCATCAACTTCCACTTCAAGAGCGTCGAGCATGAACTTGCTAATCACAACAGGATATTCTGGACTCACATTAGATGCCTCGGTAAGGTACTGCTTGAGCTGTCGTTCATCCCAAACAACCCTCATGGCCGCTCCACTTAATACGTACGAGGGCCTTACCAACACAGGATAACCAACGCCCTTTGAAAATATCTTGGCATCATCAAGGTTTATGAACTTCTGCCATGCCGGTTGCTTTATGTGCAGTTGATCAAGAAGGTTACTAAACTTTGACCTGTCTTCTGCTTTATCAACATCCTCGTTACTAGTTCCAATGATTCTTACACCGCTCTTGGCAAGTTTTGGAGTCAAGTTGTTAGCAACTTGCCCGCCAACACAAGTTACCACACCATCAGCCTTCTCCTTTTCATAAATGTCTAGCACTCTTTCATGCGTAGGTTCCTCGAAGTATAACCTGTCACAAACATCATAATCAGTAGAAACTGTCTCTGGGTTGCAATTTATTACAGAAACTTCCTTGACTCCGTTGTCCTTCAACCCCCAGACCATATTTACTGTACCCCAGTCAAACTCAACACTGCTACCAATTCTGTACGGACCTGCGCCAAGAACAACTGCTCTGCTTCCATTCTTTTCCAAAACTACATCATCAGTTGAACCGCCGTATGTCATGTAAAGATAGTTCGTCTTTGCAGGCCATTCCGCTGCAAGCGTATCTATCTGCTTTACAACGGGTACGATATTTGCCTGCTTCCTGAACTCTCTTACTTTTACCTCGTCCATACCAACATACCTAGCAATCTGTTTGTCAGAAAATCCTAATCGTTTTGCTTCCCTTATGAGATCAGCGTTTAATTCCGACTCTTTGAGTTTCTTTTCCATCTGAACTATGTTGTCCAGCCTTGCAATGAACCATGAGTCTATCGTTGACACCTTGCTTATGCGGTCTATCGTAATGCCTTTCCGCAGTGCATCTATAACGGTGAATATTATTTCATCGTCAGGATTTAACAACCTATCTTCAAGTTCTTCGATCTGCACATTTTCTAATCCGTTGTTATTGACGGTTACTCCATCGATACCAATGTCAAGCATTCTTACAGCCTTCTGAACAGCTTCCTCGAAGTTTCTACCGATGGCCATAACCTCGCCAACGGATTTCATCTGTGTACCTATCTTCCTGTTCACCATCTCGAATTTCTTGAAATCCCACCTTGGAAACTTTACAACAATATAGTCTAGGGAAGGTTCAAAACATGCTGTGGTAACTTTCGTGATCCGGTTTACAAGTTCTGGCAGTGTATAGCCCAACCCAATCTTTGCTGCCATGTAAGCTAATGGATACCCAGTTGCTTTTGATGCAAGTGCTGATGATCTTGAAAGCCTAGCGTTGATCTCTATCGCATCATACCTTTCAGACATTGGTTCCAACGCAAACTGAATGTTGCACTCACCAACAACCTCGCATGTCCTGGTTGCTCTAATTGCAGCAGTTCGCAGCATATGGTATTCATGGTTGTTTATTGTCTGGGATGGAGCAACAACAATATTGTCGCCAGTATGAACCTTCATACCTAATACATTTTCCATGTTGCAAACTATGACACTATTGTCCTTGTAATCGCGCATTACTTCATATTCGATCTGCTTCCAATCACCGATATACTCTTCAATGAGTACTTGATGGACCATGCTTAAGGCTAAACCTCTCTGCACAATTTCATGAAGTTCGTATTCGTTATGTGCGACACCGCCTCCCCTGCCACCAAGTGTGTATGCAACACGTATCATTGCAGGATAGCCTATGTCTTTGACAACCTTCAGGGCATCTTCTATACTGTAAGCAATGCTACTCTTTGCTACTGGAACATCGCATTTCTGCATCGCTTCCTTAAAGAGCTCTCTATCTTCTGTGACCTCGATACCACGGATCGGAGTGCCTAAAACATTCATGCCATACTTCTCAAGTATTCCTTGTTTTGAAAGTGCAACGCCGCAGTTCAATGCAGTCTGTCCGCCAAATCCAAGCATTATGCCGTCTGGCCTTTCCTGTTCGATCACTCTAGTCACAAAACTTGGTGTTACCGGAAGCAAGTACACTTTATCGGCCAATCTTGTGTCAGTTTGAATTGTGGCAACGTTTGGATTGATCAGAATACTCTGGACTTCTTCTTCCTTCAATGCTTTCAGGCATTGGCTACCGGAGTAGTCGAACTGACGGTCTCTTTAGAGACTTTCGCCTGCCTCTCCGATCTTTATCGCACCACTGCCCAACACAAGCACTTTCTTGACAGATTCATGCTTTGGCAACTTTTTCACCTCTGATCATCTTAACAAGCATGTCGAAGACGAACATGCAATCGTATGGACCTGGTGAAGCTTCCGGGTGGAACTGCACGGCAATTACAGGTTTGTCTTCATGCATTATTCCCTCCACGGTATTGTCATCTGCGTTCTTGAACCATAGCTTGAAACCAGTTCCCTTCAATGAATCAGGATTTATGCAATAACCATGGTTCTGGCTCGTAACGTATGCGTTTCCGTCACGCATATCAACACATGGCTTGTTCTGGCCCCTATGTCCATACTTTAACTTGTAAGTATCTGCTCCTGACGCAAGTGCAAGTATCTGGTTTCCTAAACATATGCCCAGAGTTGGAATCTCTTTTTCAAGGAGGTCTTTGGACAATTGTATAGTTTCTTTGCAGAACTTTGGATCGCCTGGGCCATTGCTTAACACAACTCCTTTTGGTTTGTACGACATTACCTGTTTTATGTCAGCAGTATATGGCAGTCTTACTACCCTGTAACCTGTGCGCATTATGTTTCGCGCTATACTGTACTTCGTGCCAGTATCAACCAACACAATAGATTCGTCTTGCTCACCGTAAGTCTGTGCATTCTTTGTAGAAACCTCCGGCATGAAGTTGATGTCATCGTATCTTACGCTGTTTTTCAGTTCCCTGAACAATGATTCTTCGTTAACCTCATCTTTGGAAACTTCCATAGCTCCCATCATCACACCCTTCACCCTGATCCTCTTCGTGAGTTCTCGTGTGTCTATACCATGAATTCCCGGTATCTCCTCGTCATATAACCATTCATCTAACGTTCTCTCACATGCCCAGTGACTTGCCAACTGTGAAAGTTCATGAATGATGAGCGCTTTTGGTTGAATGTGTTCAGCTTCAAAATATTTTGGAAGACCAAAGCTATCCTTCACATTATAGCTGGGTACGCCATAATTGCCAACCAATGGATATGTCAAACATAGCAACTGACCGCGGTAGGACGGATCCGTAAGAGCTTCAGTGTAACCAACCATACCCGTGTTGAAAACAACCTCGCCTACTATCCTACGCGGAAAACCAAAACCAATACCAGTGAATATACTTCCATCCTCGAGCACGAGTTTGGCTTTAAAGCCATCGTGCTTAGGTCGCATAGTTGGAATTTATGAACCCTCGTCCACTTGTAATCGAACTAGATATAAGTATTTTGGTTACAACAGTTGTTTCCCGTGAAAGCGGTCGAAGATTGACTGTAACGCATTCAGTATATCATTCTTGTTCAATTTTACCGGACAGTCGAACTTTATGCCAAGCAAGATACTTAGCATGTCTGGATCTGAATGCGACTTTCTTGCCGTTGCAGATATTACTTGAGGAATTTCGCCTATACATTCCTTCCATCTTTTTGTTCTCTCTAATGATGTTTCAAGGCTATCCATGACCTGCTCCAAATCATAATCTGCATCTTCGCTAATCAAGTTAAGTTTCAGCAATGGAACGTAAAGAAATCCGCCGTAAATATTGTCCTGCCGCTTCAGCATTTCCTGTATTATCTCTTCTTCTTTTTCTACGGGGTATATTTTGCCATAATCTGGCTGGAAGTAACCTGAAAGTTCGTCATGCGAATCGTATATCTTATAGTAATACTCCTCCTCGTCGATCTTCCACTTTGCCATGCCTCTGCTAAGATGATGCGCTAGATATTAATGCCTTTTTAAGCAAACACATCAACTAATGTCATAGTGTGTAACTAAAGTAACTCACAAATACATAGAAATTCTCGAGTACATACCTTTACTGAGCATGTGTGCATTGAACAGAAGCGGCGGTGTATTTCTAACAACATTACTGGTGCTAATGATCGGAGGTTTTGGGATTATGCAGGTTACCACCGTTAATGCTGCAGGAACATCAGTTGTCACTATGGACATAATATCAAATAAAGATCCTAATAATATAAGCTGCAAATCCACGAATGGAAGTGTTGACACGGCCATATTTGGCAGTCGTAGCTTCATTGTACGCAACATTGATGTGTCAAGTCTTAAACTTATAGGTAAATCAGTGACAGAGGTTCATGGCAAGATTCATCAGAAACATCTCAACGGAGATGGTATTCTCGATGCATTAGTTCATCTCCGTAAGACTGATGTATGCAATGCCATCAAGGATATTCCTGCAGAACAATTTGTACCAGTGACACTGACAGGTCTATTGCGCAATGGACAGCAGTTCGAAGGTACGGATACCATTAAGGTCGATTTCTCTACCCAACCAATTCAACAGCCTTCTCCAAACCCGCCAGTTCAAGCTCCCAATCCACAAGCAAGTGAAGTGGAATCGGAGATACATAGGTTAGTAAATGAAGAGAGAGTAAAAGCGGGAAAGCAGGTACTGCAGTGGAACGAGCGACTGGCAGAGCTGGCAAGGAAGCATAGCGCTGACATGCGAGACAACGACTACTTTAGCCATGGTAATTTTGCTCAACGTATTCGAACAGTATGTGGTGGAGCTGCGGGAGAAAACATATTCTATTCATATGGTAAAGATTCGACGCAGATTGCAAAGGCAGCTGTTACTGCATGGATGAACAGTCCTGGACATAAAGCAAACATACTGTCGTCACTGTATCATAGTGAGGGCGTAGGCATTGCTGTTTCAGAAACTAAAGTGTATGTAACGCAGGATTTCTGTTCTTGATGGCATCTCTTTAGAAAGTCAATGCAAAAGCTCCTCTATCACCGATACATATAGGTGATACATATCATACAATGATGACGCGAAAACGCCCGCCTGTGTAAGCTATAGAGGGGGGGGTCTTAATAAAGGAAGGATGAATCTAGTGAAATTATTGAAAAGTCTATAGTGCTTTGAACTGCTCGGTCCAGCGCATATACGCTCTAATCATCTCTAAGCTCACACTTGGCCTCCTATTCTTCTGAATATCCTTGAAATCGCTCATGGTTATGCTTCTGGTCCTGGAACTATCATCGTTAGCCTTGCCACTTGCAAATAGCTCATTGACTACCCTTAGCTGCACTGATTGGCAAATGTCCCTGATATCACTCGCAGAATACCCGTCAGAAATCTTTGCAAGATCATCGAGCCTCAGGTTTCCTTCAACATTCAGCGGTGATGTATATAGTCTAAACATCTGATACCTCGCATCGTGATCTGGCAAACCTATGAATATTCTCTTCTGGAACCTTCGCAGAAATGGCCAGTCAAGACTCCACGGTTTGTTAGTAGCGCCGATAACGTACATCTGCAACTCTTTTGACTTTGAATTTATTCCGTCCATTTCTGTCAAAAATTGGTTCTTGACCCTGATCTCTCCTCCAACTTCGTTTGTCCTTGTACCAAGCAAAGAATCGAGCTCGTCAACAAACAATATTACTGGAACATTTTCCTTCTGTGCTGTCTTCCTTGCCATGGAGAATAGTTTTGCTACATTCTTCTCTGCCTCTCCCAACCACTTGCTCATCATCGATGCGGCATCAACATTTATGAAATAACCCTCTATTTCGCTCGCCGTTGCAGCTGCGATCAAAGTCTTTCCATTGCCAGGAGGGCCGTACAATAATATTCCTCTGGGCCATCCTAGCGGAAACAGATCTGGCCTCTGCGCTGGATACACAATTGATTCGTTGAGTGCCCGTTTTGCATCCTCAAGACCTACAACTTCGTCCCAATGTATCTTTGGCTTGTCTTTTATTACTAGATCATCGAAATTAGCCTTGAGCGTTTCTACCGAACCTAACGATTTGCCGTTACCGTTGCCATTGTGAGGCGTAACAGTAGTAGAATCCTCGCTATCATCAAGGCCGCGAGATTCCTGCAGTGCCTTTATTCTGTTCTGGTATGCCTTCGCTCTCTCTACATAGATCTTGTTTAACTTGTATTCCGGATAAAGCTGCACCAGTTTGAGCAGAGATTCAACAGATCTCTGGTAGTATTGTATAGCCATGGGTCTGGAACCTTGAGAATCTAGCCTGATAGCTTCCTCAGCATATTTGCTAGCAGTGTTTTCCAGCTCTTGAGGTGCTAGTGTCAAGTAAATCCATTTTTCAATAATAAGACAGTTTACCTATACCAGAGTGTGAACCGCAGTAGTAAAACTGGTTAAATTTATTGCACCAACATCTGCTACTTTCAATGGTCTCACAGCTGGCAGCTCTATGCCAATTTCTGGCATAACTGCTGGTAACTCATCTCTTTGCCTGACCAATTCTTTTATCTTAAGATCTGCTTTAATCTCTCTGATAGAGTTGCTTATGGTATCTAGAGTATTATCTACTGCGGGTACGATTCTCGATATGTCGGATTTGATAACGCGCAATGAACCCATCGCGGTTTCAAGTATGACCACAAATTCGTTCAGGTACCTGGCACTATCGATCTTGACAGACAGGTTTTGCAGTAGCATCTCTGCAGATTTCACGATATTTAACAGATTTACAAGATCATCATACTCTTCAATATAATGAGTTGCAAGTTCCTTATTGTCAGATTTCATTGCTGATGTAAGGGTATCGTTAACTGTAGACTGCAACCTGCTACGGAGAGAATGCATTGTCTTTATCTCTGTTTCCAGATCGCTCATAGCCTGATAGGTTCTCTCCTTCAGATCGATGTCTTTCTTTGACATGAAAAAACTGGCTAGCATGAAATACACCACAAAAAAAGAGTCGTATTGCAGAGTAGCACAGGTAGAGGCGCTATGCTACTCTGGCAAACACGAACTATCCTACCACTCCTTTCGCCGCTGTTGCTTCATCGATCGTCGCTGGCAGATCTGGGAACTTGTCTTTCATCCTGTTCTCTGCTACACTTGCTGCTTCCTCCATGATCTTCGTTGCTTCCTCGTTTGCCGAATCGAAGTTGATTGTGTATCCTCCTATCTGTCCTGCATCCATGAGTATTCCCCCGAGCATTTGTGATATCTCTCCCATTTCGTTGTCCACTTCTGGCATCATGCCAGAGAGTCCTGCTCTGATGTTCTTCACGACCGCCATTGCCGGGCTAAGTGTTACTACAACATCGCCCAACTCGCTGATCGTGCCTAACCTAATCTGTATCTGCTCTAGTGCCAGCTTTGAGTGGCTGACCATCTTGCTCATCTTTCGTATCTGCGCCAACTCGTTCGATAATACAGTTGAATACTGAGTATCGTGCTGCTGTATCGCGCTTACGATCTTCCTGAATATCGATTGATCCTTCTCTTTCAGCTTGTGCGTTATTGAGTCCAGCCTTGACACCTGTAACTGCAGCTTTCTCTGTGCATACTCGATTCGTGGCTTCAACGGACCTGCCGGTTTGACCGTGTTTTGTAGCTTCTCACCGAAGCTTGCTTCGTTTGATTTCATCCATCTTGTTGCAAATGACATGTTTACACCGCGATCCTGATCTATTCGTAGCACTAATACCGCTATGTGCTTGCAATTTGATTAACATTGTAAACAATGTTTACTAAGGGCAAGATCTTGAGCGTTTGTTCAAATGTATTTGGCTATGATACTTACCTTGTTCTCTAATAAGAAAACCTGAATGCAAAACGACAATCTAGCGATTAGCTTAGAGGAGTTTGGCTTGAGCAAGTACGAAGCCAGAGCATACATTGCACTCCTAGGTAAGGGTCCTTTGTCTGCAAGCGAGCTTGCGTATTATGCCAACCTGCCAAGAACGAAGGTGTATGCGACTTTGACAAAACTTGCAAAAAAGAGACTTGTCTTGATCACCAAGGACAAACCTGTTGTTTGTAGTGCCGTTCCGCCAGAGGATGCGTTCAGCGAGCTAGTTGTATCGCAAGCAAACAGGGTAGAAGGTATGAAGAACTTGATAGAAAAACTGCAGAAGATAATCGAAGAAGGAAGGAAACCGAAAGGAGCTGAAGAACGCAGATATCTTGTTCTTTCTCCCGAATCAGTGCTAAATGTGCTAGCAGAGTCATTCACCGCAGCGAAGTCAACAATTGCATCTACATTAGACATCTGGGGAGTAAGGCTAATCAACCAATGCAAAGATTCGTTAGCAAAGGCTATTGCAAATAATGTGGAAGTTAAGATCCTAGCCTCCAAGGATTTAGCATCAAATAATTTGCTAGCTTCGATTCCAGACGGTGCAAAGGTAAGGATTGGGGAATCGGATACAAATACGTTCATCTTTGACAGATCCGCGGTTATTTTGGTAAACGACAGTGATGGAAAGGGGCTTTTGTTCAAATCTGCTGATATGATGACGAATTTCTGCAGTAAAATATTCAACAATAAGTGGAGTAACGGAACAGATTTTGTACAGGTCAGATTTATCAAGACAACGCCAGAAAACTAGATCTTCATATTTACAATGTTTACAACCTTGTCACCATTTGATTCATATGATTGTATTTGCGTTTTTCGCAATAAATTTCATGCATTATTCACATTTTAGTTTATCAATCAAACAACTACATAGAATCTTTTAGAAAAAGATCAATGAAAAATTTTATACATGATTATGCGATCGATACTTTAACTTATGTTTAGAAAAAAATTTGCTATTTAAACAAAGTAGAAATACGTTTACCATTCATGTAAAGGATACTTTTATTTAGCTGGTAGTTTTATTGTAAGAGAACTAACATTAAAATGCGTTTAACAGGAATTGGGTGGGACGGCAGGAATTAACAAATTCCTACTTTATCCCAATTCCTCGTCTAGCAGATGCATTTTCAGCCCCCACTAGCCGTGCTTTGATCGAGATACTGTCTTAAATTGTTTTATGCTGAGAACTATCACTAGTGATTGATGAGATAGTTATGATCGTTGACCAGCGCACCTTAGGCAAATGTCTACCAAAAAATGCAAACATATTGGTAAAACTCGCTTTACACGTTTACATTCCTGAACAAATGAGCGTCAGTATATTCATTCCCTACTTTCTGCCACACGATCTGCACTTTCTTTGATCGATAGCGATTTGCAGGTATCATTTATTCCAAATTAAAGCAAACTCGCGACCATGATTAATATATCTTCTATATCAATGCAATAAAGAATGGAATTAGACCCAAAATTCGATGTCAAAGCAGTCGAACATAAGATTAGAGAACATCTGAACAAAGTAAACCTTCGAAAACTGCTAGAGAATGATCTAAAGGATAAAAAGAAGATCGGTTTCGTTGAAGGTCCTCCAACGATGAATGGAGAGCCCCATATAGGTCATCTTAGAGGGAGGGTAATGAAAGATCTATGGTACAGATTTTCTACACTTCGCAAGTTCAACGTTATATTTCGTGCCGGATGGGACACGCAAGGTTTACCAGTAGAGCTGCAAGCGGAAAAAGAATTAGGGTTATCTGGTAGTAAAGTAGAAAATCTGAAAAGCGTTGGCATAGAAAAGATAGTTGAGCAGTGCAAGAAACTTGTTCACAAATACAACGAAAAATGGGTCGCAGCTGACAAACTACTTGGTATATCTTTTGATTACGAAAAAGCTTACTGGACGTATCGCGATGATTATATTGAAAGAGAATGGAAATATCTAGAAAAAGCTTGGAAACAAGGAATTCTTGTAGAAGGTTACAGAGTAGTTGCGTATTGTCCTAGTTGTCAGACATCATTGAGCCACGCAGAAGTAAGTCAAGGCTACGAAGTTGTGGAAGATCCATCTTTATACTACAAAGTCAAACTCGTTGACGAAGACGTATATCTGATCGTATGGACTACGATGCCATTTACTGTTGTTACTGATGAAATGGTAGGTGTCAATCCTGACGCTGATTATGTTTACATAAAAATGAAAAATGAAATGTGGATAGTTGCGCAAAACAGATTGGAAACTTTAATGACGGAACTAAAGTTATCTGAGTATTCGATCGGCAAAAAAGTGAAAGGAGAGGAACTTGATGGAAAGCGATACCTGCATCCACTGCTTGGAGAAATTCCTGGTCTGAAGCAACTAACTGACAAAATACACATAGTGATCGCTGAAAAATTCGTTGATATCAATACTGGTAGCGGTTTGGTGCACCTTTCTCCAGCTAACGGTGAAGAAGACTTTGAAATAGCTAGCAAAAGAAAGCTACCGATCTTCAATCCTATCGATGATCAGGTAAAATTCACTGAGCAAGCAGGAATATTCAAAGGATTGTTTGTGCGTGATGCGAATCAGAAAGTAGTAGAAGCGCTCAAAGAGCATGATGCTGTAGTAAGGATAGGTAAGATAAAGCATGAATATCCTACTTGTTGGCGTTCGCATCACAAAGTCGTATGGTTGGCAAGACGCGAATACTTTAACATGATAGACAAGATAGGCGAGCTTGCGTTAAGTGCTGTTGATAAGGTAGAGTGCTTCTACAACGAGCCGAAGAACAGGTTTGTTGGAATAATAAAGGAACAGGTACCATGGTGTGTTTCAAGGGAGCGTGTATGGGGTGCGCCTTTGCCGATATGGGTCTGCTCTAAATGC
>Ga0187892_10003519_pt1 | contig 28471 bp, 15 predicted proteins | sample MA1701073metaG_FD_139345 | JGI IMG/M metagenome (GOLD analysis project Ga0187892, IMG submission 139345) | Bio-ooze microbial communities from a basaltic lava cave in the Kipuka Kanohina Cave System on the Island of Hawaii, USA - MA170107-3 metaG ... | reverse complement strand
GAGGAGCGCTGGATCGGCTCGCGGCTGCTCGCGCTCGGCGCGAGCGCGATCTCGCACCGCCGTCCCGAGCACCTGCGCCTCGTGAACGTCCCCGGCGCGCAGGTGCCGCTGTACCTCCGCGGCGCGCGGCTCGCCGAGGCGTACGGCATGGTGCCGCTCGACGACGAGGCGGGCCTCGGCGTCGCCGTGCTGAGCTACGACGGCAAGCTGTGCGTCGGCCTCAACGCCGACTTCGACCGCGTCGCCGACCTCGCGCTGTTCCGCGAAGGCATCTCCGAGAGCTTCGCCGAGCTGGTGCGCGAGGCGCAGAAGCGGCGTGCGCGCCTCAGCGTGGTGCGCGCGAGCTAGTCGTCACCACGCCTCAGCGTGGTGCGCGCGAGCTAGTCGTCAGTTCCAGGAGCGTTGGTCACCTGGGGTGACCTCCGGAGAGAATGGGTTGTCACTCCAACCACTCTCCACGAAGGAGCCCCAGGTGAAGCTTCATCCTAACGCCAGAACGACCCCGTATGCGCGACAGCTGTTGGTCGAGCGAGTCCGCCGCTTGGGTTGGTCGATCCAGGATGCGGCGCAAGCCGCCGGCCTCAGCGTTCGCACGAGCTATCGCTGGCTGGCTCGAGAGCGCCTGGAGGGCAGTGCCGGACCGTGGGATCGATCCAGCCGCGCACACCGGATCCGTCACCGCACGAGTCGGCTGCGGGCGGATCGCATCGAGCGGCTGCGTCGACGTCGGCTGACGGCGGCGCAGATCGCGCTGCGGCTCTCGATGCCGCGCTCGACTGTCGCGGCGGTGCTCGAGCGGCTGTCTCGACTCACCCCGAAGCCGGCCGTCGTTCGCTACGAGCGCAAGCGACCGGGCGAGCTGCTGCACCTGGACGTGAAGAAGCTCGGCCGCTTCCGGCGTCTGGGCCATCGCCACACGGGTGACCGGACGCAGCGCAGCCGCGAGGCCGGCTGGGACTTCCTCCACGTCTGCATCGACGACCACAGCCGCCTCGCCTACGTCGAGACGCTCGCCGACGAGCGCACCGAGACGTCGACGGCCTTCCTGCGCCGCGCCGTCTGCTGGTTCCGCCGCCAAGGCATCCGCACCGAGCGCGTGATGACCGACAACGGCAGCTGTTACCGAGCGCACGCCTTCACGCAGACCTGTCGCGAGCTCGGCACCCGCCACCTGCTCACGCGTCCGTACACGCCGCGCACCAACGGCAAGGCCGAGCGCTTCATCCAGAACGCTGCTGCGAGAGTGGGCCTACGCCCGGCCCTACCGCACCTCGAACCAGCGAACGAAGCGGCTCGCTCCCTGGCTGCGCTACTACAACCGCTTGCGACCCCACTCGGCCTTGCGAGGACTTCCCCCTCACAGCCGAATCCGGAGTCCTCAATGACGAACGCGCCTGGACTCGACAGCTAGTCCGTCACCAGCCCGCTCGACTCGAGCGCCTCCGCCAGGAAGTCGCGGATGCTCTCGTTCCAGATGCCGAGCACGTGGCCGCCGGAGAACCAGTGGATCTCGGGCTCCTGCCAGTGCCGCCAGAGCGCGCGCGCCTGGTAGGGCTTCACCACGCGGTCGGCGAGGCCGGCGTAGATGAAGCGGCGCGCATGCGGCACGCGCGGCGCGAAGGCGAGCGGCGAGACCACGTGGCTCACCGCGCGCACGAGCTTCCAGTCCACCTCGAACTCGTCGCCGTAGCGGCGCATGATCCAGGGCTGGTTGTCGGTCGCGAGGCTCGGGAAGTCCACGGCCGGGATGCCCGCCACCACGCAGGCGAGCTCGGGCTCGAACGCCGCCACCAGGGCCGAGACATAGCCGCCGAGCGAGATGCCGTAGAGCCCGACCGGCTGATCGCTCTGCGCGCGGATCCACGCGAGCGTGCGCCGCACGTCCCAGACCCCCTGCGCGAACAGGTGCACCATGCGCAGGTAGTCGGGCGTCAGCACCTCGCCGCCGCTCACGCCGCCCGCGCCACGCGGGCCGTGCAGCGGCAGCACCGGCAGCGCGAGGTTCAGGCCGAGCTCCTCGTGGAGCATCCGCACCGGGAAGCCCGAGAAGTTGATGAGCGGCGTCCCCATCGCGAAGCCGTGGACGCCGATCAGCCACGGGCGCGGCTCCTCGTGCTGGAGCACGTAGAGGTGCGCGGTGCCGTTCCGCGGGTGCGCGAGCCAGCGCTCGCGCCCCGGCTCGCCGGGGTGAGGCGTGAAGCCGCTCGGGAAGCTCACGTGTTCGTAGCCGAGGCAGCGCGAGCCGGCGAAGGTCCTCGCGCCCCGGCGCGCGACGCCTTCCGGCGGCGGCGGCGCGCGGTGGTAACCCGCCGGCTCGGCCAGCCAGCCGCTCGCGTCGTAGAACGCGTGCGCGGCGAGCAGATCGTCCAGCATGCGCCGCACCGTCTCGGGGACGGGCATCCCCACCATCACGCTGGTCAGCAGCGTGAAGGTGCGATCGAGGAGCGCCTCGCCGAGCAGGCCCAGCGAGGGCGAGAGCGGCGGCACGCTCGGATAGCCCGAGCTGCGCCGGAACGCCCCCAGCGCCTCCGAGAGGAGGGCGCCGACCTGCTGTGCGGGGATCGTGAAGAGCGCGTCGAGACGCAAGTCGGCAGAGCGTGGCGGTCGCGCACCCATCGGTCAAGCGCGCTGGTGGTGCCTGACGAAACACCAGGTGCCGCTCGCCTCGTCGCGCACGGCTTCGGCCGAGGTCTCGGGGAACACCGCGGCGAGTTGCACGTCCGGAACGAACGGCTCGCCGACCACGCCGGCGGGCGGCTCCTTTCCGGCATACGTCGCGAGCCACAGCTCGTCGACCCGCGGCGGGTCGTCATAGAGCTCGCGCGCGGTGGTGGGGCCGGCCTCGAGCGTGATGCGCTTCGCGCCGAGGCGGCGCAGGTGATCGAGCGCGAAGCGCACGTTCGGCTGCGGCACGGACGCGACGCGCACGTCCGTGTCGGCGAAGCGCTCGCGCAGACCGGCGGCGGCCGCGCTCGGCACGAACAGGATCGGCCGCAGCGGCGCATGAAAGGCCGGGTGCAGCGGATCGAGGCCGCGCCCCGACGAGAGCACGAGCAGCCACGGGTCGTGCGCGAGGACGAGCCGCTCGCGGCGCCACGCCGCGAGCGCCGAGCGCAGCTCCGGCGGGCCGCGCAGACCGTGCGTCAGCGCCGGCTCCTCGCGCAGGATGCGGCCGGTCGTGACGATCGCCTCGGCGCGCGCCCGCGCCAGCGCGAGCAGGAACACATCGTGCCGGCTCTGCGGTGTCCGCGGTTCGATACGCAGCACCCGCGCGCCTCCGTCCGGCTCGCGCCACACCGAGGCGACGTGGAGCACGCGCCCGCAGCGCGCGGGGTCGTCGCCGAGCAGCTCGCGGCCGAGCGCCACGACGTCGGTGGGCGTGCGCACGTCTTCGGGGAGCACGGGAGTATGCTACCCGGACCCATGGCCGAGCCCGCCGCCGCAGATCCGACGAGCCTCGAGCTGGGCGCGCTCGTCGCCGAGGCGAACGCGAAGGCCGGCCGCGGCCGCTTCGACGACGACGCGTTCCGCGAGCCGCTCGCGCGCCTGCTCGAAGCGCTCGATCGCGAGGCGGGCCTCGGCCCGGTGGGCCGCGCCACGCAGCACGCGCGCATCGTCGAGAGCCTGGTGATGCGCCACGTGCTCGAGCAGCACGAGGCGCGCAATCCGGAGATCCGACGCGAGGAGATCGCCGCTCCGCTCGTGATCGTGGGCCTCGCCCGCACGGGCACGACGATGCTGCACCGCCTGCTCTCCGCGGACCCGGGCCTCCACGCCGCGCGCTGGTGGGAGGTGCGCTTCCCCGCCCCGTTCCCGGGCTGGGACTTCCGCGGCCCCGACCCGCGCATCGCCGAGGCGCATGCCCAGGTGAAGTGGATCCTCGAGAACCAGCCCGTGCTCGCCGCGATCCATCCCTGGGACGCCGAGGGCCCCGACGAAGAGATCATGCTGATCGAGCACAGCTTCCTGTCGCACGTGCCCGAGTCGGGCGCGAACCTGCCGAGCTATCGCGCCTGGCTCGATCGGCAGGATCTGCGGCCGGCCTACACGTTCCTGCGTCGCCTGCTCCAGTTCCTCCAGTGGCAGAAGCGGCGTCGCGGCGAGACGGCGGAGCGCTGGGTGCTGAAGACGCCCATGCACCTCGGCTACCTGCCGGAGCTGTTCGAGACGTTCCCCGGCGCGCGCGTGATCCAGACGCACCGCGATCCGCTCGAGACGATTCCGTCGGTGGCGAGCATGTACCTCGCGCTCTGGGGGCTCGGGGCCGAGAAGCCCGACCCGCTCGAGGTCGGGCGTCAATGCCTGGAACGCTATGCGGGGGCGCTGCGCCGCTGCCTCGCCGCACGCGACGCCATGCCCGCCGAGCGCTTCGTGGACGTCTCCTACCGCGACGTCGCGCGCGACCCGCTCGGCGCCGTCCGGCGCATCTACGCCGCCGCAGGGCGCGCGCTCACGCCCGCGGCCGAGGCGGCGATGGCGGCGTGGGTGGCGAAGAACCCGCGCGAGCACCGGCCGCCGCACGAGTACACGATGGAGAGCTTCGGCTACACGCGCGCCCAGATCGAGCGCGAGTTCGCCGAGTACCGCGAGCGCTTCATCACCCAGAAAGGGAGCCCCCGATGAGCCGATTCGTGTTGGTGCACGGCGCCTGGCACGGCGCGTGGTGCTGGGAGAAGGTCGTGCCGCTCCTCGCCGCGCGCGGGCACGACGCCCGCGCGATCGACCTGCCCGGCCACGGCGACGACCCGAAGCTGCCGGGCGCCGTCCGCTGGGACGACTACATGGACCGCATGGGCGACGCGATCGCAGCCGCGCCCGAGCCGCCCATCCTGGTGGGGCACTCGCTCGGCGGCGCCGTGATCACGGGCGCCGCGGACCGCTGGCCCGAGAAGGTCCGCGCGCTCGTCTACCTGTGCGCGATCCTGCCCGACGGGCCCGACTTCATGGCGCGCTTCCAGCCGACCTCCGTCCTCACGGGCGGCGTCCGCCCCGCGCCGGACGGCTCGGTGATGGAGCTCGATCCCGCCGTGGTGCGCGAGGCCTTCTACCACGACTGCTCCGACGCGGACGCCGCGCGCGCCGCCGCGCGCCTGCGGCCGCAGCCCGCGGGCGGCTTCCAGATGAGCTTCGAGCTCTCGCCCGCGCGCTTCGGACGCGTGCCGCGCCACTACGTCGAGTGCACGGACGACCGCGCCATCGACATCGCCACGCAGCGCGCGATGCATGCGAAGATGCCCTGCACGGTGCACACGCTGGACGCGAGCCACTCGCCGTTCTTCTCGACGCCCGACCGGCTGGTGGACGTGCTCGATCGCGTGAGCCGATCGGGCTGAGGACGAGCATGTGAACTGCGCGAGCTGCGGGCGGACGAACCGGGCGAACGCCCGATTCTGCGGCGGCTGCGGCGCCTCCCTCGCGCCGCGCTGCCCCGCCTGCGGCGCGGCCAGCGAGCCCGACTCGCGTTTCTGCGATGCGTGCGGCGCGGCCCTCGCCGCGGGCGCCGCGGACGACGGTGTCGCGCGGAAGGTCGTCACCATCCTGTTCGCCGACCTGATCGGATCGACGGCGCTCCACGAACGCCTCGACCCGGAGTCGGTGAGCCGGCTGATGGAGGGCTACCACCGCGCCGTGCGCGCGCCGGTCGAGGCGCACGGGGGCAGCGTCGTCCAGCTCCTCGGCGACGGCGTGATGTGCGCGTTCGGCGTGCCGCGCGCCGCGGAGGACGACGCCCTCCGCGCGGTGCGCGCTGCCGTGGACGTGCAGCGCGCCTTCCGCGAGTTCGCGCGCGAGCAGGGCGACCGGGTGGGCGCGCTCGGCCTGCGCGTCGCGCTCAATACCGGCGAGGTCGTGGTGAGCGACGACTACGCCGCGGGCATCGGCGACCCGCTGAACGTCGCGGCGCGTCTCCAGCAGGAGGCGCGCGACGGCGACATACTGCTCGGCGAGGCCACGCAGCGCCTCGTCGCCGGGCAGGTGACGCTGGCGCGCGTCGCGAGCTTCGCGCTCAAGGGGCGCACCGAGCCGGTCACCGCGTACCGCGTGGTGTCGCTCGAGCGGCCGGCGGGCGCGCCGGCGATCGCGTTCGTCGGGCGCGAGGACGAGCTGCGGCGGCTCGGCGCGGTGTTCGAGGCGGCCGTCGGCGCGCCGGCCACCAGGCTCGCGGTGCTGCTCGGCTCGCCGGGCCTCGGCAAGTCGCGCCTCCTCGCGGAGTTCGCGCAGCGCCTCGGGGAGCGCGCGACGGTGCTCGGCGCCGCGTGCAATGCGGCCGGGGGCGCCACCTTCGCGCCCCTCGCCGACGCGCTGCGCGCCGCGCTCGAGGAGGCGGTGCTCCCGGACGAAGCGGAGCGCGCCCGCATCGCGGGCGGCATCGGCGCACTGCTCGCCGGCACGCCCGCTCCGCCGGAGGAGACCTTCTACGTGGTGCGGCGCCTGGTCGCCGCGCTCGCGAGCGCGCGGCCGGTGGTGCTCGCGATCGACGACCTGCACTGGGCCGAGCCGTTGCTGCTCGACCTCGTCGAGCATCTCGTGCAGTGGGGCGCGGGAACCAGGCTCCTCGTGCTCGCAGCGGCGCGGCCCGAGCTGCGCGACACGCGCTCGTCGCTCGTTTCGGCCGGCGGCGCCGCGAGCGACGTCGTGACGCTGAGCGGCCTCGACGCCGGCGCGGCCACGCGACTCGCGGCCAGCGTGATCGGCGCCGACGCGCTGCCGGCCGCCGTCGCCGGCCGCGTGCTCGCCACCAGCGAGGGCAACCCGCTCTTCCTCGGCGAGCTGGTCCGGATGCTCGTGAACGACGGCGCGCTGCGGCGCGAGGGCGACCGCTGGACCGCCGCCGTCTCCCCGGCCGAGCTCGAGATGCCGCCCACCATCCACGCGCTGCTCGCCGCGCGCATCGAGCGCCTGCGCGCCGAGGAGCGCCTCGTGCTCGAGCGGGCCGCGGTCGTCGGGCGTCAGTTCTCGCGCGCCGCCGTTGCCCACCTGCTGCCGCGCGAGGCGCACGGCGAGCTCGATGCCAGGCTCGAGTCGCTGCGCCGCAGCGAGCTCATCGAGCCCGACGCCGGCTGGCTGCTCGGCGAGCCGGCGCTGCGCTTCCATCACGTGCTGATTCGCGACGCCGCCTATCGTCGCGTCCTCCGCAACACGCGCGCGGAGCTGCACGCCCGCTTCGCCGACTGGCTCGAGGCGCGCGCCGGCGAGTCGCTCGAGCACGGCGAGACGATCGGCTGGCACCTCGAGCAGGCGCACGAGCACCTGCGCGAGCTGGGTCCGCTCGACGCGAAGGGCCGCGCGCTCGGCGAGCGCGCGGCGGGGCATCTCGCGGCGGCCGGGCGGCGGGCGCTCGCGCGCGACGACCTCGGGCCGGCGGCGAGCCTGCTCGGGCGCGCGCTCGCGCGGCTCGACGCCGCGGATCCGGCGCGCGCCGAGCTCACGCTCGACTGGTGCGAGGCGCTGCTCGCGGCGGGCGAGGTCGGCGCCGCCACGGGGGCGATCGACGAGTTCGGCCGCTTCGGTGCGGACTCGGAGCGCCTACGCGCGTGGCTCACCTGCTTCCGCGGCGAGCTCGTCGTCCTCACGGATCCCCAGGCGCTGCGCGCCACGACCGAAGCCGTGGCCGGCGCCGCCGAGGCGCTGGCAACGGCCGGCGACGGCGCGGGCGAGGCGAAGGCGCACTTCGTCCACGCGCGGGCGCTCGCCCAGCTCGGCAAGATCGGCGCGTGCGAGGCCGCGCTCGATCGCGCGCTCGCCGCCGCGCGGCGCGTGCGCGACCGGCGCCGCTCGAACGCGGTGCTCGCTGGGGCGCCGCTCGCGGCGCTCTGGGGTCCGAGCCCGGTGACGCGCGCGAGCGGGCGCTGCCTCGACGTGGTGCGCGTGCTGCGCATCACGCAGGGCGCGCCTGCGGTCGAAGCCGTCGCGCTCTCGTGCCAGGCCGTGCTCGAGACGCTGCGCGGCCGCGCCGACGCGGCGCGCCGCATGATCGCTTCGTCGCGCCGCATGGTCGAGGACCTCGGCATCACGCAGCGGGTGCTGGAGGCCGACCTGTTCGCGGGGCTGATCGAGCTGCTCGAAGGCGACGCCGTCGCCGCCGAGCGCTGGCTGCGGCCGGCGTACGACGGGCTCGCGGCGCACGGGCTCGGCATCGACGCCGCGCAGGCCGCGGCGCTGCTCGGCCGGGCGCTCCTCGCGCAGGGCCGCGCCGCCGAGGCGGAAGCGCTGAGCCAGGAGAGCGAGGCCCTCGCGGGCGACTCGTTCAAGGCGGCGATCGCCTGGCGCGGCGTGCGCGCCGAGGCGCTCTCGGCGCGCGGCGAGCACGCCGCGGCGGTGGAGATCGCCGGCAAGGCGGTCGAGATCGCCGCGGCCACCGACGACCTGCTCGACCACGCCGACGCGCGCCAGGCGCTGGCGGTAGCGCTGCGCGCCGCGGGGCGTCGCGCCGAAGCCGACGGAGAAAAGGCGCGCGCGATCGAGCTGTGGGAGGCGAAGGGCGCGACGCTGCTCGCCGAGCGCGCGCGGCGCGAAATGGGACGGGTCCGACCCGCGGAAGCCGCGCGCGAGCCGCGCGCCGAGCCGCGCGGCCCGGTGCGCCGCCGGGTGCGGCCGAACGCGGCGAGCGCGGACGCCGAGCGCCTCGCGGCCGCCGTCGCCGCGCGCGACGAGGCTGCGCTCGTGCCGATCCTCTCGAACGTCACGGAGATGGTGGAGCACCCGACCGGCTCGGTGATCGAGGGATCCCGGCTGCTCTCCGTCTGGCGCGCTCTGGTGAGATCCCAGGACCCGGTGCTCCGGAACGAGGTGCTGGCGACGCTCGGCGACTCGCTCGCGCTGGTGCGCTCGTGCATGACGTTCAGCGCGCTCCGCGGGACCGACCTGGGTCCCTTCGGCGAAACGAGACGGGACGAGCTCGCCCTGGTCGAGGTCGGCGCCGGCGGGCATCACCAGCGGATCGAGCTCTTCGCTCTGGAGCGCCTGGGCGACGCCCTCGTGCGCCTCTACGAGCGCCACGCCGAGCTGCTCCCCGCTGGGCCGGAGCGGACCCGCCTCGCGGCGACTGCGCGCACCGTCGCAGCGCTGGCGAGCCTGCCCGACGTCGAGCGTCTAGCGGCCGTCCTCGCGCCGGACGTCGAATGGGTCGATGCCCGCAACGTCGGAGCTGGGTCCATCCGCGGGGCCGACGCGGTGCTGGAGAGCATGCGCGCGCTGATCGAGCTCGCGAACGACTTCGCAGCGCACATCGACGACGTGATCTGCGCGCGGTCCGATGCGCTGCTCGTGCGCAGGACGAACTCCGGCACCCTGCGCGCCGGCGGCGGCGGCTTCGAGCGAGACCTCTGCCAGCTCTGGCTGTTCGGGGCGGATGGGGGCCTGACCCGCTGGGAGCAGTTCGACGCCACCCGCGAAGCCGAGGCGCTCGCGCGGCTCGATGCGCTGACGGCGCCACATCGCGACGCGCGTGTCCGTCGCTTGCATCCGAACGCGGCGACGAAGCACTCGCTGGACCTGAACGCGGTGATCGCGGCGCGGAGCGCGGAGCTCCTTCCCACGCTCTTCAGCGAGAAGATCGAAGTCGTGCACCATCCGACCGGCGTCTCGTTCGGGCGCGAAGGCGCCGTGCGCCGTTTCGAGGCCACGCTCGCCGCCGACGGGCTCCGCTTCGCGCACGAGCCGCTCGCCGCGCTCGGCGACTCGCTCGCACTGGCCCGCTCGACCACATCCTTCGCTCGGCTCGACGAAGGAGACATCGCGATGGGCGCCGCCGCGGCCGAGCGCCCCGTGCTGATCGAGGTCGACGGCCGGGGACGCGCGCAGCGCGTCGAGATGTTCGCGGAGGATCGGTTGGGTGATGCGATCGTGCGCCTGTACCAACGCTACGCCGAGCTCCTCCCCGACGGGCCCGAGCGCACACGCGCCGCGGCAACGGCGCGCTCGGTCGCAGCGCTGCCGCTGCAAGGACCGTTCGACCTCCAGCGCTACGCCGCCGCGTTCGCACCGGGCTTGGAGTGGATGGACCACCGGACCGCCGGATCGGGACCCCTGCATGGAGCGAGCGAAGTGACGCGGAGCATCAGCACGCTGCTCGAGCTGTCTGCGGACTTCATCCACCTCGCCGGCGACATCCTCGGCTCGAGCCCGGGCACACTCCTGGTGCACCATGCGAACTTCGGCACGGTCCGAGCCAGCGGTGGAGCCTTCGAGCGGCACCACCTCATGCTCTGGAGCTTCGGCGACGACGGCCTGCTGGCGCGCATCGAGCAGTTCGACGCCGACCAGGAGGACGAGGCCCTCGCGCGCTTCGACGCGCTGACGAGCGCGCCGTCCCGTCCCGTGCGTCGCCGCGTACGGCCCAACGCCGCAACCGCGAACGCGGAGCGTCTCGACGCCGCGGTGGCGGCTCGCGACATCGACGCGTTGTACGCCACCCTCGCCGAGAGCGCGACGACCTTTCATCAGCCGACCGGCGCGCTGTACGAGGAACGCGAGTCGCGCCGTACCTACGAGGTGATGCTGGCGGCCGAGAACCTCAGGTTCGAGCACGAGCCGCTCGCGACCCTCGGCGATTCGCTCGCGCTGTGCCTCGGGCACGTGTCATTCGATGCCTCGGCCAACCTCGTCGGGTCCGTCGGTGCAGCGAACATGGATTCGATCGTCTTGCTCGAGGTCGACGCTCGCGGGCAGCGCGTTCGGGCCGAGTTCTTCGCGACCGACCGCCTCGGCGACGCCATCGTGCGAGTCTACGAGCGCTACGCCGAGCGGCTCGCCGACGGACCCGAGCGCATCCGCTCCACCGCGACGGCGCGCACCGTGACCGCGTGGCTGGCCCACGCGACCCTCGAACGCTTCGAGGAGTACGTCGGGCGCTCGCTCGAGTTCGTCGACCACCGGCTCGGCGGGTTCGGCCCGATACACGGAGGCGAGGCCTTCTTGCGCGGGCATCGCTCGCTGAACGAGCTCGCGCGCGACGTATCCTTGGTCGTCCACGACGTGCTCGGCCTGCACCCCGACGTGTTCCTGCTGCGTACGACGACTTCGGGAATCGATCGCACCAGCGGCGGGGCGTTCGAGCGGCCCCTCCTCCTGCTCGGGACCTTCGGAGCCGACGGCCGGATCGCGCGGGTCGAGTGGTTCGATCCGGAACGGCCTGACGAGGCGCTCGCCCGCTTCGACGCGCTCGCGGCCGAGCCGCCGCCGGCGGGCTTCTCGAACGCCGCCGTGCGCGCGCAGAGCGTTCTCGAGCGGATCTGGCGCGAGGGTCGCATCTCCGACGTGATCGCGTCGCTCTCCCCCGACTTCGTGCTGGACGATCGCCGTTCGGTGACGGGCCTACGCCTGTCGGGCGCCGACTTCGTCACGAATCTCCGCGTGCTCGCCGAGGCGGAGTCGAGCGAGTGGCGCAGCGAGCCGCTCGCCACCCGCGGCGAGAGGCTCGCGCTCTTCCACGTGCGCTTCGGGGGCGTGAGCAGCAACGGCGCCGAGTTCCTGGAAGAGCATCTCTCGGTCTTCGAGTGCGACGCCAGCGGCCGCTGGCTCGCCGTCGTGGTGTTCGACCGCGGCCAGCGCGACGCCGCCTACACCGAGCTCGAGGAGCGCTGGGCCACGGGCGAAGGCGCCGGCGATTCGCGGGCAGCGCTGGTCCGCGCGTTCCGGCGGGCCTTCACCGCACGCGACTGGGAGGGCCTCGCGGCGCTGCTCGCGCCCGACCTCGTCGTGCACGACCACCGGCTGCTCGGCTGGGAGACGCTGCACGGCACCGCGCAGTACGTCGCGGCGCTGCGCTCGCTCGTCGAGCTCGCACCGGATGCGCAGCTGCGCATCGACCACGTCGTGCTGTCGGAGCGCGGCCTCTTGTGCGTGCCGTCCTGGGTGGGAACGCGCGAGGGAGGCCCCTTCGAGGCGCCGAGCGTCTTCGTCACCGAGCTCGACGCAGAGGGGCGGATCTGCCGCCTGGACCAGTACGACCCGGGCCAGCTCGACGCGGCGCGGGCGCGTCTCGCCGAGCTGTCGGGCGCGCCCGGCACTCCCGCCATCGAGAACGCAGCCACGCGCATGCGGGAACAGGTCGACGCCGCCTGGAACGCGCGCAACTGGACTCGTTTCGCGGCGCTCTATCCACCGAGCCTCCGCCTCTCGGACCGCCGCACGCTGGTGCAGCTCGAGCTCGACGGCGACGAGCACCTCGAGCGCATGCGCCCCTTCTCCGCGATGGACTCATCGCAGCGCACCACGGTGCTCGCGACCCGGGGCAATCGACTCGCGCTGATCCGCCTCCGCTGGCAGGGCAGCGACCGCACGGTCGGCCCGAGCGAGATCGAGTTCCTGGCCGTCGTCGAGCTCGACGGCGCCGGCCAGCAGTCGGCGATGGTGATGTTCGACGCCGACCAGCTCGACGCCGCGTATGCCGAGCTCGACGAGCGCTACGGGGCCGGCGAGGGCGCGGGCTCGCTCGGCTGGGCCGAGCAGCGCTCCTGGGTCGACGCCTTCGCCCGTCGCGATTGGGAGGCTCTGGCCTCGCACCTTCCGCCAGACCTCGAGGTGCATGATCACCGGGCCCTGGGCTGGGGAGCGGTGGGCGGGGCGGGATTCATCGACCTGCTGCGTTCGCTCGTCGAGCTCGCCCCCGACGTACGGCTGCGCCTCGATCACTTCGTCGGCTGCGAGCGGGGAGCCCTGACCGTCGCCAGGATGGTCGGAACACGCGACGGAGGGGAGTTCGAGATCCCGAGACTCGGCGTTCGCGAGGTCGACGGATCCGGAAGGCTGCGCCGCATCGATCACTACGACCTCGACCGGCTCGACGAGGCGTTCGTGCGCTTCGAGGCGCTGCGCCCCGACCCGCTGCGCATCCCGCCGAACGCCGCGACGCGCGCCATGGAGCGCATGGGAGCCGCACTCGCGGCGCGAGACATGGCGGGCGTCGAGGCGCTGTGCGCGCCCGAGCTGGTCTTCGACGACCGCCGCCGCCTGAATCACCTGCGCGGCGACCGCGAGCTGTTCCTCGCCGCCAACCGGCTGATGGCGGGGAACCGCGGGTCGCGCACGGTCCTCGCCACGATGGGCGACCGGCTGGCGCTGGCTCGACTCCTCTGGCTCGGGAGCGACGCCACGCCGTTCGAGGTCGAGGTGCTCGACGTCGTCGAGGTCGACGAGGGGGGTCGCGTCGTCGCCCTCACCGCCTTCGACCCCGAGGACCGCCGCGCCGCGAGCACCGAGATGTTCGAGCGCTTCCACCGTGGCGAAGGCGCGCGCTCCCGGTCGCCGCGCTTCATCGAGTTCATGCGTGCCGCGACCGCCCACGACGCGAGCCGCGCGAGGGCCGCGCTGCCCGACGACTTCGTCTTCCACGATCACCGGCGCACCGGTCTCGGGCGGATCGGGAACGCGGACGACTACGTGGCATCGCTGGCGGCGCTCTGGGAGCAATCGAGCGACGCGACCCTCGATACGCTCTATTTCGTCGCGCTCGCGGACCACGCCGCGCTGAGCGTCGGCCGCACCTTCGGCACGCTGGCCGGCGGCGGGGAGTTCGAGTCGCTCTACGTGCGCCTCGGACGGTTCCGGGACGGACAGTTCGCCGGCGCCGAGGTGTACGAGCTCGAAGACCTCGAGCTTGCCCGCAAGCGCTTCGAAGAGCTTCGTCCGGGCCCGTTGCGCATCCCTCCGAACGCCGCGACGCGGACGATGGATCGCTGGGGAGAATGCGCGGAGGCCTCGGACTGGCAGACCATCGAAGGGCTGTGCGCACCGGCGTGCCATTTCGAAGACCGCCGCCGCGGCATGCTCATGAGCGGCGATCGCGCGGCGTTCCTCGCGAGCGCCCGCCTGATCGCCTCCGCGGGGTCGCGGCCGGCGCGCACCCTGCTCGCGACCTCGGGTGACCGGCTGGCGCTCGAGCACGACCTCTGGACGAACCCGCGGCTCGGGACCGAGGTCGAGACGCTCGAGCTCGTCGAGGTGGACGCCGAGGGACGCATCGCCGCGGTGCTCGTGTTCGATCCCGAGGACCGTCGCGCCGCCAGCCGGGAGATGTTCGAACGCTACGTCGGGAGCGACGCCGCCAGCTGGATGTCGGAGAACCAGCGCGAGCTCACGCGGGCCTTGCGCGACCGCGACCTCGGCCGAGCGCGTGCGGCGCTGCCGGACGACTTCTTCTTCCACGACCACCGCCGCACCGGCGCCGGCCGGCTCGAGACGGCCGACGGCTACGTCGCCTGGCTCCGGACGCTGTTCGAGCAGTCGCCCGACGGCATCGTCACGAACGTCTGCTACCTGGCCACGGAGCCGTGGGGCGAGCTCGGCATCGGCCGCACCTTCGGCACGCTCGCGAGCGGCGGCGCGTTCGAGTCCATGTTCGTCCGCCTCAGCGTCCACCGGGCGGGCAAGTTCGCGGGAGCGGAGCTGTTCGAGCTCGAGGATCTCGAGCGAGCGCGCATGCGCTTCGAGGCGCTGCGCCCGGATCCCCTGCGCGTCCCGGAGAACGCGGCAGCGCGCAGCACAGCGCGCCTGATCGCCTCCGTCCAGGCAGAAGACTGGAATCGCGTCGGGGCGCTGCTCGCGGAGAACGTGAGCTTCGAGGATCGCCGCCGCGGCTTCCTCTTCTCGGGCGACCGTCAGCTGATGCTCGCGAACCTCCGCTACATCGGTGCTGGCGCCCGTACGACAACGACGCTGCTCGCCACCGCGGGCGCTCGCCTCGCGCTCCAGCGCTACCGTTTCGGCGCTCTGAACGGTGCGGCGCCCTTCGAGGTCGAGACCCTCCAAGTCGCCGAAGTGGATGCGGACGGTCGCGTTTGCGCAGCCGTCGTCTTCGACCCCGACGACCGCCGCGCGGCGAGCCGAGAGCTGTTCGAGCGGTACGCACGCAGCGACGAGGCACGGCCGATGCCGGCCGCCGCGTTCGAGGCACTGCGAGCGATGAACGATCACGACCTCGACCGGCTGCGCGCGTTGTTGCCTCGCGACTTCTTCTTCGACGACCACCGTCGCACCGGCGTCGGGCGGATCGAGGGCTCCGAAGCCTTCGTCCCCACGGTCGCCGCGCTGTTCGAGCAGGCGCCCGATCTGACGTTCGAGACCCTGTACACGATCGCGACGGAGCAGCACGGCGCGCTCGAGATGGTTCGCATGTTCGGCCGGCTCGCGGCGGGCGGCGGCGAGTTCGAGACCTGCTACGCGCGCCTCGGGCTGTATCAGGGCGCTCGACTCGTCGGCATGGAGCTGTTCGAGCCCGACGACCTCGACCGCGCGCGAGCGCGCCTCACGGAGCTGCGTCCCGATTCGCTCCGCATCCCGCCGAACGCGGCCACGCGCGCGTCCGACCGCGTCGGAGCGCTGCTCCGGGAGGGGAACTGGCCGGCGCTGCGAGCTCTCACGGCGCCGGACTTCCGCTTCGACGACCGCCGCAAGCTCGCGCTCGTGAGCGGCGACGTGGAGCTCTACATCCAGAACCTCCAGGTGGTGCACGCGTACCCCGGCCTCGCCACCCGACGCGAGATCCTCTGCACGGCGGGGGACCGGATATCGCTCTCGCGCCTGAGCTACACGGGCGACCCGGAGGGCAGCCGCTTCGAGGGCGAGTTCCTGCTGCTGGTCGAGGTCGATGCGGCCGGCAGGCTCCGTGCGGCCACCCATTTCGACCCCGACGACCGCACGGCGGCGTTCATCGAAGCGCATCGGCGTTTCGCCTCGGGGGAGGCGGGGGTCGCAGGACGCGACCCGGTCACCGAGCTGGGCGTCGCCTTCACCCGTCATGCGTGGGAGGACCTGCGGAGCTGTCTCGCCGAGGACGTCGAGATCTGCGATCACCGCAGGCTCGGCTTCGAGCCCTTCGACCGCGAGCGCTGGCTCGAGTCGCTCGCCGTCTTCGCCGAGCTGGCGCCCGACGTCCGTTCCGAGCCGTTCCGCATCCTGGCGTGGAACCGCCGCGGCCGGGCCTCCCTGACGCGGGTGCTCGGAACCACGCGCGACGGCGCCGAGTTCGAGAACCTCCTGGTCTCCGTGTTCCTCGCACCCGGCGATCGCATCCTGCGCTTCGAGATGTTCGAGATCGCCGACGTCGAGCGGGCGCTCGCGCGCTTCGAAGAGCTGACCGCGGGCTGAGCCGCTTCAGCGCTCGGGGCGGAGCGCGATCGGCACGCGCGCGTGCGCGCGCGCCCACATCGAGGGCAGCCACGGCGCGGGGCCGGCCAGCTCGTACTCCGGCGCGCGCGCCAGCAGCTCCTCGAAGGCCACGCGCGCCTCGAGCCGCGCGAGGCTCTTGCCCAGGCAGAAGTGGATGCCCTGGCCGAAGGCGAGGTGGCGCTTGATGCGGCGGCGCACGTCGAAGCGGTCCGCGTCCTCGAACTCGCGCTCGTCGCGGTTCGCGGAGCCGAAGAGCAGGAAGAGCTGCTCGCCCTCGCGCAGCGCGTGGCCGTGGAGCGTCGCGTCGCGCAGCAGCCGTCGCGGCAGCGCCTGCGCGGGCGCCTCGTAGCGCAGCATCTCCTCGATCGCGCCGTCGAGCAGCGACGGGTCGTGCGCCAGCATGCGACGCTGCTCGGGATGCTCGGCCAGCAGCACGGCGCCGTTCGCGATCAGGTTCGTGGTGGTGTCGTTGCCGGCCACCACGAGCACGAAGCAGAAGCCGAGCAGCTCCTCCTGCGTGAGCTCGCCGCCGTCGAGTCGGGCGTCGATCAACGCGCTCATCAGGTCGTCTCGCCGCGCGCGGCGCCGTTCGTCGAGGAGGCGCGCGAACTCCGCGTAGATCGAGGCCGCCGGGTTCTTGATCGCCTCGGCCTGCGTCCGGCCCTGCGGCAGCTCCACCATCGCCTCCGTCCAGTGGAGGAAATCCGGGATGCGCTCGGCGGGGATGCCGATCATCTCCCCGATCACGCGGCTCGGGATGTGCCGCGCATACGTGGCCAGCAGGTCGCCGCCGCCCGCCTCCGCCAGCGGTGCGAGCAGCTCGCGCGCGATGGCGCGCACGCGCGGCTCCATCGCGCGCACGCGACTCGGCGTGAACGCGAGCGAGACGAGCGCGCGCAGCCGGTCGTGGCGCGGCGGGTCGAGGCTCTGGATGGTGGGCACGAGGTCCGGCGGGCTGATCAGCGTGCGTTCGGAGGAGAAGGTCGCGGGCTCGCTCGCGATCTCGTACACGTCGGCGAAGCGCGAGACCGCCCAGAAGCCGGCGGGGCTCCGCGCGACGGGATGGCGCGCGCGCAGCTCCGCGTAGATCTCGTGCAGCCGCTCCTGGTAGTCGGGCCGCGTCCAGTCCCAGCCGCCCTCGGCGGGGGCCTCGGCCGCCGCGCTCACCAAGCGTGCACCTCGGGCAACACCTTGCTGGCGAACAGGCGCAGGCTCCGCTCGGCGTCCTCGAAGCTCATGCCGCCGTAGCGCGCGATCGCGAGCGTCTCGAAGCCGCCGAGCAGGCGCTTTCTCGCCTCGAGCTTCTCGAGGATCTGGAGCGGCGTGCCCCAGGTCTGGATCGAGAGGTACGTGTTCAGCGCGGGCTCCATGCCGACGGCCCGGAAGGCGCCCGCCGCGTTCGCGTAGAGGTCGTAGCCCTTCGTCTTCCCGAAGTGCTCGCTCATCAGCTCGTAGTGGCCGACGATCGAGAGGAAGTAGTTGGCCATGTACTCGCGCGCCAGCGTCTCGGCGCGCTCCGCGGAGGCGTCGCAGAACATCAGGTCGCCGGTCAGCGGCCAGGGTGCGTCGCGGCGCTGGTGCTCGCGGAAGGCCTTGCGGTAGTTCGCGAGCGGGCCGCTCGCGTACATCTCCCACGGCATCTGCGTGAAGGTCATCAGCGTGGCGCCGAGCTTCGCGGCCTGCTCGACGGACTCCGGCGACAGGCCCACGCAGTAGAAGCGATCGCGGAAGCCCGCGAGCGGGCGCGGGCGGATCGGCGTGCGCACCTGCGGGTAGTAGGGCCCCGCGCCCTCGATCTCGCCCGTCTCGAGGGCGTCGATGATCATGCGCGAGCCCTCGTCGAAGCGGTCGCGCGCCTCGTTCATGTCGATCTGGAAGTGGCGGTACTCGAGCCGCGAGAGCCCGCGCCCGAGCCCGAGGATCGCCCGCCCGCCCGAGAGGTGGTCGAGCACAGCCACCTTCTCGGCCACGCGCAGCGGATCGTTCCACGGCACGATCACCGCGCCCGTGCCGAGCCGGAGCTTCGTGGTGCGGCCCGCGAGCCACGACAGGATCTGCAGGTTGTCGGGACAGGCCGAGTAGTCGGTGAAGTGATGCTCGGGCGGCCAGTAGCTGTCGAAGCCGAGCGGCTCGGCCAGCTCCGCGACGCGCATCTCGTCGCGCATCATCTCGGCGTCGCTCGCGCGCCCGTGGTAGTTCTGGAAGATGCCGAGGATGCCGACCTTCACGAGCGCCTACCTCCGAGCGTGCGCCTACCGTAGCGCGCCCCTTCGCCTCACACCGAGCGCTGGTTCGGACGAAGGAACAAAGGCCGCGCGGAGAGTTTCCGAAGCCGCATGTCCTCCGAACGCAACTCGCTCGTCGCCCTGGGCGCCTGCCAGGGGCTCGTGCTCTGGCTGCTGACCAGCCCTTGGGCCGACGCGGCCGGGCCTGCCGTGCGCGTCGCGCTCGCGAGCTTCGTGTGCGCCTCGGCGCTCGTGCTGCACTTCGCCTGGACGGGCGGCGACCGCACGCGCCTGCTCTGGCTCGCGCTCGGCGTCGGCGCGCTCTACGCGGCGGTCTCGTTCTGGATCGCGTGGCAGCTGCCGCGCACGGACGAGCCGTTCCAGGGCGACGAGAGGCGCTGGGCGACGTGGCTGCCGTGCGCCGGACTCTCGCTCTTCGCGCTCGGGCCCTTCCTCCAGATCCACCTGCGCACGCGAGCGCTCCGCTTCCCGTACGCGGAGCTGTTCGCGAACGCCGCGAGCAATGGGCTCGTGGCGGCGGTCGCGGCGACGTTCGTGGGCGCGCTCTGGGTCGTGCTCGGGCTCTGGGCCGCGCTCTTCGGCCTGGTGAAGATCGCGCTGTTCCAGGATCTCTTCACGACGCCCGCGTTCGCCTGGGTCGTCACCGGGAGCGCTGCGGCGCTGGGCATCTCGATCGGGCGCGAGAACGTGCGCGCGACGGAGTTGCTCCGGCGCGTCACGCCGCTCACGCAGCACGTGCTGCCGCCGCTCGTCTCCTTCGTCGCCGTGCTCTTCCTCGGCTCGCTCGCGTTCACCGGCCTCGACCCCCTCTGGCAGCAGCCCTACGCGTCGGGCCTGGTGCTCGGCTGGATGGCGCTGCACGGGCTGCTCCTGAACGCCGCGTTCGCGGACGGCAGCGGCCCGCCGCCCGCGTCGCGCGCGCTGCGCGCCCTCGTCTCGGCGGGCGTGCTCACGCTGCCCGCCTACGGTGCGATCGCCGTCTACGGCCTGGGGCTGCGGATCGGGCAGCGGGGGCTGAGCCCGCTCCGGTTCTGGGGCGCGCTCGTCGCCGTCGTCGCGCTCTGCGTCGGCCTCGGCTACGCGGTCTCCGTGCTCCGGCGCGGCCGCGGCTGGCTGCACACGCTACCGGGGGCGAACCGGACGCTCGCGCTCGCGGCGGTCGCGCTCGCGCTGGCCACGCACACGCCCGTGCTCGATCCGCTGCGCTGGAGCGCGCGCGACCAGCTCCGCCGCCTGGTCGATGGGATCGTTCCGGCCGGCGAGTTCGACTACGGCTTCCTGCGCTACGAGCTGGGCCGCGCCGGGGACCGCGCTCTCACGGAGCTGGCGGGCCTCACCGCGCATGGGGAGCTCGCGAGCGTGCACGACGGCGTGGCGCGCGTGCGAGCCGCGAAGAACTACGGGGAGTGGCAGAGCCAGCTCGTCCAGCTGCGGGCCGAGGACATCTACGTGCGGGAGCCGGACCGGCCGTTGCCGCCGGCCCTGCTCGAGGCGATCGCTCGGGAGGGCAATGCGTACCAGTGGCAGGGCTGCCGCCTGAACCAGCGCTGTAGCGCCGTTCGCATCGAGCTCGATCAGGAGCCCGGCCCCGAGTGGATCGTCCTGTTCGACACCGGCTCGAGGAAGCACGTGAGCATCTTCGGCGCCTCGGCGGGCACCTTCTCGCAGCGCGGCAGCCTGGACGCCTCGGAGGAAGGCGCAGCCGCGCTCGACGCCGCGCTTCGCGCAGGCCGCTTCGAGACGGTCGCGCCACGCTGGCGCGACGTGCGGATCGACGGTGCGCTCTATCGAGTGGTCGAGTCGCGCTGATCGCGAGGCCAGCGCCCCAGCCCCACGTGCGCCAGAGCAGCGAGGTAGCAGCTCGCCGCCAGGAGCGTCGTCATCGCGAACCCGAAGTAGATCGCGAAGGCGACGCCGAGCACCGAGGCGAAGACCGAGGTGATCCCGTTGACGCCCCAGGCGAATGGCACGCCGTTCGGGTGGAGGCCCGCGAGGCGCCGCAGCCCGAGGGGCATCGGGGCTCCGAGGGCGATCCCGAACGGTGCGAGCAGGGCCACGGAGACCGCGGCACGAACCGGCAGCCCCAGCTGCACCAGCTCGCGCAGGAGCGGCTGCAGACCGAACGCGCTCACGACGAGGAGGACCACCACCAGAGCGAGGTCGAGGGCGAGGACGCGGCGGGGATCGCCATGGCGCGTCGAGAGCTGCGAGCCCACGCCGGTGAACACGAGCAACGAGAACAGCACGACCGAGAGGGAGTAGGTCGGGAAGCCGAGGAAGAGCACGAAGCGCTGGATCAGGACGATCTCCACCAGGAGGAAGCCCACGCCGATGGCGGCGAAGTAGAGGAGCGCGCTCCAGCGCGGCGGCTCCGCGGTCCGCGTGGCCGCGAGAGGGAGCACGAGGCCGGCCGCGGAGAGGAGCGCGAGGATCGCGACCGTCGTGAGCAGCACCGAGGTGGGATCGGTGGAGTAGAGGTAGCCCTCCGCTTCGAGCTGGAGGCTCCCGAGGCGCGTCATGTTGAAGAAGAACGGGCGATCGTCGGTCGGGGGACAGACGTCCAGGGGATAGCCACGGCAGAAGCTCGCGAGATCGGGGGCCGCGGCGAGGTCCTGCCACTCGCCTTCGAAGGGTCCGCCGGGAGCGAACGCCAGGCCGTCACCCCGCTCGGCGGCCAGGCTGCCGATGCGAGCGAGCTCTGCGGGGGTGAAGGGCTCGAAGCGCGCCAGGATCGTGCCGTAGGGCTCACCGAGGATGTCGATGCCCCGCACCACGACCAGATTGCGGCGCGGATCCGGCACGCCCGCCCGCTCGAGCGCCGCCAGCGTGAGCACGGTGACGCGCATGGCCTCGTCGCCCACGAGCTTCAGCTGGCGAGAGACGTTGAGCACGCCGCCCGGCGCGAGGTGCTCGAGATACTCCGCGAACGCCTCCAGCGTGTAGAGGTTGTTCTCGGTCAGCGCGAACCCTTGCGCCGCGCTCGCGCTCAGGGTGTCGGTGAAGCCGATGTGGATCTGGTCGTACTTCGTCGTCCGTGCGGCCAGGATCGAACGCCCGTCTCCGATCACGGTGCGCACCCTCGGCCGGGAGTACGGGGAGCCGGAGAGATGGCCGAGGTCCTCGTCGACGACCGCGCGGATCCCCTCGTTGAGCTCGATCACGTCGACCTCGCGCTGTCCGGACGAGAGCGCGTTGTAGATGTCGCGGCCCCCGCCGCCGCCGATGATGAGCACATGGCCCGGCTCGGTGAGCTCGTAGCCGATGCTCTGGGGGCCGGTGCCGAGCCTCCTCCAGTCGGGGATCGCGCCGTCACGCGTCACGGGGACGGGCGCGTAGACGCGGTCGTAGAAGACCGCGGAGAAGCGGTCGTTGCCCGGGAGCTCGAAGCCGAAGACGCGGGCCAGCGGCGTCCAGCGCTCGCCGACCGTGACGGCGTCCGCCGGGAGCGCGTAGCGCGGTGGGAGATGGAGCGCGCGGGTCGAGAGGGAGAGCCCGACGGCGGCCGCGCCGAGCGCGACGAGCCCGAGCCCCGCGCGGCGGAAGGCGGGGCGATCCGCGAACAGGATCACGGCGCAGCCGGCGATGACGCCGAGCGCGACGATCAGGGTGGGAGCGTCGAGCCAGCCGAGCGCGGGCACGATCGCGAGCGCGCCGATCCCTGCGCCGACCAGGTCGAAGGCGTAGACGACGCCGATCCGCTGGGAATACCGGGAGATCGCGAGGGCGACTACGACGCCCGAGCCGAAGCACAGCAGCCCGGCGATCGAGCAGGCGGCCGCGAGATGGAGGGCGAATGCCGCGTCCACGCCGGCCTGGGAGAAGTCGAGGCGCACGAGCACGAAGGGCGCGAGCGTGAGCAAGAGCGAGAAGAGGGCGCACCAGCCCGCGAGGAGCGAGAGGGTCTCGCCGCGGAACCAGCGCGGCCACACGTACGTCACCAGCGCCCCCGCGCCAGCCCCGAGCAGCGCGAGGGAGATCGCGAGGAAGCTGAAGTGATACGGGAGGACGGCGGAGAAGAGCCGGGTCAGGACGACCTGCAGGGCGAGCGTGCACGCCGTCACCAGCGCGAGCGCGAAGAGCGTGCGCCGCTTCGGATCGGACGCTGCGGGGGAACCGGACTCCGCGGGGCTCATCGGGGATCCTCTTCCGAAGGGCTCCGCAGGATGACGGGGCGCGGGCTCTCGAGCCACGCGCCAACGGGGCGCCGGATCCGGTAGAGCACGTGCCGGCGCAACGGATGCCCGGGCGCCAGGTTCGGGTGCTCGAAGTCGTCCCCGGGATCGCGCCGCATGCCGATCTTCTCCATCACGCGGCGCGAGCGTGCGTTGGCGGCGGCGGTGAAGGACACGATCTCGTCGAGGCCGAGTGCGTCGAAGCCGCGCGCGAGGGCGGCGCGCGCGGCCTCGGAGGCGTAGCCGCGGCCCCAGTGCTCGCGCGCAAGCCGCCAGCCGATCTCCACGCACGGCGTGAAGTGGGCCGTGAAGCGCGGCACCCCGAGGCCGGTGAAGCCGATGAACTCCGCTTCGCCCGGCACCTCCAGCGCCCACAGCCCGAAGCCGCGCTCCTCCAGCTCCGCGCGGACGTGCGCCGCCGCAGCGTCGCTCTCCGCGCGCGAGAGCGTCCCCGGGAAGAACTCCATCACCACCGGATCCGCATTCAACGCCGCCAACGGCGCGAGATCCTCCTCGCGCCACGCCCGCAGGATCAGCCGCTCCGTGCGCAAGACGGGGACGTTCTTTGAATAGTTGACTCGTTGCACGCTCGACTCAGCCTCCGCGGCCCCAACGAGTCAACTATTCAAAGAACGTCCCCGCTCGCGCGTCCCCGCGCGTGCTTGCGCAGCTCGTACTTCAGCACCTTGCCCGAGGCGTTGGTGGGGAGCGCACTCACGAGCTCGATGCGCTTCGGCGCCTTGAAGTGGGCCATGTGCTCGCGGCACCAGGCGACCAGCTCGGCCGGCTCGAGCGTCGCGCCCGGGCGCGGCACGACGAACGCCATCCCCACCTCGCCCATGCGCTCGTCGGGGATGCCGATCACCGCCACCTGTCCGATGCCCGGATGGCCGTACATGAGATTCTCGATCTCGGCGGGATAGCAGTTGAAGCCGCCGGTGATGAACATGTCCTTGATGCGGTCGGTGATGCGGAGGTAGCCGCGCTCGTCCATCACGCCGATGTCGCCGGTGTGGAGCCAGCCGTCCGTATCGATCGTCTTCGCTGTCTCGGCCGGGTCTTCGAAGTAGCCGCGCATCACGTTGTAGCCGCGCACGACGATCTCGCCCGATGTACCGCGCGGCACCTCCTTGCCGTCCTCGTCCACGCAACGCACTTCGGTGTCCGGAAGGGCGCGCCCGGACGTGGTGGAGATGGTCTCCGCGTCGTCGTCCGGCCGGCACAGGGAGACGACGCCGCAGCACTCCGTGAGCCCGTACGCGGTGATCACGCTCTCGAAGCCGAGCTCGGAACGCATGCGCTTCACCAGCTCGACCGGCACGGGGGCCGCGCCCGTGACCGCGAGGCGGAGCGACGAGAGATCGTGCTTCGTGCGCTCTGGGTGGGCGAGCAGCATCTGGTAGATCGTGGGCGGACCGGGCAGCAGCGAGATGCGCTCGCGCGCGATGCGCTCGAGCGCACTTGTGGCGTCGAACACCTGCATCGGGATCGCGGCCGCGCCGCGGATCAGGCAGGTGAGCCAGCCGGCCTTGTATCCGAAGGAGTGGAAGAACGGATTCACGATCAGATAGCGATCGCCCTCCCGGATCCCGACGCCACTGCTCCAGACGTCGAACACCTCGAGGTTTTGCGCGTGCGCGGTCATCACGCCCTTCGGGCTCCCGGTGGTGCCCGAGGTGAAGAGCAGGTCGGAGAGATCGCCGGGCGCGACGGCGTCGGCGCGCGCACGCGCCTCCGCGGCCGGGACGCGCTCACCCGCCGCGACGAACTCGCTCCACGGCTCGCCGCGCTGCGACTTCCCGCGGAACGCGACCACGCGCTCGAGGTCGGGCAGCGCCTCGCCGCCGAGCGAGTCCGCGTAGCTCGTGCCGAGGAACTCGCCCATCGTGCAGAGCACACGCGCGCGGCTCTTCCGCAGGATGTAGCCGGCCTCCGCCGCCTTGTAGCGGGTGTTGAGCGGCACCAGCACGCCGCCCGCGGAGTGGATGCCGAGCGCCGCCACCACCCACTCCCACAGGTTCGGCGCCCAGATCGCGGCGCGGTCGCCCGGCCGGAGCCCGGCGGCGAGGAAGGCGCGCGAGGCGCCTTCGCCTGCCGCGGCGAGCTCCGCGAAGCTGAAGCGGCGCCCTTCGTCGTCGAGCGCGAGCGCCGCCCCGAAGCGCTCGGCGGCCCGGCGCAGCGCGCGCGGGATCGTCGTCTCGTCCCAGCGGATGTCCTCTCGCGCGGCCATGCGGTACCTGTCTCGGTCTCCGTTCGAGGGTCCCAACTCTAGGAGCCGCCCTGGACATCCGCTTCTCCGCAGAAGACGAGGCCTTCCGCCGCGAGGTGGCCGGCTGGCTCGACGCCGCGCTCACGGGCGAGTTCGCCGTGCTGCGCGGCCGCGGCGGCGCTGGCGACGAAGGCGCTCACGTGCCCGAGCGCCGCGCCTGGGAGAAGAAGCTCGCGTCCGGCGGCTGGACCTGCGTGGGCTGGCCGCAGGAGCACGGCGGCCGGGGTCTCTCGCTCTCGCAGCAGGTGATCTTCCACGAGGAGTACGCGCGCGCCGGCGCGCCCGGCCGGCTCAACCACATGGGCGAGACGCTGTTCGGCCCGACCTGCATCGCGTTCGGCACAGCAGCGCAGAAGCGGCGCTTCCTCCCGAAGGTGGTGGCGGGCGAGGAGATCTGGTGCCAGGGCTACTCCGAGCCGAACGCGGGCTCGGACCTCGCGAACGTGCAGACGCGCGCCCGCCGCGAAGGCGACGAGTGGGTGATCGACGGCCAGAAGGTGTGGACCTCGTGGGCCGAATGGGCGGACTGGTGCTTCGTGATCTGCCGCACCGATCCCGACTCGAAGCGGCACGCCGGCCTCTCCTATCTGCTGGTGCCGATGAAGCAGCGGGGCGTCACGATCCGCCCCATCCAGCAGATCACGGGCGACGCGGAGTTCTTCGAGGTGTTCTACGACGGCGCGCGCACCGCGGCGGAGAACGTCCTCGGCGCGCCGGGCGAGGGCTGGAAGGTGGCGATGGCGACGCTCTCGTTCGAGCGCGGCGTCTCGACGCTCGGCCAGCAGATGCTGTTCCGGAACGAGCTCGAGGAGATCATCCGCATCGCGAAGGAGAACGGGAAGGCCGCGGACCCGCTGATCCGCCAGCGCATCGCCGACGCCTGGATCGGCCTCGAGATCCAGCGCTGGAACGCGCTGCGCACGCTCTCCGACGCCGCGGCGCTCTCGCCGGCCGGCATGATCCACAAGATCTACTGGGCCACCTGGCACCGGAAGCTCGGCGAGCTCGCGATGGACGTGCTGGGCGACGAGGCCGAGGTGGCCGACGGCTTCCCCTACAAGCTGAAGCGGCTCCAGCGCCTGTTCCTGTTCGCGCGCTCGGAGACGATCTACGGCGGCTCGAACCAGATCCAGCGCAACCAGATCGCCGAGCGCGCGCTCGGGCTGCCCCGCGAGGCGAGGCCGTGAGCCGCTCGGTTCCGTCGTATCCCGAGGGCAAGCAGCTCCTCGCGGGCAAGACCGCGGTGGTGACGGCCGCGGCGGGCACCGGCATCGGCTTCTGGGTGGCGCGGCGCGCGCTCGAAGAGGGCGCCACGGTGCTGGTCTCCGACCTGCACGAGCGGCGCCTGCGCGAGACCGCCGACAAGCTCGCGGAGCTCACCGGGAAGAAGTGCCCGGCCGTGCTGTGCGACGTCACCTCGCAGGAGCAGGTGGAGCGGCTGCGCGACGCGGCGCTCGAGGCGCTCGGCCGCGTCGACGTGCTGATCAACAACGCAGGGCTCGGCGGCACGGCGAACCTGGTCGAGATGACCGACGCGCAGTGGTCGAAGATCCTCGACGTCACGCTCACCGGCACGATGCGCGTGACGCGCGCCTTCCTGCCCCACATGCTGGCGCGCAGGAGCGGCGCGATCGTGAACAACGCCTCGGTGGTGGGCTGGCGGGCGCAGGTGGGGCAGAGCGCGTACGCGGCGGCCAAGGCGGGCGTGATGGCGTTCACGCGCTGCGTGGCGCTGGAGGCGGCCGAGGCCGGCGTGCGCGTGAACGCGGTGGCGCCGAGCCTCGCGATGCACGAGTTCCTGTCGAAGGTGACGCCCGACGGGCTGCTCGAGGAGCTCGAGAAGCGCGAGGCCTTCGGCCGCGCGGCGGCGCCGTTCGAGGTGGCGAACGTGATGGTGTTCCTGGCGAGCGACTACGCGTCGTATCTCACGGGCGAGGTCGTTTCCGTATCGAGTCAACATCCTTGAACGCGGAGGTTCTCCGATGAAGATCACCCGCATCAATCACGTGGCGTTCAACATCCACGGCACCGTCGATGCCGCGCACGCCTTCTACACGGAGGTGCTCGGGCTGCCGGAGGTGCCGATCCAGCTCCCGGGCCGGCCGCCGATCCCGAAGAGCGCGACCGGGGGCAGCTTCTGGCTCCAGCTCGAGCGTTTCCAGCTCCACGCGATCGCGCGCGAGAAGAGCGGCGAGCCGCGCGACCCGAGCGGCACGCACGTCTCGTGGTACGTGGCGGACATCGAGGAGGCGGTGCAGCACCTCGCCGCGAAGGGCATCGAGCGCCGCACCTTCGGCCAGGGCCGCGACCGCATCGTCTGGATCTCCGATCCCGCCGGCAACACCGTAGAGTTCCAGCAAGACCCGGAGCGCTGACGCTATCGCTTCACCAGCCAGGTGTGCACCCGGACGCGGAGGACCGGGAGGGTGGTGCTGCCGGAGCCGAGAACGGCGTCGTGAAAGGCGCGCAGGTCGAAGTCGGCGCCGAGGCGCTGCTCGGCCTCGGCGCGGAGCGCGAGGATCTCCTCGTAGCCGAGCAGGTACGACGGCGCCTGGCCGGGCCATGCGATGTAGCGGTCGATCTCCTGCGCCGCCTGCTCCGGCGAGAGCGCGGTGTGCGCCAGCAGCAGCTCGATCGCGCGCTCGCGGCTCCAGCCGAGCACGTGGAGCCCGGGGTCCACCACCATCCGCACCGCTCGCCACGCGCGGTTGTTCAGCATGCCGAGCCGATCCGCGTCGCCCGAGTAGAGCCCGAGCTCGTCCGCGACGCGCTCGGCGTAGAGCGCCCAGCCCTCGCTGAAGCCGCTCGAGAACAGGAAGCGCGCGATCCGGGGCAGCTCCGCGTTCTCGTTCGCGAGCGCGAGCTGGAGATGGTGCCCCGGCACGACCTCGTGGAAGGCGGTGGACTCGCCCGTCGTCCAGCTCTGGCGCGTGGCGTCGTAGACGCGCACGCGATACGCCGCGGGCTGGCTGCCGTCGAGCGCCGCCTGCAGGTAGTGCGCGGCCGCGGTGCGCTCCTGGAAGCCGGGGATCGGCTCGAGGATCGCGCGCGCGCTGGGGATCCGGCCGAACGCGCGCGGCAGCGCGGCCCAGGCGCGGTCGAGCGCCGCTTCGGCCTGCGCGAGCACCTGCTCCTGGTCGCGGTAGAGGAACGCCGGATCGCTGCGTAGCCGCTCGCGCAGCTCGGGCAGCGGCGCCCCGCCGAAGCTGCGCCGCGAGATCTCGCGCATCTCTCCCTCGATCTCGCCGAGCGCCGCGAGGCCGCGCGCGTGCACCGCCGCCGGGTCGAGGTCGAGCGTGGTCGACCAACGCAGGGCGGCCCGATAGCACGCCGCGCCGTCCGGGTTCGCGGCGACGCCGACCGCGCTGCGCGCCCGCGGTGCGTACTCGCGGGCGAGGAAGTCGCGGTAGCGGCGCAGCGCCGGCCGGAGCTCGTGGTGCTCGAGCACGAGGAAGCGCTCGCGGAACGCGGCGTCGTCGCTGCGCAGCGCCGGGCTCGCGAAGGGATCGGCGTCGGGCGGCGCCGCGAGCAGGCCGTCGAACTGCCCCACGACGCGGTCCACCACGAGCCGCGGCGCGCTGTAGCCCGCGGCGAGACCGGCCCGCAGCGCCTCGATCTGCGCGTCGACGTAGCCGGGCAGCGCCGCCCAGCGCGCGAGCGCCTGCGCGCGGAGCTCG
>Ga0187892_10003518_pt1 | contig 28474 bp, 23 predicted proteins | sample MA1701073metaG_FD_139345 | JGI IMG/M metagenome (GOLD analysis project Ga0187892, IMG submission 139345) | Bio-ooze microbial communities from a basaltic lava cave in the Kipuka Kanohina Cave System on the Island of Hawaii, USA - MA170107-3 metaG ... | reverse complement strand
TCGGTTGGACCTGTGCGCGTACGCGAGCGACGTGGGGCCGGAACTCGACTTCGCGCTCAAGGTCGGGGCCCAGTGCTTCTCGCCGGAAGGAACGCCGCTGGCGGGCGGGGAGCGCAAGCTGGTCGAGCTGCACCGTGAGCACGAGTTCAAGCCGCGGACGTGGCACGCGAAGGAAGTCCCGGCGATGTCGGAGTGCGGGTGCAAACCGCCGGACGACCGCCTTTCGGACAGCCGCAAGCCGTGGGCCGGATACCGGCGCGGGATCATCTGGCATACCGACATCGAGGAGGCCAAGGCGCTGGCGGCGAAGTCCGGCCGTCTCGTGATGTACTGGCAGATCGTGGGCGAGCTGAGCAAGGACGGCTGCTGAGCGGCCGGCCACACGATGAGAACCGTGACGTTCTCGGACGAGCGGGTGATCGACCGGCTGAACCGGCAGTTCATCTGCGTGTGGAGCAACATCCGGCCGAAGCAGCGGTTCCGCGACGGGCTGTACGACGGCAAGACGGCCGCGCAGCTGGCGAAGGAGCAGCAGCCGGGCGACGGCTCCGACAACATCTGCGCGCACTTCACGACCGCCGAGGCGAAGATCCTGCACGTCGGGCAGGGCTACCACGACCCGGACCGCACGCTTCGCGAGCTGGAGTTCGCGCTGGAGCTGCGCAAGCTCGCGCCGGAGCGGCTGCCGGCGGCGTACGAGGCGCGGTGCGTGGAGCTGGCGCGAGAGCGCGGACGCGATGAGGCCGCGCGGCTGATGTACGGGAACCTCGCCGTCCTGGCGAAGGAGCCGCTGCCGGGGCTCGGAGCGGTGCTGCAGTCGGAGCGGGCGGGGCTCCGCACGAAATAGCGGGCCGACGAATCACTTGAGCATGCGCTTCGCGTGTGTCCTGCTTGCCGGTTGCGCGACCGCGGCCGGGACGACGGAGCTCTCGGGCGGCTCGACCTGGACGGTGCTGCGCGCGGCGGACCTGACGGCGAAGGACGGGCACCGCGTGTCCGCCGCCGTCACGGTGGAGCCGTTCAATGAGGCCGTGCTCTCGTGGAACGCGCGGGGCGCCTGGCAGTTCGAGATGCGCGCGATGCTCGCGACCGACTGGTCGCCGTGGTGCGTCATGGGCCGGCTGGACGGCGCGAAGCAGTCGAGCGCGAAGGCGGCGTACGAGGGGGTGGCAGTCGATGTCGACACGTTCGTCGTGAAGGGCGAGGCAATGGCGAACGCGTTCCAGGTGCGCGCGAAGGGAAAGGGGGAGATCCGCGCGCTCTGCGTGACGCACTACCGGCGCAAGGCGTCGACGAGCGGGGATGAGCGTTCGCCGGCGTGGGGCAGGGTGCTCGCGGTGCCGGAGCGGTCGCAGATGGTCGAGGACGAGACGATCCACGGGCGCATCTGCAGCCCGACGTCGGTCGCGATGGTGCTGGAGTACTTCGGCGTGAAGCGCCCGACCGCCGAGGTGGCGCGGGTGGTCTACGACGAGGCGGAGAAGATCTACGGGAACTGGCCGTGCAACACGCAGGCGGCTGCGGATCTTCTCGGGGGCGAGGCGTACGTCGTGAAGATGCTCGGCTGGCGCGAGGTGGAGGACGAGATCGCGGCGGGGCGGCCCGTCGTGCTCTCGCACCGGTGGAAGAAGGGCGACCTCGCGAACGCGCCGATCGAGGCGTCCGACGGGCACCTGATCGTGGCGGTGGGCTTCACGGAATCGGGCGACGTGGTCGTCAACGACCCGGCCGCGCGCCCGCCCGGCGTGCGCCGCACCTACAAGAGGGCGGAGCTCTTCCGCACGTGGCAGGAGCGGGCGAGCGGGATCGCGTACATTTTCCGCCCGAGGAAGTAAGATCGCGGGGTGCAGAACGCATCTCGCCGGGAGCTCTTCGCCTGGGCGATGTACGACTTCGCGAACTCGGCCTTCGCCGCCAGCGTGCTCGTCGTCATCTGGCCCGTGTACTTCGCGAAAAGCGCCGTTCCGGCGGACGGGGTGAGGATTCTCGGCCACGCGTTCAGCGGCGACTCGCTCTGGGCGCTCACGGTGTCGGCGTCGATGATCGCGATCGGCCTCGTGTCGCCGATCCTCGGCGCGATCTGCGACGTGTCGGCCTCGAAGCGGCGCTTTCTCATGGTCTTCTGGCTCCTCGGGTTCACGGCGACGGCGGCGATGGGGGTGGTCGCGCCGGGGATGTGGGCGGTCGGCTGCGCGCTCTTCATCGTGGCGAACGTCGGCTTCGAGGGAAGCAGCGCGATCTACAACGCGTTCATCACGGAGCTGGTGCCCCCGGACCGCGTGGGCCGGCTGTCGGTGTTCGGATGGGCCCTCGGCTACGCGGGCAGCTTCTTTTGCCTGGCGCTCAACCTGGGGATGATCTCGCTGCTTCCGTCGCTCGGATGGACCGACACGACGGGAGCGGTACGGTGGGGCATGGTGGCGGTGGGACTGTGGTGGCTGATCTTCGCCCTGCCGTTCTTCCGGGGCGTGGCGGAGCGGGCGCAGCCGCGTCCGCTGCCGCCGGGCACGAACCTCATCGGCTATGGCTTCCGCAAGGTGGGCTCGACGCTCGCCAACATCCGCCGTCTGAAGCAGCTGGCGCTCTTCACCGTGGCGTACCTCATCTTCAGCGACGGCGTCAACACGGTCTTCGTGATGGCGACGAACTTCGGCCAGAGCGAGATCAAGATGACGCAGGGAGAGCTGATCGTGTGCTTTCTGCTGATCCAGGTGGTCGGCGCCGCGGGGGCGATCGCGTTCGGGGCGGTCGCGGAGCGGGTGCGCCAGCGTCCGGCGCTTCTGATCTGCCTGGTCGTGTGGGTGGCGGTGCTGGGATGGGCGTTCGTGATGACCCGGAAGTGGGAGTTCTGGGCGCTCGGCGTGCTCGTCGGGCTCGTGATGGGGGGGACGCAGGCGATCGCCCGGTCGATGCTTGCGCTTTTCACGCCGCCGTCGTGCTCGGCGGAGTTCTTCGGGTTCTTCTCGATCGTCGGGAAGTTCGCGGCGGCGATCGGGCCGATCCTGTTCGCGACCATCCGCGAGTCGACCGGCAACGTGCGCTACGGCATCCTGTCGATCGCGGTGATGTTCGTCGCGGGCTTCATCCTGCTCGTGCCGGTGAACGAGGCGCGCGGGCGGCAGGAGGCGGAGGAGGAGGAGCGCAGGCTCCAGGGAAAGGCGGCGGCGTAGCGCCGGCTCAAGGCGCAGAGCGCCAGAGCGCGATCAGCTTCTCCACGCGCGCGATGATGCGCGCGCGCATGCGGCGCAGCTTCGCGCGGGCGGCGGGCAGCGCGATCGCGGTCCAGAGGCCCCACGTCGACTGAATGACGCGGTGCCACTGGTCCATCCAGCGCAGCGCGACGGCGCCCGAGAGCGGCGCGGCGGCGAGGGCGGCGGCGAGCCCCCAGCCGCGTGCGAGCATCCACCCGCCGAAGCCGAGCGCGGCCCACGTGAGCGGGAACGCGACGGCCGCCACGAGGAAGCCGATGCTTGTTCGCACGTCGAGCGACCGGCCGAGCTTCGCGCAGCCGAGCGCGATGAGGTACGGCGCCAGGTTGCACGCGAGGCCGACGATGACAAGCGGCAGGCCGAACGCGAGCAGGAGCGTGTTGCGCAGCGCGTACGCCAGCACGTGTCCGAAGCGGTAGTCGTGGGCGACCTGATCGTCGCGCACGCCGAGCGCATCGAGGAAGCGCCGGTAGTGCCGGAGGTCCTCCTCGAGCTGGGCGACGTCCTCCGGCGCGCGCTCCCTGACCGTTGCGTAGCCTTCGAGCAGGGCCTTCTTGCGCTCGAAGCCCGCCTTGAGGCCCGGTTCGCCCTCGTCCAGAACGCCCATGCGCTCGACGAGGTCCGCCAGCCGGACGAGCTCGCGGCTCTCGGCGGTCAGGATCATCTCTGAGAGGCGGCCGTGGAGCTCCTCCGAGAGCGCGGCGGTGGCGGCGCGGGGGTCCTGCGAATAGCGCTCGCGGTGCGCGTCGAGGCCGACGGTCGGGCCGAACTGCACGAGCGCCTTGCCGCGGAAGCCCCGGGTGCGCTCGAAGTGGATGCCGACGAACGCGACGCGGACGGGCGCGCCCTTCGCCTGCGCGTCGAACGCGATGCGCGACGCGCCGTGCTTGAAGTCGTGGAGTTTCGGGTCGAGGTGGCTCTTCCCCTCGGGGAAGATGCCGAGCGCCCGGCCTTCGGCGAGCAGGGCGGCGGCCGCCTCGAAGAGCGCCTGGTTCTTGTCCTTCGAGTAGTCCCTCTCCTCGCCGCGGTACGCCGGCATGCAGTGCAGGGCCTTCAGGATCCACCCGAGAACCGGCACCCGGAAGAGCGCCGCCTTCGCGACGAACGTGACGGGGCGGTCGGACGCGGCGATCAGCAGGAAGGGATCGATCATGCCGTTGTGGTGGTTGGCGATCATCACGAGCGGCCCGTCGGCGGGGACGTTCTCGCGGCCGTGCACCTCGACCTCGCGGAACCAGCCGCGCAGGCCAAGCCTCAGGAGCCCCCGAACGGTGCCGTAGAGCATCATCGGCGGAAGAGCTTCGCCGCGTTGGCGAAGACCGACTCCGGGATGCCCACGGCGCGCTTCAGCTCGACGTCGCGGTCGAAGGGGTTTTTCACGGCGGAGCAGCGCCTGATCTCCGCGCGCGTGAGCTTCCCGATGAAGCACCACGGCATGGCGGGCACGGGATAGTCGCTGCCGTGCAGCACCTGCCTCCAGTCGATGCCGCTCCGCAGCAGCCGCCTGTAGTGCCGCACGCGGTTTGCCGCGCTCCACGCGGAGAGGTCGCCGTAGAGGTCGGGCCAGCGCCGCGTCAGGGCGACGAACTCGTCGAACGAATCCTCGTCCCAGAGGCCGCTGCGCGTTCCGGAGTGGGCGGCGACGACGGCGACGCCGAGCGAGAGCGGGCGCTCCAGCGGCCTGAGCCCGGACATCTTCGCGTCGATGATGCGGACCGTGTGCTCGCCGCCCGTGTGGCAGATGAGCGGCAGCTTCGCGTCGGCGAGCCGCCGGTAGAAGCGGTCGATGCGGGGGTCGGCGGGGTCTATGCCCTGGCTGTTAGGGAGCCACTTGACGGCGACCGCGCCGGCGGCGATGCAGCGATCGAGCTCGTCGAGTGCGTCCGGGCGGTACGGGTGGATGGAGGCGGCGGGTAAGATGCGGCCCGGGCGCTCCTTCGCGAGGCGGAGTACGTAGTCGTTCGGCACGTAGATCTGCATCAGCTCTTCGCGCACCTTGCCGTCGGTCCCGTAGATGCGGTCGTGTGCGTACACGACGGCGGCGGCGACGAGCTTCGACTCGTCGAGGTGGCGGTAGAGGAGCTCGCGCAGGCGCCCGTCGAGATCGTCCTGCATCTCGCGCTTGCGGATGCCGAGGTTCAGCCGCAGGACGGTGAACGGGATCGAGTTCTTCGTCTTCTCGGAGATCCAGCAGCCGGTTCCGCCGTGGCCGAGGCCTGCGGTATGCACGTGCATATCGACGATGTCGGTCATCGGTCGCTCCGGAACGGCGACAGGTCGATCGACGGCGCGCGGCCGGCGACGACGTCAGCAACGATCTGCGCGGTGACGGGCGCGAGGAGGATGCCGTTGCGGAAGTGGCCGGTCGCGAGGACGAGGCCGCTCACGCCGGGGGGGCGGCCGAGGTACGGAAGGCGGTCGGGCGTGGCGGGCCGCAGGCCCGCCCATGTCTGCGCGACGGAAAGGCGCGCGAGGCCGGGCGCGACGGAGAGCGCGTCGGAGAGGATGGAGGCGACGCCCTCGGCCGTGACGCGCTTGTCGAAGCCGACGTCCTCGATCGTGCTGCCGACCACGAGGCGGCCGTCCGAGCGCGGGATGATGTAGCGGTCGCCCCAGAGGATGATGCGGCGCACGAGGTCGGGCGGGCCCTCGAGGAGCACCATCTGCCCGCGGATGGGGTGGACGTCGACGTGCACGCCGACGGGCGAGGCGAGGTCCGCGGACCAGGCGCCTGCTGCGAGCACGGTTTCGGCGGCGAGGATGTCGCCGCGCGACGTCTTGACGCCGGTCACGCGGCCCGGCACGCGCAGGAAGCCGAGCGTCTCGCAGCCGGTGCGGAAGTCGACGCCGAGCTTCGCGGCGGAGGCGGCGAGGGCGCGCGCGACGCGGCTGTTGCGCACCTGAGCGATGTCGGGCAGGAGGAGGCCGCCGCGCAGCGCGGGCGCGACGGCCGGCTCGCAGGCGGCGGGGGCGTCGACGGGCTCGACCGGCTGGCCGCGTTCGCGCTTCCAGGCGGCGATCGTCGCGATGGCGCGCCGGTCGTCCTCGCCGCGGGCGAGCATGAGCATGCCTGTGACGCGGTACTCGATGTCGGCGAGGTCGGCGGCGAAGGCGGGCCAAAGCTGGGCGGAGGCCACGCAGAGGCGCGCGAGCGGCTCGGGGTATTCGGCCAGGTGGACCGGTGTCAGGATGCCACCGGCCGCCCAGGTGGCTTCGCGGCCGATGTCGCCGCGCTCGACGACGACGACGCGGCGGCCGTCGCGGGCGAGGGCGCGGGCGGCGGCGCAGCCGATGATGCCGCCGCCGACGACGACGATGTCGGGATGCATGTTCGCGCATTGTAGCGTCCCGCAAAACGCTTGCCACGGGTGGATCGGAGGGCGGTGCGGCCGTTGTGCAAGCGCGTGCGCACCCTGTACAATCCGTGCCCGTGAACGGGGTGGCGCGGCTCCTGTTGTGGTTCCGTCGGACGGCGCGCGACCTGCCGTGGAGGCGCACGAAGGACCCGTACGCGGTCTGGGTGTCGGAGGTCATGCTGCAGCAGACCCGGGTCGCGACGGTGATTCCGTACTACCGGCGGTGGATGCGCCGCTGGCCGACGGTCCGCTCGCTCTCGCGGGCGCGGCTCGACGACGTGCTCAAGATGTGGGAGGGGCTCGGCTACTATGCGCGAGCGCGGAACCTGCACGCGGCGGCGCGGGCATGGACGAGTCCGCAAACGGCGGGCGAGTGGCGTGCGCTGCCGGGGGTGGGCGAGTACACGTCCTCGGCGATCGCGAGCATCGCGCACGGCGAGCGCGCGGCGGTCCTCGACGGCAACGTGCGGCGGGTGATGTCGCGCGTGCTGCGGACGGACGACGCGGCGCGGATCCGGGCGGCGCTCGACGCCGCGGTCCCGGCGCGGGCGCCGGGGGACTTCAACCAGGCGATGATGGAGCTGGGGCAGCGCGTCTGCACGCCGCGGTCGCCGAAGTGCCGCCAGTGTCCGCTGGCGCGCGGGTGCGCCGCGCGGGCGGCGGGCGCGCCGGAGGATTACCCGCGGCGGGCGCCGACGAGAAAGGTCCCGCACTACGACATCGCGATCGGCGTCTGCCGGAAGGGCGGCCGCGTGCTCGTCGCGCAGCGGAAGCCGGACGGCCTGCTCGGCGGGCTGTGGGAATTCCCGGGCGGCAAGCGCGAGGGGCGGGAGCCGTACGAGAAGGCGCTCGCGCGTGAGTTCCGCGAGGAGACGGGAATCGAGATCGGGGGGATCGCGCCGTTCATGACGGTCGATCACCGATACTCGCATTTCGCCGTGACGCTGCACGTCTTCACGTGCGTGTGGCGGCGGGGGAGGGCGCGGGCGCTCGGCAGCGCGCGGGTGCGGTGGGCGGCGCCGGGCGAGCTGCGGTCGCTCGCGTGGCCGGCGGCGAACAAGCGGGTCGTCGAGCGGCTCCCGGGAGAATCCAGAATCCAGAATCCAGGAGGCAGAGGACGGAGGAGACCTACTTCTTATCCCCCGTAGCCACCGGCGGGCGGAAGTCGTCGGTCGCGCGGCGGAGGAAGAGGATCGCCCAGCACGTCTCGGAGATCTCGCCGGTCCACGAGCCGTTCGACTGCTGCTGGTCGAGCAGCCACGCCGCGAAGTCGATCGCGGCGAGGCTTGACAACCCGCCCGCCGTCATCGAGCCGAACGTCGGATTCTTCGCGGGCGAGCCCGACGCGCCGTACCCCCATCCGCCGTCCTTCTGCTGTTCGCGCTCCCACGCCTTCGCGGCGTCGCGCAGCGTCTCCGCGGGCGCGCGCACCTCGGCGTCCCAGCCGGCCCGCAGGCCCATCGCGGCGTACTGCGCGTTCGAGTGATCGCCCGCGGCGCGTCGCTTCGGCGCGCGCGGGTTGAAGCGCACGGAGATGCGCGGCATCGTCGACGTGCCCGCCCTGGGCGGCCTGGCCGAGGGCTTGCTCGCCGTAGTCCCACTGGCCGTTGACGCACTGATTGTCGGCAAGGAACTGAACGCACTGCGCGGCGCGCCACTGGTGCGCCACGCGATCGATCTTCACCAGCGCCATCGCCTGGCAGCCGACAGCGTACGTGCGCTCCAGCTCGTCTTCGAGCACGCGCTTGAGGAGGGCCTGGAAGCGCTCGTCGGAGCGATCGGCGCCCGCGTGCGCGAGCGTCAGCAGCACGAGGTCGTCGTGGCGGAAGCGCTTCTTCACCTCCGTCTCGAACGGCTCCACTTCTGCTCGTAGAGCCACGCGACGCCCTTCCGGATCGCCTCCTCGACGCGGGCGGCGTCGACCTTGCGGATGACCTCCTCGCGGGAGGGCTCCCGGGAGGGATCCTGCACGGCCGCGATCAGCATCAAGGCCGCACATTTCAGCGTCATCCGGAGACTATAATACCCTCAACGGTGAATCCTGGGCCCGGCTCCGTCATCAGCGACCGGTACGAACTGCGGGAGGAGATCGGCCGGGGCGGCATGGCGACCGTCTGGCGCGCCCAAGACCGGCCGCTGAAGCGCGCGGTGGCGATCAAGATCCTCCGTCCGCAGTTCGCCGACCGGCCCGCGATGGTGGCGCGGATCGTGCGCGAGGCGCACTCCGTCGCGTCGATCAGCCATCCCAACGTGGTGCGGCTGTTCGACTTCGGCTCGGGCCCGGACGCGACGTACGTGGTGATGGAGCTGCTCGACGGGCGCACGCTCGAGGCCGCGATGAAGGATCCGGCGTGGCCGCTGTCCGAGCGGCTGACAGTGCTGGAGCAGGTGGCGGAGGGGGTTCACGCGGCGCACGAGGCGGGCGTGATCCACCGCGACCTCAAGCCGGGCAACGTGATGATCGACGCGCGCGGCCGCGCGGTGGTGATGGACTTCGGCCTGGCGCATCTCGTCCACACCGACACCAAGCTGACGATGAGCGGCGTGGCGATGGGGACGCCGCTCTACATGGCGCCGGAGCAGGCGCGCGGCAAGCACCGCCTGACGGACGCGCGGACCGACGTGCACGCGCTGGGCGTGACGCTGTATGAGATGCTGACCGGCCGGACGCCGTACGACGGGGCCAACGTGCTGGACATCTGCCGCGCCATCATCTCGCAGGCGCCGCGCCCGCCGCGCGCGCTCGATCCGACGGTGCCGCCGGATCTCGAGGCGATCTGCCTGCGCGCGCTCTCCAAGGGGCAGGACCTGCGGTACGGTTCGGCCCGCGCGTTCGCGGCCGAGCTCCGCAGCTGGAGGGCGGGGCGGTCGGTCGTGGCGACCGCGACGCACACGGCCCTGCCGCTGCCGCGCGAGATGAGCTCGTCGCCGCGCAAGGCGGCACCCCGGCGGCGCCGGTGGTGGATCATCCCGGCGGCCGCGCTGCTCGCGGCGGCCGCGGCGTGGCTCGTCTTCCGGGGCGGGCCGGCCCCCGCGCCCGGCGCCTCCGACGCGTGGCGGGCGCGGTGCGATGCGCTCTTCGACGCGGCGATCCGGGCCCGCCGCATCCGCGACATCGACGGGCTGCGGCGGAAGGCGCGCGAGATCGAGACGGCCTGCCGCGAGGAGATGCTGCGCGACCCGGCGCGGGCGGAGCCGCACCACGTCTGGGGCCGCGCGCTCCGCGCCGAGGGGCGGTTCGACGAGGCGCTGGCGCGGCAGGCCGAGGCGCTGAGGCTGGACCCGAAGCACGCGGGCGCCCGCGCGGAGCGCGCGTTGCTGCTGCTGCGCCGGGCGGAGCTCGTCAGGCGCGCGGCGCACGACCGCTGGGAGCGGCGGCAGCTCGAGGCCGCGCACCTTGCGTCCGCCCCGTGGCGGCAGCCGTGGTCGGGCGGCTCCGATCCCGAGGCGCGCCGCCTTCGCGACCAGGCGGCGGCCGACCTGGCGGGGCTCGAGGCGCCCGTCGCGCGCGCCCTCGCGGCCTGGCTCGCGGGCGAGAAGGAGGGGGCGCTGCAGCTTCTGCGCACGGCGGCCCGCGGGCTGGACGAGTCGGACGAGACGCTGGGCCGGATCGCGCTCGACTCGCGCGACGCCGCGCTGGCGCTGGTGGCGTACGCGGGCGGCGTCGATCGCGACCCGGGCTCGCTGGTCTGTCTCGAGGGCCGGGGCCTGGCCCGGCTGATGCTGGCGGAGACCGCCCGCGGCCGCGGCTCGGATCCCTTACCGGAATACGAGATGGCGGCGGCGGACTTCGGCGCGGCGGTGGGGCTGTACCGGGACTGCGCGCCGGCGTGGCGGGCGCGCGCGGCGGCGCGCATCGCGCTCGCCGTGTGCCGCGAGGCGGTGCGCATCGACGGGTCGGCGCTGCTGGAGGAGGCGGCGCGCGATTGCGACGAGGCGATGCGCGCAGACCCGCGGTCGGTGGAGGCGCGGCTGTGGAAGGGCTTCGCGCTCCAGATGCGGGCGTGGCGGCGGACGGCCGACCCGGCGGTGCACCATCAGAGGGCGCTGCTCGAATTCGAGGAGGCGGCGCGCCTGAGGCCCGAGTCCGCGGAATGCTGGGAGCGCTGCGGCGCGGAGCGGCTGGCGGTGGCGCGGGAGCGCAGCGGCCTCGAGCAGGCGCTGGGGGACTTCGAGAAGGCGACCGCGCTGGAGCCGTCGTCCGTCAGCGGCTGGCTGGGGATCGGTGCGGTATGGTTGAGAGGGGCGGGGATGCGCGGCCGGGAGGACGCGGAGGAGCAGTACCGCAAGAGCGAGGCCGCCTACGGCCGGGCGATCGAATCCGATCCGGTCGACGCGCGCACCTGGGGCGCGCGCGGCGAGGCGAGAGCGCTATGGGGCGAGCACTGCTGGCAGCGCAAGGCGGACCCGCGGGTGCAGTGGAGCAACGCGCTGGGCGACCTGCGCAGGGCGATCGAGATCAACGGACATCACGCCGCCCTGCGGAAGAGCCGCGCGGTGGTGCTCCTGTGGTCGGCGCGGCATCGCGTGGCGCTCAGGGAGGACGCGGAAAAGGAGCTCCGGGAAGCGATGGCGGGGGCGGACCAGTGGCTGAGGCTCGATCCCGCCGCACCCGAGGCCTACCGCGTGCGAGGGATCGCCGCGAGCGAATGCGCGGCGGAGCTCGCGCGCAAGGGCGCCGACGCCGCGCGGATCGACGAGCTGGCGCGGCGCGCCGACGCGGACATGACCGAGGCGATCCGCCTGAAGCCGGACGTCGCGACGTACCTGGTGGAGCGCGCGCAGCAGCGGATGCGGCGCGAGGCGTGGGAAGGGGCGCTGCAGGACTTCGAGCGGGCGGCCAAGCTCGACGGCACGGTGCCGCGGACCTGCGCGGCGCAGATGGGGGAGTGCCGGCGGCGCCTCGGCAAGGAGCACCGGTGACGGACGATTTGCCGGAGAGCGGCCGCTACGAGATCCTCGAGGAGCTGGGCCAGGGCGGCATGGCGGTCGTCTACCGGGCGCGCGACCGCACGCTCGGGCGCGACGTCGCGCTGAAGATCCTGCGGCACGAGTACGCTGCACAGCCCTCGGCGGTCAGCCGCATCGTTCGCGAGGCGCGAGCGATCGCCGCGCTGGACCATCCCAACATCGTCCGCATCTACGACGCGGTGGAGGGGGAGCGCCCGTACCTCGTGATGGAACTGGTGCGCGGGAGGACGCTCGATGCGGCGCTGCCGGAGCTGCCGCTGCGCGAGCGGGCGTCGGTCGTCGAGCGGGCCGCGCGGGCGGTGCACGCGGCGCACGGGCGGGGCGTGCTGCACCGCGACCTCAAGCCGTCGAATGTGATGCTCGACGCGGACGGGCGGGTGGTCGTGATGGACTTCGGGCTCGCGCGCATCGAGAAGGACGCGCGGCTGACGCGGCCGGGGGCGGTGGTGGGAACCCCGCTCTACATGGCGCCGGAGCAGGCCCGGGGCGACCACGGGGCGATCGACTCTCGCACCGACGTATACGCGCTCGGCGTGATGCTGTACCAGGCGGTCGCGGGGCGCGCGCCCTGGTCCGGCAGCGTGAGCGACGTGTACCGGCAGATCGCGACGGCGGAGCCGCCTCCGCTGCGGTCGGCGAACCCGGACGCGCCCGCGGAGCTTGAGACGATCTGCGCGCGGGCGATGGCGAAGGGCCGCGGCGACCGCTACGCGACGGCGGAGGCGCTGGCGGGCGACCTGCGGCGGTTCCTCGCGGGCGAGGCGATCGAGGCGCGGCCGCTGAGCGCGTGGACGCGGGTGGGGCGGCATCTGGGGCGGCGCCGGCGGATCGTCGCGGTGTCGGCGGGGGCGTGCGCGCTCGTCGCGGCGGCGGCGGCGCTGTGGACGGCTCTGCACCGCGCGGAGGAGCGGCTCGGCTCGGCGGAGGAGTCGCTGCTTCGCGAGATGCGGATGACGGCGCAGACGTGCCTCGATGCTGCGCTCGTGCTGCGGCGGACGGGCGACGTCGGGGCGATGAACCGGCACGCGGAGCGGATGGAGGCGGCGTGCTCCGAGGTGGAGCGGCGCCTGCCGGCGTCGCCCGAGCCGCATCACCTGCGCGGCCGGATGCTGCGGGCGCGGATGCGCTTCGACGAGGCGATGCGGGAGCAGGAGCGCGCGCTCGAGAAGGACCGCGGGCACGCGGGCGCGCGATTCGAGCGGGGCCTCCTGGCGCTGCGGAGGTACGACGACCGCATCGAAGTCCTCCGCGAGCGCTGGCGGCGGGACCACAAGGCGGGCGAGGGGAGGTCGCCGGCGCGCCGCGACCTGGAGGACGCCGAAGCGAGGTCGCTCCGGGAGCGGGCGCTGGAGGACCTGGGCGCCGGGGGCGCCTCGCTCGGGGCCGCCTTTGCGGCGTGGCTGAGGGGCGAGGACGGCCAGCGTGCGCTCTTCGAGCGGGCGATCGCGGAGCCGTCGGACTCCGAGGTCGCGTACGAGTGGCTCGGCCGGCTCTGCCGCGAGGCGAACCGGATCGACGAGGCGCACGAGTGGTACACGAGGGGCATCGCGCGGGACCGGGGCTACGTTCCGCATTTCGAGGGGCGCGCGCGGGTCGAGGTGGAGCGGGCGATCGCCGACCTCCGCGAAGGGAAGGCGCCGTGGGCGCGCTTCGAGTCCGGGATCCGCGACTTCGACGAGGCGGAGCGGCTGATGCCCGACCGCGCGCGGACGCACCAGCTTCGGGGCCACGCGTGGATGACCTGGGGCGGGCACAGGTCGAGACGCGGCGAGGATCCGGCGGAGCAGTACCGGAGGGCGCAGCTCGATCTGGACCGCGCGATCGAGCTTTCGCCCGGATCGAAGTCGTTCACGCTGCGCGGCACGCTCCGGATGAACCGGGGGCTTCAGCGCCAGATGCGCGGCGACGACCCGTCCGAGCTCTACCGGGCGGCGGTGGAGGACTTCGACGCGGCCCTGTCGCACGATGCGCGCGACGAGGAGCCGCTCGAGGCCCGATCGACCCTCTACACGAACTGGGGCGTGCTCGAGGCGATGCGCCGGCGCGACCCGTCGGCGCACTTCGAACGCGCGATCCGGGACCTGGACGAGGCGGTCCGGCTGGCGCCGGCGCGCCACGGATTCTGGATGGGGCGGGCGAGCGCGCGGGTGGCGATGGCGAACGCGGGGCTCGGGGCCGCGCTGGCGCTCTACCGCGCGGCGGTCGAGGATCTCGACGAAGCGATCCGGCTGGCGCCGTGGAGCGACGAAGCGCTGCAATCGCGCGGCAACGCGCGGCTCAACTGGGGCAACCATCTCGCGGAGCTCGGCGAGGATCCTGTGGAGGTGCTGCGGGCGGCGATCGCGGACTTCGAGCAGTCGATCGAGCTGAACCGGGGCCGCGACGAGCCGTGGGCGCAGATGAGCAATGTGCGGATCCAGCTCGGCATGTGGGCGCAGCGATCCGGGAAGGACGCGTCGGCGCACTTCGAGGAGGCGGTGGCGAACGCGGGCGAGGCGATCCGGATCAACCCGTCGCGCCACGACCACTTCTTTCATCGGGGCAACGCGTGGTCGAATCTGGGAAACCAGCGGGCGATGAGGGGAGGCGATGCGCCGGAGGCGTACGGCCGCGCGGTGGACGACTACACCGGGGCGCTGGGGCTGAATGCGCGCGACCACGACACGCTGCTCCGGCGGGGCGTCACGCGGGTGAACTGGGGAAGCTGGCGGGTGGGGCGCGGGCACGACCCGTCGGCGCAGTTCCGCGACGCCATCTCGGACTTCGACGCGGCGGCGCCGCTCCGGGCGGACGGGGACGCGTCGCTGCACCGCGCGAGGGCCCGGCTGGGGCTGGCGATGTGGGCGGAGGCGACGGGAGGGGATCCGTCGGAGGAGTACCGGGCCGGGATCGCCGACGCGGGGGAGGCGGTGAAGCGGGCGCCCGCGAGCGACGCGGCGTGGGCGCAGCGCGGCGCGCACCGGTACGGGTGGCTGTACTGGCTGAAGCGTCGGTCGCCTGAGAGCGCCGAGATCGACGGGCTGTACGCCGAGGGCTGCGGGGACTACCGCGAGGCGATCCGGCTCAACCCGAGGAACGCGGCGCACTGGCACCAGCTGGCGCGGACGCACGCGGCGATGGACCGCTGGAAGGAGGCGGCCGACGCGGCGCAGGAGGCGATCAAGATCCACCCGTCGAGCGCGGCACGAGTGAAGCCGCTTCTCGACGAGGCGCGGCGGAAGCTGGGAGAGTAGCGGCCGCCTCCGCTATACTCCGGCGTCCATGCGCATCGTCTCGATCGGCGGCGGGCCTGCCGGCCTCTACCTCGGCATCCTGATGAAGAAAGCCGACCCGTCGCACGACATCACCGTCCTGGAGCGCAACCGGGCCGACGACACGTTCGGGTTCGGCGTCGTCTTCTCCGACGCGACGCTCGACACGATCGCCGACGCCGACCGCGAGACCTACGACGCGATCACGAAGCACTTCTACCACTGGGACGACATCCACACCCACTACCGCGGGCAGGTGCTGAAGTCGACGGGGCATGGCTTCAGCGGGCTCTCGCGCAAGGTGCTGCTGGACATCCTCCAGCGCCGCGCGGCGTCGCTCGGGGTGAAACTGCAGTTCCAGCGCGACGTCCCCGACCCCGAGGAGCACCGCGGCGCGGACCTCGTGCTCGGCGCGGACGGCGTGAACAGCACGGTGCGCGCGAGGTACGCGGAGCACTTCAGGCCGGCGATCGACTGGCGCCCGAACCGGTTCGTGTGGTTCGGCACGACGTTCCCGTTCACGGCGTTCACGTTCTACTTCCGCGAGAGCGAGCACGGGCTCTGGCGCGTGCACGCGTACCGCTACGACCGTGAGCACTCGACGTTCATCGTCGAGACGACGGAGGACTGCTGGCGCAGGTCGGGGCTCGAGAAGGCGACGGAGGACGAGACGATCGCGTTCTGCGAGCGGCTCTTCGCGGCGGAGCTGGCGGGGCACCGGCTCATCAAGAACCGGTCGCTCTGGCGGTCGTTCCCGATCGTGCGGTGCGCGCGGTGGTACCACAAGAACGTGGTTCTGCTCGGGGACGCGGCGCACACGGCGCACTTCTCGATCGGGTCCGGCACGAAGCTGGCGATGGAGGATTCGATCGCGCTGCGGGACGCGCTGCTCTCGCGGAAGACGGTCGGGGAGGCGCTGGCGGCGTACGAAGGGGACCGGCTGCCGAAGACCGAGAGCTGGCAGCGCGCGGCGCAGGTGAGCCTGCAGTGGTTCGAGGACACCGAGCGCTACATGAACCTGGACCCCGTGCAGTTCAACGTCAGCCTCATCACACGGAGCCTGCGCGTCACGCACGAGAACCTGAAGCAGCGCGATCCGGCGCTCGTCCGGCAGGTTGACGAGTGGTTCGCGGGGCGCAAGAGTCCGCCGCCCCCGATGTTCACGCCGTTCACGCTGCGCGGGATGAAGCTGGAGAACCGCGTGGTCGTGTCGCCGATGTGCCAGTATTCGGCGGACGACGGCACGCCGAACGACTGGCACTTCGTGCACCTGGCCTCGCGCGCGGTGGGCGGCGCGGGGCTCGTCATCACGGAAATGACGGACGTCTCGCGCGACGCGCGCATTACGCAGGGCTGTGCGGGGATGTACAAGCCGGAGCACGTCGCGGCGTGGAAGCGGATCGTCGGGTTCGTCCACGCGAACTCGACCGCGAAGATCGGCCTGCAGCTCGCGCACGCGGGGAGGAAGGGATCGACGCGGCTCGCGTGGCAGGGGATGGACGAGCCGCTGGCGGACGGCAACTGGCCGATCGTGAGCGCGTCGCCGATCCCGTACTTCCCGCAGAGCCAGGTGCCCCGCGAGATGACGCGCGCCGACATGGATCGCGTGCGCGACGACTTCGCGCGCGCGGCGCGGATGGCGCACGAGGCGGGCTTCGACATGATCGAGCTGCACTTCGCGCACGGCTATCTGCTGGCGAGCTTCCTCTCGCCGCTCACGAACGTGCGGAAGGACGAGTACGGGGGCACGCTCGAGAGGCGGATGCGCTATCCGCTGGAGGTGTTCGACGCGGTGCGGGCGGCATGGCCCGCGGAGAAGCCGATCTCGGTGCGCCTGTCCGCGACCGACTGGATGCCCGGCGGGTTCGAGCCGAGGGACGCGGTCGAGGCCGCGCGGGCGCTGAAGGCGCACGGGTGCGACATCATCGACGTGAGCGCGGGCCAGACGGTGCCGCACGCCAGGCCGGTGTACGGGCGGCAGTTCCAGACTCCGTTCAGCGAGCGGGTGCGGATCGAGGCGGGGATTCCGACGATGACGGTCGGGAACATCTCGAGCTATGCGGACGTGAACACCATCCTCGTCGCCGGGCGGGCGGACCTCTGCGTGCTGGCGCGCGCGCACCTGTACGATCCGTACTGGACGCGCCACGCGGCGACGGAGCTGGGGTATGAGCTGCCGTGGCCGGCGCCCTACTCGACCCTCACGAAGTACACGCTGCGGTGGAAATAGCGCGCATCACGCATCACGCATCACGCATCACGGGACCCCAACCGAGCAGGCCGCAGAGGCAGAATCCGACACCATTCAGAATCCCATGGGTCGGGATCATCTCCGGGATCCCGATCCACGAGCGGCCGAGGAAGTGCGCAAGAGCGTAGACGCCTGCGAGCGACATCCCGACAAGCAGCGAGAGGCCGGAGACGACGAGGAGCGGGCGGGCGAGGCGCACCTGGTTGACGGCCAGCACGATGGAGGTGAGCGCGAGCATCCACGCCGCCAGCCACTCGACGAGCGGCGAGAACGTGATGCCGACGGCGATGAGCGGCATGCCGGCGATCACGCCCCAGACCGGCAGGGGGCTCGTCCGCGTGCGCAGGCGGCGATGCGCCAGCACGGCCAGGATCGGCAGCACGAAGCCCGCATAATGGAAGTGGACAGCGGTCAGGAGGCCGATGATCGACGGATAGCCGGCCGTCACGCCGGCGCGGGAGAGGAGCGCCCACGCGCCGCCGACGAGCAGGAAGCCGCACGCGGCGTCCACGCCGAGCTCGCCTGCCTCGAATGTCCGTCGTGCGGCCAGCCGCGCGATGCCGTGGAAGGCGACGGCCAGGGTGACGAGCGCCCACGGGGCGGCGAGCCCGGCGGCGGCGGGCCCCTTCGGGAACGCGAAGGACGCGGCCAGGCAGAGCGCCGCGGGCAGCTGCGCGAGGCGGATCCAGCGCGGCGCCCCGATGAGCGCCAGTCCGAGCGGAACGAGGAGGACTGCCGCGAAGACCACCAGAGCTTCCGCCACGCCCCTCTCTACCGGAATTCCCACGCCAGGTTGCGCTTCGCGCGCTCGAACCGCGCCGCGAGGTCGTCCCACCCGTCGCCGCCCAGGTTGACGATCCCGTAGCGGTAGCTCTCGACTCCCTTCTCGACGTCGGACAGCCGCCTGCCGACCGTCCCGTACGTGCGCAGGCGCGCGTCCGGGAAGTCCGCCTTCAGCGCGTCCGCGGCAGGCTGGCGCACGAGCCGCGCGTCGCCGAACTTCCGGAAGACGAAGCTCGACGCGACGCGCCACTTGCCGCGCCCGCGCTCCAGCCGCGGCTCGACGCCCGTCGCGAGCGCGAGCTGGATCTCGTACGTGTTGATGCCGTCGACCTTCTCGTAGAGGTCCGCGAACTGGTACGCCATGCGCGGATTGACCTCCAGCACGCGCACGTGGTCGCCGTCGGCGAACATCTCGACGTTGAAGACCGTGCGGTCGAGCCCGAGGCGCGGGACGAGCGCCCGCGCGATCTCCTCCATGCGGCGCTGCACCGCGTCGGGGAGCCGCGACGGGTAGTCGAAGCGGAGGAAGCTCATCGTCCCCGGATGGAAGACGGAGTCGCTGATCCCGATGACGCGGACGTCGCCGCCGGAGGCGAACGCCTCGACTGTGGCGAGCGATCCCGCGAGCGGCTCCTCGGCGATGAAGTAGTTCGCGGTGAGCGGGATCGAGGTGTGCCGCTTGAGCAGCGCGTTGAAGGGCGCGAGCAGGTTGAGCGCCGCGCGGCGCTCGAGAATGCCGAGCAACACGTGCGCGCGGAGCGCGTCGAACGAGTCGACGCGGCGCGCGAGCACCGAGAACGTCCCGCGCACCGGCTTGACGAAGAGCGGGAAGGGCAGGGACGGCGGCCGCAGGTCGGACGGGTCGACGATCTCGAACCCCGGGACCGCGTCTGGCACGACGTCGCGCTGCGCCAGCCGGCACGCGAACTTGTGCTGGCAGAGGAGAACCGACGCGGGGGGCGGCCCGGGCAGGCCGAGGCGCTCCGCCGCGATCGCGGCGACGGCGGCCGCGAGGTACTCGTCGGTCCCGACGATGCCGTCCGGACGACCGATGCGCGCGACGAGCCGGTCGACGTACGCGAGCACGTCGAAGGGCGCCAGCAGCTGCCGCAGGCCGACCGATTTCGGCGGCGCGCACGCGTCGTCGAGGAAGTCGAACTCGAGGGGGCCGGCGAAGCGCGCGAGCTCCTCCAGATCCCACGTCGTCGGCGCGACGACAGCGATGCGGCGCACGCGCCCTTGATACTATTTCTTCTCCAGCTCCGCCAGCAGCGCGCGCGCCTCGTCGGCGGCGGGCAGGCCGGCGTGGGCGGCGATGAAGCGTCGGAGCGCGTCGATCGCGTCGTCGGTGCGCTCGGCGCCGAGGAGCGAGAGGCCGAGGAAGTAGAGCGTCTTGGAGTCGCCCGACTGCACGACCGCGTGGAAGTCGTCGGCGGCCTCCTTGTAGTTGCGCTTGTGGTGGTAAAGCGCGCCGCGCTGGAGCCGCGCGAACGAGTCGCGCTCCGCGTCGTCGCGGAGGGCGAGGATCACGGAGTTGACTTCGCGGACGTTCTTGCCGTACATCGCCTCGAGGTCCTTGAGCGCCCGCTTCGCCTCGCCCCGGGCGAGGAGGAGCGGCAGCCGGACGGCGAGGTACTCGCTCTTTTCCGGCGCCTTCGAGATGGCGTTGTCGATGGCGACGAGCGCCTGCTCGTGATCCTTGCGGGCGCGGTAGCCGACGGCGAGCCAGTAGTAGGCGTAGTCGCGGTCGGCGTCGCGGAGCAGGAACTCCTCGCCGAGCGCGACGAGCTTCTCGTAGTCGCCCTTCGAGAGCGCCATCGAGCCGGCCGCGAAGAGCTCGCGCTCCTCGTTGCGGCCGATCGGGCCCTTGCGCTTGATCTCCTCCTCCTTCGGATCCGTCTTCGGCTTCGGAGGCTTCACGGTCTTCGGCGGATCGGGCGTCGTCGTCGCCGTGTCGGAGGTCCTCGGAACGTGCGGCGCGGGCTCGACCGTTTTCGACGGATCGTCCGGCTTGCCGTTCTCTCCGGGCCAGCCGAAGATGATCGCGAGAATGACGAGCAGGAACACGGCGATCCCGGCCACGACCAGAGGCACGCGGTCCTTCTTCGAGGGGGCGCGTCCGGAGGTCGCGGCGTCGACGTCCGCGAGCACCTCCTCGTGGCGGAGCCAGCGCTCGAGGTCGTCGGCGAGCGCGCCCGCGTCCGGGTAGCGCCGCGACTCATCGCGGGCGCACGCCTTGGCGATGACGCGCTCGGGCGCGCCGTCAGCGGACGGGTTGTAGCGCGAGGGCGGCCGCAGCTCCTGCGCGTGAAAGCCCTCGTAGGGGGGGACGCCCGCCGCGATCTCGTACAGGATCGCCCCGAGGGCGAAGACGTCGTCCGCGGGCGAGCCGGGGGCGAGGCCGAATTCGGCGACGTGCGCGTTCTCCTGGCGGTCGATGAGGACGCACCCCGGCGCGAGCGAGCCGTGCGCCAGCCCCTTCGCGTGGAGCGGGGCGAGCACGCGGGCGGCCTTGGCGACGACTTCGAAGCCGTGCCGGAGCGAGAGCTTGCGTTCCGCGAGCAGCGCGTCGACCGACGAGCCCTCGACGAACTCCGTGACGAGGAAGTCGTCGCCCGCGTCGAAGGCGCGGACGAGGCCGGGCTCCGCGCGTTCGAGCATCGCCTTCGCGCGCGCGGGGTCGGGCCGCGCCTCGGGGCGGAGGAGCTTGATGGCGATCTCGTGGGGCGCCTGTTCGCGGCGACCGCGGTAGACGACGCCGGTGCGTCCGCGGCCGATCTCCCACTGGAAGTCGTAGCGCGAGAGGTGCGCCGGCAGGGCCACGGGCGGGAGCGTCCTGCGGTAGGTGCGCGAGAGGAAGGAGGCGACGAGCCTCTCGAGCTCGGGCTCGTTCAGGATCTCGAGCTCGATGAGCATCTCGCCGAGGGCGTCGAGCTGGGCGGGGTGCGAGCGTAGATCGACCTGGGCGCCGGGGGGGACGCCGAGCATCTCCGTCAGGGTGGCGCGCTCGCCGCGATCGAGGCGGGCGAGCTGGTCGCGGATGACGGACTTCACGTCCTTCGGCGTGCGGGCGCCGGACGCCAGCACGTGGTAGGCCGCCGCGAAGTCGTCGCGCGAGAGCGCCATGCTTCAATAATAAGACGGGCGGGGCGGGCGTTGCCACAGGGTGGCGAGATTTTTTCCGGGAACGAGGGTCGAGGTTCGATTATTTCTGTTTGTCCCCGGTCGCCACCGGCGGGCGGAAGTCGTCGGTCGCGCGGCGGAGGAAGAGGATCGCGAAGCAGGTGTCGACCGCGTAGTTGTTCCAGGAGCCGTTGGTCTTCTGCTGGTCGAGGATGAGCTTCGCGCCCTCGGGGTACCAGAGGTGCTCGCCGAAGAGCTCGGTGCCGTAGAGGGTGCCGGCGCGCTCCAGCGCGTAGAGCCAGTAGTAGAGGTGGTTGTCCTTGGGGTTCATCGTGAACTTCGGGTTGTCGCTGACGGTGAAGCGCTCGGCGATCCACTTGCGCGCGCGCGCGAGGCGGGGGTCGAAGCGGGGCGCGGAGCCGAGCATATGGACGAGGCTCGAGAGGCTCGCCATGCCGCCCGCGGTCATCGACCCGTAGCTGTCCTTGCCGGCGGCACCGTAGCCCCAGCCGCCGTCGTCGTTCTGCGACTTGTCCCACCAGTCGGCGGCCGCCTTGACGGTTTCGTGCGGCAGTCCGATCTCCGCCTCGTGCGCGGCGCGCAGGCCCATCGCGGCGTACTGGCTGTTGGAGTTGTCGCCGAACTTCGGCCCCTCGCCGCGCTTGCGGATGATGATGCGGTCGAGCGCCTTCGTGCCGGGCTTCGGCGGCCGGGCGGGCGGCTTGATGTGATCGACCGCCACCGGGTCGCCGTAGTTCCAGGTGCCGTTGGGGCACTGGTTGTCGACCAGGAACTGCGCGCACTGGGCGATGCGCCACTGGTACCTCGCCTTGTCGAGCTTGACGAGCGCCATCGCCTGGCAGGAGACGGAGTAGGTGCGCTCGAGGCCGCCGTCGAGGCAGTTCTTGAGCACCTTCTGGAACTGCGGGTCGTTCGGGTTCGCGCCCGCGTGCACGAGGGCCAGCAACACGAGGTCGTCGTAGCGCTGCTTCTCGCCCTGGTAGTCGAACGGCTTGAGCGCGTTGTTGTCGACGCGCCAGTAGAGGTGCTCGACGCCCTTCTTGATCGCCGCCTCGACCTTCGCGCGGTCGACCTTCGCGATGACGTCCTCGCGTTGGAGCTCCTTCGAGGGATCCTGGATGAGGAGGAGAGCGGTGAGGGCGAGGTTCATGGATGCACTGAACGGCACCACCGTGGAGATGATACGCTTTTTCTCGACAAACGCTGCGGCATTGCCGTTATATAAGGGAAGCATGTACAGGTCTTTCGGCTGATAGGCGCGGCTCCTTCCGAATGGCGGGACCATTCCATCCCGTTCAGCCGCGTTTGCCGAGAGATCCGATGACCTTCACCTGATAGCAAGCTCCCACCCATCCGCCGTTGGCGTCCGTCCCGACATCGAACCACGGAGCTTGCCATGCGTCACGCGTTCATGCTGGCCGCCCTGCTTGCCGGCTGCGGCGGCGCCACCGCGCCCGCCAAGCCGGTCCTGAAGTTCACGGCGATCCCCGGCGACCGCACGACGGAACTGCGCGAGAAATTCGCGCCGTTCGCGAAGCACCTGTCCGAGAGGCTCGGCGTGCAGGTCGAGTACGTGCCGACGGCCGATTACAGCGCGTCGGTCGACGCGTTCGCGAACGGCCAGGTGCATCTGGCGTGGTTCGGCGGGCTGACCGGCGTGCGCGCGGCGCAGGCGGTGCCGGGCGCGCGCGCGATCGCGCAGGGCAAGGTCGATCCGAACTACCACTCGTACTTCATCGTGAACAAGGCGACCGGCATCGAACCGGGAGAAGGGTTCCCGACGGCGCTCGGGGGGAGGAAGTTCACGTTCGGCTCCGAGAGCTCGACGTCCGGCCGCCTGATGCCGGAGTTCTTCATCCGCAAGCACACGGGCAAGTCGCCGAAGGAGTTCTTCGGGTGGGAGATGAGCTTCTCGGGCAACCACGAGAAGACCGCGGAGCTCGTGCAGGCCGGGACCTTCGACGGCGGCGCGATCGACTACAAGACGTACGACCGGCTCGTCGCCGAGAAGAAGATCGATCCCGCCGTCTGCCGCGTGGTATGGAAGACGGCGCCGTACCCCGACTACCACTGGATGGCACATCCCGATCTCGACAAGCTCTGCGGCGCGGGTTTCACGGAGAAGCTGCAGGCGGCGATGGTCGCGATCACGGACGCGAAGCTGCTGGAGGCGGTCAACCGGAAGGAGGGGCTCATCCCCGCGAAGAACGAGGACTGGAATGTTCTCCGAGATCTTGCCCGGGAACTCGGTCTCGTCCGCTGAGGCGGCGAGGATCGAGCTCCGCGGCGTCAGCCACGCCTACAACGGCGACTGGGCGCTCGACCGCGTGCATCTCGAGGTGCGCGCGGGGGAGGCGGTCGCGCTCGTCGGGTCGAGCGGCTCGGGGAAGACGACGCTCCTGCGCCTGATGAACGGGAGCGTGCGCCCGACGGTCGGGACGGTGTCGATCGAGGGGGCGGCGCTGGCGGGGCTCTCCGGCGACGCGCTGCGCCGCGTGCGCGCGCGGATCGGGTTCGTGCACCAGGATCTGAGCCTGGTGCCGAACCTGCGGGTCTCGCAGAACGTGATCGCGGGGAAGCTCGGGCGGCTCGGCTTCTTCGCGTCGGTCCGCGCGATGATCTTCCCGAAGGGACCGGACCTCGAGCGCGCGCACCAGATCCTGACACGCGTGGGGATCGGCGACAAGCTCTTCGAGCGGACCGACACGCTCTCCGGCGGCCAGCAGCAGCGGGTGGCGATCGCGCGCGCCCTTTTCCAGGAGCCGGGGGCGATCCTGGCGGACGAGCCGGTGTCGAGCGTGGACCCGGCGCGGGCGCGCGACGTGGTGTCGCTGCTGACGGAGGTGTCGCGCGAGCGGGGGCTGACGCTGGCGATGAGCCTGCACAACCTCGAGCTGGCGCGGGAGTTCTTCCCGCGCCTCGTGGGACTGCGCGAGGGGAAGGTGGCGTTCGACCGCCGGTCGGCGGACGTGACGCCGCACGAATTTCGGGCCCTGTACGACCTGGAGTCATGATGGAGAAGATCAGAGATCAAAGATCAAAGCGGGCTCCCCCCTCACTCCCCCCAAGGGGGAGGCGGAGGGGGCGTCACCTTCGATCTTTGATCTTCGATCTTTGATCTTTCCGGCGGAGGCGCCATGAAGCGGCCACTTCCAATCGGCGCGCGGGGGGGAGTCCTGATCGCGACCGCGATCGCGGGGATCGTCGCGTTCGTCGCGCTGGGGCTATCGCCGTCGCAGCTCGTTCCGCAGCGCGGGGGTCTGGAGGTGGTCCGGGACTTCTTCGCCCGCGCCCTGTCGCCGGCGCTGTCGTACGAGTCGACGTTCGTGCCGGAGGGGACGCAGCCGATCGTCGTGAAGGCGCTCGGCGCGGCGCTGCAGACGGTCGTGTTCGCGGCGGCGGGGATGAGCCTGGCGCTTGTGCTGGGGGCGGCGTTGAGCGTTCCGGCGTCGCAGGCCTGGGGCGGGGGCGTGCTGTACGGCGCGACGCGGACGCTGATCGCGCTCATGCGGTCGGTGCACGAGCTGCTCTGGGCGGTGCTCTTCCTGGCGGCGTTCGGGTTCACGCCGTTCGCGGCGGTGGCGGCGATCGCGATCCCGTACGGCGGGACGCTCGCGAAGATCTTCTCGGAGATGATCGACGAGGCGCCGCGGGGGGCGGCGCTCGCGCTGGCGGGGGCGGGCGCGTCGCGGACGCAGATGTTCGCGTTCGGGCTGGTGCCGCGGGCGCTGCCCGACATGAGCGCGTACGCGTTTTATCGCTTCGAGTGCGCGGTGCGGGCGTCGGCGGTGCTCGGCTTCTTCGGGTTCGAGACGCTCGGGTACTACATCCGTGCGTCGTTCGAGAACCTGCACTACGGAGAGGTCTGGACGTACCTCTACACGCTCTTCGCGCTGGTCGTGGCGATCGACCTCTGGAGCGGGGCGCTGCGCCGGAGGTTCATCGCATGACTGAAGTCGAACGCCTCTGGCGCGATCGTCCGCGCAGCCGCTTCCTGCGGTGGAGCGTGGCGGTGCTTGCCGCGATCGCGACGTACGCGTGGATCTTCGGAGACCTTCGCGCGGCGGACTCGTTCGCGCCCGAGCGCGTCGGGCGGTTCGTGCGCGAGGTGCTGCCGCCGGCGCCGGACTGGGGGCGCGGGCTGGCCGGGATGGGGGCGACGCTGGCGATGGCGGTGCTGGCGATCTGCCTCGCGGGGCTCGGGGGGCTGGCGCTGACGCTGCCCGGGGCGCGCACGTTCGCGACGCCCGAGGCGTACCTGCCGCACGGCGACGAGCCGTCGCGGGCGAGGCGCCTGTCGTGGGGCGCCGTGGTGTACGGGACGCGGGCGCTGCAGCTCTTCCTGCGCGCGATCCCCGAGTACGTGTGGGCGTATCTCTTCGTCGCGATGCTGGGGCCGACGGCGTGGCCGGCGGTGCTGGCGCTGGCGGTCCACAACGCGGGGATCCTCGGGAAGCTCGGCTCGGAGACGGTGGAGAACCTCGAGCCGGCGACGCTGAGGTCGCTGCGGGCGATGGGGGCGAGCCGGGCGCAGGTGGCCGTGGCGGGCATCTGGCCCGCGTCGCTCGGCCGGTTCCTGCTCTACTTCGTCTACCGGTTCGAGACGTGCGTGCGCGACGCGACGGTGCTGGGGATGCTCGGCATCGTGTCGCTCGGCTACTGGATCGCGGACGCGCGGGCGAAGCGGTTCTACGACGAGATGCTGTTCTACGTCCTTCTGGCGGCGGCGATCGTGCTTGCGGCGGACGTGGGGTCCGCCTGGGCGCGGCGCGCCGTGAGGAGCGCGCCGTGATGGCCTGCGCGCAGTTTCACGTATCACGTTTCACGTTTCAAGTCGTCACACGTCGGCCGTCGCCCGTCGTCACAGGCCGTCTGTCGTCTGTCGTAGACCGTCGACCCTCGACCCCGCCGGACACGTGAAGATGCTCCCGACGCAGTCGCCGGTGGTGATTCCCCGTCCTCAACGACCGTAATTCGGGAGCACACATGTCCTTCATTGCAGCGTTCGCGATCGCGTTCCTCCAGCAGCCGGCGGAGCCGCCGAAGCAGGAGCCGCCCAAGCCGGAGCCGGCCAAGCTCAATACGAAGGCGGGTTCGACGTTCACCCTCTACGGGTTCGTGCGTCTCGACGTGCTCTACGACACGTCCCGCCCGAACAACACGCAGGTGCCCGCCTTCATCTTCTCCGAGGATCTCTCGCCGGCGGGCGGCGAGAACGACCTGACGATCCATCCGCGCCTCACGCGGTTCGGCCTGGACTTCGACGGGCCGACCGTCGAGGAACTCGGCGGCGCCAAGGTCACGGGCAAGCTCGAGACCGACTTCTACAACCTCCTTCCCGCTGGCGCGACGTCGAACTCGCGCGAGTTCGTCCGCATGCGGCACGCGTGGCTGAAGCTGGGCTGGGAGAGCTTCTCCCTGCTCGTGGGCCAGCGGGAGGACGTGATCTCGCCGCTCGCGCCGACCGTCAATAACGATCTCGTGATGTGGAACGCCGGCAACCTCGGCGACCGCCGCCCGCAGATCCGGCCTGAGTACAAGGTCGAGGGGTTCACGGCGACCGCCCTCGTCGGCCTGACCGGCGCGCTCGACGGCTCGACCGACGCGGCCACCGGCTTCCTGACGGGCGAGATCTCCGCCATGCCGACCCTGCAGCTGCGCGTCGGGTACGAGTTCGAAGCGTTCGTCGAGAAGAAGAAGGTCAACGTCGGCGCGTGGGCGCACTGGGCGAAGGAGGAGCTGGACGTGGCCGTCGCCGGTGAGGACAGCTTCAACAGCACCGCGTTCGGGCTCGACATCACGCTTCCGATCATGGAGCAGCTGACCGTGTTCATCGAGGTGTGGACGGGCAAGAACCTTGATGACGTCCGGGGCGGCATCGCGCAGGGCATCGTGGCCGGGGAGGAGGTGGCGTCGAAAGGCGGATGGATCGAGGTGCACTACAAGGTGTCGGAAGTCTGGACGCCGCTGATCGGGGCGTATCTGGACGATCCGGATGACAGCGATCTCCTTGCCACGGGCGTGCAGGCGACGCACGGGCGCGACCGGAACCTGATCTTCGCGTTCGGGAACCGCTTCAAGTTCGGCCCGGTCACGATGGGTGCGGACGTGCTCTTCTGGACGACCGAGTACGTCGGCACGGGCATCGACGACGGGAAGGACACTCGGTTCAACCTGTTCGCTCAATACAACTTCTAGGAGGGATGGACGCGGAGGGGCAAGGGCTCCTGATGGGCCCCCCGGGCTTCAAACCCGGTGCACCTGCCACAAGCGGGTGGGTGGGTTCGATTCCCATCCCCAGGAGCGAGTCGGAGTAAAGCTGACGCGCTCGTTCCCCGTTCGATCGTTCGACCGTTCCACCGTTCGAACGGTCCAACGGCGAACGGTGCAACGGCCTGGCTGGGGTGCGGGTGAAAAAAAACCCCGGCCGCCTGGCCGGGGTTTCTTTTCGAATCAGTCAGCAGCCTACGGCTACTGTTTCACCATGGGCTTGCCTCATCAGCTCGGCGCCGACCCGTCGGCGCTCGCTGGCTTGGTCTTCATTCAGCCGTCCTTCGCGCACTTGAACGTCGCCGCGCCCTTGCGCGGATCGTCGTCCGGGTTCACGTACGTCAGGCCCCACGGCCCGAGCGTCGAGAGCTGGACGACCGTCTCCTCGCCGATGATGGCGAAATGGTTGGTCTTCGCCGGGAACGAGAAGTAGCCGCCTGGCGGAAGCGCCTTCGTCTTCGACTCGTCGAGCGTGTCGCCGAGCCCGACGTTGAACTTGCCCGAGATCACCGTGACGCGCTCCTCGCCCGGGTGCCAGTGCGCCGGGATCTTGTAGCCGGCCGGCAGCTTGAGCCGCATGCAGAAGTAGCCCTCCTTCTTCGGGTCTCCTTCCAGCACGGCGGCCTTAGCCCCCGGCGGCAGGCTCGACGGGGCGTCGCCCCACTTGATGTCGTCGGGCGTGACGATGATGTGTTCCTTCTTCGCGGTGTCCTGGGCGACCACCAGCGCGCCCAGCGCGACGACCGCCACGAGGGCGGCCGCAACCAGCTTTCCGGACTTCATGCGTCTTCTCCAAAAGAGTGATGAGGGGGATTATACGACGCGCACGGACTTCCGCCAGAGTTGTCGACCCATGCGGATGCTGAATGTGAGGGTCCACCCGTCCAACTGCGGGTCCCACACGACGCACTCGCCCAGGGGAATCTCGCGGCCGTTCGCGACGATCAGCTTCTTGCTGCCGCGCGCGGCGAAGTAGGCGACCCGCGTCGGCCAGCCGATCCAGTCGAAGGCGGGACCGGCCACTCCGCCCATGACGACACGCTGGCGCGCCCCCTCTTCCACCACATGGCCGCCGTCGAACACCCACGCCACGTCTCCCGCCGCCGGCTCCTCGCGGTCCCAGTCGACGATGAACCAGCGCCCGTCGCGCCGCGCGCCGTAGACGACGCGCCCGCCCGCGGCGAAGGCCGGCGCGGTGACGCGCTCGTAGACGGGGCCCGGCCGGTCGTCCGTCACGAC
>Ga0187892_10003517_pt1 | contig 28475 bp, 19 predicted proteins | sample MA1701073metaG_FD_139345 | JGI IMG/M metagenome (GOLD analysis project Ga0187892, IMG submission 139345) | Bio-ooze microbial communities from a basaltic lava cave in the Kipuka Kanohina Cave System on the Island of Hawaii, USA - MA170107-3 metaG ... | reverse complement strand
CGACCGGCGATCCGACTGAGCTCGAATTCGTGCCGGCCCCCAGTGATGCCGGCGGTGTGATGGTCGATTTACGCGGACACTTTCTCCATGCGACGCGGGCTCGAGCCGCCTCCGACAGTAGTCTCTCGCACCAGTGTGCTCCGAAGCTCGAAGCCGGCCTGGAGAAGTGAGCGATGTTTCGACATCGGGTTCGTGCGGCACTCGCTGCGAGTGCATGTGCTTTCGCTGCGTCGCTGCTCTGTTCACCGGCGGCGACGTCCGCAGCGGCCTTCAAGATCGTCGCCGCCGATCGCATGGGCGAAGGTTTCAATGACACGACGCCGCGGGCTCCCGTGGGCGGCAACAACGGTACGACACTCGGCGGACAGCGCCTCAACGTCATTCGCTATGCGACGAACTTGTGGGGAGCGCTACTGCGTTCGAACGTCATCATTCGCGTCGGAGCGGAGTTCGGTCCATTCCAAGCGAGTGAGTGTCTGCCTTCGTCCGCATGGTTGGGATACGCCGGACCAGCCGCAGCATTCGCCAACTTCGCCGGTGCGCCGCACGCCGACACGTTATATCCGAGCGCTCTCGCCGACAGTCTCGCCGGCACGGATCTGAACCCGGGCGGCGTCGACATCGCCGCCGCATTCAATCAGAACATCGACGAAGGTTGCTTTGCAGTTGGCGCTCCGAACGGCTGGTACTACGGGTACGACAACAATCCCCCGCCCGGCACAATCAACCTTCTGCAGACCGTCTTGCACGAGCTGGCTCACGGCCTCGGCTTCGCCAGCTTCATCGGTCAAAGCGGCGCGCGCTGCTGCGGCAGCCGCCCAATGGACGACGCGTTCATGGTCAACCTCGAATGGCACGAAGCCGGCCTCACCTGGCCGTTTCTCGCCGACTATGAGCGCGTGATCTCTGCCACCACGATTGACGGCTTGCACTGGGTTGGCCCGAACGTCCAGGCCGCGGCGTCGTACCTGACTGCCGGTCGCACCGGCACGCACGTCCACATGCACGCGCCAGAGTCCTACTTGCCAGGCGCTTCAGTCTCGCACTTCGGCACGGCGCTGACGCCCAACGAGTTGCTCGAACCCTATCTGGCCTCATCGGCACTCCGTGTCCTGGCCGTAGCGGCGCTGCAGGACATCGGATGGACGTTGGAAGACGCAGCGACCCCGACTCCGATTGCGACTGCGACTGCGACGCCGAGAGCGACGTCGACACGAACGGCAACGGCCGTTCCTACGGACACGGCCACACCTGAGCCCACGGCAACTCGAACACCAACTATGACACCGACGCGGACGCGCACTCTTCGGGTCAATCGGTGTGGCTGCGATTGTGACGGCGACGGGTCAGTCAGCATCCACGAGGTACAAGGAATCGCCGCCATCTACCTCAACAAGGATTCATTGCAGAACTGCCGCGGTGCGGATGCGAGCGGCAACGGTGCGATCTCGATCGAAGAAGTGCAACGAGCGGCGAACGAATACTTGCACGGTTGTCCGTAGAATTGCTGCGACTGTGGCTGATTTCGGCCGGCCCGATCAGACTCGATACGCCGCCGGTTTTTGGCTTTTTCAATGTGGAGTCGCTCCCCCAAGTGTGGTACCACCCCCTGCGGAGTGCGGTACATGAAAGCCTCCGAACATTTTGGCTGGTGGGGAATCTCGATTGCGATTGCTTCGGTGGCCGCTGCATCGTCGGCGTTCGCTGACATCGTCGTCGTTTAACCAGAGTCTGAGCCGCGAGCGCTGCGAATGCTCCTCGAGGGAGTGATCTCCAGCGCGGTGCTTGTCTTGCGGCGATCTGATGTGTTGCGGATGGGATGAATCGAGGCCGAATCGCTGTCTACGTCACTCTTCTGTTTGGCGTCCCCCTAGCTCTGACGGCATGCCGCGAAGCTGAAGGCGGCCGTGCGTCTGCACAACCCACGCTCTCGTCGCTGACGCGTTCTCAGCCCCCAGCAGCCGGTAGCCTTCGCGCTTGGTTCGATCCGCAGACCGGTTCTATCGGAACGCCGCCGGATGCCGAGTTCCCAAACGATTCGCGTGGCGCGGGAGCGGCTACCGATCCCCTGGTCCTGCAACGGGGAAGAACGAAGGCGGGCGGCAACATGGTCGATCTGCGCGGGCGTTTCGTCTACAGCCAGCGCGCCTCCGTGTTGCCCGACGGGGACGTCGTGGCTGGCTGTGATCAGGGCGATGAAGCGGATCACGCACAGTGATCCGGCATCATCATGGATAAGGGCGACAGGTGTTGCGGGTAGCCATCCTCGTCGGAGTGATCGCCTTGGCTGCTGCAGGTGTTGCCGATGGCGCCGTGATCACCGTCATGAACGCTGATGGTCCGGACGAGGGACTCAACGACTCGTCGCCGCGCCTGCCGATCGGCGGCAATCCTGGCACTACCCTCGGACAGCAGCGTTTCAACGCGCTGCAGCATGCTGCCAACCTCTGGGCCGCGGTGCTCGACAGTGACGTCGAGATCATCGTCGAGGCTCGATTCGAATTGTTCAATCAAAGGGACTGTACTCCGGCGTCGGCGGTTCTCGGGTTCGCTTCACCCACGGCGGCCTTCTCTGATTTCGAAGGCGCCCCGCGTCTGCAAACGTTGTATGCCAGTGCCCTCGCCGATAGCCTCGCCGGCATGGACCTCAACCCGGCCGACGCCGATGTTGCCGCAACGTTCAACAGCCGAATCGACCTTGGCTGCTTCCTTCTCGGTGCTCCCGACGGCTGGTACTACGGCCTCGATGGGAACCACGGTTCCCAGCGTGTCGACCTCATCCAGACCGCGCTGCACGAGTTAGCCCACGGCCTGGGATTTGCAACTTTCGTGAATCTCGCAACCGGAACACGTTGCTGCGGCGATCAACCGCAGGATGATGCGTTCATGGTGCGACTCGAAGATCATCAAACCGCTCTCCTATGGCCCGAAATGACCGATGCCCAACGCGCCGCTTCAGCAACCAACACCACCCACCTCCACTGGGTGGGTCCAGCAGTCGCGGCCCAAAGCGGCTCCTTGAGCCAGGGCCGCGTCGGCACGCACGTTCGCATGTATTCACCCGACCTCCTCCGACCCGGCTCCTCGGTGTCGCACTTCGACACGACGCTTAATCCAGACGAGCTCATGGAGCCGTTCCTCATCTTCGGCGCCGGCCGCTCCCTGGCGGTCGCGGCTCTCAAGGACACCGGTTGGCGCTCGCTGGACGACCCGACGCCCACGGCGACGTTGTCACCCTCGGGCACGGCAACACCGGTGCCCACTTCATCGCCGTCTCGCACGGCGACGCCTACTGCTTCGCCGACACCGAGCTCGACACCGACGGCGTCGCCGACCCCGTCGCCAACTCGATCTCGCACAGCCACCGAAACCGCGACCACAACCGCGACGCCAACCCCGACTGCAACTGCGTCGATCACGCCGACACTTACCGTGAGCCGAACACCGAGCGTGACGCCGACACCTAGCTCGACGCCGACTTCGACTGCGACGCCCACACTGACAGCGACCAGGTCGCCGACCTCGAGTCCGACCTCGACCGCGAGCGTCACACCGACCCGATCACCGACGCAGACACGCACTCTGGTGCCGACGCGGACCGCGACACCAACGCGCACGGCGACGGCGACGCGCACCGAGACGGTGACTCACACGACAACCCCGACATTGACGAGGACGCCCACGTTGACCACGACGCCTACTGCGACCGCTTCGCGCACGCCGACACCCAGCTCTACGCCGACGTCTACGCCCCGACTACACTGTGCGGCCGATTGCGACGGCGACTACCGTGTTGCGATTCCCGAGTTGCAAGCCGGCGCTTCCATCTTCCTCTCGGTCCTCGACGTTGATGCTTGCCCGGCCGCCGATCTCGATGGCTCGGCAAGCATCGACGTGACCGAGCTGCAGCGCGGTACGATCGCCTTCTTGTTGGGATGCCCCTGAGTCTTTTCATCTTCTTCGCCGCGATCGCCTTCCTCGGTTGCGGCGACGGCGACGGCGGCGGTTCACGCCGCGTCGAAGTCGATCTATCCGCCGACCCGATCGGCGGTACGAGCTTCATTCTCGACGTCACCAACAGCGCCGCCCGCGACTGGTTCGCCGGCAAGCTCGCCGACTTCCTGCGTTTGTACGATCTCGATGGGATCAAACTCGATCGCGGCGAAGAGCATATCCCTTCCGCGGTAACCGACATCTGAGCCGACCAGCGCAACGGTCGTGAGGTCCATAACGATTACGTCGATCTACAGACCCAGGTTCACTTCGACGCACTGTCGCAGGCGCGTGGTTCGTCGGATTTCGTTCTCTTCACACGCGCGGCGTACCGCGGCACACAACAGCGCGCTATTGTTTGGGGCGGCGACACCGCGGGCAGTGAATCGTTCGGTCTCGGGCGAGGAACGGACCTCGGGTTGCGCAGTGCGATCATCAGCCAGCAGCGCGCTGCATTCATGGGCTTTCCAATTTGGGGTTCCGACACCGGCGGTTACTATGAATTCAAGGATCGCGAGGTCTTTGCTCGTTGGATCGAATTCAGCGCCTTCTCGGGAATCATGGAGATTGGCGGGCGCGGGAAGCACGCGCCCTGGGACATGCCAACCGAGCCGCGCCACGACGAGGAGATGATCGAGATCTATCGGCGCTATACGGTCCTGCGCCATCAGCTCAACGACTACATCGCCGCTGCCGCCGCCGCAGCAGCTGAAAGCGGCCTGCCGATCATACGCCCGATGGTTGTTTTCGATCGCAGCGACGTGCAGCTGAGTGATCGTTGGGACCAGTACCTCTTCGGTCCCGACTTGATGGTGGCTCCGGTGTGGCGGGTCGGCGAGCGCGAACGCGGCGTCTACTTTCCTGCGGGCAGATGGCGCAGCCTTTGGAATGAAACCGAGCGCTACGAAGGTCCCGTCACTATCGTTGTGCCGGTACCCCTCGACGTGATCCCGGTGTATATTCGCGCGGATGCGGTGTCGCCGTTGGCGGCATCAGGGCGGTGATTGTTCGCCGAGGTCTTCGAGCCACGCCGGGTCGTCGAGCCAGCGCGTCGTGATCTCGGCGAGTACCCCGGTTCCGTCGAGTGTCATGAAGAAATTTTGCATCCAGTTGATGAGCAGGGGATCGTTTGCCGGCAGCGCGATTCCCATCGGCTCGAAGGTGAGAGGGCGGACGAGAGTCGTCAGCCCGTCGTCGCGGTGTTTGAGGGCGGCGACGATGCAAAAGAGGTGATCGGCGATGAGTGCATCGAGCTCGCCGCTGATGACTCTCGGAACGGCGTCGTCATAGTCGTCGATCGCCTCGAGGCTTGCCCTCGGGATCAGGTCCTTTACGATCCGCTCGCTCGTCGAGCCGCGCAATGCCGCCAAACGCGTCGTCGGGTCGTTGATCTTGCTCGAGTCACTCATTTTGTCGACCAACACTTCGCGTGTCAGCATCGAGGTGCCGGAAACGAAGTAGGGGCCGATGAACGCGACCTTCATGTTGCGTTCGGGCGTCATGGTAACGCCGGAGATGATGATGTCGATTTCGCCGGCGTGAAGCGCCGGCAGCAGGCGCGAGAAGGGCATGGCGACCATCTTCTCCTTGACGCCCATGGAAAGTGCGATCAGCCGTGCGAGGTCGGCTTCGAGGCCGATGAGCTCGCCGTTCTTGTCTCTGGCGATGAGCGGCGGCTGGTTCGCGGAGGTGCCGATCGTGATTTCGCCGGCCTTGGTGATGCGATCGATCACCGGTGAGGCACTGGTCGATGACTGGGAGGATTTCCCCACCATCGTCCCGCAAGCGCACAGCCCCGTGGCGGCGAGCAGCGACCAGATTCGCAGTAAATTGAGCATCTTCGTTCCTTTTCGAGCCGGTACGGCCAGTACGTGCGGTTCGGGCTGTCTAATCGACTGTATTCCTGAAGGCAAACGCCGTCCGGGTGCGAAAACCTCTTGACGCAGGACGCAGAGGGGCATAAACAAACGTTTGTTTGTACCGTTTGGTGCTGCAAGGAGCTGCCATGCAGTTGAGCGACGTCAATCTTACCGATCCGGACATCTTCCAAATCGCGGTGCCGCACGACATGTTCCGCCTGCTTCGGCGCGAAGCGCCGGTGTACTGGCACGCCGAACCCAACGGTCCCGGCTTCTGGGCCGTGACCAAATACCACGACCTCAAATGGGTCTCGAAAAACCCCCACCTCTTTTCCTCGCAGCGGCAGGGCACCCTGCGCGACGATCCGCCGGCCGAAGATCTGCCCTACGTTCAGCAGATCATGCTCAACATGGACCCGCCGACACACCGCTCCTACCGCAGTCTGGTCAACAAAGCCTTTACACCGCGGATGATTGCCAACCTGCACATGCGCGTGCGCGAGATGGTGAAACAGATCATCAACCGCATCGTCGAGAAGGGCGAGTGTGATTTTGTCGAGGACGTCGCCGCACAACTACCACTCGAAGTCATCTGCGAGATGATGGGCGTGCCGCACGAAGATCGCCGCCGGATCTACGAGATCGGCAACAGGATGGTAGGCTTCGACGACCCCGACTTGCAGGGTGGATCGCTCCCCGAGCAACGAGGGGACGCCCAGTCGGCCTTCGCCGAGATGTTCATGTATGCCGGCAAGCTGCGCGAAAAGGCAATGCGCTCGCCGGCCGACGATCTGGCGACGGCGCTGGTCAGTGCCGAGCTCGATGGGGAGCGCTTGACCGAGAACGACTTCAACTTCTTCTTCTTGCTCCTGCTCATCGCTGGTAACGAAACGACGCGCACGGTGACCAGCAACGGCATGCTGACGTTGCTGGAGCACCCGGATCAACTGCAGGACGTGCGTGACAATCTATCGTTGCTCGCGGGCGCAGTCGAGGAGATTCTGCGCTTCTCTCCGGCGGTCCACACCTTCCGGCGGACGGCGCAGGTCGATAGCGAGCTGCGCGGACAGAGGATCCGCGAGAACGACAAGTTGTTGCTGTGGTATCCGTCGGCCAACCGTGACGAAGAGATCTTCGATGACTCCGATGTCTTCAATATCCGCCGCAATCCCAACGACCATCTTGCGTTCGGGGTCGGTGAGCACTTCTGCCTCGGTGCCAACCTGGCGCGCATGGAGCTCAACGAGATCTTCCTTGGCATCGTCACGCGCTTGCACGAGATCGAGCTTGCCGCGTCGCCACGACGTTTGCGGTCGACCTTCATCAACGGCGTGAAGGAAATGCCGATCCGCTTCCGCCCCGGTCCGTTGGAAGAGTAGTCGGACCTAACCCCGCCAAGCCGACTACGGTACGAGCACGCCGAGCCCGAGTAGGACGTCCTGCGCGTGACGCACGGGCTCGAGGTTTTCGTAGATCTTGGCCACGCGTCCGTCCGCTCCGACCAAGAAGGAGATGGGTGCGATCGTGCTCTGCTGCGGCGATTCCGCCGCGCCGACGGCGACCGCGAAGCTACGTTCCGCGTCGCTCAACAATGGATACCCGATGCCCTCGGCCGAGGCGAAGAAGGCATTGGTTTCCGGTTCGTCGAAGGTGACTCCGAACACCTCGACTTCCGCGATCTGCAACGCTTTGAGGTGGTCGCGAAAGCTCCGGCCTTCAGCCGTACACGAAGGGCTCATCGCGTTGGGACAGATCCAGATCAGGTACTTGCGTCCGTTGTAGCTGGTTGAGGCAATGGTGTTGCGGCCCTGATCGACCAGGGTCCACTCCGGGAACGGGTCGCCGACCTCGACCTGGGCGCCGGCGAGATTGGGTGAACAGAGCAGTGCGACAACGATCGCAAGCAACACCCTCGACACCATGGAAAATCTCCCGCCTCTCGCCACCGATAGTACCCGCATCCAACGCTAATCGACGGCACCTGCAACGCAAGCAGTCTGTGCTCCCACGCCTGCATCCGAGACCCGCTAGTTTTTCCTTGAGTAGCGGGTTTGCCGATGTATAACCGGCGCAGAGGGCGTCGACGCTGTTGATGTGGAAGTTGGTGGGCGCTGCGATTGCAGCCGTTGTCGTCGCTTTGCTGCTCTGGGCGCCAGCCCCTGAGGGCCTTCCCGGCTTGGGCAGCATTGCGCGCTTGTGGAGCTCGGAGCCCGAGTATCCAGCACTGGACGAGCATCGCATCAACGTTGCGATCACGCGCTTCGATCAAGACGGTTGGACCGAGGGGAGCGCCCGCCTGGTCGTCGGTACTTTTCAAGAGTTTCCCGAGCTCAACGTGCTGCGACTCGAACGCACGATCTCCGCCGAGCAGATCCCCGACCCGGCGGCACGCCACGCGAAGGCGGCGAAGTACCTCAAAGCGTCCGGTGCCGAAGCCGCGGTTTGGGGCAGTGTCGCCGGGGCCGACGGCGGTGCCATTCGGATTTCCGTTACTTTGCCGCCGTCAACAGTGATGGAGAACCGCTGGCGCCGGTTCCAGCATCCCGCGCAGATCAATTTTCCGGAAACCGACTTCGTCAATGTGCAGCCGATCCTTCGCCTTCTCGCCGTTCAGCTCGCCGCTGCGTCGCGTACCCGTCGCGGCGATCCGCCGGTAGACGAGATCGGACCGTTCGTCGAGAAGGCACGCGAGCACCTCGAGCGCGGCGCCGCGGCGGAGTGGTCGGCGGAAGAACGCGGCATGGCCTGGTCGATCCTTGGCGACGCGCTCAACCTCAGCGGCACGCTCTTGCAGCGCGACACCGATCTGGAGGCGGCCGTGGCTGCCTATCAAAAGGCCCTCGAGTTGCTCTCACCCGAAAGGAACCCGCTCCCCTGGGGACGGGTGCAGAACAACCTCGGTGATGTGCTGGCGACACGCGGCAGCCGCAACAACGACACACGTCTGCTGGAACAAGCCGTGATGACCTACAAGTTGGCGCTCACAGCGCGCGCCCGCGACCGTGCCCCGCTGGACTGGGCGGCGACGCAAAGCAATCTCGGAAGTGTCCTGCACATTCTCGGGGAGCGCCAACCCGAAAAGGCGCATCTGCAAGAGGCGGTGACGGCGTACCGTGCGGCGCTCGAAGAGCGCACTCCCGAGGAAACGCCGGGCGAGTGGGGCGTGACGCAGGTCAATCTTGCCGGTGTCCTGCAAACCCTCGGCGAGCGCGAGGCCGGTACACACGGCCTCGAAGAGGCGATCGGTGCATACTACGCGGCGTTGTCGGTTCAATCGCGCAAGAACGCGCCGCTCGAATGGGCCGCAACCCAGAATAACCTGGCCAGCGCTCTGCAAGCCCTCGGCGGCCGCGAGGGTAGCGGTACGCGGCTGGGCGAAGCGGTCGAAGCCTACCGCGCCGCCCTCAAGGAACGCCGCCGCGATCGCGCACCGGAGGAATGGGCAACGACGCAGAACAATCTCGGCAACGCTCTCCAATCGCTTGCCCTTCACTCTGGCGACCCCTCGTATCTGCGCGAAGCGGTGAGCGCCTACCGTGCCGCGCTGGAAGAACGCCCGCGCCAGACGTCGCCCCATGCCTGGGCTGAAACGCAGAACAACCTCGGCGCCGCGCTGAAACTTCTCGGCGAACGCGAGGAAGTCGCGCGCTACTTCGAGGAGTCCGCCGAGGCCTACGAAGCCGCCCTCGAAGTACTTTCGCGTGAACGTACTCCGGTGGATTGGGCGGCGACACAGAACAATCTCGGCAACGTCCTGTCGTCCCTCGGCGCATTGCAGGGCGATGGCGACTTGCTCTGCAAGGCATTGCGACATCACGCCAATGCCTGGCGTGCCTTCAGTGCGGAGGCACCACACTACGCCGACGTCGCGTCGCGAAGCCTCCGCCAGGATCGCGAGCAACTCGACGCGATCAACACGCGCCAGACGCGCCGCTGTCTGGAGAATTACGACGAAGTCTTTCAAACCATTGGCGTTGGCTGAGGGGGAATCGATGGACACGGCCGATCGACAATCGGCGAAACGCCGCCGCTTCGTCGGGAGCGCGGGGTCGTTTGGTCTCGCACTGTTGCCGGCACTCTGCCTGGCGACCGAAGTCCACATCGTCGCCGTCACCCCCGGGCGCAGCGCTTCGGTGCTGATCGATGGCGCCGCGCCGCTGACCGTCGAAGTTGGTGAGACCGCCGATGGCGTGACCGTCGTCGGCGCCGATTCCGATGGCGCAACGGTGCGCGTGCACGGCGTGCTGCAGACGTTGCCGCTGGAGATTCACGACCCGGAAGCGGTAGGTTCGGTCGCCACCGGCAGCACGATCAAGGTGTCCGCTGATCGCAGTGGCCATTTCCTTACCAAAGGAGCGGTCAACGGCCGTTCCGTCCGCTTCCTGGTCGATACCGGTGCTTCGCTGACGACTCTGTCGCGCGCCCAGGCAAAGCAGATCGGTCTGCGCTATCGCCACGGCGCGCCGGCGCGTGCGGCGACGGCCAACGGTCAGGTCGACGGGTGGTTGATCGAGCTCGACAGTGTCCGCGTCGGCGACGTCACCGTCCACAACGTCGACGCCATGGTCATCAACGCCGAGCTCTCGGTCGGCCTGCTCGGCATGAGCTTCCTCGACAAGTTCGACATGGAGCAGCAGGGATCGAAGCTGGTGCTGCGCCGCAGGAGATGAGGTTCAGAGCCTCGGTTTCGGTGCATCCTACCTTTGGGGAGTGCCGAACGCCGCGGTGGAGGGTGGCGATCGTCTGTAGGGTCTCGCCTGCCCAAGTGTGAACGCGTGTGCGTCGGCAAGCAAAATCTCATCGGTGAACGAAAATCACTCGACGCGGTCGCCCGGCCGCGCTACGACTACCCTTCCCAATGCCTTTGCCATCGTTACGAGCGACGGCGGTTGTGATCGCGGCAGTCGGCTATCTCGGCATCTACCGGGCTTCCAAGATCATCGCCGGCGCTTCGCTGCCGCGAGCACTCGCGCTGTTTCAGGTTTGGAGCCGACGGGCGTGCGCCTTGCTGCGCTTGAGCATCCGGGTGCATGGACAGGTACCGGACGGCAACTACGTCTACATCTCGAACCATCGCAGCTACCTCGACATCGCGGTGTTGGCCTCGGTGCTGGGCGTGACCTTCCTCAGCAACGACGACGTTGCGACATGGCCGGTCGTGGGTGCCGCGGCATCGGAGCTTGGAGTCGTCTTCGTCGATCGCGCCGAGACGCGAGCGCGCGTGCGTGCCGCGCGCCAGATCATCCGTAAGCTGCATGATACCAGCATGGTCGTTTTCGCGGAGGGGACGACGCACGGTGGGGAGTTGCCGGGCCCCTTTCACGAAGGCCTGTTCCGTTTGCTCGCCAGGCTCGAGCGCCCCGCGGTGCCGGTCACTCTGCGTTACAGCTCCCGGCGCGCATATTGGATCGACGACATCAGTGTCGGCGAGCACCTGCGCCGAGAAGTGCTCGCCAACGGTCCGTTGCGCGTCGACGTGCACATCGGGGCGCCGATTTCGCCTTGTGACGACTTCTCCAAGAAGGTCTACGACGCGGTTTGCGCGCCGCTGCTGGCGTCGGGGGAAATGGTCTGATGGTGTCAGTGGTGGCGAAATGACTTCGACAAAGTTCTTGAAATCCCTCCTTGCACGAGACTACTGAGGCCCTGTGCAATCTGTCGCAGCGACGGCTTTTCTCGGTTCCACATTGGACGAATACGCGCGCTCGGTCGGTAGCAGCCGCCAACGAGCCAGCGCGGCCTACCGCTGCGCGATGCGCGGCGAAGTCGAGGTCGATGTTCCCGCGCCGACGCGTGTCCTGGAGGACGGCGGTGTCATCAAGTTCTGCCTGCCGTGCGGCGATGGTCTCGAAACCGAATCGGTCATCATTCCAATGGACAGCTATCGCGGCGCACAATGGCATACGCTCTGCGTGTCTTCGCAAATCGGCTGCCGAATGGGGTGTACGTTCTGCGAGACCGGGCGCATGGGCCTGCTGCGCAACCTGACGGCGGCGGAGATCGTCATGCAGCGGCTGGCAGCGCGACGGTTGATGCAGACACGGTACGGGACGGCACCAGGGGCCTATAGCTATTTCGCTGATGGCATCCAGAACCTCGTTTTCATGGGCATGGGTGAGCCGCTCGACAACCTTCCGAATCTCGTCCAGGCGATCCGTGTCCTCACCGAGCAAAACGGCCTGGCGCTGCCGCACGGGCAGATCTGTGTGTCGACTGTCGGCCGCATCGATGGGTTGCGTGAGCTCGCCGCAGTCGCGCGGCGCAAACCGCTGTGGCGCAATCTACGCCTGGCAGTATCTCTCAATGCCCCAAACGACGAGCTCCGTGATCAACTCATGCCGATCAACAAGGGCATGCCGTTGGCAGCGCTCCAACGCGAGCTTCTGGCCTTTCCGCTAGCGCCGCGGGCCCGGCTGCTGATCGAGTATGTCCTGCTGCGCGACGTCAACGACTCGCTGTCGCACGCCGACCAGATCGCCGAGTGGTGTCGGCCGCTACCCTGCGTCGTCAATCTGATTCCGTACAATCCTCAGCGTGAAGCTGCCTATGCCGCGCCCAGCGACGACACCATCGGCACCTTCCTTCGGCGCCTGCGTGCCAACGGCATCTTCGTCAAGCGACGCGTGACGCAAGGGCGCGGGCTGATGGGAGCGTGCGGGCAGCTGGGGAATCGGGGGTTGAGCCCGATCCCCTCCTAATCCGAATTCACGGCACGGCCGCCAGGTACGGTCGGTGCGAAACGATCGCCTTCTCGTTGAGCTGAACTTGCCGTCCCAAGAGCGCTCCGGCGACGCGCGCTTTCTTGCCGACGACGATGTTCTTTTCGGGTGCCAACAGCGTGCCCGGCAGCGTGGCGAAGTCGTCGCCGGCCGGTTCGACTTCCTGGTTGCCGACGTACGCCCGGCCGCGGCGGTCGACCAACCAGATCACATGATCCGGCTTCAGGCCGCCGACCAACTCGACGCGCGAGTGTACGCCGATGAGGAACGAACGGTCGATCTGGAAGACGACGGCCTCCGTGGCTTCGTCGCCGATCACCTGCATGGCGACGCTGTCTTCGACGCGCAGTGACGCCATATGGATGACGTGTATGCCTGGACCGGTGACCACGATCGGCGGGTTACCGCTTCTGTAGCGCACCTTGCCGAGATCCTGCGTCGGCGTCAGCGCGAACAGTGTGGCGAAGTCGACGGCTAGGGATGCCTTCGCCGCTTCGCAGTCGATGAACTCCGGATGCGTGCCGGTGAGGTCGACGAACTGGTTGGCAGGGTCCGTGATGGTCATCACGGGGCGACACCTCTCCGTGCCTGGGCACTGGCTGTCGTCGATGCAGGGGAGCGGCGTTCCGGAGCAAACGGCCTGGGGTCCGACGAACGGTGGGATGCCGGTGGTGCTGACGGCACCCGGCGGGGCGAAGCCTGCAAAGAAGCCGAGTCGCATCTGGTCGCCGTCGCCGAACTCGGCTTGCGTGCTCGCCGTGCCGACGCCATCGATCGCGGAACGCTCGACGAGCTCGAGCTTGCCTTGCGAGCAGGCGCTCGAAGTGCTCGGGCCGAGAGGGTAGGGCGCTCCGTTGTTGGGTGAGCCGAGATCCGGATCGAGCCCGCGCGCCGCGCGCGTGTCCTTGCCGAAGTACGCCGTGCGCCGGGTGGAATCGCGGTTGGCGACGACGGCATAGTTGAACGACTCGCAGAGAACGTTGCATTCGCAGTCCTCGGCGTCGACGTCGCCGTCGTCATCATTGTCGACACCGTCGACGCAGGACATGCAGGTCGGATTCTCGACGACGGTGGTGTACACGCAGCCGTTTGCCGGCTCGCAGGTGTCGGCTGTGCACGTGTTGCTGTCATTGCAGACCAGCGGCGTGCCGATGCAGCCGCCGTCTGCGTTGCACACATCTTCAGTGGTGCAAAGGTTCGAGTCGCTACACGATTGCCCGGCCATGCTCGGGTCGCCGGTATTCCGACAGGTGCCGGCCTCCTCGTCGCAGCGATCGAAGGTGCAAACGATGCCGTCGTCACAGTCGACCGAACCGCCTGTCATACACTGGCCGCCGCTGCACTGATCACCGATGGTGCAGAACTTGCCATCGTTGCACGGGGCGTTGTTGTTGGTGACGGCACATCCGCCGGCGCCGCCGTTTGCCGCCGGATTGCAGGTGTCGTCGGTGCAAACGTTGTTGTCGCTGCAGGTCGGCGGCACGAACGGCGTGCCGGCGCACTGCCCGCTGCTGCACACGTCGCCTTGGGTGCAGAACTGTTCGTCGTTACACGGCTTGCTGTTGTTGACGTGCGTACAAGCACCGCTCCCGGCGTTGCCTAGTGGATCGCAACCGTCATCGGTGCAGAGGTTGCTGTCTTTGCAGCTGTACGGCACATGCAGCGTTCCGCCGCAGGTCCCACCGCTGCAGGCGTCGTTCTTGGTGCACAGTTGACCGTCATTGCAGGGGGCGGTGTTGTTTTCGTTGGCGCATGCCCCAGCGCCCGAGTTGGCGTAGGGGTCACAGACGTCGTCGGTGCAGGCGTTGCCGTCGGCGCAGCTGGTTGGAATGAACGGTGTGCCGATGCACTCGCGGTTGCTGCATCTGTCGTTGGTGGTGCAGAACTGGCCGTCGTTGCAGGGATTGCTGTTCGAGGTATGGCGACATCCCTCCTCGGCATCGCAGACGTCGTCGGTGCAGGGGTTGCTGTCGTCGCACAACTCGGGATTGTCGACGCAGGGTTGCGGCTCGTTGCAGATGCAGTCCGGGCCGGTCACGTATTTCTTGATCTTCGAGTACCCCGCCTTGAGCACGCCCTTGATCGTCGTGGTTGGGTAGTTGCGATCGAGCGTGAAGTAGTAGTTGCGCGTCTCACCGCCTGAGAAATCCTGGTCGAAGATGACGCCGGCGATACCGACGCTCGAGTTGTAGCCGACTTCGGGCTCGCCGGCACCGCTCTGCAGGTCGTCGAAGTCAGGTCCCCATGTGCCGGCGTCGAGGACATCGACGCAGTCGAGATTGAGCTCCAAGCCGACCTTGCTGAGTGAAGGAGAATGCCCGCTGGTCGCTCTGTAGTACCAGGTGGAGTGACCGTTGACGGGATGGTCGTAGTCGACCTGGACGAACTCGAGGTTGTGCCCGCTCCCACCACCGGTTGCTGCGCTCGTGCCGCACATCAGCAGCAGCGCAGCGAGGAATACGAACAAGTGCGCCGCAAGATGACATCTGCCGTGCGCATGCGTTGTGAGGATTGAAGATGGTCGTGTGCGAAGTGTAGCAGCGACTACAGTGAGCATGCTCGTTGGCCCCGTCCCTTCTCGTCCGCATTCACCCAACCCGTCCTCTCAGCCTCCGGTAGCGAGTGGCCATCGAGCTCGCAGACGATGTCGATCGCCGGAGCAAATTCAACGCCACGCGTCATTCCGTGTTTGTACGCAGCGCGTCTCTCGTGGCTGCGCCGGAGTGTCGGAAGCGGCGTCAATTCGATGTCGAACTGCGTTGTGTGCGTTCAGATTTGCGCCACCGAGCTCATGGCAGCCGACACGAACGTTGCTTTGTCGCTTGGAGCTACATGCGAGCTGCGTTGCGATCGTCGCATGTGTCGTCGCAGTTGCGCAGGATTCCGGGAGGTCGTCGAGGGTCGAGAACAGGGCGAAACGGGCCAGACACGGCCGCGAACCAGCACCGACTTGACGCGCGGACACACCCGTGAAAGTAGCGGAAGTTGGGCAGCGTCAGGGAGGACGTTCGCATGCTTCGTGGGTCACGGTCGGGCAGGGCGCAGCAGCGGTGGTGGTGCCGCTCGACCCTGATGTGTTGCGCGCTGGTTCTTTGGGCGGGAGAAGTCGTGGCGTTCGACTTCGAAGACGTCACGCTGCGCGCCAAGGAAGTCGCCGCTCAGCCTTTTGCCGACCCGAGGAAAGTGCCCAGCTGGCTGCTGGAGATCACCTACGATCAATGGCGCGACGTTCGTTTCCGCCCCGAGTTCGCGCTCTGGCGCGACCGCAAAGTTCCTTTCCAAGTACAGTTCTTCCACCCGGGTTTGTACTACGACCGGTCGGTAGCGGTGCACACCGTCGAAGGTGACGGCGTGCACGACGTCACGTTCTCTCCCAGCCAGTTCGACTACGGTCGCAATGACTTCGGCAGCCGCGTGCCGCAGGACCTCGGCTACGCCGGTTTCCGCATTCACTACGCCTTGAAGAAGGCGGACTACCTCGACGAAGTGATCGTTTTTCTCGGCGCCACCTATTTTCGTGCCGTCGGTCGCGACGAGGTCTTCGGATTGTCGGCGCGTGGCCTGGCGGTGGACACGGCCGAGTCGCAGGGCGAGGAGTTCCCCTATTTCCGAGAATTCTGGCTCGTCAGCCCGGCGCCGAATGCGAAGGAAGTCGTCGTCTATGCGTTGCTGGACAGCGTCAGGGTGAGCGGTGCATACCGTTTCGTGATCCACCCCGGCGATGCCACCGTGGTCGATGTCGAGGCCAAGCTCTTCCTGCGCCGCGAGGTCACCAAGCTCGGCGTGGCGCCGCTGACGAGCATGTTCTATTTCGGTGAGAATGCGGTGCGACATTTCCCGGATTTTCGGCCCGAGGTGCACGATTCCGACGGCTTGTTGCTCAATACCGCCGAAGGGGAATGGCTCTGGCGACCGCTGGACAACCCGGATACGCTGCACGTAGGCAGCTTTCAGATGAAGGACCCGAAGGGTTTCGGCCTCATCCAACGCGATCGCGATTTCGCCAATTATCAAGATCTGGAAACGCGCGCCGAGCTGCGCCCGAGCGCCTGGGTAGAACCGCACAGTGCTTGGGGAACGGGTCGAGTCGAGATCGTCGAGATTCCGACCAACAGCGATACCAACGACAACGTCGTCGCCTACTGGGTTCCGGAGAAGCTGCCGGCGCCGGGCGAACCTCTGCTGCTTTCGTACAGCCTCGGCTTCTACGGCCAGGACGGCAATAAACCCCCGGGTGGCCGTGTGGTCGCTACCCGCCGCGATTCCGGCCCCACCGACGGAGCGCTGCGCTTCGTCGTCGACTTCGAAGGCGGCAAGTTGGCGCGGATTCCGGCCGACAAGGTGGTGCGCGGCGTCGTCACGCTGAGCAGCGAGGACAAGGCCGGTGAGTTGATCAACCAGCACGTGGTCAAGAATCCGGTCACGGGTGGATGGCGGCTTGTCTTTCAAGTTCGCTTGTCCGACGACAGTGCCACCGAGCTGCGTGCCTTTCTCGACCTCGCCGGTGATACCCTTACGGAAACATGGTCATACGTGGTTCTGCCTTGATACGCGCCAGCCAGGTGGTCGCCGGTGAGCTGCCTGGGGCCGATAGCACCGGCATGCACTTCGACGTTCCCGCCGAACGTCTGCTGCAGAACTGGAAGGAAGCATACGATCGTGCCGGCGAGTACCTGGCGGCTCTCGGGATTGCCGAGAGCGAACGCGAGCGAGTCACCGAAGCCGCGATCGAGCGCGCCCTCGCAGCGCCGTCGTGGGACGCGCATCAGGGCGCCGTCGCCGCCACCCTGCACGCCGTGCGGCAAGTGCTCTGCGACGAGGGCATGGCGGATGCGGATGTGTTATCGGAACGGTTCCTCGACCTGCGTATCGACGCGGCGATTGCCGGTCGGATGCCGCCGGGTCCGGTCGCCCGCGACCAGCCTCCGAAATACAAGGGCGTGTTCGACTCGGCGCCGCCGTTGAATCGCCGCGGGATGGTTCCTGAACCGATCGAACGCCGCTTCTTCCACCGTTTGTTCCGCCGCGGCGGCGCCACCAAGACGGAGCCGACAGCAGGCACGCGGCCGCTGTTCGGCCAGAGTCTGCGCCACATGCGGCGTCACATGAAGTGGACGCGGGTCGCCCGTCGTCGCCGCCTGCTCTTGATGACGCTCGTATTGATTCCGACGACCATCGCCAGCCAGTTCATGGTCGAGGTGCTGCCGCATCAAGGGCAGACATGGCTGGAAGTGGTCATCGCGTCATTCTTCGGTGCCTTGTTCGGCTGGATCTCCATCGGCTTCTGGACCGCTTTGTTCGGGTTCTTCGCCATCGTGCGGCGCGACCGCTTCGCCATCACCAACGTCGCCGACGAAGAGCTCGGCGAGATCGATGCGGAAACACGGACGGCGATCGTCATGCCGGTGTGCGAAGAGCCGGTCGAGCGTGTCTTCGCCGGGCTCAAGGCGATCCACAGGTCACTCGAACGCACCGGCGAGTCGCGTCACTTCGACTTCTTCGTGCTCAGCGATACCGTCAACCCCAGCCTGGCCGTGAAAGAAGAGGAAGCGTGGTTCGAGTGGTGTCGCGAGACCGGCGACTTCGATCGTTTGTTCTATCGACGGCGCAAGATTCGCATCAAACGCAAGAGCGGCAATGTCGCCGACTTCTGCCGGCGTTGGGGCCGCAACTACCGTTACATGATCATGCTCGACGCCGACAGCGTCATGAGCGGCGAAACCGTCGTTCGTCTCGTCCAATTGATGGAACGCCGGCCCGAGGTCGGCATGATTCAGACGGCGCCGGTGGCGGTGAATCGCTACTCGCTGTTCGCGCGCGTTACTCAGTTCGCCAGCCAGGTCTACGGACCGATGTTTGCCGCCGGGTTGCACTACTGGCAGCTCGGCGACGGCCAGTATTGGGGACACAACACGGTGATTCGGATCGAGCCGTTCATGGATCACTGCAGTCTGCCCAAGCTGCCGGGGAAGCCGCCGCTCGGCGGCGAGATCATGAGCCACGACTTCGTCGAGGCAGCCCTCATGGGCCGTGCGGGTTGGACCTTGTGGCTGGCCTACGATCTCGGTGGCAGCTACGAGGAAGTTCCGTCGACGCTGCTGGAAGAGGTCAACCGCGATCGGCGTTGGTGTCAGGGCAACCTGCAGCACCTGCGTCTGTTGTTCACCGAAGGTGTGTTCGGCGCTCACCGGGCTCTGTTCCTCAACGGCGTGCTGTCGTACGTCTCGGCGCTGCTGTGGTTCACGTTCCTTTTCCTGAGCACGATCGAAGCGATCCAAAACGTCATGCAGCCTACCGACTACTTTCCCCACGGCGCCAGTCTGTTTCCCGAATGGCCGATATGGCGCCCGGACTGGGCGCTGTCTCTGATCGCCGTGATCGCCATGATCTTGTTTTTCCCGAAGCTGCTGAGCATCGCCTTGATCGTCTTCAAGCGACGCAATTCGCTAGCTTTCGGCGGCGTCTTCCGGCTGACCCTGAGCGTCGTCCTGGAGATTCTCCTCTCCAGCCTGCTGGCCCCGATTCGGATGGTGTTCCACAGCAAGTTCGTCTTGATGAACCTGCTTGGTCGCACCGTCACCTGGCGTTCGCTCGGCCGTGAAGAGAGTGAGACTGGCTGGCGCGAAGCGCTCCGGCATCACGGTCTGGACTCGATCTTCGCCAGCATCTGGGGTGTCGCGCTGTACTGGCTCAATCCGAACTACTTCTGGTGGGTAACCCCGATCATCGTGGCGCTGATTCTCTCGGTGCCGTTGTCGGTGTACGCCAGCCGCGTCAGCCTCGGTCAGCTAACCCGCCGCCTGGGACTCTTCATGATCCCGGAGGAGACCGTCAGGCCGCAGGAGCTTCGCGAGATGCACGCGATTCTCGAGGAGACGCAACGCATTGCCGGTACAGTGCCGCCGTCGCTGCGCGATGGGTTCGTTCGCGCCATCGTCGATCCGTCGGTGAACGCCATCCACCGCGGTCTTCTCGGCCGGCGGCGCTCGTTGCAGCCGGCGCTCGCAACTGAGCGCCAGGCGCTGGTCGAGCGTGCCGCACGCAATGGGCCTACCGCTCTGGCCCCGGCCGAACGCAAAGTTGTCCTGCTCGATCCCGACGCTGTCGACGAGCTGCACCGCACGGTGTGGCTGCTGGAAGACGACGACCTGTCCGAGAGTTGGGGTCGGCCAGCGCTGTTGCGCAGGACAGGCGCGTGAGACTCCACGGAGGATTCGGTCTCCTTCTGTCCATTGTTTGCTGCGCCTGTTCCGATCGGGACGCCGACGCTGACCTGCTCGAGCTGTGGGCGATGGGCAGCGAGGGAGAAATGGCGGCGCGCTTGATTCCCGAGTTTGAGCAGCAACACCCTGGGATCCGCGTGCGTGTTCAATCGATTCCATGGAGCGCCGCGCACGAGAAGCTGCTCACTGCCTACGTCGGAGAAGTGATGCCCGACGTCTTTCAGGCCGGCAACACATGGCTCCCCGAGCTCGCTGCTCTCGGCGCACTCGAGCCTCTAGACAACTACTTGCGCGAAACGGCGACGATCGAGCCGGGCGACTATTTCGCCGGTATCTGGGATACCAACGTCATCGACCGCACTCTCTACGGAGTCCCGTGGTACGTCGACACTCGCGTCCTGTTCTATCGTGCGGACCTGCTTCACCGCGCCGGCTATGCGCAATCGCCGCGAAGCTGGGAGCAATGGTTGCAGGCGCTCCACGCCGTCAAAGCCGCCGCCGGCGCCGGACGCTACGCCATGCTCGTGCCGCTGCGCGAGTGGCAGGTGCCGGTGATTTTTGCGCTGCAACGCGACGCCGAGCTGCTGCGCGACGGCGATCGCTACGGCAATTTCCGCAGTGGCCGGTTCCGTCAGGCATTCGACTTCTACCTCGGCTTGTTTCGCGACGGCCTGGCGGCAGCGGGCGGTGAGACCCAGGTCGCCAACCTCTACCAGGATTTCGCCGACGGGTTCTTTTCCTACTACATCACCGGGCCGTGGAACCTCGGCGAATTTTCGCGTCGATTGCCGGCGGCATTGCAAGACGACTGGGCGACCGCACCGATGCCGTCGGTGGAGGGAGGCGACATCGGCGTCTCGCTCGCCGGCGGCGCCAGCTTGGCGCTGTCATCCCGTTCGCGGCGCAAGGCCGCTGCCTGGCAACTCATCGAATATCTGTGTGCGGCACGAGTGCAGACCGAGCTGTACCGTCTTACCGGTGATCTGCCGGCGCGGCGTACGGTCTGGGACGAAGAGCTGCTCGCCGGCAATCCGCGCATCGCCGCCTTTCGCGCGCAACTGCAAAAGGTGCGGTCGACGCCGCGGATTCCGGAGTGGGAACAGATCGCCCAGAAGATCAGCGAGTATGCCGAGGCCGCGGTACGGCAAACGATGAGTGCAGACCAAGCGCTCGTCGCGCTCGATGGCGATGTCGACCGCATCTTGGAGAAGAGGCGCTACCTATTGGGAGATCACGGTCACAATCGGATACTCCAATGATGCGCCGGGGGATGAAACCGGGCCACGCCTTCGTAGCGCCGGCAGCGATCGCGATCGGAGTCTTCTTCTTCATTCCGGCGCTGGCGTCGTTGCTGCTCAGCTTCACCGACTTCGACATCTACGCCGTCGCCGACCTCGGCCGCCTGCGGTTCGTCGGTCTGGCCAACTACGCGCGCTTGCTCGGCGAGGCGCGGTTCTGGACGGCGCTCTGGAACACGCTCTACTTCGTGTTCATCGGCGGGCCGCTGTCGGTCGCCGTATCGCTCGGCGCCGCATTGTTGGTGAACGCGCGGGTCGTCCGCCTCAAGCCCGTTTTCCGGATGATCTTCTTTCTGCCGGTCGTTACGACGTTGGTCGCCGTGGCCGTGGTCTGGCGCTACTTGTACCATCCGCGTCACGGTCTGCTGAATCTGATGCTCGCCTGGATCGGCATCGGTCCGATCGACTGGCTCGGCGATCGGTTCTGGGCGATGCCGGCGATCATACTGATGGCGGTGTGGAAGAACTTCGGCTTCAACATGATCATCTTCCTCGCCGGCCTGCAGAGCATTCCCGAGCGCTTGTACGAGGCTGCGCGTCTCGATGGTGCCAACTCGTGGCAGCAGTTCCGCGGCGTGACGCTGCCGATGTTGCGGCCGACGTTCTTGTTCGTCGCTGTCATGACGATGATCGGCTACTGCCAGCTGTTTGCCGAGCCGTACGTCATGACACAGGGAGGGCCGGCGGGGGCGACCCTGAGCCTCGTTCTGCTGATGTACGAAGAAGGCTTTCGGTGGTGGAACATGGGTTACGCCGCGGCTCTGGCTTTCACCTTGTTCGTGCTCATGCTGCTGTTCACTCTGGTGCAGCTGCGGCTGCGGTCGGCGAATGAGACGACGCCCGGTGTTGGACGCGCATGAGGCGCACCGTCGTCACCGTATCGATTCATGCAGTCCTGCTATTGAGCGCGGTGCTGACGCTGCTGCCGTTGCTGTGGATGGTGTCGGCGTCGCTGATGCCGCCGGGCGAGGCAAGCGCGCTGCCGCCGCGCCTGCTCCCCAGCCGTCCGACGCTGGAGCACTACGGCAGCTTGTTGTCGCGCCTGAAGCTGGCGCAATCACTCTTCAATAGCGCTTTCCTCGCCACGGTCACGACGGCGATCGCCCTCTTCCTCAACTCGATGGCTGGTTACGCCTTCGCGAAGCTCCGTTTCGCCGGTCGCGACCGCTTGTTCCGCGGCTTGCTCGCGGCGCTTGTCATCCCCGGCCAGGTTGCCATGCTGCCGCTCTTTCTGATGCTCAAGCAGATGGGCGTCGTGAACACCTACTGGGGCGTGATCATCCCAGGCATGGCCAGCGTTTTCGGTATCTTTCTGGTGCGACAGTACGCGCTGTCGATTCCCGACAGCCTGTTGGATGCTGCCCGCATCGACGGGGCGGGGGAGTTCCGTATCTATCGTTCGCTGGTACTGTACGTCTGTGCACCGATCCTGGTTACGCTTGCGGTCTTCACGTTCATGGGCACCTGGAACGACTTCCTCTGGCCTCTGGTCGTTCTTACCGACGACGGCATGTACACCCTGCCCGTTGCCCTCGCGAACCTGGCGGGGGAACATGTGCAGGATACGGAGCTGATGATGGCGGGTGCGGTGCTGGCGGTTTTGCCGGTCATGCTGTTGTTCATCGTTTTGCAGCGCTACTACGTCGCCGGAATCATGAGCGGTGGAGTGAAAGAGTGAGTTGAGCGAGGTGGCGGCGTGATGAAGGTGTGGTGGGCGGGCGGCGTCCGGCTTGGTACTTCGTGGGTAGCGCCTCGATGCGTTGGGGTGGCTTTGCCGCTTTGGTTGCTTGCCGCTCCTTCCGCGTTCGCCTCCGATCGCGTTCTCGACGACTTCGAGACCCTCACCGGTTGGACAGCTACCGGCTCTCCCGGCACCGTCATCGAGATGGCGCAGGACAGCGGCCACGACGGCATGGGAATGCGCATCGATTTCGAATTCGCGGGCAATGGATTCGCTTTCGTGCGCAAGGAATTCAAGTTGTCGTTGCCGCGCAACTACGCCTTCAGCTTCTGGTTGCGCGGCGACGCGCTACCCAACGACTTCCAGTTTAAGCTGGCCGACCCGACGGGCCACAACATCTGGTGGCGACGGCAACCCGGCTTTCATTTTCCAGGTGAATGGCAGCATTCGATCGTGCGCAAGTCGCGCCTCGAGTTCGCTTGGGGACCGAGTGCCGGTGCGCCACTGCAACACAGCGGCGCGATTGAGTTCGCCATCGCCAGCAGCGAGGGCGGCAAGGGCTCGATCTGGATCGACGACTTGCGCTTCGAACAGCGCCGCCCGCCGCCGCCGGAAGGCGCACCGATACAGGTGCAGGCATCGACGTCGCTTCCGGGGCATGAGCCAGGCCTGGCTCTGGACGGCAACCCACAGACGACATGGCGGAGCGGCACTGTTGCCAACGATCAGTGGATGATGCTCGATTTCGGCGACAGCCATGAATACGGCGGGCTGGTGATCGATTGGGACGCCGCCGACTACGCTACGGCCTACTCCGTCGAGACTTCGAACGATGAGCAGAACTGGTCGCCGGCGTACACCAGCGACCAGGGCAACGGCGGGCGCGACTATGTCTATCTGCCGGAAGGCGAGTCGCGCTTCCTGCGCATACAAATGCGCGGCACCAGCCGCGGCCAAGGATATGCAATCGCTCAGGTGGAAGTGAAGCCGTTCGAGTTCTCCGCTTCACCCAATGCTTTCTTCACGGCCATCGCCGCGGAGTCTCCCGAGGGCGCATTGCCGAAGTATTTCTCCGGCAAGCAGACGTACTGGACCATCGTCGGAGCCGAGGACGATGAGGGCGAAAGTCTGATCAACGAAGAGGGCATGGTCGAGGTCTCAAAGGGGACGTTCTCGATCGAGCCGTTCCTGTACGTCGACGGCAGGCTGATCACCTGGCACGACGTCTCCATGACGCAAGGCCTGCAGGATGGATACTTGCCGATCCCTTGGGTCGAGTGGCACGACGGCGGCCTGAAGCTGCGGGTCACTGCCTTCGTCGGCGGTCCGCCGGGGGCGTCGACTCTCTATCTTCGCTACCGTGTGCGCAACGAGCGCGAGCAACACGAACGCGTAAGCCTCTTCCTCGCCGTTCGCCCCTTCCAGGTGAATCCACCGTGGCAGTCGTTGAACATGGTCGGCGGTGTAAGTGAGATTCACGAGCTCGAGTTCGATGGGCGTACGGTCCGCATCGACCGCCAGTGGTCAGTGATCAGCCCGTTCCCGCCGGTACGTTTCGGGGCAGTGACTTTCGAAGGCGGGCCCTTGTACTCCTTCCTGCAGCGCGGTGAGGTTCCATCCGATCCTTCGATCGAGGACCGCTCGGGCTTCGCTTCCGGGGCGCTGCACTACGACATGGAGCTCCCGCCGGCCGGTGAGGAGGAAGTCATCGTACTCGCGCCGTATCGGAACTACGGTAGCGATCTGCCCATCGAGGGTGTCGATGTCCGCCAGGCTGTCGATCGGCGCCAGCAGGAGATCGCGGACGCCTGGCGGCGAAAGCTGAGTCGGGTCGAGATCGATCTGCCGCCGGCGGCCGCCAAGCTGGTCGATACGGTCAAGACCTCGGTGGCGTACACGTTGATCAATCGCGACGGCGCTGCGCTGCAGCCCGGCTCGCGCAACTACTCGCGCTCCTGGATCCGCGACGGTGCGATGACCTCGGCGGCGCTCCTCGAGATGGGCTTCACCGCCGAGGTGCGTCAGTTCCTCGACTGGTTCGCGCGACATCAGGCCGACGACGGCAGGGTCCCGTGCTGTGTCGACCGCCGGGGCGTCGATCCGGTACAGGAGCACGACAGCTACGGCCAGTTCATCTATGGCGTTGCCGAGTACTATCGTCACACGCGTGACATCGGCTTCGTCAGTGACATGTGGCCGCATGTGGTCGGCGCGGTGAACTACATCAACATGCTGCGGCAACTGCGCACGACCGAGGAGTTCCGCCAACCCGACAAGAACCAGTACTACGGCCTCCTGCCCGAATCGATCAGTCACGAGGGCTACTCCGCACGGCCGGTGCATTCGTATTGGGACGACTTCTTTGCTTTGCGCGGCTTGAAGGACGCGGTCATCCTCGCTCGCGCCGTCGGTGACCGCGACAGCATGGAGCGGTTCGCCGCGCTGCGCGATGATTTCGACGCGGATCTGCGCAAGTCCGTCACCAAATCAATGGCGAACCACAAGATCGATTTTATTCCGGGCTCGGTTGAGCTCGGTGACTTCGATCCGACGTCGACCACGGTGCTGCTGCTGCCCGGGGGAGAGTTGTTCAACTATCAGCCGGCACTGAATCGCACCTTCGATCTGTATTGGGATTACTTCGTCAAGCGCCGCGCCGGCGAGATCCAGCCGGATGCGTACACTCCGTATGAGCTGCGCAGTGTCGGCGCGCTGGTGCGGCTCGGCGAGCGCCAGCGGGCAAATGAAGTCCTCGAGTTTCTCATCGGCGGTCAACGTCCCGGCGCGTGGAACGAGTGGGCCGAGGTCGTCTGGCGCGAGCGCGATCTGCCACGCTTCATCGGTGACATGCCGCATACCTGGGTCGCATCCGGGTTGATTCATTCGTTGCGAACGATGCTGGTGTACGAACGCGACGAGGATGAAGCCCTGGTGCTTGCTGCTGGCGTCCCGGCCGCGTGGATCGAGGGTGGCAATGTCGTTACCGTCAAGCGGTTGTCGACGCATTTCGGCGTCCTTCACTACTCGCTGCGCACGGAAGGCGACAGCCGACTCGTGCTACACATCGACGGTGATCTGAGCCTGCCCGCTGGCAAGATCGAAGTGCGTCCGCCGCTGCCACGACCGATCAAGGCGGTGTCGATCAACTCCATGCCGGTGGAACAGTTCATGCCGGATGCAGTGCTCGTCGGCGACGTGCCGGCGGACGTGGTTGTCGAGTACTGAGCGGAGCGAGCATGTCGGGAAGAACTGCGGCGCCTTCACCTGATCGACTTCTGCGGGCGCGCTTGCTCGGCAATGGCGCGTACTCCGCCGTGCTAACGGCAGCGGGCACCGGCATCTCGGCTTGGCAGGGTTATGCGCTCGGCGCTTGGAACGCCGATCGTACGGAAGACACAGACGGTATCTTCTTCTATTTGCGTGATCTCGACCGCGGTACCGCCTGGTCGGCCGGATTCCAACCGACCGGGGCACCCGGCGATTCCTACGTTGCCGAAGGACACGGTGGAAGCTTCTTTTTGCAGCGCTCCGACGATGGCATCGAAACGACCATGCGCGCCTGTGTTTCACCGGATTGTGACGTCGAGCTGCGCGTGTTGGTGATCTCGAATACATCCGGCGTCCGGCGGCGCATTGCGATCAGCACGTTCTGCGAAATCGTTCTCCTCGACATGGCGGCGCATGCGGCGCATCCGGCGTTTACCAAGCTCTTCGTGCAGACCGAGACCGCTCCGGAAGCGAGCGCGTTGTTGGCGCGGCGTCGCAAACGCAGTGCGGGCGATCCGTCGCTGTGGATGCTGCATGCGTTTCACGGTCCCGGCACCCTGCAGCTCGAGACGGATCGAGCCCGCTTCATCGGTCGAGGGCGCACCAAGGTGTCTCCCGCGGCCATCATCTCGACGGCAGTCCTGAGCGGCACGGCCGGCAAAGTCCTCGATCCGGTCTTCAGTCTACGCCGCATTGTCGAGCTCGATCCCGGCGAAGCCGCGCAGCTCCTGCTGGTGTCGACCGCCGGCGACAGCCGTGACGCGGTAATGGCCAACGCCGCCCGTTTCAGCGACGGCGGCGCTGCGCTCGATGCTTTCGTCGCCGCAGCCAATGCCGAGACAACTCTACGTCTCCGCCTCGGCATCACCGAGCGCGAGCTGTTGTACTTCGACAGCCTCGCCGCCGCGCTGCTGTATGCTCATCCGGTCCTTCACCCGGAACGTATCGTGCCCTGCGACCGCAGCGCCGCTTTCGCGCAGCTCGAGTACCCGCCGCGCGGCTATCTGGTTGCGCTCGAAGCCGTCGGCGATGAGGCTCGCAATGTCGCGCGCGAGCTGCTCGCCGGGCAGTCGTATTGGAAACGCAAGGGTCTCGAGGTCGATCTGGTCATCGTTACCGACGACGTCAAAGGCATGCAGCGCGAGTGCAATTCGCGCACGGCCACGGCCGGCGAAGCGCCGCGGGCGACAATTCTCCCGTCGCGTCAGATGCCCGATGAGAAGCGCGACCTCCTCTATACCGCCGCACATGCGTTGATCCGTGACCGGCTGCCGCGTTTGGATACGTTATGGACACCGCCGCCGCTGATCGGGCAGATCGATCCGCCGCCGGAACCGGACCCGTTTCCGGAATTCACAACGGCGGAGGCGAATCGACGCAAGCACGTGGGCACCGTTCGCCCGGAGCTCTTCGAAGGGCGTTTGGGTCGGAAGTCCGAGCCGGCAAGCGCTGAGCTGGTTTTCAACAATGGCCTCGGCGGATTCTCCGCCGACGGCTGCGAATACGTCGTCGACCTCAAGCCCGATACGGAAGGCCGCCCGCGGCGGCCACCGATGCCGTGGATCAACGTCATCGCCAACGAACACTTCGGATTTCTGGCCAGTGAGAGCGGCGCCGGATTCTGCTGGAGCCGCAACAGCCGTGAGCATCGCCTGACGCCCTGGCACAACGATCCGATCAGCGACCCTCACGGCGAAGCGCTGTATTTGCGCGACGAAGACAACGGCACGTTCTGGTCACCTCTGCCCGGACCGGCGCCGGCGCCGGCGGTGTACGAAGTGCGACATGGCTTCGGCTTCTCCTCGTGGCGGCACGTCAGCCACGACATCGAGCAGGAAGTCACGATGTTCGTGCCGGCGGAGGATGCGGTGAAGGTGGTGCGCGTACGTCTGTGCAACCGGTCGCGGACTTTTCGCCAGCTCTCTCTGTTTTCGTATCATCGCCTGGTGATGGGGGTCTTGCCGAGCGAGACCTGTCGCACCATCGTTTCCGAGATCGACAGTGAGATGCGGGCGGTGCTGGCCCGCAACCATGTCGGCGGCGATTTTGCCGATGCGATCGTCTTCGCGGCTGCTCTCCATCCCGGCGCGTTGCCGCCTCGCTTCAGCGGTGACCGCCAGTCTTTCATCGGGTTCGGTGGCAATACCGCTTGCCCGGCAGCAGTAGCGAATGGCGATGGCCTCGATGGCCGCACGGGAAGTGGGCTCGATCCGTGCCTGGCCGTGCAGGTCACCTTCGAGGCGCCGCCCGATGCCGTCGTCGAATGTGATTTCCTCTTCGGCGAAGCGCCCTCGGTTGAAGCCGCCGGTCGATTGGTTTCGCGTTACCGGACACGAAACGCGATCACCGCCGCACAGGAAGAGATGCAGCTCTTCTGGAAGCGGATGCTCTCGGCCGTGCAGGTGCACACGCCGGTGCCGGCGATCGACTTGATG
>Ga0187892_10003515_pt1 | contig 28479 bp, 26 predicted proteins | sample MA1701073metaG_FD_139345 | JGI IMG/M metagenome (GOLD analysis project Ga0187892, IMG submission 139345) | Bio-ooze microbial communities from a basaltic lava cave in the Kipuka Kanohina Cave System on the Island of Hawaii, USA - MA170107-3 metaG ... | reverse complement strand
TTAATAGTCAAATGTATGCAAAAAAAGCAAAGCTTTTCGGTACACAAAAACAAAAGCACACAAAATAATTTTTGTGCTCTTTCAATTTTGTGTCCTGTTTGGTTTCGGCTTGTCCGAGTTAAGTATGACTGAAAGAAAGTACTTCGGACCCTACGAGCGTAGCCTTATTTCACCAGCGCCATCGCTTTGCGCGCGACAAACGTTTCGCCTGAATTGCCAACAGGAACGGCTTCGATCTGATAGTAGTAAGTTCCGCTGGCCAGACCTTTGCCGGAAAACGTCACACGGTGCCTTCCCGCAGCCAGTGAATTTTTGTCAATCAGTTCGGAAATTTTCCGGCCATTCATATCAAAAATTTTTATCGTGACACGGCTGGCGGCGGGCAGCACAAATTCAATGCGCGTGTCGGGATTGCCGAGGGTTCCGCGCCCATTGGCGGAAAAGGGATTGGGATAGTTTTGTTCGAGCGTAAAATCCGTGACGGCCGCTTCCGGCGATTCCACTGGCGAAATGACGCCCGGCAGCAGATTGCGCTCATAAACGCCGTTGCCGTGCGTGACCGCGCGCAGTTTGCGATTGCTGTTTGAAATGCTCAAATCGAAAACCAATAAAGCGTCGATAATGCCTTCATTGAAATCTCGCCAGGTGCTGCCGCCGTCGGTGCTGGCGTAAACGCCGAGATCGGTGCCGACGTAAACGTGATTCGGATAAAGCGGATCGACGATCACCGCGTTGGCGGGAAGATCGGGCAGGCCAATTCCGATATCCCGCCAACTGTCGCCGCCATTGTTTGACTTGAACACGTGCGAAGTTCCGAAGCCGCTGAATGTAATGTACAGGTTGCGATCATTGTTCGGATCGACCGCGAGATCGGCCGGCACGCGATTGGGCAACGGCGCTGAAATGAATTGCCACGAGCCGCCGCCGTCGCGCGTGCGAAAAACGCGCGGCAGCGAAGAAACCAGCGGCGCCGTGGCGACGTAAACCACTTCGCTGTTCTGCTGCGAGATCGCCATGGCGACCGCGGGATTGCCATCCAGCGGAACCTCGCCATTGGTGGCTGTCCATGGCGCGCCGCCGCTCGTGGATTTGTAAATGAGATCGCGGCCCGCATAAATGACGTTGGGATTATCGAAGCCCACCACAAAGGGAGCTTCGAACGCGGTGATGCGATTGTTGCCCGGCGGCGAAATATTGAGCCAGCTACTGCCGCCGTTTAAGGATTTATTCAAAGACAAAAATTGGGCGGTGCCATACAGCACGTCGTTGTTCGTGGGATCGATTGCCGCCCAACCGCCGTCGCCGCCGATATTCCCCACGCTCCACGCCGCCGTGCCTTTGTAGATCACCGTGCTGTTGTCTTGCAAGCCGCCGAGAGCCAGATTGGAATCGCTCTGCGAGCTGGCAAAGCCGTTGTAGAACTGCGCGGTTTGATAGCCGCCGTTGCAGCTCTCGAACGTTTCGCCGCCGTCGCGCGTGCGAAAAACGCCGCCGTCGCAGGCGAAATAAACGACGTTATGATCGGTGGGATGATAGAGCACATCGTGCAGATCGACGTGCACGTATTGCGGCGAGCCTTCCGGCCCGCCCGGCGGCACTTGCCCGCGGAACGATTGCGAAGCAGATCTTTGCGCAAGACTGAGGCCGCCGTTCAGCGATTTCCACACATTGATGCCGACCGCAAAAACTTCATTCGGGTTGGAAGGATTGACGGCAACATCGTGCGCAAACCAACCCTGCCACTGCGAATAATCCTGGGTGGAAAGAACCTGCCAGCTCGCGCCGGCATCGGTCGAGCGCGCCAGCCAACTGAAATTGTTCACGCCCGGGTTGAATCCATTGCCGATGCTCGCGTAAATCGTATTCGGAATCGAGGGGCTGACGGCAAGCATGGCTTTGCCCGCAAAAGTTGATGGCAAACCCTGCGTCGTTGGCCGCCACGTCGCGCCGCCGTCGGTGGTGCGATACAAACCGTGTCCGGCGCTGGAGAAATTGCCGCACGCCACGACGACGATGTTCGTATCCACCGGATGAATCACCAAATCCATCGCCATGATGACGGAATGCGCCAAAGTCCACGTTGCGCCGGCGTCGGTCGATTTATAAGTTCCCACCGTGGTCGCCGCCCAAATCGTGTTGCGATTCAATGGATTGATCTTCACCGCCCACACGCCGCGCTGCTGCTCGTAGCTCCAGTCGAGGCTCGGACGCCAGCTTGCGCCACCGTCGGTTGATTTGAGAATGCCGATGCCGTAGAAGCCGCGCGTGACGCGACTCACTTGTCCCGGCCGCGCATCTTGCACGTTGTACGCTTCACCCGTGCCGATATAAATCGTATTCGAGTCATTCGGCGCAAAGGAAATCGAGCTTACCGCCAGCACCGGAAATCCTGTCGTCACGCGCTCCCAAGCCAAAGCGCCGCGGCCGGCGGTGAAGCTGCGCCACAAACCGCCGCTGGCCGATCCGGCATAAATGGTGTTGGGATTTTGCGGATTGAACGCCAGCGCCAGCGTGCGTCCGCCGCGATTGTGCGGGCCGATTGCTTGCCATTCATCCGACATATTCGATTTGTTCAAGCGCGCTCGTGATAAATTCTTGCGAGCGTACTCGAATGCGGCAAAACTCGCGGCGTGAGGAACGTCTTCATTGGGATAAGCGCGCGCGAACGTGAATTGTTGCAACGCCTCTAGCGCGCCGGAGCGCCGCACAACAGGAGAGACTTTTTCATCACGCCAAAAACCGATCAGCGCCATGATGCCACCGGCGACAAAAAGAACGACGAGCGAACGTTTGAACATTTTCTCTTCTCCGTATGCGTAAGCTTGTCTTTCATCGGCACATTTGAATGGAGGTTGATTCGAGAACGGACAGGCTGCGGCGGCGTCAATTTTAAAGAATGAAAAGCCGTTCTCGCGTTGCATCTAAAATTTTGTCGCGCATACGCATTACAATAAACGACGCCGGCTCAATGTAAATTCCCGCGATGATGAAGACGATAAAATCAAAGCGCGGGAATTTCGACGGCAAACCGATTGTTTCGAGAAATGAAAACATTTCACAGCCACGCATAGATGCCGCCAGAAAAACTTTAATTGAGGAAAGCTCATGCGTCCGCAAATTGAATTCCTTTATTTCCGCGGCTGCCCCAACTATGAATCCACGCGCGAATTGCTGCGCCAGGTTTTGCGCGAAAACAAAGTCAAAGCCACATTGCACAACATGCGCATCGATTCCTTCGACGAGGCGTGGGCCAAGCGTTTTCTCGGCTCGCCGACCATTCGCATCAACGGCGTCGACATCGAGCCGGGCGCGGAGAATCGCCGTGATTATGGCCTCCAGTGCCGGGTGTACCGCCGCGGCAACGAATTTGCCGGCAAGCCGAGCAAAACGATGATTCGCGCGGCGCTGCAAAGCGCGCTTCTTACCGAATCTCGAGCCCCTTTAACGGATAAAACGGAAAATAAAATGGAGTATATGCGATGAAAAAATTTCTAATCCATTTCCTGTGCATAGCAAGTTGGTCGATCTTTGCCTGCAACGGCGACGACGGCGCCAATCTGTTGGGCAATAACAATAACAACAATAATAGCCCGAAAGCCGGCTTCGGCGTCTCCGGGCTTTTGTTCGAGAACAATCTCGTGATGTGGGATCGCGAGCACCAAGGCTCGCGCAGCGAGCTGTTTCCGCAAATGTATTTTACCCGCGCCGACGCCGCCAACTTTCCGGCTTTGGGCTCGTTTCCGATGAACTCCGTCGTTTCCGGCGGCGTCGCCAAGGACGGCATTCCGGCGTTGACGAATCCGAAATTCGTGGAGCCGGCTTCCTCCGAGGCGCGTTATTTGCGCAGCGCCGATATCATTTTGGGCGCCGTCGTCAACGGCGTCGCCAAAGCTTATCCGGAAAACATTCTCTGGTGGCACGAGATCATCAACGACACGATCGGCGGCCGGCAGGTGATCATGACGTTCTGCCCGTTGACCGGCACCGGCCTGCTCTTCCTCGCGCCCGATCGCGCCGCCAACGTCGAGCGGCTCGAGCTGCTGCCCGTCGTCGAAACCACTTGGGAAAAATGGCGCGCGCTGTATCCCGGCACCACCGTGGTTTCCCAGAATACCGGTTTCAGCCGCGACTACACCACTTATCCTTACGGCAGTTATCGCAGCGAGCAAACCCAGCCGTTGTTTCCGCTGCTCACGCGCAGCATCGACAGCCGCTTTCCGCCCAAGCAGACGGTTTTGGGCCTCATCGAAGGCGGCGTGCAAAAGGCGTATCCGTTTTCAAAATTGGCCGGAAAGCCCGTGGTCAACGATAACGTCAATGGCCGGGAGGTTGTGATTGTTTCCGAGCTGTCTGCAAAATTGGCCATTCCTTACGATAGAAAAGCCAACGGGCAGATGTTAAGTTTTCGGATCAGCAGCGAGAATCCTTTCGCGATGACGGACAATGAAACCGGCAGCGTGTGGAATATCAAAGGCGAGGCGATCTCCGGCGCGCTTGCCGGCGCCAAGCTGGCGCAGATTCCGGCGTACAACGCGTTCTGGTTTGCGTGGGCGGTGTTTTGGCCTTCGACGGAAATTTTTGCCGGTTGAGAACGCGCGGATGAAAAAATTTATTCTTACGGTTTTGATCATCAGTTTATGGCTCGCCGAATCTTTTGCCGGTGGGTGGACACTGCCGAAAGGAAAACTGTGGATCAAGTCCGCAGTCTTTTATCAAGCCACCGATCGCCGATTCTGCACGGAACAGGATGCGCTCTCATTAGCATTTCGCCAAGCCGGTTGCGCTTCTGCCGGACACCGCGCGCCGTTCGATCCGTTTATCGGCGGCGAAAGCACGGCGCTGGCCGTTTTTACGGAAGCGGCGTACGGCGTCACCGGCTGGCTCGATGTCGGCGTGCAAATTCCTTTCTACAGCTTGCGCTTCACGAATCTGGCCAATCCGAGCCGGCCGCGCCGCAGCAACTTTGGCGATGTTCGCTTCTTCGCCAAATATCGCGTGCTGCAAGCCCCGGTGGTCGCGAGCCTAAAAGCCGCGGCGAAAAGCCCGACCGGCAAATTCGAGGTGGACGCGGAGGCGATCAACGTGAGCGAAGGCCAGTGGGATTTTGATTTTATCGGTGAAGTGAGCAAATCGTTTTGGCCGCGGCCCGGTTATGCCAGCTTGGGCGTGGGTTATCGCTTTCGCACCGACAACGCTGATTTCGAGCACACGCTGGCCGATGAATTGATTCTGCTTGCCGAGGCGGGTTATGAGATTCTTCCGCGCTTGATGATCAAAGGCGAGGTGGACTGGCTGCGCGGCCAACGCCCACGCCTCAAGTTGAATGGCGCGCCGTTATTCGAGCGCCGCGAGCTGCTCACCTTTTCACCGATTTTGATTTACCAATCCAACGCCGGCCTGAATGTGGAAGCCTCGGTTCGCTTCTCACTCCGCGGCCGGGATTTTCCGGCAGGGCCTCAATTCATGGCCGCGCTTTCCCGCCATTTTTCTCTGCTTTGATGAATTACGTTATTGATTTTTTCCCGCCCAGCGGTTACATTTAAAAAGTAACTGTTATCGCTCACAACCTGAAATCCCTAAATATGCAAAGAATGTCTGGGCGCTCTCGCCGCAGCATAAAAAAGGCCGGCGCTTCGCCGGGCACGCTCGTTCATATCGGCGAACAGAAGGCCGAAAAAGTGCGCATCACGCTTTTTGACTATGAACGCGACCGGTTTGAAGAAAAAGAATTGCCAACCATCGAAGCAGCCCTTTCTTATAAGGACAAGCCGTCGGTGAGCTGGATAAATATCGACGGCATTCATCGCGTCGACATTCTTGAAAAAATCGGCGCTCGCTTCGACCTGCATCCGCTGGTTTTGGAAGACATTCTCAACACCACCCAGCGCCCGAAACTGGAGAATCACGGCGATTATATTTTTATCGTCGTCAAAATGCTTCATTACAGCGAAAAAAGCGGAACGGTTGAGGCCGAACAAATAAGCATGATTTTGGGGCCGCATTTTGTCATTTCTTTTCAAGAAAAAGAAGGCGATATTTTCAATCCCATACGGGAAAGAATCAGAACCCAAGAAAGCCGCCTGCGAAATAACGGCGCCGATTATCTGGCGTACAGATTGTTGGATACGATTGTAGATCATTATTTCGCCATCCTGGAAAACATGGGAGAAAAAATCGTGGCGGTGGAAGATGAATTAATGAAAAATCCGACAACGGATACGTTGGCCGAAATCCATCGGCTTAAAAGAGAAATAATTTTTTTGCGAAAATCCATCTGGCCGCTGAGGGAAATTATCAGCAGCCTGGAACGAGAAGAATCGCCGTTGATTAAAGATTCGACGGAGATATTCCTCCGGGATGTCTACGATCACGCCATTCAAGTGATGGACACCGTGGAAAGTTTCCGGGATATGGTCACCGGCATGCTGGATATTTATCTGTCAAACCTCAGCAACAAAATGAACGAAGTCATGAAGGTTTTGACCATCATTGCCACGATATTTATTCCCCTCTCTTTTATAACGGGAATTTACGGAATGAATTTCAGCCACGACGCCAGCCCCTGGAACATGCCGGAGCTTGGTTGGTATTTCGGCTATCCTACCGCCATCACAGTGATGGTTGCTATCGCAATCGTGATGATCATCTACTTTAAAAAGAAAAAGTGGCTTTAAGGAAGCTGGCATTTTACCCCCTGAAAAAGAGGACGCCCTATGTCATCGTCGGAAATGTTCGCGCTCGCAGAGCGCATTTTGGAAATGCAGTTGTTCGAAATCAACGAGAAACCGATCACCCTGATGTCGCTGGTCATGTTCGTCATCGTGATCGGCGTGTTTGGCTTGGTGGCGCGCTTTCTGAAAAAAGTTCTGGTCGCCAAGCTGCTCTCGCGCCTGGAGATCGAAGAAGGCACGCGCTACAACATGACGCGCATCACCCAGTACGTCGTGATGATTATCGGCGTCATCGTTGCCTTTCAGTTTATCGGCATCGACTTGAGCGGGCTGGCCGTTATTTTCGGCCTGTTGTCGGTCGGCATCGGTTTTGGCTTGCAGAATGTCACCTCGAATTTCATCGCCGGGCTTATCTTGCTGTTCGAGCGCCCCATCAAAGTCGGCGACCGCGTCACCGTCGGCAATACGGAAGGTGATGTCATGGAAATCAACATCCGTTCGACCACCATCCGGTCGTTGAGCAACATCGCGATCATCGTCCCGAACTCCGAGTTCGTTTCTGCCACCGTCATCAACTGGTCGCACGGCGATACGAGAATTCGGCTTGAGATTGACGTCGGCGTTTCCTACAATTCGGATTTGGATGCGGTCTTGCGTTCGCTGAAAGAGGTGGCGGAAGAAAATTCGGAAGTGCTGAAAACGCCGGCGCCGGAAGTTTTGCATCGCGGCTTCGGCGACTCGGCGTGGAATATGCAACTGCGCGCCTGGATCAACAATCCCAAACGTTATCATCAAGTGCGCTCGGCGATCAACTGCGCCATCGTCCGGAAGTTCCGCCAAAACGGCATCGAGATTCCGTTTCCGCAGCGCGATCTGCACGTGCGCTCCCCGCTGCCGGTGCCGCTAACGACAAATCAGCAAAATGCAAAGCTGCCGATTGATTGAAAAGCCGCGCTTATAAGGAAACAAGCCATGAAAAATTCTTCACAAGAAACAACATCGAAAGTCCCAAAACGCAACGCCCCTTTTTCCAAACTCTCGCCGTCAACCAACCGGTTGAAAGGCATGACCATCGAAGAGCTGGAGATTTCCTTTGTCGATCATTTGGAATTTTCACTGGCGAAAGATCGCTTTTCCGCCACGCTGCGGGATTGCTATAAGGCAATGGCTTTGAGCGTGCGCGACCGCTTGATCGAGCGCTGGATCGTCACGCAGCAAACATATTATGAGCAAGACGCCAAACGCGTGTATTACCTTTCTCTGGAATTTATGATGGGGCGCGCGCTGGGCGATGCACTGGTCAATCTTGGCCTTTATGGCAACGCGTACCAGGCTTTGGAAGAGCTGGGATTCGATCTTGAGGAACTGCGCGACATGGAGCCGGATGCGGCGCTCGGCAACGGCGGCCTCGGCCGGCTCGCCGCGTGTTTTATGGATTCGATGGCGACGTTGGAATTGCCGGCTTACGGCTATGGCATTCGTTATGAGTACGGCATTTTTTGCCAAAAAATCATTAACGGGCAGCAAATCGAAGCGCCGGACAAATGGCTGCGCTACGACAATCCCTGGGAGATCAGGCGCCCGGAATTTATCTACACCGTCCAATTTTACGGACGCGTGAATCAGTACACCGATGCCAGCGGCCAGTTGCGCCACGATTGGGTGGGCACCGATGACGTCGTCGCCATGGCTTACGACACGCCGATTCCGGGATTTCGCAACAACACGGTGAACAATTTGCGGCTGTGGAGCGCCCAATCCAGCGACGAGTTCAATCTCGATTATTTCAATCACGGCGACTACGAGCGCGCCGTTGCCGATCAAATCGACTCCGAAAAAATTTCCAAACTGCTGTATCCGCGCGACGATTTTTACCACGGCAAAGAGCTGCGCTTGAAGCAGGAATACTTTCTGGTTTCCGCCACGCTGCAAGACATCCTCCGCCGCTTCAAAAAAATTCATCAGAATAATTTTTCAATTTTCCCCGACAAAGCCGCGATTCAGCTCAATGACACGCATCCGTCGCTGGCGATTCCGGAGCTGATGCGGCTGCTGATGGACATCGAGGGTTTGGGCTGGGAAGAGGCGTGGGAGATCAGCGCGCGCACGTTCGGCTACACCAACCACACCGTGCTGCCGGAAGCGCTGGAACGCTGGAGCCTGCCGCTCGTCGAGCGCCTGTTGCCGCGGCACGTTCAGATCATTTTCGAAATCAACCGCCGTTTTTTGGATGAAGTCGCCGACCGCTTCCCCAATGACATGGATCGCCGGCGCCGCATGTCGCTCATCGAAGAAAGCGAGCCGAAACGCGTGCGCATGGCGCATCTGGGGATCGTGGGCAGCCATTCGGTGAACGGCGTCGCCGCGCTCCATTCCAAAATTATACAGCAACGGGTTTTTAAAGATTTTTACGAGCTATGGCCGGAAAAATTCAACAACAAAACCAACGGCATCACGCCGCGCCGCTGGCTCATGCTCAGCAATTGGGAGCTGGCGCAATTGATCACCGGCCAAATCGGCGAGAAATGGCAAGCCGATTTGTTCGAGTTAAAAAAACTGGAAACGCCAAGCCAAGATGAGGCCTTTCAGAAAAAATGGCGCGAAGTGAAGCAACGCAACAAACAGCGTTTAGCGGAGATTATTCAAAACCGCTGCGGCGTGGAGGTCAACCCTGAATCGCTGTTCGATTGCCAGGTGAAACGCATTCACGAATACAAGCGCCAACTGCTGAATGTTTTGCACGTCATCACGCTTTACAACCGCCTCAAAGCTGGACCGCCGCAAAAATGGACGCCGCGCACGATAATTTTTGCCGGCAAAGCTGCCCCGGCTTATACGATGGCCAAACTGATCATTCAATTGATCAATGCCGTCGCGGAAAAAGTCAATCACGATGCCGGGATCGGCGAGAAATTGAAAGTGGTTTTCCTGCCGGATTATTCCGTGACGCTGGCGCAAAAAATCATTCCGGCTGCGGATCTCTCCGAGCAGATTTCCACCGCCGGCATGGAGGCCTCCGGCACCGGCAACATGAAATTCGCGCTCAACGGCGCGCTGACCATCGGCACGCTGGATGGCGCGAACATCGAAATCATGGAAGAAGTCGGCCGCGAGAATATTTTTATTTTCGGATTGACCGCGGAAGAAGTGCAGCAGTTGCGGGAATCCGGCTATGAGCCGCGGCAATATTACGAAAATAATCCCGACCTCAAACAAGCGCTCGACATGATCGGCAGCGGTTATTTCTCGCCACACGCGCCCGGACTTTTTCAGCCGATCATCAGCAGCTTGCTGGAGCAAGGCGATTATTACATGGTGCTGGCGGATTATGCCGCTTACCTCGCCTGCCAGGAAAAAGCCGGTTTGGAGTATCAAGATCAAGCGCGTTGGACGGCAAAGGCCATTGTCAACGCGGCCAACATGGGAAAATTTTCCAGCGACCGCACGATCAAAGAGTACGCCGAGGAGATTTGGGGCGCAAAGCCGGTGGCGATTAAAATCTAATGGCTGTGTATAAAAATGATGGCTCGGATTTTCAAAAAGATCAAAGCATTTTTTCAACACTACTTTGGCGGATTATACCGCAAAGTCGATCAACACCACATTTTTTTGCTGGGCGGCGGGCTGGCGTTCTCGATCATCGTCTGCATCGTGCCGCTGGTGCTCGTCGCTTTTTCCCTGCTCGGCAGCCTTTTTGAAGCAGAGTCGATTCGCAAACAGTTCAGCTCTTTGATCACGACGCTGATTCCTTATCCGCAGTATGCTGGTTTTCTCAAAAAAACCATCGCCGCGCGAACGGAAGAAATCATTGCATACAAAAAAATTGCCGGTTATTCCGGCCTCGCCGGTCTTTTCATTGCCGCCAGCAGCTTGTTCAGCAGCATGAGAACGGCGTTGAACACGATTTATGAGGTGAGGGTAGATCTGCCGGTGGTTATCGGCAAACTGAGAGATTTTGGGATGGTACTGCTGGTCTTGAGTTTCTTTCTTATTTCCGTTGCGATCTTGCCGGCGCTGGATTTTTTGGAGGGTTACATTGCAGAAGTGAAATTTCTCAGGTTTTTGATCTTCGTCACCATTGAAGACAGCCTGTTTTCCCTCTTTTCATTTTTAATTATGTTTTTGCTATTCTTCTTTTTGTATTATTTCATCCCCCATCAAAGAACCGGCCGGCGGGTGACGGCGGTAAGCGCGTTTTGGGCCGCGGTTCTGTGGACGCTCGCCGCCGAAGTTTTTGGCTATTACGTCGCGAACGTCGCCGCCATCAACAGGATTTATGGGGCTTATGCCCTGCTGGTCATCGTGATTTTTTGGATTTATTATTCCTCGCTGGTTTTCATTCTCGGCGCGGAAATCGGGCAACTGTACCGCGAACGTCGTGAGTCGCTTCGATAAAAAGAAAAGGCGGCGACCATGTCCTTTGTCGCCGCCTTTCTTCGTCGAGCTGTCATCGGAGTTTTTTTTAAAATTCTATTTTGCGCCTTTTTCACCCGCCTTTGATTGCGTCGCGCTGGTTTTGGCGGCGGCATAGGCCGCGCCGTAGGAAACACCGAGGCTCTTGAGCGTTTCGGCGTTAGGCTCGCCGGTGATTGTCAAAGAATAATCCCGCTGATAAAGCTGCAACGCATGATTTGACATCGGCCCCAAAATCCCGTCGACAGTGCTCTTGTAATAACCGGATCGCGCCAGCGCCTTTTGCAGCGCCATAATTTCGTTTTTAGTAAGTCTCAGGCGTTGGGCGGATTTCGGTGTGTTGGCCTGCGCTTTGGTATCAAGACTGGCCGGCGCCGCCGTCGGCTGTATCGTTCCGCGCTTGGTTTTTTGCTGGGTCAGAACCAGCGTGGCGATGCCGAGAACAAGAATCAACACCATCACGAAAAGAACTGCGCGTTTCATAAAAATGACCTCCTGCCATTGAGTTAAAGTGTAGACCTGCAGCCTTCTGCCGATCTTTATGAAACAACTGCCGAAAAATGATAGGCACGACGGGCCGCCGGACGCTTGCCGTATCTATGGTGCTCAATGACGTGCTCGACCGGGGCGATTTGCTTCAGGGCGCGAATCAATGCCGCGGTGCCGGAAGACTTCGATACGATTTCATCCACATCCCAGTTGCGGGAATCTTCGCCGAGAAAATCGTAGATGGAATTGATGATGATCGGCACATACCACCGCTGCGATCGAATCACGTCAATCAGTTTCAGCCCGCTGATGTCCTGCAAGCCGAGATCCAACACCACGACGTCAACCAATTCTTCCGCCAAAACCCGCAAGGCCTCGGCGCCCGAACCGACGTCGATCACTTCGTATCCTTCAGCTTCGAGGACGATGCGATAGAGCAACCGCAGGTCGCCTTCATCTTCTACAACTAAAACACGAGCCATAAAATCCTCAATCTTTTATAACTTTTCAGACAAACCTTATGCCAAAATTATTTGACTTTTTCTTATTGGCAAAACGGCAAAATTTTTAATATCTTGCCGGCTTTGGTTCAAAAACACGCCGGTGCAATGACGCAAAAAAATTGTAAAAAATTTTGATAGCCTGTTTGAAACGCTTACACCGACTCGACCGGGAGCCGTTTTGTTTTTATCTTCCATAAGCTTGGACCTTACAGACGTAGCCAAACAAGAAAAAATCACCGCCCACTGAATTTGAACTCCCACAGAATTAAAATCAAAAAACATTTCTGTGGGAGTTCTTTTCTGTGGGCGAGAATCTTTATTTTTTTGCACAAATTTCACTTTTTAGAAACCAAATCAAAAGGGCAGCGACGATCACATAAGCCGCTGCCCTTGTTATTCCTCATCACGCGATGGTGAGATGGTTATGCCTTTTTAAATTTCCCATCTGACGAGGAGCCGCTTCCGCGTAACCGATTTCAATCAGAACGCCTCGCTGTAGCTCGGCTGGGTCTTGATGACAAATTCCGCGCGGCGATTCTTGGCCCACGCTTCCTCTGTTTGGCGAAAATCGACCGGACGTTCCTTGCCGTAACTGATTGTCGTCAAGCGCGAGCCAGCAACGCCCAACGAGACGAGATAGTCTTTCACCGCTTTGGCGCGTTTGTCGCCCAAAGCCAGGTTGTATTCAACGGTGCCGCGCTCGTCGCAATGGCCTTCGATGACCACCGGAATCTCGGTACGCTGCTTCAAGGCGCGGGCGTGCCTGGCCAGAATCTCGCGCGCCATCGGTGTGAGGGCGTATTTGTCGTAATCAAAATAAACGTTTTCCAAAACCAGCGTCGCCGTTTCTTCTTTGACGGTCTCAGGAACGTTTTTCGCCTCCGGCTGTGGGGCCGGTTGCGCCACTACCACTTGCGGCGCCGGCGTTTCCGTCGTTTTCAGCGCCTTCTTGCCGCCGCATCCGGTGGCGACAACGATGGCAAACCCGAGAACGAGACTCGACGACAAAATCGAGGTGATACGTTTTGTGATGAGGATGGACATGTTGCTCTCCAAAATATAGGTTAATATGGACCTGTTATTTTTATGAGGACGGGCAGCGGCTTATTTATAAGCCGCTGCCCGTTGCGACGTCCCGCCACGTGATGTGGCTCATTGCGGACGACGGCAACTCCGGCAAAACTTCTTCGGAGTTGTGACATCGCCCCTTTCGCCTTCTCGTGAGGGGAACCTGCGTAGATTGTGACATCCGAGAACATCCAAGCTAACTGATCATCATTTCATCTTCTGCAGGAACCATGGCGGCGCGATTCGCCACGATTTGCAGCTTGCGAACCAGCTCGTAGAGATCGATGGGCTTGACGAAATAACCATCGGCGCCTTCGCGCCTCGCATCGGCTTCGGTGAAGCTCGTGGAATACGCCGTCATCGCGATCACCGACAAGGCCGGGTAAAGTTTTTTCGCCTCGCGCAAAAGCGAAATGCTCTGCGGCTTGGGCAATTGAATATCCACGATCAGCGCCTGCGGCTTTTCTCTTTTCAACGCTTCAAAACCTTGGGCAATGGAAGCAAATCCCGTGACGGCGAATCCCCAACGCGGCAGCGTGGTCTTGAACGCGTTTACAACGCCGGCGTCGCTATCGATAACCACGACCGAAATCGGCATGAAAGTTTCCAACTTTTTTTTATAAGGCATAAAATCGCCTTCTATCTGCTGGCTCATTTCGATGATGCCTTAAAGTATTTGCGTTAACCAACCCAGCAAAAGAACAACCAGCAAGAACATGCCGAATCCCATAAATGCCCAGATCATGCTGACATTCTTTTCTGTCGAGCTATTGACCCTGTATTGAATCATTTCGACCTCAAACTTCGTGCTGATTTTGCCAGTGGTGAATTTGTTGTTACAGTTCAAAAACAAAGACTGTGCCAATAATCGAATACTTTTTTACGAGGCAAAATGGCTTGATTTTTATGATGTTGGCGATAAGCGCTCAGCTTATGGCTTCGCGGTGCATAAAAAGGCGTGCAAAATTTTTTAACAAAATGCCTGATTCGCTTACATCATAAGCCGGACGAGTCGGAACCAAAATCACCGCCCACTGAATTTGAACTCCTTACAGGCGTAGCCCGCAGAATTAAAATCAAAAACCATTTCTGTGGGATTTCTTTTCTGCGGGCAAAAGCCTTTGCTTTTTTGCAAAGACTTTACTTAAGCCGGAGTCAAAGAAGTGGAGAAAGGCAATGGATGGAAGGAAATTTTTCATCTTAATTCGAAAATCGACAGGTTTTTCCGGTTTTTGCCGAACGATAGCAAAGCGTAGCGCAACGCAGCGCGTTGGCAGCCTCTTCCAAAAACCTGGTGGAATAATTCTTCGTTTCGATTTGATGAACAAATTCACGGAAAAGCCGGCCATAGTATTGCGGATGAGCGGTTTTGCTGGAAGCGCCATCGATAACCCACTCGCACCGATCATCACCGCGCTGAAGCGCAATCTTGTCGCCGCGCAATTCAATATTTCCTTTCGTTCCGATCAGCCGGACGCAGTTTTCGTGATGATCCGCCGCCCAAGTGAGATTGATTTGGACAAGGCGATTCGGATATCCCAACACAATCAACGCCGTGTCCTCCACTTTGTAATCGGTATGTGTCAACCAAGCGATCTGTGTTGAAACCCACTCCGGCAGGCCGAAAAGGGAAAACGCCAAATAGAAACAATGCGTGCCGACGTCAAAAATGATACCGCCGCCGAGGCGAGGATCCGTCCGCCAGTTGGCCATCCAATGCTCATTGCCCGGCTCGGCGCGCTGCCGAAAAACTTCGAATTGCGCCAAATGGACTTCGCCGATGGCATCTTCGCCAACGAGCTGATGCACGGTCTGCCAAAGCGGCGAAAAACGATGCTGGTGACACGGCATGAAAACAATCCGGTGCGCCGCCACGCATTGTTGAATTTCCAGGCCTTCGGTCATGTCCACGGCCAAAGGTTTTTCACAGAGAATATGGCGACCGCGCTGTGAGGCCAAACGAATGAGATAGGAATGCGCTTGGGGCGGCGCGCAAATGTCGATAAAATCCACATCCAAATCCTCCGCCGCCAGAAGCTTGGCCGCGCTGCGGTCAATTCGGAGTGATGGCATGCGGGTTTGCAGCATCGTCAGATTTTCTTCCGAAAGGTCGGCAGCAGCGACGATTTTGACTTTCTTCTGCAGCCACGCATCATTCAAATAGGCCGGCAGATGGCCGTTCATGGCGGCGTTGCCGGCGCCAATCAACGCTCCGCGTAACATGGTGTTTTCCTCTCTTGAATTTATCGCTGGGTTAGCATGATTCTCTAGACAAATGCCTCAGCGTTTGTTCACAAAACCCATTCATGAAAGCTCGAGGCCGAATCACGGCTCGGTATTTCCGCTTCGGCTGAAATGACCCGAGCCAAGGCGCGCATCAATCCGGCGGTGCCGGATGATTTGGAAACCGATTCCGCAACGCGCCAGCCGTAAGAATTCTCGCCAATAAAATCGTAAGCGGTATTAATGATAATCGGCAGAAAGGGATGTTGTGATTGAATTTCGTCAATAAGCCGAAGTCCGGAAATATCCGGCAACCGGAGATCGGATACGACGGCGTCGATTTGTTCACGCTCCAAAACCTTCAAAGCTTCATTGCCGGATTCCACGGCGATAACCTCATAGCGGTTATTTTTAAGCGCGATGCGATAGAGCAGACGCAAAGCGCTTTCGTCTTCAACAACAAGAACTCGTGCCATAGCCTTGATCCTCAAGAGTCTTCAATCCTAAAAAGTACAGGGCGGCAAAATCCGACTGTTGCCGCCCTAGGTCATCGCATTATCGGGCTGCATCAGCGAAATGAGCGAGATAATGAAAATCCTTGTAGCGCACCGTGATGGCGATTTGGGGATCGAACCATTCGGGCAAAAAAACAACGCCTTGCTGAGTCTGGCCTTCGGCGAGAGTGCCGCCGAATTGTCCGCCTTCTTCCACCGGCAAAAAATCCACCGTGCTTTCCTCCGCGCTGGGCTGCCAAACGCGGCCTTTTTGTTCAAAGCGCAACAGCGTTGGGTCAAAATTTACGGCGCGATTCGGCAGCGTCGAGACCGAAAACACCAACGGCGTCACTTTCTGTCCCACGACGGCGCGAACGGCGTGTGTGAACTCTTGCTTATAGGCCACCAGCATCGACAGTTGAATGCGCTTGCTGTCATTGGCGCGAACAAAGAACGAGGTGACTTTGTCGCTCTCGATTTTTTTCGGCGCTGTGCTCGAGAGCAGATCAACGTTATCCGTCGAGCTTCTTTTTGATGCCTTTATCGGGATGGGACTTATTGCCGCCAAACGCGGTTCCGGCTGGGCGCCGGCGTTTTTAACGGCTGCGGCGGGCAAAAGCTGCAAAGCCATGCACACACTGACGAGAACCAGCGCGCGCTGAAAAAACTTGTTCGTATTCATAAAGCCTCCTGGCAAAGTTGCTGAATCGATGGGTGAAAAGGCTTGCTTTTTTTCTTTATTCTTCCCTCATCGTGAAATTTTAGTGAATCCACGCGATGCCGCTGCAATCGGCCACATCAAACGCCCGCGCCAATTTCAAATCACGCAGCGTGTTGTAAACATTTTCGTGAATACCGGCAATCTTCACGGTGTGGCCGCGCCGATGGATGATCCGCAAAAATTCCGCCACAATCAAAATGCCGCGCAGGCTGATGAGTTCCACCCCCTCCATGTGCAGCGTCCACGCGGTTGCGGGATAATATGAAACCGCATTAAAAAAATCACGCAGCACACCGGCCTCCGCGCCCATGTAGTCGCCCTTGAGAACGATATTGACACCAAGCTCTTTTCCATTCGTGCTCAAAAAAACTTTGGTTTTCGCAGAGTTTAATGCTGCTGCCGGCTGATTTTTTTTACTCACAACCGGGCGGCTTTTTTTAGGCACGGCATCGACGGGCATCATTGTCATCTGTAACATGATTGCATCCTCATCGCTATGATATTGAGATCAATCAGCGGGTTTGCTTTTGTTAAGACAAACAACATGCCACGATCAAACAGTATTTTTTTCAATACGCGTATTTTATTTTCAATATCTTGGGCGGTGTACACATTGCCACGCAACACCTTATCAAACCGTCGGCTGCAAATACTTTTGATAGCTTGTTTAAAATTCTTACATAAAAAACGCAACGCCCAAGAAATCCTCGGTTGCGGCAGCTATTTCTTCTTGATCGTGTGAGAAAAACAGTATTGGTTGAATCCCACCGGCATTAAATGCAGCCCTTGATATTTTTGGTTAGATAATGTATATTTTATAAGACACCCAATTCAAACGCAATCGTTTTTATCGCGAGAATTTTCATAAAATAAATCGGACTAAGATCATGAAGAAAATCCTGATTATTTTCGGCGCCGCGTTGGCCTTGTTGCTCATCGTTCTCATCCTCGCGCCGATTTTTTACAAAGACAAAATCGTCGAGCTGGTCAAAACCGAGGCGAATAAAAATCTCAACGCCAAATTGGATTTTGCGGACCTCGGTGTGAGCTTGCTAAAAAATTTTCCGAACGCCACCCTCGAGATCGAAAAACTCGTCATCATCAACAACCCGCCGTTTGCCGGCGACACGCTGGTGGCGCTGGAAAATTTTGCCGCCACGCTGAATATCATGAGCCTGATTCGCGGCAAAACAATCGAAGTGCGAAGCCTCACGCTCGACACGCCGCGGATCAAGCTGCTGGCTTTGGAAGACGGCGCGGTGAATTGGGATATTGCCAAAGCCGCGGAAACAGAAACGCCGGCGACTGAATCGACAACGCAAGAAGAGTTTCATCTCGCGTTGCAGCAATACACGATCAAAAATGCGCAGATCACTTATGACGATCACGCCGCCAACATGTCGGTGGCCGTGCAGGCGCTCGATCACAGCGGCAGCGGCGATTTCAGCCAGGATCAGTTTAAACTGCGCACGCAAACCCGCATCGAAGCGCTGACTGTGAGCGCGGGCGGCATCGGTTATTTGAACAAAGTGAAAACGCAGTTGAAAGCCGATCTCGATGTTGACGCCGCCAAAAACAAAGTGACGCTGCTGGAAAACGAATTGCAATTGAACAACTTGATTCTGCGCTTTGACGGCAGCGCGGCGATGGCGCCGGATTCCACTGAATTGGATTTGCGCTTCAACGCGCCGCAAACCAAATTCAAAAATATTCTCTCGCTGATTCCCGCGATTTACACCAAGGATTTTGCCGCGCTCAAAGCCGCCGGACAAATCAGCTTGCAAGGCGAGGCCAAAGGCGTTTATCGCGAAAATCGGCTTCCTACGTTCAATCTGCAACTGCTGGTCAACAACGGCATGTTTCAATATCCGCAATTGCCGACGGCCGTCAACAATGTGAATCTGGATTTGAGCGTGACCAATCCCGGCGGTGATGCGGATCAAACCACGATCAATCTGAAAAAACTGCACGTCGAGCTGGGCCGCGAGCCTTTTGACGCCACTTTGTTGGTGAAGACGCCGGTTTCCGATCCGCATATTGCCGCGATGGCAAAGGGCAAAATCAATCTTAGCGAGATCAAGAACTTCATGCCGCTATCGCCGGGCACGGAGCTGGCCGGCCTGCTCACTTCCGATCTGCGCGTCGCCGGCAATTTGTCGAGTTTGGAAAAAGGCCAATATCAAAAATTTCAAGCCGCGGGGAATCTCTCGGTCAACGATGTTTCTTTTCGCAGCGCGGCGCTGCCGGAAAAAATCGTGGTGAAACAAGCGCGTTTGACCTTGACGCCGGAGAACGCGAGACTCAACGATTTGGAATGCACGCTGGGCCAAAGCGATCTTCGCGCCAACGGCACGCTCGACAACATTTTGCCGTACTTGATGAAAGATGAAACGTTGAAAGGAACGTTGGCGCTCAATTCGAATTTTTTCGATTTGAATCCGTGGATGGAAGGCGAAAGCCAGCAGCTCACCGCGGTGGAGCTGCCGGATAAAATCGAGTTCACGCTCAATTCATCTTTTCAAGAAGTGCGGTTCGACAAATTGAGCATGAAAAACGTGCGCGGCATGTTGCTGCTCAAAGATCGCGCGCTGCACTTGATGGATTTGAACATGAATCTGCTCGGCGGTTCTTTGCTCGCCAACGGCGCGTACAGCACGCCGCAGAATCAGCCGCCGAAATCGTTTTTCGAACTGAAGCTGGATGATTTCAACATCGGACAAACTTTTGAAAGCTTCCTCACCGTGCAAAAATTCGCGCCGATCGCGAAAAGCGTCAACGGCAATTTCGGCGCAAGCCTGACGCTGACCTCCAATCTCGAACAAACGTTGATACCGGTTTGGAGCACGTTGAACAGCCGGGGCGCGCTCCGCATCGGCAAGGCGGTGATCGAAGATTTCACGCCGTTGACCAAGATGTCCGCGCTGCTGAAGCTGGAAAAACTCAAGCGTGTCGTCGTCGAAAATATCACGCCCTCTTATAAAATTCGTGACGGGCGGTTTCATCTGGAGCCGCTGAGTTTTACCGCCGAGAACGTCAATTTTGTGATCTCCGGCTCGAACGGCATCGATCAATTGCTGGATTATTCCGTCAAAATCCGCGTGCCGTCCAAGGATTTGAATCAACAAGCGAACGCCGCCATCAGCCAACTGGCGAATAAAAAAATCGATCTGCTGCAGGGAGAATTTGTTGATCTAGTGGGTTATGTTCGCGGCAATATCGCCGATCCCGAAATCAAATTTTCAACGGCGGATGTTGTGAAAGGTGCAGCAGCGCAAGTCACTTCGGCGCTGCAACGAGAGGCGCAGACGCAAAAGGCCGTGCTGGCCGATACAGTGAATGTCGAGATTGAAAAACGCAAACAAGAAGCGGAGAAATTCAAGCAGGCCGCGCTCGACAGCGCCAGGCGTGAAACCGAGCGATTGAAGGAGGACGCGAAGAAGAAATTGAAAAAATTGTTCAAACCGTAAGAGGGGGCGAGAGACACCTTCCATGGTGTCATCTCGAGAGTTCAAAACATGTAGCGGATGAGAAATCCCTGTCCGAGAATAACGATGGCGCTCAAGGCGATTTTATCGACTTTGTAAGCCGCTTTTCTGAAGATCAAAAATGCGGCGACAGCCAGGACGATTAACAACGACACTTGCATGAAAAGAACGTGGCTTTCGAGCAGATGATACAGCCCGGCGCCGATGATCGTCCAGACCAACGAGCTGCCCGTGCTCAAAAGCACCATCCGCAGCCAATTCATTCCGGCTTCGCTTTCACTAAACGTGAGCACTTCGCCGTGCTCGACCAGCGAAGTGACGACCCAGGCGCGAGCGATCAAAAAGAACATGCACGTGATACTGACGACATAGCTCGATACCGCCAACTTCAAAATGAACTCCATGATACTCTCCTTACAGGCGCAGCCTGCTGTTGCTAAATTTAAAAGATAAAATTGATTTCATTTTCCGGTCATCTTAATCAACCAGGCAAACTGGATTTTGTTTACAGCATTATCTAAGACAAAGGACATGCCAAATAAAAAGGCCTCTTGTTATGCTCAAGAGGCCTGAATTTCAATGTGTTGAATGTCGCAGCCGTTCGACAGGCGCGGGCTTTCCTAAAAACCTTTGTCAAAAATTTTGATAGCCTGTTTAAAATCCTTACAATTTTTGAACGACTACTTCCGTTTTAATGCCATATTTCTCGATTCTATCGTGCAGCATGACGCGGGAGATGCCCAACAGTTGCGCGGCGCGAACCTGGTTGCCGTTCTCTTTTTGCAGGGCGGCAATAATCAGCTCGCGCTCAAGCTCCGACATGACGGTTTCGTAAAGCTTGCCGCGATAATTTTCCAAATCGCCGGAGACAAAAAGCGCGAGACGATTGATTTTGGAATTTTCCGCGGGCTTTTCGGCCAGACGCAAATCATCGGCAATAATGTCCGGCGTGATGACGTTGCTTTTACAGAGCAAAATGGCGCGCTTCAAAACATTTTCCAGCTCGCGCACGTTGCCGGGCCAGGCGTAATCCTTCAGCAGTTGCAGAGTTTCCGGCGCCACTGAGACCGGCTCGCTCTTTAATTGCGCGGAATGCTTGCCGATGAAATATTGAATCAAATCCGGCAAATCTTCCTTGCGGCCTCGCAAGGGCGGCAGGTTGATGGTGATGACCTTGAGACGATAATAGAGATCTTCGCGGAAAACTTTTTCAACAATGGCCGCTTCGAGATTTTTGTTGGTGGCCGCCACAATACGGACGTTGCATTGAATCGTCTCGTCGCCGCCGAGACGCTCGAACGTGCCCTCCTGCAGCAATCGCAACAGCTTTGCCTGCGTGGAAAAGCTCATGTCGCCGATCTCGTCGAGAAACAGCGTGCCGCCGTCGGCCTGTTGAAATTTGCCGATCTTGCGCTTCGTGGCGCCGGTGAACGCGCCTTTTTCATAGCCGAACAACTCGCTCTCCAAAAGCGTTTCCGGAATCGCGGCGCAATTCACCGCCAAAAAAGGTTTGTCGGCGCGATGGCTGTGTTGATAAATCGCGCGCGCCACCAGCTCCTTGCCGGTGCCGCTTTCGCCGATGAGCAGAACATTCACATCGCTGCCGGCGACGCGGCCGATCATTTTAAAAACCTCCTGAATGGCCGGACACTTGCCGATGATGCGATCGGCGGTTTCATCCTGTGACACCTGCGGCTCGAGCAAAACTTCGGTGCGCATGAGCCGGCCCACTTCGAGCGCCTCGTCGATCAAAGCTTTCATGCGCGGAATGTCGAAGGGTTTTTCGATGTATTCGTAAGCGCCGTGCTTCATCGCGGCGATGACGCGGTCGCTGTTGCCGTACGCCGTAACCATCAGCACCGGTATTTTGGGCGCAAAGCTTTTGAGGCGCTGCAACACTTCCAATCCCGAGATCCCGGGCATTTGAATATCGAGAATAATCAAATCCGGCGTGTCCGCTTGAACTTTAGCAATAGCCGCTTCACCGTCTGGGGCTTCCAAAACGCGGTATGCCGGCTCGCGCAAAAGTTTTTTGAAGGAATAACGGACGCTATCTTCGTCGTCCACGATGAGCACTTTGTGCATGAAAGATATAATTCGTAAAACGTAATTCGTAAAAACGTAATTCGTAAGATTGCAATTTTATTTTCGCCCCTGCTTCACTATGCGTTCAGCGCTTTTCGCCCTTCGCCGTTTTCTAAACTGCCGACCGGCAGGCTTACCGTAAATGTGGCGCCGCCGTCTTTATTGTTTGCCGCTTCAATCCAGCCCTGGTGCCGAGTCGCAATTTGATAAGCCACCGAAAGGCCCAAGCCAATGCCGTTTTTCCGCCCGCTCACAAAAGGATCGAAAATGCTGTCGAGCAGCTCGGCGGGGATGCCGTTGCCGGTGTCGCTGATGCGAATTTGCAGCAACTCTTTCTCACCGTTTTCTCCGGCGGCCCGCGTCCTCAGCGTCTCCGTGGTCAAGCGGCCGCCATTCGGCATTTCTTCAATGGCATTCAAAATCAGATTCATCACCACTTGCTTTACTTGATCGGCGTCGGCAACGATATTTTGATGATCAGATCGATGCGTTTCGCGCACTTCGATGCGGTTTTGCTGCAGGCGCGGGGCCAGCAGCGTTAAAGTTTCATGAATTGTTTCGTGAACGTTCGTGGCAGCCAGAACCGGATCCGGCGGCCGCGCGAATTGCAGAAAGTTTTGGACGAACCGCTCCAGGCGATCGATTTCCTTGAGCACGACGGCCAAATCCTTGCGTTTCTCGTCATCGGTGGCCAGGTCTTCACGCAGAGAGTAAATCAACATTTTGATGGCGGTCAGCGGATTGCGTATCTCATGGGCCACGCTGGCGGCAACTTTGCCGAGCGCCGCCAATTTTTCGGAGCGCGCCAGCAGCTTGCGGTTTTTCTCCAAATCCGCCATCGCCCGGTTGATGCGATTGATCAACGCGTGCACGTGGCGGTCAAGCTCTTCGATCTCGGTGGCGCCGGTGACATCGACGCGTTCGACAAATTCACCGCCGGTGGCGTCGCGAACTTTCAATGCCAGCTCGTAAATCGGATTGACGATGCTGCGCGAGATCATCCAGCCGAAGATGCCGCCGAGCAAAACGCCGCCAAGCCCCAGCCCGTACATCCCGGCGCGAACGAGGCCGTTGGTGTGTCTGATTTTCTCTTCGGCGGCGTACATATAATCTTCGTTAACCACGACAAAAGCTTCGCATTGTTGGTAGATCTTCTCGAACACGTCACGGCTATTGCGCAAAAGCAGCGTTTTGGCCTCCTGGGTTTTGCCTTCGTGGCTGAGCGTCACCACCGTCTTCAGGTTTTGTTCATATTCGAGAAATAAATTCGATATGGTTAGCAGGATGGCTTTCTCTTTGCCCGTGCGCGCTGTCTGCCTCGCCCTTTCCATCCAGTCTTTCGACTCCCGCTTTCTGGCTTCGAGGTCAACCAGCCAACTTGGGTCTGCACTGAGAAGATAATTCGACGTCAACCCGCGCATGCGAAAAAGCGCGACTTCAAGCTCCTGCGCCGCCTTGAGGCTGGAGACGTTGTCGGAGAGCAGCCTCGCGGTGACGTCTTGCATCCGATAGGTGTAAAGAATCGTCACCAGTCCACCGGCCAGCAGCAACGCGCCCATCGCCAGAAAGCCGCCGAACATTTTTGAGCCGAGACGGAGTTTCATATCACTTTAATTTATGATAAACCGGGAAAAAATCAAAAGGCTTTTTGTTGATCATGCCAACACGCCGGCGCGGCCATAGTCTTCGCGGCGCAATGGCTTTGGCAGCACGGGTGAAGATTTGGGGCGAGGGTTTCTTTTTCCAAGTGCAGGCTGAAATTTGTTTGCGGGGCCGCGGCGGGAAATGGCCCGCGCCAACGCGCTTTTCAATTCCGCCAGATCAGACGACTTGACCACAAAAGCGTCCGCTCCCCAGGTCTGGAAATTATCGCGGAACTGTTCGTATGCAGTGTTAATGATGAGCGGCAAGTGGCGCTGCCATGATAAAATTTCATTGAGCAATTCCAGTCCGAAGCAATCCGGCAGCAGCAAATCCATCACGACGGCGTCGATTTTTTTGTGCGCCAACACCTCCAACGCCTCGGTTCCCGATCCGGCAGCGACAATCTCGTACCCTTCCGATTCCAGCTCCAGTTGATAAAGCAAGCGCAGATTGGCGGCGTCATCAATGATCAAAATACGTTTCATTCGTTTCTCCGTTTTGAAAGTGACGAGATTGTCGTTAAAATAAAATGCGCCTTCAACAAAAAAGCGGCGGCTTTTCCTTAGCCGCCGCTCTCTCTATGATTAAACCACCCGACCTGATTTATAAGAGCCGCTTCGGCCCAACTAAGGCCCATTTCATGGCCTCATGCTGCGGTTTCGGGTGGCGAGACTTCGCGATGCCTTTGGCGCTTGGCGAGACGCGCGCGCTGTTGAAGACCTCCGGCTCGGTCTCAGCAGCCACCTGATAACTTTTTACATGAAGAGACTTTCGCATGGCATGCTTGGTGGCGGCATAAAAAGCGCCATTGGCGCTGTTAAAATAACCGGCTTTGGCGAGCTTGGTTAAGATGCGCTTGTTCACGGATCACCTCTTTATATAAATTGATCATCAAATTGAATCAAGAAGCGCGGCCACGTCAAGTATGCAGGAAGGAATTTTTAGCAAAACTCAGGCGGCCGCGCTGGGGTCACATCATGGCTCTCTTCCATAAAATTTATAAGACAAACCTTATGCCAGTTTTTATTTCTTGATGAGAAGCGCAAAACGATTGATTTTTCATGCTTTTCGGCGAAGGCAGAGGCTCCCAATTTCTCGCCGGAAAATGGTATTTGTAAGAAATGCTGTCAGGGTGACTAAAATTCTTACATTCGCTCATGGAAATGGTCAGTCAATTTTTAGTCACAAAATGCTCTAAAAATTACGGTCTCGCCAACCCCAAACACTCCTCACACCGCAGCGGCCGGCAATACAGTTTTTGCAAGTGAATCAAGCCTTGTTGCCTTAAAGCTGACGCCGAAATCGTGCGGCTCACCGGGAACTGTCGCGAGAGCTGCCGGCGCATGGCGCGGGTGATTTGATTTTCCTGCAAGCGCGGAAAGCTGCTGTAAACTTCCTGCACCAAATTTTGCAAATGCGCATCGCCGGCTTGCCGGCCGTAATGCCACAGCGCCGGGAGAATAATATTGACGAGAATATCCAACGCGCGATCGCGGCCAATGAGATCGCCGTAGTTGGTTAGCGTGGGCACGAGAGGAACGGTTTCAATTTCTCCCTTTGCCGGCGCTGCCGGGAAAAAATCATAATGCGCGCGCCAGAAATCATCCGCCGGGCAGATGAAATAATTCAACAATTCAGCGACGATCGCTTTGGTGCGCTTTTTACTGGAAACTTTAGCCGAGGCGAGAAAGAGACCGGCGAGATGTTCCAACAAGCCGTCGCGATAAAATTTCAACAACAACGCGGAGAGTCCGGCCAGGCGGCGCGCCGGAAAATTCGGCGGGCGCAAACGGAAAAATTGCCAGACTTCTCGGCGCAGCGGGCGAATTTGCAGCGCGTGCTGCAGCGGTTCCCACAATTTGAGCCGCGGCGCGAGAAACGCCGCCATTTCGGCGTCCGGGATTTTTTCCGGCATCGGCATGGAAGAAAAAAATCCGGCGGTGCCGAACAGCAGAGCGTCCAACAACTCAGTCGGCTGCGCCTCGCGGCTGGCGCGTAATTCACCAAAGATCAGCTCGACCGGCAGCAATTCGGCGAGCCGGCGAAACGGCTCTTGATTTTTGTCGTAGCCCATCGACTCCGCGAGGCCGCGATACACCGCTTGATCCCACGAGCTGCTGGCGACCTGCTCAGCAAAAGCCTCAGCCTTCGCCGTCAAGCGCAGCAGGCCGGCGTGTCGAACTGTGGCATGAATTTTTTCCGGCGAGGTGCGGCTGAGCGGACAATCGAACAAAACCGGAGTGCTTTCATTCGCTTGATCAACACGTAAAATATTTTCGTCAAGAGGCAGAAGAACCTGTGGAATCGGCAAGCTATTCTCTTTGAGAATTTGCGCCGGCGCCTCGGGCGTGATCAGCGCGAGGTGAAGAATAACATCATTGTATTTCAGATCGAGATGATGTTGGTGAGTAAACCAGTCGTTGGCGTCGAGATGCAGCTCAACGTCGCCCTGGGAAATTTTGCCGCCGAGGCGCAGCGTGGCGCGGCGAAAATCCGGGCCGGCGTCGCGATTGTATTCGCCGGGATTAATGATCTCGACGCTTTGGCCATCCGTCGTTCGCAGCAGATCGTTGGGAATCCGCCGCTGCAGCCAAAGCTGATGCAGCGTTTGTTCGGGTAAAGTATAATGAACGCCCATGCTACCCCTCTAAAATTTGGGTTCAATCAAGCATCATGTTTGATGCTAAAGAGTTCCTTCCAGGATGACATTTTCGTTGCAGTTCCCTTTTCGTTGCAAAATTCAATAATAAAACATTACTTTGCCGCGGTTCGGGCGCGCCAATCCAGGCGATTCATCAGCAAATCCCAATGCAGCGTGTCGCCGGCTGCAATCGGCTCGGCAAGCTCGGCGATCACCGGCTCGCCGGCAAAGGCCGCAGGCGACGGCGCCGCGACCAAGAAAGATCGGCCCGGCGGAAACGGCGGTTTCAGTTGAAACGTCTTGGTTTCACCAATCGACACCCGCCCCAAATAAATTTCACCGCCAAGATCAGGCCGCCAATAAATTTGCATCCCGGTGTGCAGTTGGTTGACGACTTTTAACTGCGCCGGCATTTCTGAAATTCGTTGCCCTTCGGATCGTGACAATTCTCTGTTGGCGCAACTCAGCCACAGACTGCAAAACAAAAAGACGGCGGCATACCAACGCTTGTTTTGAGATGGCAACATATCAGCGCTTCAATTTTTATTTGAGAGATCGGGCGATTCATCCGGTTTTGCCGCTGAGGCCGAGGCGCCGTTGAGCGGAACAATAATTCCGTCCGCCGAGATGATGTTTTGGCCGTGATTCAAATGCCGCGACAAGGCATTGAGCGAATCGATGACGGCGGCAGCGGCTTCGCCTTGCAGAAGCTGCGGCTGAAATTCGACTTCATCATTGAAAACGTTGATGGGAAAACATCGCGCGTACAAAACGCCGCCGGCATCAACGACACATTTCAAGATCATGCTGGTACGCGAGCTTGGGCTGTAGCTGCCAAAAGCAAAATTTCCGAGAGAATAGGCGATCAAGCCTTGCCGCGCTGTTGAGCGCGGTCGATAAAGCTCGAGGCCTTGCAAAACGTGCGGATGATGGCCGATGACGATGTCGGCGCCGCGATCAATCGCTGCATGCGCCATGTCGATTTGATAAGCTTTGGGCGTGACCATTTTTTCCGCGCCCCAGTGAAACGAGACGACCATGATATCGACTTTCGGCGCGAGCGAATCTAGCGCCGCAATGTAGCGCCCCCAAAATGGAAACGCCGTTCCCGGCTTGTTTTTGCCGGCATAATATTCTTCGGGATGGGTCAGCGAAAAGCCGAGAAAGCCGAAACGCAATTTTTCATTGTTCTCATTTTCGCGTTCGACGATCACCGGCGCAAAGGCCGTCTCGATATTTTTTCCCGCGCCGACGTATAACAACGATAAACTATCCAGCGTCGCCATCGTGTCGAAAAGCCCCTGCGGCCCGAAATCGAGAATGTGATTGTTGGCAAGATGCAAAATGTCAAAGCCGCTTTCTTTCAAGCCGCGCGCGTGTCTGGGCGGAACGCGAAATGTAAACTGCTTGTCTTTAACCTGCTCGCCGCGATCGGTAAACGGCGCTTCGAGATTGGCGAGGGCTAAATCAGCCGCATGCAAAATGTGTTTGGTTGCTGCAAATGGATAAGTGGAACCCGAGCTATCAAGATGCGCGACAACCCATGAGCCGAGCATGACATCACCCACCGCCACGAGTGAAAAAACGGGGGGCGCCGGCGTTTCGAGTTTGGCCGAGGATAGCGGCGCCAATGAAACCGGCTCGGTTTGCAGCGCCAGCAAAGGCTCGATCTGCGGCAGTGGCGCAACAGATTGTTTTTGGCTGGCGCAACCCAACAGAAATGCACCAAAGATAAAAAACAAAAAAAGAAAAAACGAGCACGTCAAAAATTCTTTCGCCAGAAATAAGGTCGAGAATTTGACCGTTGCATTATGTTTCATTTTTAAGCGCATGCTATGTTGATGATGAATTGATCTTTATTTCAAGAATTTAATGATAATGGGAAGGAAAAGCAAGCAGGTAGTTGAATAAATTGAATAAATGTAATACCACAATAGAAATGTCATGTTTCCGCTCGATAGAAATGTCAGGTTTTTGTTAATTGGAAATTCACCCGTAACGGAGGAATTTCCCGGAATGACAGGAACACTGACGATGAATCA
>Ga0187892_10003514_pt1 | contig 28481 bp, 15 predicted proteins | sample MA1701073metaG_FD_139345 | JGI IMG/M metagenome (GOLD analysis project Ga0187892, IMG submission 139345) | Bio-ooze microbial communities from a basaltic lava cave in the Kipuka Kanohina Cave System on the Island of Hawaii, USA - MA170107-3 metaG ... | reverse complement strand
CCGGCCCCTCGTGCCGACGACGCCGAGCGCCTTTCTCTGGTCGATCCGCGCGAGCGCGAGGAGGAACGACGCCGCCCTCTGGTCGACGAACGGGCGCCCGATCATGTCCACGTTGACCATCGCCACCACGGAATCGAGGTCGATCGGCGGACGGTCGACGAACGCGCGGCTCCCGACCATCCCCATCTCCTCGGCTTCGAAAAAGGCGACGAGGACCGATCGCGGCAGGGCCTCGCCGGCGAGAGCGGCCGCGATCTCGAGGACGACGGCGACGCCGGACGCGTTGTCCTCGGCGCCCGGGAAGACCCCGCCGTCGCCTTCGCCCAGGTGATCGAAGTGGGCTCCGAGGACGACGATCTCGTCCCGGAGCTTCTCGTCCGCGCCCGTGAGGAAAGCGAAGACGTTCCGGCTCTTCGCCGACTCGAGCCGCTTCGCCGCTCCGCTCCCCTCGACGACGAGCCGGAAGGGCATCTCGAACTCCTGCTCGCGGACGCCGCCCGGCAGCGCTTTCAGCCCGCGCGCCTCGAGCTGTGAAACGACGTAGGCGGCGGCGAGGTCCTCCTCGCGCGTTCCCGCCTCGCGTCCGCGGAAGGGCGGCGACGCGAGGAACCGCGCGTGCGCCATCAGGGCGGACTCGGAGAACTCGGGCGGGGCCCCGGGCTCGAGCGCGGGGCCGGGCGCGGCGGTAGCGAGAAGGCCGGCGAGAAGGAGATGCGAAATGCCCATGAGGCCCCCATTCAACCCCATTATTCCGCGCCCATGATCACTTCCGCCGCCGAATCGACCCCGACGCGGATCGATCGCTCGAAGGGCTCGTATCCAGGAACGAAGATCGAGACCGCGTGGTCGCCGCACGCGAGAGTCGTGGCGAGGGAATCGGAGAGGAGGCCGTTCTTCTCGAACGCGACGCGCCCCGACGAGTCGCGGATCTCGATCCGCGATCGAGACCTGAGTTCGAGAAGCGACTCGGAGTTCGCCGCGGGGCCGCGCTCCGCGGGGAAGAGCGCGCTTCTTTCGAGCGAGACGAGGACGAGGCCCGCGCGCTCCAGGACGACGTCGCGGCGAATCTCGGAGGCATCGCCGGCCCCGAGCACGATCTCGTCGCCGGCGCGCGCCCGCCAGAGACCCACGTGCCGTCCGGAGCGGTCGACCTGCCGCACCGCGACGGCGAACCTCCCGGGCGCGCGCACGCCCTCGACCGCGAACGCCCCGCCGGGCTCGACCGTCGTCTCGGCGGCCACGGAGCCGTCCGCTCCCTGGATCTCGAGCTCGCCTCCTTCGAGGGCCTCGCCCGCGGCGGCGCGCACGACTCCGCGTATGGCAGCGCCGCGCTCGAGACGCACGTCGAGCGAGACCGCGCGACCGGACGGCTCGACGGACACGTCGCGCATCGTCGCCGTCGCGTAGCGCGCGGCCCGCACCTCGAGGCGCCAGACGCCCGGCTCGACGCCGTCGAATTCGAGGATGCCCGGCGCGACGCAGACGGCCGAGATCGTCCCGCCGTTTTCGTCGTCGTGGAGCGCGGCCGCCACCCGGAGCACCGGCTCGAGAGTCTCGGCGTCGCGGACCGCGCAGCGAACGGCCGCGCGATCGTCGGGCGCCTCCGCATCGGAGAAAACGAGCCGGACGCCGGCCGCGCCCGTGTCGACGTTGCGGGCCATCGCGACCGAGGGCCCCGCCGCGCCGAACAGGGACGAGTGCGCGGCGACGACGTACGGGCCCGGCGGCAGGTGCCGCAATTCGAACGCGCCGTCGCGTTCGCTGAAGCAGAAACTCAGGATGGCGAGCGGCGGCAGCTCGGTCCGCCGGTGGCGGGGGTCCTCCGAGAGAGCGTCGTCGCCCGCTGCGCCGGCGAGCGCGGCGAGGACCCACGCGCCTTCGACCGGGCGGCTGCGTGCGTCCTCGACCCGTCCTCGGAGCGCGTGCTCAGGGCCGAGCACGATCGTCGCGAGCGGCGGATCGATCGGGGACGGGATAACCTCGCCGGACGCTCCGGCCGCGAACCCGTCCGCCCATGCGAAGAGACGGACCGATCCCGGGACGCTCGGGTCCTTCCGCCAGACGCGGAACTCGAAGCGACCGTCGGCGCCCGTCACGCCTTCGGGATCGACGAAGGGGGCGCGGCTCACGCGGGCGTCCGGGACCGGGCGGCCGGCGCCGTCAACGACCTCGACGAGCACGGACGCCGGCCTCTCTACCACTATGTCCGGCGCCTCGACCTCGTCTCCCGCGACGAGCGTGACGGTCGCGGAGCCGGTCGCGATCCCGTAGCGTCCCGCCCGAAGGTGCGCGTCCACCTTCGCGGTCGAGCGATTGGCGCGCCGCGCGGGCACCGCGGCGACGACGTAGGCGCCGGACAAGTCGGTCAGCACCGCGTCGTCCACGCCCGGGATCGACGTCACGATCTCCGCGCAGGAGGGATTGGTCACGTACACTCTCGCGCCCGGGAGCGCGCGACCCTCGGGATCCATGACGCGCCCCGTCACCGCCGCCGCCGGCCAGCAGCGGATCTCGATCGCGACGATCGCTCCCGGCTCGGGAGACTCGACCAACGCGAAGCCCGTGCGGAAGCCCTCCGCCTCCGCCGTGGCGACCCCGAGCGTCGATCGCAACGACATCGAGACTAGCCGTCCCGGAGTGTGCACTCCCCAGGACGGAACGCGAAAGAACTCGAACGACCCGTCCGGCTTGGCGACCGCCTCTCCGAGGACGCGGGGGCTAAAGGGATTCGAGCGCTCGACGCCGCGCAAGCTCGTCCAGTGAGCACTCCCTTCCAGCGTGTGGAGCACGACGCGCGCCCCGCCGAGCGGCGTCCCGTCCTCGGCGTCGACGACGCGCCCGCGAACGACGCCGCCCGTCGAGACGTAGATGTCAAGCGCCGCCTCGATCTCCTCGTCGCCGACCCATGTGGCGACGTGCGCCGGCGCGAATCCGTCGGCGGTCGCGAGGACGTGCGACGTGGACACCTCTCCGGGGTCGAACGCGCCGCACGGCGGGACGCCCGTCAGGCGGTACGAGCCGTCCGGCCCCGAGACGGCGCTCGCTTCGAGGCGGGCTCCCCCGACGACGGCGCGCCATGTCACGCGCGCGCCTTCGACCGGCCGGCCGCCGAGGTCGCGGACGACGCCTAAGATCGAGCGGCAACGCGAGAGGCGGACGACGACGTCCGAGCCGGCGCGAACGCCGTCGAGGCGTCCGGGAGAGTGGCCGGGCGCTGTCGCGACGAGGCTGTACGCGCGGCCCATCTCGAGAGAGCCGATCGCGAACCGCCCGTCCGCCGAGGCTTCGACGAGGCGCTCCGCCTCGCCGCTCGCTGCGATCCAGGACGGAATCGCGGTCACCGTCGCGCCGGCGGCCGGTTGTCCGTCCGCGTCGATCACGAGTCCCCCGAGACTCGCGGACGCGGCGGGCGTCTCCTCCGTCGCCGCGCCGGGAGCCGCGCCGCGAGGCCGCGGATGAAGAAGCGACGACGCGAGCGGCGCGGCGCGCCCGGCGGCCGGCGGCGGCGACGCGGCCTCCTCCGGCTCGCGCGCCGCGAAACGGACTCCGATCCCCCCTGCGACGACGATTAGCGCCGTCGCGGCGGCGATCGCCGCAGTCTTTCCCTTCGCCGCCATCGTGAGTCCTCCCAGGTCCGCGAGCGCGAGGCTCATCGACCGCCGGTCGCCGCGGAACCGCCGCTCGAGACGGGTCCTGAGCCGCTCGATCGCGCGGTGGATCCGCACGCGCACGGTCGGCGCCGGAATCGAGAGTCGCTCGGCGATCGCCTCGGGCGAGAGCCCCTCGAAATACCGGAGGAGGACCGCCGAGCGATACGGCTCGTCGAGCGCGAGCGTCTCGTCAACGAGAAGCCGGTGGAGCTGGGCGCGCTCGACGACGTCCGAGGCGGACGGGAGCGGCTCGGAACGCGACGCCGCTCGCTCGCGGCGGTCGCGTCGGACGTCGGTCCGCGCCGACTTCCGGGCGCAGTTCCGGGCGACCGCGGCGAGCCACGCCCGGAGATCGGCCGAGCGGGCGGGGCCGCGCTCGATCGCGGTGACGAGCGTGTCCTGCGCGACGTCGTCGGCGCGATCGCGGCCTCCCCCTCGGACGAGGCTCCGCGCAAGCCGCCGCACCCAGCCCAGGTGGCGCAGGAGGCCTTCGAGATCGGGGGTCGTCGACATTTTTTCTTTCGCCGCTCGCCGAAGGGAATCCCGCGGGGCCGCGTCGCGTTTCACGCAATCGGTTTCCTCGATCGGACTCTCGCGCGCGCGCTTCTCGCCCTCTATCGTCCTCCGAGCCTGAGGGTTTTTCCGGATGCGAGAAGTTCCTTGATTATCAGGCCGGCAGGAGTACCGTGCGGTGGGGTACATCTCAGGAGGTAGCCGCAATGGAGCCTGCGCAAGGGCATTCGTCCCGGCGTCAGGTGAGGAGGCACAGAGCGAGCGCCGCGGGGTCCGAAGGCAAGGGGCGCTCCCGAAGATCGACCGTCCTCACCGCACTTCTCGCCACGCTTTCTTTCGGTCTCGTGGTCGTTCCCGTCGGTCGCGCCGTCTTCGGCGTCGGCGATCCCCTCGCGGCCCTGCCGCCGGCCAACGAGGGCGCGTTCGAGGGCGGGCCGACCGGCACGGCCGCAGACCCCGGGCAAGACAACGCGATTCCCGAGGACGAGAAAACGAGCAGCAAGGTCCCCTCGAACGGGCGGCCGAGCCCGCTCTTCGGCGCGCGGCCGTTCACGCAGAAGATGTTCCGGTTCGAGGAGTTCGGCACCGAGCCGATGCCGGCGGCGTACGTCGCCGGGCCGCCGATGCCGCAGCCGCAGAGCGCCGAGCTCGGACCAAGCGGAGCGGCCCTCGACGCGTACCTCGAACAGAGTCCGTACCCGGAGCCGACGCGGCTCGCGAACACGACCGAGGACAACCCGTGGCGGACCGCGATCGAGACGTTTCTCGGCCGCGCTCTCGACACGCCGCCCTGCGAGGGACGCCCGCCGGGAGAAGGTTGGGCGCACCAGCGGTGGGAGGATTTCTTTCCCGAGACCTACTTCACGACGGCGACCGCCGGGGCCCGCGCGAACGGCGGCCTTCGCGATCCTCATCAGCGCCACGGCTACGCCGCGGGAGAGTTCGGATCCGGCGGGCTTTACCACAACACCCTCGGCATGGCGGGGTTCGACGGGACCACCGCGGGCATCCCGGTCCGGTTCCACCCGAGCATGCCCGAGCAGCACCCGAACGCGCTCTGGACGTGGGACGGCACGTTCCCCCCGAAGCTCCTCCAGGTGCGCCACGGCGAGGGCGTTCTCTTCCGGCATTACAACGCGCTGCCGATCGACCCGACGGCGAACTTCGGGTTCGGGCTCCACACGCTGACGACGCACGAGCACAATGGGCACACGCCGGCGGAGAGCGACGGGTTCACGAACGCCTTCTTCTTCCCCGGCCAGTTCTACGACTACCGGTGGCCGCTTCAGCTCGCCGGACACGACACGGTGAACACGGCGGCGACCGATCCGCGCGCCGGCTCGCCCGACGGGATGGGCGGCATCCGGAACCTCCGCGGCGACTGGCGCGAGACGATGAGCACGCACTGGTTCCACGACCACATGCTCGACTTCACCGCGCAGAACGTCTACAAGGGCACCGCCGCGATGATGAACTACTACAGTTCGGTCGATCGCGGAAACGAGGCGTGCGCGGACGGCGTCAACCTCCGCTTCCCGAGCGGCACCGCGCTCGACTGGGGGAACCGCGACTACGACGTCAACCTCATGATCGCGGACAAGGCGTGGACGCCCGACGGGCAGCTCTGGTTCAACATCTTCAACACCGACGGGTTCCTCGGCGACCGGCTCCTCACCAACTGGCAGTACCACCCCTATCTCGAGGTCCGCGCCCGCAAGTACCGCTTCCGCATCTTGAACGCGTCGGTCTCCCGCTTCCTCAAGATCGCTCTCGTGGACGAGCAGGGGCGGGCCGTGAAGTTCCACCTGATCGCGAACGACGGCAACGTCATGGAGCACGCGGTCGCGTTCGACGGCTCCCGCGGAACGAAGAAGGGCATACTCCCCGAGCAGGGAATCGCCGAGCGCTACGACATCGTCGTGGACTTCAGCGGTTATGGCCCGGGTTCGAAGCTCTACCTCGTGAACCTCCTCGAGCACGACACGGGCAAGGGCCCCAAGAAGGTGATCCCGCTCGCCGACGTGCTCTCCGGCCGTTACCGCATCGAGTCGCGCGACGACGACGGCGACGGCCTTGCCGACCGTTGGAGCAAGGGTGACCCGTGCGTCGGCAAGTTCCTCGAGTTCCGCGTTCGCGAGTACTCCGGAACCGACATGAGCATGAACCCGGCGGACTACGTCGCCGGACGCCAGAAGATGATCCCGCTCCCGAAGCCCTCCGCGGCGGAGATCGCCGCCGCGCTCCACCGGACATTCGAGTTCGGCCGGTCGAGCGGCACGGACGAGAAGCCCTGGACGGTCAAGACCAACGGCGGCCAGGGACTCGGCATGGACCCGCGCCGCGTCTCGGCGGCCCCGAATCTCGGCGACCTCACGGCGGCCGGGCTCGGCCACCTCGAGGTCTGGCACCTGAAGAACGGCGGCAACGGCTGGAGCCACCCCGTCCACATCCACTTCGAGGAAGGGATCATCCTGACGCGCGATCGGAAGGCCCCGCCCGAATGGGAGAAGTGGGCGCGGAAGGACATCTTTCGCATCGGCTCCCTCCCCGAGAGCGGTAGAGAAGTCGAGATCGCTCTCCGATTCCGAGAGTTTGCCGGAAGCTACATGGAGCACTGCCACAACACGCAGCACGAGGACCACGCCATGCTCTTGCGCTGGGACGTGGAGCGGCCGGGGCAGTTCAGCCTCCTGCCGGCGCCCATCCCCGCCTGGGACGGCGTCGAGCTCGTGGACTCGGTCGCCCTGCCCACGTTCCGAACGGGCGACGGCACCGGGCCCGTCCGCTGACGGATCGGACGAGGAGTGGTGCTTCCGATGCGGGATTCCCCGTTTTTCCGGGGGGCGCTCTTGGCGGCGGCGGGCGCGTGGGCGCCCTTCGCCGCAGCCGGCGAGACCGCCCCCGGCATGGGCAACGCGCTCTGGGGCGCGAACTACTTTCCCAACGTCGAACTGACGACGCACGAAGGAAAGCGGGTTCTCTTCTTCGACGACCTGATCGATGGGAAGGTCGTCGTGATCAACTTCATCTACACGCGCTGTCCGGACGCCTGTCCGCTCGAGACCGCGAAGCTCTCCGAAGTGAAGCGGATCCTGGGCGACCGCGTGGGCAGCGACACGTTCTTCTACTCCATCTCGATCGACCCGTCGCACGACACGCCGGAGGTCCTCCACGCGTACGCGCGGCGCTACCGCGCCGGCCCCGGCTGGCTCTTCCTCACCGGCGACGAGCGCGACATCGCGACGCTCCGGAAGAAATTCGGACTCTACGACACGAGCGGCGAGACGAACCTCTCGCAGCACAGCTTGAGCCTCGTGATCGGCAACCAGGCGACGGGCCGGTGGATGAAGGCGTCGCCGATGGAGAACTCGCACGTCCTCGCCACCCAGATCGGCGACTGGCTCCATAACTGGAAGCTCCCGCGCGATCCCGGGCGCGACTACGCGAACGCGCCGAAGCTCCGCGAGATCTCGCGCGGCGAAAGCCTCTTCCGCACGCGCTGCGCCTCCTGCCATCCGCTGGGCGGCGGGAAGGAGAACGAGCCGTACATCGGCCCGGATCTTTTCGGCGTGACCGAGCGGCGCGAGCGGCCCTGGCTCGAGCGCTGGTTGGTCGAGCCCGACAAGATGCTCGCCGAGAAAGACCCGGTGGCGATCCGCCTCTTCGAGGCCTTCAACCACGTGCCGATGCCGAACGTGCGGCTCGAGTCGATCGAGGTCGAGGACCTGATCGATTTCCTCGAGTCCGAGACGGCGCGGATCCGCGTCGAGCGGCCGGGGTTCGCCGTCAGCGACGGCGCGGAGGCCTTGGGAGAGCCGCCCCACGCCTGCTGCCAGAAGGAGACGAGCGTGACGATCGGCCCGGGCGGCGGCGAGGAGGCGCCTTCCCCCCGGCGCGCTCCCCGCTTCGGGCCCTTTTCCTTTGCTTCGATCGGCCTCGGAATCGTCCTCGCCCTCGTGGCGCTCGCTCTCCGCCGGCGCTAGGCGAGGCCAGGCGAGTAGAATCGCGGGCGATGGGTCCCCTTCGCCTCGCGCCTCTCCTTCTCGCGCTCGTCTCCTCGACGGTCGACGAGTTCGCCGAGGCCGAGAAGGAGTTCCCGCGGCTGCGCCGCGAGTACGCCCACGCGGATCTCCTCGAGCGGTACCGGAAGCTCGCCGAGAGCGTTCCCGACGCGGTCCTCCGCGGGCGCGCGGCCGAGAGGGTCGCGGCCTTGGCGCTCGAGGCCGAGCTGCTCGAGAGGCTCGCGCCCCTCGATCAACTCCGGTCGCGCCCGCCCGAAGCCGTCGCTTCCGACCTCGCCGCGCTCGGCCTCGAGCCGGGCGAGGAGATGGCGCTCGCCGCGTTCGCCTTCCTCCACGATCTCGCCGGCGCGGGCGAGGCGGCGCTCGGCCGGGCGCGCGACGCCGACGACGGGCTCGCCGCGCAGACGGACTTGATCCTCGCGGAGGCGCGCGGCGAGCCCGTCCCCCGCGGCGGCTATCACCGGTATCGCGGCCGCTTCCTCCGTCTCGAGGAGCGCGACGAGGCGGCTGCGATCGACGACGCGCTCGAGCGGCTCCACGCGCTCGGCCTCCCCGGCCTCAAGTGGCCGTTCGCGCCGGCGCGCGAGAGCTCGAGCGCCGGGGAGTATCGCGCCCGGCTCGGGCCGTCCTTTCTCCGGGGCGCCGCCTCCGCCGTCCGCGCGAGGCTCGCCGCCTCGAGCGCCGAGGTTCGCGCCTTCCTCCCGAGCTACGCGGCTCAGGCGTCGCTCCGGAAGAACCTCCTCGACAAGCTCGACGCTATGGCCGAGCCGCGGCGGGCCGCGCTCGAGCTGATCGCGCGCTACGACAAGCCCGACCAGCCCGCCGTCGACGCGCACCGGAGCCGGGTCGAGCACCTCTACGCGGCCGAGTACCGCGCGCTGCGCGCGACCGACCTCCGTCCGCTCGAGCGGACGCCGCCCGAGGCCGCGTCGCGGCTCCTCGAGCGCATCCGCGCGGGAGAGGAGGCGCTCGCGAGCGTCGACCGCTGCCTCGCGGCGACGGGCGAGCGCGGACTCGACCCGGTCGAGATCGCGCCCTCTGTGGGAGCGGAGGTCTCGCCGCGGCACCTCCTCCCCGGCCGCGAGTGGTCCGACCTCGAGGACGTCCTCCTTCTCGTCCTCGAGTTCCGCGCGGAGCGATTCCTCTCGGTCGTCGCGCGCGCGGAGGACCTTCTCCGGCGCGCGGGCGAGATGACGCCGTGGGAGCGGATGATCGCGCGCGACTTCCGCGACGACGCGATCGAGCGCTTGAACGACGCGCGCATCGCGACGAGCCTCGACGCCGAGGAGAGGCGGTTCGTCGCCGTTCTCAACGCCTACCGGCGCGCGCTCGGGCTCCGGCCGTTCGAGATCGACGAGCGCCTCGTGGTCGCGTCGCGGAAGCACAGCGCCGAGATGGTCGACCTCGGCTATTTCGGCCACGTCTCGCCCGTCGAGCGGAACCGGACGCCGGGCGACCGGGCGCGGCTCGAGGGCTTTTCCTCGGGCGGCGTCGGCGAGAACTGCCTCGCGGGACGAGCGGACGGCGCGTCGGCCTTCGAGGCGTGGTACCGCTCCCCCGGCCACCACCGGAATCTCGTGAGCGGCGGGTTCGAGGTGGGAGTCGGCGCGACCCAGGACCACGCGATGTGGACGATGGTCGCGGGCGGGCCCGACCTCGCCTGGCGCGCGCTCCACCGCGACGTCGCTCCCGACCGCGCGGCGCGCCTCTCGGCCGAGGCCCGCGCGCTCGCCGAGGCGCTGGCGAAGGGCGCGCCCGCCCCGCACGCGTCGTCGCTCGAGCCCGACGCCCTCCCCTTTCTCGCCCGGCTCGCCTTCGAGGCCGCCTCCGACCCGCGGTCGCCCGTGCGCGCGGCGCACCCCGAGCTTCTCCGGCTCGTCGCCGAGATCGACGCCCCGCCCCCGTGGCGGCCGCTCCGGATCGCCGCGGTCTCCGCAGCGATCGAGGCGCTCGCGGCGGACGGTCCGCGCGAGACCCGCGCGGGCCTCGTCCCTCTCGTCGTCCGCCACGCGGGCACGGCGCTCGACTACGATCCGGGCGCGTCGCCCGCGCGGCGGCGCTCGTCCGCCGAGGCGATCCGGAAGGTCTGGCAGGACGAGGCGTCGCTCGTCGCGTTCGGCGGATCGAAGCCCAAGGCGCCGCGCTCGACCGCGCTCGTCGGCCGCGCGGGGGACGCGGCGAGCGCCGAGGCGCGGCAAAGGGTGCTGTCGCCCCGGGAGCGCCGCGACCTCGCGAGGAGGTTCGGAGGCGGCGCGGAGACCGAGGCGGCGGTCGAGCGCGGCCTCGCCTTCCTCGCGAGCGTCCAGGACGCGGACGGCGGCTTCCGGGCGCGCTCGTTCCCGGCCACCTCGGCCGCGTGGCGGACGCTCAAGGGCGAGCCCGGGATCGGCAACGCGGAGTGGGAGATCGCGATGACCGGGCTCTCGGTCCTCGCGTTCGTCACCGCCGGCAACACGAACGTCCAGGGGCCGTTCGCGAAGAACGTCGAGCGCGGCGCGCAGTTCCTCATGGAGAGAATCGTCGACTACGGGCGCTTCGAGACGACGTCGTCACACTACATGTACAGCCACGCGATCGCGGCCCAGGCGCTCTGCGAGCTTTTCGCGGTCACGCACGAGCGGCAGGTCGGCGTCTGCGCGCAGCTCGCCGTCGATTACCTCGTCTTCGCGCAGCACGGGCCGACGGGCGGCTGGCGCTACGAGGCGAACGAGCACGCCGACACGTCGGTCACGGGCTGGGTCGTCCTCGCTCTCAACGCCGCCGCGAAGGCCGGGCTCGATGCGTCGGGGTTCGCCGGCGCCATGCGGTTCCTCGACTCGGTCACGGAGCCCGCGTACTACCGGGTCGGCTACCAGAGCCCGTCGGACGGCGCGATCGAGCGCAACCGGCTGGGCGCGGTGGCGCTCGCGAGCCGGATCCTGATCGGGGTCCGGAAGAACGACCCGCGCGTCTTGCTCGCGGCGGCCCGCCTGCGGAACGACCTGCCCCGGCCCGAGGCGGGTGACTGCTACTTCTGGTACTACGCGACGCTCGGCCTCTTCCAGGTGGGCGGCGACGCCTGGAAGGAGTGGAACGCGGCGCTCGTCTCGACGCTTCTCTCGACGCAGAGCGCCGACCGGGCCTCGCCGCTCTACGGCTCGTGGCCGACCGACGGCGAGTACGGCTGGATCGGCGGACGGATCTTCCAGACGGCGATGAGCGTCCTCATGCTCACGACGTATTACCGTTACGACCGCGCGCCGAAACCCCGGGTCACTGCGTTCACGGGCGACGTCGAGGCGAAGGCCGAGCCTTACCTCGAGACGATCCGGAGCGAGACGGACCCGATGGCGCGCGCGATCGCGAGCCGAAAGCTCCTCGATCGGTTCGGCTCGGCGCTCGCTCCTCTCCTCGTTCGGAAGCTCTCGGCCCGCGACGAAACGGACCCGGCGCTCCGCGAGAGATACGCGCTCCTTCTGTCCGAGTGCGCCGCGCCCGAGACGGAGGCCGCCGTGCTCGACCTCCTCGGCGACCCGTTGTCGGCGCCCTTCGCCGAGACTCTCGTCCGGACCCTCGAGGCGATCGCGAGCAAGGCGAGCATCCCGGCGCTCGCCGCGCGCCTCGACGACGGGAGCGCGATCGTGCGCGGGACGGCCGCCCGCGCGCTCGGGAAGATCGGCGATCCGTCGGCGGCCCCGGCGCTCTCGCGGCGTCTCGAGACGGAAGGCGACGGCGGCGTGAAGGAGGCGATCGGTGCCGCCCTCCGGCGCCTCGGGAGCCGCGAGAGCCTCGCGGCCGTCCTCGGGGACGCGCTCTCCGCGACCGCTCCCGGGTGGCTCCGGACGCGCGACGCGCTCGACGTCCTCGAGACGGGCGGTCTCGCGAAGTTCCTCCTCGCCGAAAGGGCGGCGGACCCCGCGCTCTACGCGAGATGCGTCTCCGCGATCCGCGCCGGCGAGGAGGCGTCCGCGGTGCCAGTCCTCCTCCTCCTCATGGAGAGCCGGGATCTCGAGGCGCGCCGCGAGGCCTCAAAGCTCCTCCGCGCGCTCACGATGAAGTATCTCCCGTTCGAGCCCGAGGGAAAGGACGACGCGCGCGCCGCCGCGCTCGAGCGATGGCGCGCGTGGTGGAAGGAGAACGCGGCGCATTACCGCGCGGGGAGCGGCCCGCGCGGGGAATGAGCCGGCGGCTCCTCCCCTCTCAGTTGTCCCGTACCACGCGGAAGACGCGCCAGGGCTCCGGCAGCGTCCCGCCCCCCCCGGCCACGCCGTGGATGTAGCCGCAGGGGAACGCGCCCGGCACCTCGATCGCCGGGCTCGTGAACGTCTCGTCCATCCCGCTGAATCGCATTCCCGTGTCGTTCCACGTCTCCGTCCCGCCTCCCAGGAGCTCCCCCGAGGCGCAGGAGAACTCGAACCGAGTCTCCTCGATGCGGTAGCGCGCTGCGACGTCCACGAGCTCGAAGTCGCTGAGCTTGAACGAGAAGGTGAACGAGGTGTCGCCCGTCGTGAAGTTCGTGAACACGATGCCGATCGAGTCGCGGGACGCTCCGGCGGACGTGACGTCCTTCCAGGCGCTCGAGACGACCGGCGGAACCGTCATCTCGCTCCGCACTCCGCGATACCGGGTGACCATCGTGACCATGTCGCTCGACGACTCGGGCCGGTAATCGGGATCGCGAAGCCCCTTGCCGTAGATGAGGTACTGGGGCACGAGGAGCCGGAGCGCCGCCATCGCGGAGAAGTAGACGTGCTCGTCCTGCAGCTCGATCCGGATCTCGGTCGGGAACCCCTCGTACGGAACGAGCCGCGGATCCTGCGAGACCTGCATCACGAGGAGCCGTCCCTGCATGGCGAGCTGCGCGATCCGGTACCGGAGCAGCATGATCTCGGAGATGAATTCGTAGTCCTGGTTGAGGTCCATGTACTCCCGGATCACGCCTCCGAACGGGGTCACCTTCGCCGGCCAGAGGCCGTAGTCGTGGTAGAGGATCTTGAAGAGCGGCACCGGATCGGAGCCGGGGAGCGTCCGCTCGACTCCCACCTGGCTGTCGTCGTACGGCTCGCCGAACGACCGCCCGACGAGGATCTGGTCCGGGATGAGCGTCTCGGGCTCGTGCTCGAGTCCGAGCAGCATCCCGCCGATGCCGTAGTCCGCCTGCATCCTCGCCCGGAGCAGGCTCGAGCAGTCCTGCCACCCCCGGGTCAGGTCGTTCCCTCCGCCCGCGACGTGGTCGTGATCCGCCTCGGACACGCCCGGGTCCCACGGCGCGTAGCACGTGAAGTTGAAGTTCCCCTGTCCCGAGAGGGCCGCCATCGAGAGGCCCGGAATGCCGTTCGGGTGCGCCATGTCGATCGTGACGGGATCGACCGAGCTGGCGACGGTCTGCATCACGATGCCGATCCGCCGCGAGAGGAGCCAGCTCGACCCGAAGCACGTCCGGTAGTAGTCGTTCAGCGGATTCCCGTCGTCGACGAAAGTCCGGTACGTGGGCGCGAGCCTCGAGGTCCGCATGACGGCCTTGGCGAACGCGTCGGCGGCGCTGGGCGCGCCGCTCGAGACCCCGGCAGTGTCGAAGTTCAGCGCGCACTGCCGGATCCGGAGCGGATCGGCGCCGCCGTTGCCGTCCCGGATCATGCGCAGCCACTCTACGACCCCGGTCCGGAGGGGCAGCGCCGCGTCGTCTCCCGCCCCGAACGACGGGCGGCCCATCGCGTCCTTCTGGTACTGCCCGACGACGATGAGCGGAGTGAAGTCCTTCGTGAGGCAGGCGCCGTAGCCGCTGCCGAGGATGTTGTCGTAGTAGCGGAGCAGCGCCTGGTCCTTCCGGTACTCGGCCGCGGGGTCGATGGCCTCGGGGAACGCCGGGTTCGCGGGGTCGATCGGGAGCTGGCGCCGGTAGGCGTAGCCCGTGTTCTTCAGAAGGTCGTCGAGGTCCGTCCGGTCCTTGAGCTTTCCCTGGCGCACGAACTCCTTCTGGTCCGCGGGATCGAGCACCCAACGCCGGTAGATCTGCGTCGCCTCGATCCAGTCGCCGACGAAGGTGTCGGTCACCATCGGGTAGCCGAGCTTCGAGACGAGCGAGAACGTCCGGAAGGAGGCCTGGCGCGCGGCGGGATCAGGCTCGGTCGCGATGGACGGCATCACGTTGAAGTGCGTGAAAAACCAGCGCAGGCGGTTCCGCGTCGCCGGGTTCTTGATGCGCCGCGCCCTCGTCCCGTCGAAGTAGAGGTTCTTCGTGATGCCCGAGTCGTCCTCCGCCGCCATGTAGAGGCCCGCGCCGGTCTCGCCCGGGTCGTAGAACGCCATGAACTGCGTCATCATGTTGCCGGGATACGTGAAGAAGGAGTCCTGGACCGAGCCCTCGGGCTGCGATCCCGACGCGCAGTCGGCCGAGGCCTGCTCGCAGAAGAGGTTCGGCGCGTTCACCGGGTTCTTGAGCTTCATCCCGCCGGTGAGCGGCGTCACGAGACGGTTCCGGTTCGGGAGGGGAGGGATCTCGCGATTCGCGAGATACGGGAATCGAACGGCGTAGACGCCGTAGGGCCCGTCGGTCACGGCGACCGAGACGTCCCATTCCGCCTTCTGGTCCGCGCGCAGCCTCACGGTCACGGTGGCGTCGAACGTCTGCGCCGAGCCGGGAACGGGGATCGCGGTCCAGGTCATCGTGAGCGTCGCGGTCGGGTCCGTTCCGGTCTTCGAGATCGAAAGCTGGGGCGCGTTCGCGACGATGGAGTTGACCTCCTCGTCGGTCTTCTCCGACGGCACCTTCTTGGGATCGAATCCCGCCTGGTACGGGATCGACCGGAACTCGACGCTGAAGATGTTCGACATCGTCGTGTCGAACCTCACCAGGCGGCCCGCGGGCGCGAGATTCTCGATCGACTCGATGAGGAGCGCCGACTTCGTCGTGTCGGCGTCCTTGTGGGCCTTCGCAATCGTGATCCGGAACCTCGCGTTCTCGATCGAGAGCCGCTGGTCGAACGTGATGGCACCGAAGGCGGACGCTCCCCCGAGAACGCCGGTGGCGGCGGCCGCCGCCGCGATCGAGGCGGCGAAGAGGCGCGAGAGCGGGCGAAGCGTCATGCGAGTGCTCCTTTGGAGGCGTTCACGCCCCAGTCGCCGCACCGGAACCCGAGGATGGCCCAGAGTCCGAGCGGCACCAGCGTGAAAAGAAGGGGCGCGGGGAGGATGCGATCGACGAAGTGCGACAGGGCCGACTGCCACCACGCCGCCTCGCGCGCCGCCGAGACCGGATCGAAGCGGCGGAACGCGTCGGCGACGAAGGCGAGGGCGCCAAGGGCGGCGAAGGCCTGGACGGCGAGAACTCCGAGGACGAGCGCTCGGAGCCGGCGAGGCCAACCGGCCGGAGTCGCGAGCGCGAGCGCGGCCATGATCGCCGTCGGCCAGTACGCGAACGGCCGCGAGCCGTACTCGAAGCGCATGTCGAAGCCCGTCCGCGCGCGGGAGAGGCTCATCACGCTCTCCGTGCCGCCGGGACCGGGCGGAGCGGCGTCGAACCGGATCGCGATTCCCGGCTCGAGCGCGCCGCCGCACGCGCGCGCCACCGCGTTCCACGCAGCCCGCGTGGCCGAAGCGTGCGCGCCGCCGAGCGGACCGGAAAGCGCGAGGAGGACCGCGTACGCCGCGGCGAACGTGACCACGAACCGCGCCGCCGGCCTCGGCGCGCTCATGCGGGCCTCGGGACGGTTCGCGGAGAGGCCGCCCAGCGGGCCCACGCGACCCAGAGGAGGAAGGCGCAGAGGACGAAGCTCACCTGTCCGACCTCGACGTGGACCACGCGGAAGAGGTCCGGCCGCCACGAGCCGACGACGCAGAGAAGCGCGATCCGGACCACGTTGATCGCCAGGAGCGCGGCGAATCCCGCCGCGACGCCCGCGGCCTTACGCAAGAGCGGCGCTGGAAAGGCGACGACGGCCGCAGAGAAGAACGCGCCGGCGTCGAGCGCGTCGCACCCGCGGACGACCTCGAGCCGGAATCCGGCGAGTCCGACGAGGTTTCCGCTCGCGGCCGCCTCGACCGAGAGGAGGCCGAGCAGCGCCGCCGCGGCGCGGGCGTTCATCTCGAGGTGGCCGGGCAGGAGCCCGCCCTGGAAGAAGGCCGACGTCGTCGCGAGGCCGTACAGCACGACGAGCGCCCCCATCGCGACGACGAACCGCGCGGCCGCCGAGCGCGGAAGAAGCGTTGGTCTCACGCGTGGAGCGTCCGGCGGAAGACGAGCGCTCCGCCCGCCGCGGCGAGCGCGGCGAGGAGGGCGATCCGGGCCCAGACCGGAAGGGCGGGTCCTGGATCCGTCGGTTGCGTGAGCGCGAAGCTGTTGACGTAGGCCTGCGGGCACGAGAAGTCCGCGTCGAGCTTCGCCGCCCGCTCGACCGCGATTCCGGGCGCGGTGACGTTCCCGAGGAGGTACTGGAGCCGCACGCTTTGTCCCGGGTCGAGGCTCACGATCGGGATCTGCATCGCGACCCAGCGCTCCCCGACTCCCGGCGGGAAGAGCGTGTTGAGCTCGCGGACGGCCGGCGGGCAGTCGGTGATCGGGATGGGAGAGCCCACGCCGTCCGTGGCGGAGAGGCCGCTCACGGTCACGGCGTTCGGGACCTTGATCGCGAACTTCTGGTCGGTCCGTCGCGTCGCCCCGGAGACGTTCCTGACGGTCTTCACGACCGTGTTCCGGAACGGCGCCGAGTTGTACGTGACGCTCGTCGAGACGGACGTGATGCCGGTGCAGTCCTCGGTCGAGGCGAACGCGGCGAGGAGGAACGTCATCGCCACCGCGTCGGCGAGAAGGAACCCCGCCACCCTCGTCGCCTTCGACGGCGTGCGTCGGGCTGTGTCGCTCATGTCGGACCTTTCTTCATCCGTCTTCATCCGTCTTCGTCCGTCTTCGTCCGTCTTCATGTGTCCCCGAATCGCGTGAGAGCTCGACCCGCCGCGCCGGAGGAGGCGGCGCGGCGGACGAGCGCCGCGGCGAGGACGGCCGCGACGACGAGGATCGAGAGGAATTGCGACGTGGAGAGGGCGCCGCCGAGCCAGAAACCGCGGCTCGCGTCGCCGCGCCAGAACTCGAGGACGAAGCGGGCGGGCGCGTAGAGGAGGCAGTAAAGCGCGAAGACGCTCCCCGGAGCGGGGCTCCGCCCGCGGCGGCGGAGGGAGCTTTCCACGGCGAGGATGACGGCGAGGATCGCGAGGTTCGCCGCCGCGTCGTAGAGCGGAGCCGGGTGCAGCGGGACTCCGCGCAGCGCGGGGTCGACGGCCGACCCGGCGCCGAGGTAGGTGACCGCCCAGGGAAGGCCTTCCGGCGCGGGAACGCCGTGGTCGCATCCCGCGCGGAGGCACGCGAAGGGCCCGATCGTCTTCCCGAGCGCGACGGAGGGGGCGACGGCGTCGAGAATGCCGAGCGCCGGCAAGCGTCTCCGCCGGCAGAAGAGGAGGAGCCCGCAAAGCCCGCCGAGGAAAGCGCCGTACCACGCGCCGGCGCTCGACGTGAAGAGCCCGAGGAGCGCTTCGGGAGAGCGGAGGTAGGCCTCGGGGGACACCGCGATCGGCACCAGCCGGCAGCCGACCCACGCGCCGAGGAGAACCGCCGCGGCGATTCCGACGGACGTTTCGCGGCCCTCAAAAAGCTTCCGCCGCGCGCAGCGCCAGCCGGCGAGGACGACGCCGGCGACGACCGCGAGCGCGATGATGGGCCCGAAGTCCGCACTCGCCGAAACGTGGAGGAATCCCAGTTGCGTGATCGTGGTCACGAGCTCGCGCGACCCCACTCTCTCTCGGTCGGTCTCGGAAGGGACGTCGAGAATCGATCGTCACCAATCCCACGGCGGCGCCGGAACGAACGCGGTTTTTCCGCAGCTTTTCCGTTTTTCTTTCCGTTCACTCCTCCCCTCGCGGGACCGGATCCTTGTGATCCGAGCGGAACTCCCATAGACTTCAATGGTTCCGATCGGGGGTAGATGGTGCTCCCAAATCCTTCGCGGGTTCGCGTCGATCCGGCTCTCCTCGAGACGGGAGACCTCGTCGAGCGGTCGCGGCGCGGCGACCGCGTCGCGCGCGAAACGCTCTTCCTCCGCTTCCGCGAGCCTCTCTCCCGCTTTCTCCACCTTCGCCTGCCGGCTCCGGCCCGCGGGCTCCTCGACACGGAGGACGTCGTGCAGGAGGTCTGCGCGATCGCGCTCGCGAGCCTCGATCGCTTCGAGTACCGCGGAATCGGGTCGTTCTGGGCCTATCTCCGGCGCGTCGGACGGAACCGCGTGGCGAAGGCGTGGCGGCGCTCGGTCCTCGCGCCGGCGGCGGTGAGCGGCCCACTCCGCGATCCCATGGCGACGGCCTCGTCCCCGCTTTGCGCGCTCGTCGGAAAGGAGGAGCTCGAGGCGTTCGAGGAGGCGCTCGGCCGCGTTCCCGCGCGGAGCCGCGAGGCGCTCCTCTTGCGGTTCGAGCTGGGGCTCGGCTTCGAGTCGATCGCGGCCGAGTGCGGGTTCCCCTCCGCGGACGCGGTCCGCATGGCGATCGGCCGGGCGATGGAGCGCGTCGCGCGGGAGCTGAACCGTGGCGGACACCGGAACTGACGGCGGATTCCGGCGCGCGGCCGCGAGGCTCCTCGACGGCGGGCGCATCGATGGGGCCGGGCCGCGGCGCCCGTTCGACGCCGGCGAGGCGCTCGCCCTCCGGATCTTTTCTGCGATCTCCACGGGGGGGGAGTCGATAGGAAACTCCCCCGCGCCCCGCTCGATCGGCGGGAAGGGCCGCGCGCGCGATCCGGCGCCGCTCGCGACCGGTTTCGAGATCTTGGAGGAGATCGGCCGCGGCCGCTCCGCGCGCGTCTACCGGGCCCGAGACCGCGCGCTCGACCGCGAGGTCGCCCTCAAGGTCCTCGACGTCCGTGGCGCCCTCGCGGACTTCTCGCGCGAGCGGTTCGTCGAAGAGGCGCGCGCGCTCGCGTCGGTCGATCACAGAAACGTCGTCCGCATCCACGCGATCGACGAGGAGCGCGGAAGCGTCAGGCTTTGCCTCGAGCTCGTGCGCGGGCGGACGCTCGACCGCATCGTCCGCGAGGAGGGCGTTTTCGCGCCGCGCTCCGCGGCCCGGGTGGCGGGCGAGATTTGCCGCGCGCTCGGCGCCGTCCACGTCCGCGGCCTCGTCCACCGGGACGTGAAGCCCGCGAACGTGATGATCGCGGACGAGGGCCGCCGCGTCGTCCTCCTCGACTTCGGGATCGCCCGCGCCGCCGACGGGGAGCTCTCCGCGGCGAGCCTTCGCGACGGAACGCCGCTTTTCATGTCGCCCGAGCGGCTCTTGGGGCGCCCGAGCGCGACGCCCGGCGACGACCTCTTCTCGCTCGGAGTCCTCATGCACTTTCTCGTCTCGAGCGAGTACCCGTTCGCGGCGCCGACGGTCGAGGGGCTCCGCGCGCGGATCCTCCGCTCGCCCGCGTCACGGCTGAGCGGCGTCGACGCGGCTTACTCGGCGATCGTGAGGCGGCTCCTCGCGCCCCGGGAGAAAGAGCGCTATCCGACGGCCGCGGCGGCGGCGCGGGCGATCCAGGCCTTCCTCCGCGAGTCCGGCGTCACCGGACGCCGACGGGCACCGTCACGCCGTCCCCGGCGCCGATAGTGACGGACCTTTCGACGAGACGCCCGAGCGGAGACTCGACGACGATCGTGTAATCCCCCGGCGAGAGGGTGAACGCGGGGAACTCCCCCGCGAGCCACGCGAGGTCGGCGCCGCTCCCGTCGACGATCGAGACGCGCGTTCCCGGGGGGAGGCTCGTCTCGGGAACGAACGTCAAGCGGCCGGCCGCGGCGGGCGCCTCCGCGACGATCTCGATCTCTTCGCCGGCTTCGAGGTTGACCGTTCCCGTTCGGACGGTCGGGAAGCCGCGCGCGGCCACGATCACGTCGTACGATCCAGGACAGAGATCGCCCTGCGCGCGAACCTCGACGGGCGGGCCCTCCGGCCGCGGCAGGAAGACCGCGAGGGCCTGAACCGGCGGGCCGCCGTCCGCGCGGAGCGACACCGTCACCCGCGCCCGCCCGCCGAGCGCGACGACGAGCGGCTCGCCGGGCACGGTCGCGTCTCTCGAGCCCGAGAGCCCCGCCTTCGTCCTCGCGTGCACGCGGTAACGCCCGGGGAGAAGGCCCTCGATCGCGACGACCCCGCCGGCCGCTTCGCCGCCGATCCACTCCACGTAATGCCGTCCCCGCGGAAGGATCTCGTCGAGCGGCTCGAGCGAGACCGACACGGTTTCGACGACGGGGCCCCCCGCGGCGTCGACCGGCCGGACGACGAGCCGCGACTCCTCCGCGGCGAGATCGCACCGGGCGAAGCCCGCCTCCGGGACGCGAACGAGCCCGCGAATGGTCCGGCCGTACGCCGTGGCGTCATGAATCGTCACCAAGTAGTCGCCCGGCGAGAGGCCGCCGATCTCGAACTCGCCGTTCTCGTCCGCGCGGTCGCCGGCGACGTGAACCCGGAGGCTCGACCGCGACGGTGACATTCCGGGACCGGCGAGGCGCAAGAGCTCGATCCGCGCGTGCGCGGCCGGGCCGCCGGAAAACCGCGCGCAGCCGGCGATGCCCGCGTCGTCCGGAGCGAACTCGAGGTCGGCCTCGAGTCCCCCGGGCGGGACGACGAGTTCCGCGTACTGGGTCGGACCCTCGCCCGCGCGGAAAGCCACGAGGAGCGGCCCCGGGCCCGAGAGCGGGAGCCGGAAGCGGCCCTCGTCGTCGGTCATCGTGGCGCCGATCGTCCCCGGCCCGAAAACGCGTGCCTTCGGCACGGGAACGCCGCCGCGAGAGACCGTGCCCGCGAGCGAGAGTGGAGGCTCGACCGCCACGCGGACGTCCGCGGGCTCCTCGCCACCGACGACGAGGACGTCGAGCGACGCTTCGGAGTACGCTTCGTGCCGAACCGAGAGGGAGAAGAGGCCCGTCGCCTGCGCCGCGAGCGAGAAGAGGCCCTCCGAGTCCGTGCTGCCGTGGCTCGAAAAGACGAAATCCTCCGTGGAGTAGAGAAAGCAGTCGGACTCGGGATCGCGCCAGCGGCCTCGGCTCGCCGACACGGCGGCCCCTTCGACCGGATTCCCGGTCGCGGCGTCGACGACGACGCCGCGGATCGCGGCCGCCTTTTCGAGCGGAACGCGGAGGCCGGTCACCGTTTCGGCGGAAGAGACTCGGACGGGCGCCGACGAGGTGAGGCGGTAGCCGTCGACCCACACGCTGACGCGATATTCGCCCTCGTCGAGCCCCGACACGACGAATTCGCCCGGGCCCGATTCGACGAGTTTTCCCTGGCACATCGTTCCCGATCCCGAGTCCGCGACGATCCAGGCTGCCGGCAGGAACGAACGCTCGTTCTTCTCGACCGTGATGGGCTCGCCGGTCGCGGCGTCGACCGCGACGCCCCGGATCTCGCCGCAAGGAGCGACGAGCTCGAGGTCGGTCGCGTCGGGCGGGATCGTGACGCGCGCGCGCAGCCGCGGACCGTCGAGCGACGCGCTGACGAGATACGCCCCGGGCGCAAGACCGTCGAAGCGGAATCGGCCGGACGAGTCCGTAGAGAGCGAGGGGAAAGGAAAAAAGGACGACGTCTCGTCGTCGTCCGACCAAGCCGAGACGTGCGCTCCCGAGCAAGGCTCGCCGCGCGAGTCGACGATTCGGCCCGAGATCGACGCCGGCTCCTCGAGAACGACCTCGATCGGAAAGTCGGACTCGGGAACCGGCCCGACCTTCTTCGTCGCGAGCCCGGGCGCCGAGACGACGAGGAGCCTCTCGCGAGAGGTGCCGCGGGAGATCGTCGCCCGTCCGTCCGGGCCCGTGATCGCCGTCCGGGAGGTTTCGCCGAACACGTAGAGGTTGTGAGCGGGATCCCCCCACAAGATCCGCGCGAGCGGCACCGGCGCGCCGTCCTCGCCGATCACGCGAACCGGGAGCGGAACGTCCTCGCGGATCTGGATCGGAACCGCGATCGCCGACTCGCGCCCTTCGCGGACCGAGACCAGCCCCGAGAGCTCCGGTGCGAAACCGCTCTTCGTCGCGACGGCGTGGACGAGAAGCCCGTCCGGGAGCGGCGGGAGGACGAAGCGGCCGCCTTCGTCCGTGAGCGCGACGACCTTCGCGTCCTTGAGCTGCGTGGCGAGCCAGGGCGGCCGGCCCGATTCGCCGGTCATCGAGACCGCGGCGATCTCGGCGCCGGCGACGGGATACCCCATCTCGTCGGCGACGCGGCCAGAGACCGTTCCCGCCCTCGCGAGCGCCACCGTCGGCACGGAGCCGTCCGGCGGCACGCGAACGCCGTCGCCGACGTACGCCCACGCGCCCCCGGCGATGCGCACGTCGAGGATTCGCTCGCCTCCGGACCACCGGGCGACGCCGTCATCGCCGGTGACGGCGACGCGGGATGCGCGGGGAGAAAGACGCTCTTCGATGAAATCGAGGATGGAATCGAGCCAGGGCGCGAGGCGGCGCGCGGCGGGAAGAACCGGCTGTCGCGGCTCGTCCCCGGTCACGATCGTGACCTCGAGGCCCACAAGCGGCTCGCTCGTACGCTTGTCGACGAGCCGGACGCGCCGCTCGAGCGGTTCGCCGGACGACTCGCCCCGGCCCGCGGGGCTTGGATTCGGCTGCGGGAGAAAGAGGGCCGAGAAGACGGAGAGGAGGAACGCGTGGCGGATCATAGGGGTCGGTCTCTCGCGACCGGGCGAGCCCACCTTTTCATTGTATTAGCGGCCGCGGCCGCCGCGCCCGGCGGAAGAATCCGCCTCGACCGACACGACGACCCGCACGTCGGACGGACGGCGCCCGACGAACTCCGAAAGGGCGGGGCCGGCGTCGCCGGTCGCGAGCCCGATCGTCGCCTCCCCGACTTCGGCGACGCGGCGGCGGGCGGCGGCTCCGTGGGAAAGAGGGCCGCCGCGAGGACCGGTTCACGTTCCCTTCATGACCCCGATGCCAGCATGCGGGCCGACGGAGCGCGGACGGATCGTCCCTCCGCCATCCGATCGGAAAGGAACCACACCGATGATCTTCAAGACACGCACGGGTCTCATCGGCCTCTCGCTCGCGGCGCTTCTCGTCGTCACGGGCCCGGCGCTCGTCGGCGTCCTGGCCGAGGACGGCGCGGGAGTCGTCTGCTACGAGGACGCCGAGATCTTCATCGAGCTCAACGCGACGGACGAGGACGTGGGCATCCAGGTGTTCCTCGACGGCGAGCCGTGGAGAAAGGTCAAGTGCTTCAACCCGAACCGCCGGAGGATCTTCAGCACCTGGGCGAAGTCGGTCGTGAAGACGCAAGGGTTCAGCGAGTTCTTCTTCGAGAGCGGCGAGCCGTCCTTCGAGGAGGTGCCGCTCGACGAGTTCCTCGCCCGCTTCCCGGAGGGCGTGTACCAGTTCGAGGGGCGGACGACCGACTACGTGGAGATCGTGGGAGAGGCGATGCTCACCCACGTGCTCCCCGCGGGCCCGGTGATCGTCTCGCCGGTCTCGGAGAACGAGGAGCCGCCGGTCGTCGATCCCGCCGACTTCGTGATCGAGTGGGAACCCGTCACCGAGACGTACGACGGCTCGGGCGAGGTCGAGATCGTGAGCTACGAGCTCATCGTCGAACAGGACGAGCCGTCGCGCTCGCTCAAGGTCCTCCTCCCGGCCACGCGGACGAGCTTCCACGTCCCGGAGGACTTCTTCGAGCAGCGGGGGGCCCTCCACAAGTTCGAGGTCATCGCGAAGGAGGAGAGCGGCAACCAGACGATCACCGAGGGCGAATTCGTGACCGCCGAATGAACGCGGATTTCCCGTTTCGGTTCACGGTCCTTTCATGGCCACGGAGCTAGCGTGCGTCGCGAAGTACGGCGGACGGGAAAAAACGGCTCGACCCTGAAAGGAGTCTCACCGATGAAAACGACGCGCAGGACGCTCATCGCCGCATCGCTCGCGGCAATCGCCGCCGTCTCCGTGCCCGTGGCGGTGCGGGGATGGTCGGACGGTGACGAAGACGAGATCTGCTTCAGCCGGACGGAGGTCTTCATCGAGCTCAACTCGTCGGCCGAGGACGTGGGCATCCAGGTCATGCTCGACGGCGAGCCCTGGAAGATCGTGACGGCGCGCGATCCACGCGGCCGGCGGATCCTCGACATCCTGGCCAAGAGCAGCGTTCGGCGGCAGGGCCTCACCGAGCTCTTCTTCGAGAGCTCGGAGCCGCCGTTCGACGAGGTGTCGCTCGCCGAGTTCCTCGCGCGGTTCCCGGAAGGGGAGTACGAGTTCGAGGGGATGACGATCGACGGGCAGAAGATCGAGGGCGAGGCGATGTTCACCCACGTGATCCCGGCGGGGCCCGAGATCACCTCGCCCGAGCAGTCGGAGGACGATCCGCCCGTCGTCGATCCCTGCGACACCGTGATCGAGTGGGAGCCGGTCACCGAGACTTTCTTCGGCTCCTGCGACATCGAGATCGTGAACTACGAGGTCATCGTCGTGCAGCTCGATCCGCACCGTGAGTTCAAGGTGGACCTTCCGCCGACCCAGACGAGCGTGACGGTGCCCAAGGAGTTCCTGCAGCTCCGGGGGACCCGCTACGAGTTCGAGATCCTCGCGAAGGAAGTGAGCGGCAACCAGACCATCACCGAAGGGGAGTTCGTCACCGCCGACTGACGGCGGGAACAGAAGCGCGGCCGATCTCAAGACTCCGTCCGCCGGCGATCCCGGCGGACGGAGTCTCGCGCGCCCTCCGGCCGTCCCGAGAGGACGAGCCGCCGCGCCGCGAGGCCGAGCACGACGAGTCCGGCGAAGGCCGCGATGGCGGCGACGAGAAGCGTGTCCGGCCGGTCGATCTCCTGCGCGAGGTACGAGTACGCCATTCCCGCCGGAGCCTGGCCGACGAGCGTCGCGAGGAAGAAGGGCCGGAGCCGAATTCGCGCGAGGCCCGCGACGAAGCTCACCGGATCGAAGGGCACGAACGGAACGAGCCTCGCGACGAGGACGGCGATCGCGCCGTGGCGCGCGACGGCGGCGTCCGCGCGCATGAGCGCCGCCTTCGAGACGAACGCGGACGCGAGCGCGTCGCCGAAGATCCGCGCGAGCCCCCAGCAGACGCACGCCGCGACCGTCGCCGAGACGATCGAAAGGACCCCGCCCCAGAACGGACCGAAGAGGAGGCTGTTCGCCGCCGTGACGAGAACGGCCGGGATCGGCGCGGCGATCGCCTGCGCGATCATGAGCGCCGACGTCGCGAGCGGCGCCGACGCGCCGAGACTCTTCCCCCAGGCGCGGAGCCCCTCCACGTCGCCCTTCACGAGGAGCGAGAGACCGTCGTTCAGCGACGCGCGAAAGGACGGCGCGAGCGCGTACGCGAGACCGAGCACCAGGAGCGGCGAGAGTGCGAGCGCGCGGACGAGGAGCACCGCGCCGCGCGACTTCTCCGCCGGAGCCTCCGTCACGCCCGCTCGAGGCTCACGAACGCGTTGAAGTCGGGCTCGCGGCTCTCGGGATCGAGGCGGTTCGAGACGAGGACGTTCGTCTCCGGCCAGTAGGCCTGGAGCGTGCCGGGGTGCACGTCCTCGATCTTGGCCACGCCGCGGAACGCTCCCGTCTCGTTCCGGAGCACGACCGGGTCGCCGTCCGCGAGGCCGAGACGCGCGGCGTCCTCGCGCGAGACGAAGACATCGTCGCGGCGGCGGCTCCCCGTGAGCGGGTCCTGCTTCGACCAGATCATCGAGTTGAACTGGCGGCCGCGCCGCGTCGCGAGAACGAAAAGTCCCTCGGGAGCCTCGGAGTCCGGAAGCGCGAGCGCGCTGAACCTCGCGCGGCCGTTCGGCATCTTCGGGCAGACGCCCCCTTCGAGGAGGCGCGGGCCGCCGTACTGCACGGAATCGCCCTCCTTCTCGAGCGCGCCCACCCCCGCGTAGAGCGGCACCAGGCAGTCGATCTCGGCCATGATCTCCCGGACGCCGCCGTAGCGGAGCGTCGCGGCCCTCTCGGGCGCGAGCGCGTGGGCCGCGAGGTCGCCCACGATCCTCCACTCGGCGCGCGCCTCGCCCACGGGACGCGGTCGCGCGACCTCGGGCGTGAACCGGATGCGGCGCTCGGTGCTCGTGACCGTCCCGCCCCCCTCCTGCTCGTAGCGCGTCTTCGCCGGAAGGAGGACGACTTCGCCGGCCGGATCGACGAGCATCGACGCGTTGACGACGACGTCCTGGTGGATCCGGAGCGGCACGCGCCCGAGCGCGCGTTCGACGGCGGGAGGGTCGGGAAGCGTCTCGACGAAGCTCCCCCCCACCGAGTAGAGGACGTCGAGGAGGCCTCTTCCGGCGGCGTCGATCATCTCCGCCGCGGTGAGCCCTTTCGACCACGGCACCGGCGCGCCCCAAGCCTTCGCCAGCCTCTTCGCGTTCTCCTCCGTCACGGCGAGCCCGCCCGGGAAGGCGTCGGGCACCGAGCCCACCTCCGCCGCGCCCTGAACGCCGCTGTGGCCGCGGACGGGAACGACCCCGACGTTCGCGCGGCCGATCATCCCGCGCGCGAGGGCGACGTTTACGACCGCCTTCACGTTCTCGACGCCGAAGCGGTGCTGCGTGAGCCCCATGCTCCAGATGAAGACCGCGCACTTCGCCGATCCGTACAGCTCGGCAAAGCGGAGCATCTCGCGGCGCGTCGTCCCCGACGCGCGCTCGAGGTTCTCCCACGGCTGCGACTCGACCATGCGCCGCGCTTCCTCGAAGCCGGACGTGTGCGCGGCGACGAACGGGCGGTCGACGAGCCCCTTCTCGATCAGCGCCTTCAGGACCCCGTTCAGGAACGCGACGTCGCCCCCGACCCGGACCGAGAAATGCGCGTCCGAGAGCCGGGTCCCGAAGAGAGCGCTCGACGCAATCGACGGAATCCAGTAGCGCTCGAGTCCGGGCTCGCGGTACGGGTTCACGACCGCGATCTTCGCGCCGCGCTTCACCGCCCGGTGGAAGTACTTCGTCGCCACCGGCTGGTTGTTCGCGACGTGCGAGCCGAGGAGCACGATGAGGTCGGTGCCGATCCAGTCCGCGTACGAGCAGGTCGCCGCGGCGACGCCGAGCGTCGACTTGAGCGCGGTCGTGCTCGCGGCATGGCAGAGCCGCGCGGCGTTGTCGATGTTGTTGGTCCCGAGGACGCGGGCGAACTTCTGCGCGACGTAGTACGTCTCGTTCGTGAGGCCGCGGGACGTCGTGTAGACCGCGACGCGGTCCGGAGGCGCCGCCTTCAAGCGCGAGCCCGAGAGCGCGAGCGCCTCGTCCCACGAGACGCGCCGGAACCCCTTTTCGCCGGGACCGCGAACCATCGGGAACGGGAGCCGTCCGAGACGGCGGAGCTCCCGGTTGTCGAGCGAGCGGAGCGCGGCGGCGTCCGACAGCCGCGCCGGATCGAGCGCCGGCATCGTGTTGAGCCGGAGCATCTTCAATCGCGTGAGGCAGAGGTGCACGCCCGGCATCGCGTCGTCCCGGAGCCCGCGCGGACCGAGCGCGCAGCCGTCGCAGACCCCGTGGCGGAGGATGTGCCACGCGTGGCCCAGGGCATCCCGGTTCTCCCAGGCGACCTTCAAGATGTCGCCGAAGTGGTGCGGCTTTCTGTGCCCGAGCCCGAACGGGACGAGGCTCGCGATGCGGCGCGTCTTCACGCCGGGATGGTACACCGGTGCGGAAGAGCCGTGTATCCCAACGAGCCGCCGCCGACGCCGGGAATCGCCCTCGCAGCGGGGGCGCTCGCGGGCGCGCTGGCCGGCGCCATCGCGCTCCGGATTCCTTCGGTCCCGGGCGGCGCGGTCTTCCTTCTCGCGGTCGGAGCGGGCGGGACGTGCGTCGCGCGGCCCTTCCGGCCGCGCGGAGGAGCGGCGTGGATCCCGTGCCTCCGCATCGCCGGCGCGGTCGCCCTCGGCGGCGTCGTCGTCTCGTCCGCCTTCGCGAACGCGCCCTTCCTCCTGCCGCTCCTCGCGGCCGCGCTCCTCCTCCTCGCGCCGCTCGGAGCCGCGGCGTTCCGCTCCGACGCGAGCCCCGCGACCGGCTTCCTCGCCGTCGCAGGGCTCGCCGCGGGTCTCCCGCTCGCGGCCGCGAGCGTCGCGGCCGCGTGGCCGGGGCTCGTCGTCCTCTCGGGCGTCGGCGTCTTCCTCCTCGTCGCCTCCGCGATGGCCGAGCGGCTCCGGGTGACGCGGCGCCTCGCCGACGCGGACGACGAGCCCGCCGGGCGCGCCGCGGGATTTCTCGCCGGCCTCACGGCGGGCGCGGTTCCGTTCGCAGCCGCGCGCGCGATCGCGCCCGACGCGCCGTTTACGCCCGCGTTCTCGG
>Ga0187892_10003513_pt1 | contig 28502 bp, 25 predicted proteins | sample MA1701073metaG_FD_139345 | JGI IMG/M metagenome (GOLD analysis project Ga0187892, IMG submission 139345) | Bio-ooze microbial communities from a basaltic lava cave in the Kipuka Kanohina Cave System on the Island of Hawaii, USA - MA170107-3 metaG ... | reverse complement strand
TGAACCTGCGGTGATTGCTTGCCGATATTGCGGCCCCCACCCAACCGCCGCTGCGCGTCGGCGTCAAGCGCGAACGTCGCGCCGATGGCGCCGATCATCATCATTGCAAGAAGTTTTCTCATCAATATCTCCTTAAAGCTGTAACGGGAGAAGCGGATCAGAACTTTCTCCCGACATGCAAGGCGCAGACACCCGCCGTCAAACTGAACCATTGGACGCTGTCGAATCCGGCGCGTTCCATCATCGCTGCCAATTCGTCCGGTGCAGGATGCACGCGGATCGATTCGGCGAGATAGCGGTAACTCGCAGCATCGCCCGCAATCCGCTTGCCCAGCCAGGGCAGCACGTTGAACGAGTACGCATCGTACAGCGGCGACAGCGGCGCCCATACCCGCGAAAACTCGAGCACCAGCAGTTTGCCGCCCGGCCTGACCACGCGCCGCATTTCAGCCAGCGCACGCGATTTGTCCGTCATGTTGCGCAGTCCAAACGCGACGCTGACGACATCGAAGGCGTTGCTGGCAAATGGCAGTGCCTCGGCGTCACATTGCGCCGCCGGCACGATAAGGCCTGCGTCAAGAAGGCGATCACGGCCCGCCTTCAGCATGGCGCCATTGATATCGGTAAGCCACACGAGACCGTCAGGTTGCGACTGGCGGGCGAATTGCAAGGCGAGATCGCCGGTGCCGCCAGCAATATCGAGTACTTGCATGCCCGGCCGCACACCGGCGTGACGGACCGCGAACGCCTTCCACAGCCGGTGCAAGCCAACTGACATCAGGTCGTTCATCAGGTCATAGCGGGCCGCCACCGAGTCGAAGACGCCGGCGACGCGGCGCGCCTTGTCGGATACGGCCACCTGCTCGAAGCCGAAATCGGCAACCGGCTCTTTACTCATCCGTGATGGGCGCAGCCCGGTCCCGAGGCCGCGGTGAATGCCGCGTTGCGCGGATCCTTCGGATCGCGGCTCGCGCCGGCGGCATCGAGCCGGCTCAGATACTCGTCCCACATCGATTCGTAGTTCGAGCCGAGCTCGTGCAAGTACGACCACGAATAGATGCCGCTGGCGTGGCCGTCGGAGAAGTGCGGCAGCACCGCGTAATAGCCAATTGACTCCAACTTGTTGATCGTCACCTCGCGTTTGCCGACCTGCAGAGTCTCCTGCCCAGGACTATGGCCGCGCACTTCCGCCGACGGCGAATAGACGCGCAGGAACTCGCACGGCAGTTTGAACAGCTTGCCGTCGGCGAATGCAACTTCAAGCACGCGCGACGCGGCGTGCAGCGTGACTTCGGTGGCTTGAGGGGAGTCGATTGCGGCCATACCGTGAAGCATAGCCGCACGATGGGCTTCAGCGTTGCCAGCAGTTGGCGACGGTTCCGGAACCCGTGATTGCGCGCACACCAGTTTGCGTCAGCGTGAAGTTGCCGCACTCGGCGTCGACTAGCAGGTCGCTGCCGGCCGGACAGGTGCCGGCCGTGCATGGCGCGGCGGCCAAAGTGAATTGCTGGCTGGCGATGGCGGTGAGTGCGACCGAGTAGCTGGCGCGGCCTTCCGCCGGCGCCACCGCGTTCGGTAGCGCAATATCGTTTCCCGGAACTTGCGATTGGCAGACCGCGACGGTTGTTTTGTTGTAGCAGCCATTGGTCGTGTAGCTGCGCTCCAGAAACGCGGCGGCGTTCAGCAACTCCGTCTTCGCAGACGTACGTTTGCCGCGCAGCACGTAGGTAGAGTAGTTCGGAATCGCCACCGCGGCCAGGATGCCGAGCACCACAACCACCACCATTAGTTCGATTAGCGTGAAGCCACGTTGCATGAGGATCTCCTTAGCGATTCAGGTCGCGCCACGAATCACGGCCCGCCGGAGAGCCGGTGGGCCGGTTTCTGATGGTGGCGATGTTTCCGGAGGCGCCGCTGCCGACTTTAATGTCAGGGCCGCCGTTGGCGCCTTGCAAGTAGCCGACCTGCGTCGTGATGCCGACGCCGGTCAGCACGCCGCTGCGAATCGCATCCGAGTTGTCGATCTTGCCGTCATTGTTCGTATCGAACACCGAGTACGGCAACTGCGCGCCGGAGGTTGCATCTAGCTCCATCAGCCAGCTCGAACCGCCAAAGTCGCACGGATCGCTCGACGGAATCACGGTCGTGAAGATGACGCGCCCCGCGCGGATCAGAGCGGTGCCGACGACGCGCTCACCACTCGCCGGCAGGTCGAGGTAGTAGCCGCGTTTGGTTGTGAAGTCGACCGTGTTGGTGGTCACCGTGCGCGACACCGGAACGCCGGAGCTCGTTTGCGTCGTGATCGTCTGCTGCACCAGCTCGCTGCGGTTGGTGGTGCCCACCGCGGTCCCGTTGTCGAACACGCCATAGAACGACTGGGCGGAGGTGTTGATGTTGTCGCCGTCGGCAAAGAACCGGCCCGTGCCAAAGGTCACGATGATTCCACGCGTGCCGGTGGGCGGGCGCGCCAGTTCCAGGCGCGCCGTGATCGGTTGCACATTGCCGGATGAATCGCGCGCCCGGAAAAGCGGCATGCCGTTCGGAAATCCTGCGGAGGCAGCGAAAGAGATATTCCAGGCCGACGGCGTACTGCCGGTCAGGCTGAACTTCCATACGTTGCCGCGCATGTCGGGCGCATAGACGTAGTCGTACACATCATCGCCGTCGATGTCGTACAGCGTCGGTGTGCCCAGACCGTTCGGCGTTGCCACCGCGCCAACGCCGGTGTCGATCTTCCGGATCAGCGTGCCGTCAGAGATGCGGACGATGTACAGGACACCGCGTTCATTGGTGCTGCGATAACCGTTGCCGAAAATCGCGGCCCACTCGCCGTTGTTTAGTTTGGCGACGACCGGAGCGCCGATCGTGTAGCCAAGATCGACCGCGTACTGCGGATCGGTGGCATCGCCGACGCGCTGCGGCGTCGCGTAGTTGATCTCCCACAGAACCTTGCTGGCGTTGAAGTTGTCCGGATCGGTCACGTCGAGCGCGAACACGGATCTTTCACCGGCGCCGGTGGCGCCGACGACCACTGACTTCCACGCGCCGCCGAAGAAGGCATCCCACGTCGTTGGCGAACCATCGACAAGGAAGCGATGCGCGTAGGTCGGCGATGAAAGTTGCGACATCCACGGAACGACGGCCTGCGGAACATATGCAAATCTCTCATCGCCGGTGTCGGCGTCGAACGCGTGCAGCATGCCCTCGTTGGAGCCCACATAGAGCATCTTGCGGCGCGAGGTCTTGCTATCGCGGAAGACGTTGTACGGCGTCGATCCGGTGCGCGATCCTTCAGGCAGCGACGTGTAGCCAAAGTTCTGCGCGCCGACGTAGACCGGATTCGAGTCGATGATGTCGCCGAGCTTCGTGCTCCGATTGCGCCAGACCCCGCCGTTTTTCTGCTCCAGCGTGTCGTCGCCGCGCAGATAGGCCAACATTAGCGGCGTGCCGATGTAGCTCCACATGTTGGCGGCAATGAGATCGACTTCGTTGAACAACATCCCGGCGCTGCCACTCCACGAATAGATGTTGCGCAAGAGTGCGGCCGGAATCCTGCCGGGGTCTGTGGCCTCCCACACCACACTTCCCAGCGTGCCGTCGGTGTTGATACGAAACGCAGTCAGCGCACCGCTCCAATCGCCGCTGTTAAAGCGCGCTTGATAGAGCAGCGAGTTGCTCGACAGCTGCGTTGAGTTCGCGGCCAGCGCGGCGGCGGAACTTTGCCGCTCGGCAATCCGGTTCAGCGCGGTGGTCAGTGCCACCGACAGCTCCTGCGGGTTTTCGGCCGCGAACGCCTGGCCGCGGCTGTTGATCGCCGCGTGCCACAGGTCATAGACGTTACCCGGCGAGACATTGACGCCCGTGGCCGGCCACGATCCGGCTCCGCTAAGAAGATTTCCGTAGCCGGCGCCGGCGAATGTACTGCCGCCCCATGAAATGTCGGTCGGGCTGGTCTGGTTCAGCGTGTTGCGCAATCCCAACCCGACGGTGAATGTGACAAGGTGCTGCCAGGTTGCCGGATCGTTTTTCGGGTTCCAGTATTGCTGCACGGCCGTGCCGTTGCGATCGGCCTTGAATGGAATCTGATTGTTGGCCAGATCGGTACGCAGATCAGTCGCCCAATAGTGAAAGGCGATATCGGCGACGTTGTTCGAACTGCTGCCGCGGTAGATGCTGGTCAGAGCGGACGAGGTGTCGTAGCTCGTGCCATCGGGCAGCGTGGTATTAGTGCCGTCCTTGTCGCCGCAGGTGCTGCCGCTGCAATACGAACCGGTATCCGAGTCGCTGTTCCAGATGCCGTCAGTCATCAGGATGTGAAAATTCGGACGGCACGAATACTCGGTTCCGGCAACGGCTGGGTGCTGATTGGGATCGAGACCATACGGGCTGTTGTTGCCGCCGGTCGTGAAATACACCCCAGCCTGCCGCGCGGCGGAGCGCAGCGGCGTGCCGCCGTCTGCTGGAAGCCGAAATAGCCAGTAGTAAAAGTCGGACTTATGGCTCGTGTCGAATCGGCGGATCTCGTTGGAGCGGTTGGCGCCGGTCCAGCCGCGGCAGTTCGGGTCGAATATGTTGCAGGTGTTGAACGATTGCCAGGCGACGCGGTTGGATGCCGATGTCGTCGACATTGCGCGGGCGGCCGCCGATACGGTCAACAGATTGCGGGTCCGATAGAACGAGTACCAGTTGGCGAAGTTCTGCCGCTCGTCAACGCCGGCAGCGAGCAGATTGCCCGACAGCGCGGAGACAATTGTCAGCGAGTAGCAATTCTCGTCCGCAGTCGTGCCGCTACAACCCGGCAATAGCGAATTGAAACGGTAGTAGTACGCCGGCGCCACCGAACCCGTGTTAACCGTTGCCAGCGGGTTCCCGGTGCGCACGATCAATTCAGTCTGCAGCAGCAGCAGGTCAGCTGCGACGTTCGGGTGGAGTGCAAAGCTCTGGCTGGTCGAGCTCGGGTTGTAGTCGAGGGTCGGCTGGTAGCCGGTATTCAGATCGACTGCGCCTCTTGTCGTCGGCCCTGAAGTGCCATTGGCAAAGCCGTTAATCGGCGCTGACGTGAACGATGTCGCGAGCGGCGTGCCGTTCGCGTCGACCGGCGGCGGATAAACGAGATCCGGGTTGTAGTAGAGCGGATTGAACGCCGACGACTTGAACCGCTTCGTGCCGCTATACGTGTCCAGGCCGTCCGGCGCGTACGCCCGCGCCATCGATCCCGAATCGTCCAATGACAAAGCAATGTTCGGCGCGAGCGGCGTCGGCAGAAATTGCGGGTTGTTGGACAGCGTGAACGCGCCGGCGGCCTGCGCATACAGCAACGCCGACAAGGCGAACGCCGAGCGACTCAGCAGATCGGGTTTCACAGAATGGGTTTTCATGGACTTCTCCACTGGACGCTTGCTTTGCACGCGAGACGGCATTTCGCTCACTAGCGTCGATAGATCGACTGCACGAACGCCGTCGAACTTGAGTTGAGGCCCCAGCCGGTGGCGCTAACGCGATAAATGCGGTTTTCCACGGTCGCACTCGGACCGCTGGCCTGGCCGCCAATGTCTTCCTCGACAAACACCATCTCTTCGACGATGCAAGCCGGCTGGCGCGAGACATTCGTGAGCGGCGTCGCCAAAACACGAACTGCGCCCGACATGCTCTTCCAGTCCACGCGCTCGTACATCGGGTACTCGGTAACCGGCGGCGCGACGTACATGCCGCCGCTTCCCGTGACAGTGAAAGCAGGCAAGGGAGCCGCGCTGACCACCTGCGACTCGCAATCGCGCAACGACGCTTCAGCGGACTCAAAAGCGCGAATCCGGTCGCGCGAGTTGCCGGACATCCGCTCTTCCTGCGTAGCCACCGAGAATGCCGCTGCGCCCATCAAGCTCAGCATCGCCAGGAAAATCAGACCAACAACGAGCACCGCGCCGTGCTGCCTCTGAATCCGCGGCAGGTCATGTTTGCTTTGCATCGCAGCCCTCATCAAAGAACCCGGTTGCGCAGGGCGATCGTGGTGGTGAAGACCTGTCGCAAACGAGAGTCCGCGGCGTTCTGACGATCGAGCGTGCCGTCGGCGTTCGTGTCGCGCAGCACGTAGGTCTGCGTCTGCGTGGTGAGCGCAGCCTCCGGGCTGACCGCAACCAACGACAACCGCAGCGCGATCACCTGCCCCCAGTCCGCGACCTGGTCGGCGCGCACATAGTTCTCAGCAATTCCGTCAGCGGGAACGCTGGTATCGACGCCGTACAGGACATCCATGTCCTCGACGTTCTCGACCAGCTCTTCGGTGCCGCCGTTGCTCGAGGTGCGATACAAGCCGGGCCGACCGGCCGGGTTTTGGCCGATGAAGTACGCGATGTCGTCAAAGCGATAGACCATGGCGCGCGTTTCGCCATGGAACTTCCAGTTGTCGTACAGCTGATGCGACGTGCTACCGCTCACGATGCCGTTGTTGCCGTTGCCGTCGACGCCACCGATGCCGGCACCGGTAGCCTGATGCTCCAGCGTGACCGCGGTTGGCGTAGTCGTGCAGGTCGTGGCCGGATCATTGGTGACGCGGAACACGAAGGCGCGCTCGCAACTGGCGAGCATCACAACGTCGCTTTTGCGAAAGCGCGGGCAGTTGTCCTTGATCGTCACCGAGGGCGTGCCGATAACGGTGTTGGCGAAGATCTCTGCGCCAGCTCCGGCCGCGCGCCGGATGCTGAACACGTCGCCGCGCAACCGCGTAATGCCGGTCGCGTTGGGCCAGCCGGTGCCGTCTTCGAAACCGGTGACGCCGCTGGCGACGCCATTGAAGTTCACCACCGGCCGCGCAATCATCAGCATCCGGTCGGTGGTCAGGTTGCGAGAACGGCAGCCGGCAAAACTGACCATGCGCAGATCACTGGCGATGTAGTCGAGCCCAAAACGCCCGATTTCCTGCGTGCGTGCCAGACCCTCGTTGCTGCGATAGGCTCCGCGCGCGCCGACGTAGACGTAACTCACCGCGCCCACAACGACGAGGGAAAGCGCCATGCTGATCATCAGCTCGATGAGCGTGATGCCGCGCTCGTTGCGCAGTTGACGCGCCCGTTGCGGCGCCTGATGGACGTTCAGTTCCATAAGCGGGTCGCCATGACGAACGCTGCGTTGTTCGGTCCGCCGGCGCGTGTGTCGTCCCATTGCACCGTGATCGTTACCAGGTTGTTGGGCGCGTCGATCGCAATCGAACCGTCGCCGCTGGGCAGTTCTTGAATTCGCGCGAGCCAGTCGGCGCGATCGCGATCGCGCGTGACGGCGCCCACCGGCGCGGCGTCGGTCATCAACAGACCATAGTTCAGCGCGTCGCCAAGGTTGGCGCGCATGCGTTCGGCCATGTCGTTCGCAAGCTGGGCCGCCTGTGCGCGATACAGCGAGCTATGGCCGGTTCGCAGTCCGGCGGCCTGCAATCCGGCCATCCCGAGCAAGCCGAGCGAAATGATCACGATGGCGACCAGCACTTCAATCAGGCTGATGCCACGTTGAGAAAAGGCGCTGTACATGAGTTCTCCCGCGTTCAGGGGTTGTTGCAGCTGGCCACCGCGGCGGTGTCGGTTTCCGGGATGCGGTCGTTGTTCGCATCGACACCAAAGCGCACACGCCCGGACGCATTGACGACTACGGCACGCGAGCGCGCTTGACCGTCTTCGACCAGGTTGGCGCCGTGACAGACGACAAAAGTCCCGCCGCCACTGGTCAAGCGCCCCTGCGCATCGAAGGCGACGAAAGTGGCGAAGTTCGCGGTGGCGAAATTGGTCAGCGGCGCCGTCTGCGGCGGACCCCGACGAACTTCTTCTTCACCGGCGTCCAACACGCCATCGCGGTCGAGGTCGACAAACATGCTCCAGCCGCTTGACCAGTCGCGCGATCCGGCGGTGCCCAGATGACTCACGGAAATCTGCGCCCCTCGGCGCAGAGCTTCGCTGCGCGCCAGATTGAGCGCGGTGTAGAACTCGTTCGACGCGGCACCCAAACGGCTGTTGACGGCGAACGCCTGCAGATTGGGCACGCCGATGCCGAGCAGGATCGCGAGAATCGCAATCACGACCATCAGCTCGATCAGTGAGAAACCGCGCGCGTTCACGATGTCCGGGCGCTGCGGTGAATCGACTGAATCGACCACGGGACCTCCAATCACGCGCGATACAAAACAACTGATCGGGTGATCGGTGCCTGAATCGCACCCTTAAGGTAGGCAGGGTCGATCGGCTGAAATGTGCCGATAAACGGTGCTTTCGGCCCGCCGCGAGCGGCAGCGGCGGGTCGATGCGTGGGTGCGGCTTACGAACTAGTGCAAAGACCGTACAGGTCCGGCCGCTCGAACTCGCTTTCGATCCTGGTGCGACCGCTGGCGTTGACAACGATCAGGCGATCGACCGCCCTGCTCGCGCCGTGCGCCGGATGGCAAAGAAGAATGGCGCCGCCGCCGGCGGTCAGCAGCCGGCCGCTCGCGTCGAATGTGATGTGCTCTGCGAATTTCGCATCGCTGACGGCCACAACCTCTATAGGCAGCGCAGCGACTTGTCGCAGGATTTCTTCCCCGCTGCCTGGCGCGCCATCGCGGTCGTCATCGACAAACACAGTCCAGCCGTCGCGCCAGCTCGCATCGGGCGCCCGCGCAATGACGACCTGCGCGCCGCGCTCCACCGCGGCGTTGCGTGCGGCAGTGAGTGTCGTCACGAAAAGATGCGTCGATTCCTGCACGCGGTTGCGCACGGCGAGCGATTGCATTGACGGCGCACCGGCCGAAAGCAGCACACCGGCGACCGCCGCCATCGTCAGAACTTCGGCGATCGTGGTGCCGCTTTGACGTACACGTCGTTTGCGTTGCGATTGCGCTGCCGACAACACCTGCGATCTCCATCGATGTCACGCGCGGCTCGCACGAGCCGCGCTTCGAGGAAGAAACGCTAGGGAGGGTCAGCCGAATGTGGTCGCGCGAAGCAGGGCAGCGCGAAAACGCTATTGGCCCAATTCGCGGGGCTTAAGTTTTCGAGGGTGCTGCCGATGCCGCGAGAAGGGAACTTGCGCGTTCAGCGTTGCCAGCAGTTGGCGATCGTGCCGCTGCCTGAGATGGTTCGCTCTCCGAGATTGCTGAGCCCGAAGTTGCCGCATTCGGCATCGGTGAGTAGGTCGCTTCCGGCAGCGCATGTCCCCGCCGTACCACACGGCGTGGCTTGCAAAGTGAATCCTTGAGATGCAAGACTTCCAGGGACGAAGCCGATAACGTAGCTCGCGCGTCCTTCGCGCGGCGCAGCTGCAAACGGCAAGGTCAGATCGACGCCCGCCTGCGGTGGTCTGCACTCGGCCGGTGTGCTTCGGTTGTAGCAGCCATTCGCGGTGTAGTTGCGCTCCATCCACTGCGCGCTTTCCAGCAACACCGTCTTGGCGGCCGCTCGTTTGCCACGGACCACGTACGCGGAATAGTTGGGAATCGCGACCGCGGCGAGGATCGCCGCGATCGCGAGCACAACGACCAGTTCGATCAGCGTGAATCCGACAGCGGTGCGCTTCATGGCGTCACGTCTCGCCAGGAGGTGCGTTCCTTCGGACGAATAAGCGTTGGGGCTCTTACCACCGTCGGAGCACCGGTCCCCGGATTCTCGATACCGATCGTCACAAAGCCATCGCCTTGACTCGACGTCAGAGTGCCGCCGCGGCCGGCAAATATGGCATCGGCGTCATTTGCGAAGATGCGTGAATCCAGACGTGTTCCTGTAAATGGATTGAGGGCGAACACCCAGCCCCCCAGAGCACCGGAACACGGGTCGTCACTCGCAGGTATCAACGACGTCATGAACAGGCGGCGGTTGTTCAAGAGGGGCGTACTGACCGAGCGCTCCCCGCTGGTGGGCAAGTCGATATACCAGCCGCGTTTCGTCGCAAAGTCGATCGCTGATCCGGTGATTTGCCGGCGTGGAGTACCCGCCACGGTCGATTCCAGGATCGGTCTTTGCACGAGCGTACTGCGGTCGATCTCGGTGATGCGCGCGCCTTTGTCGAGGATGCTGTAAAGCGATTGCGCCGATGTGTCCGCCCGGTCCTCGTCGGCAAAATAGCGTCCCGTTCCGAAAAACAGCATCACACCGGTCTGGCCCGCCGGAGCGCGTCCGAGCTCGATGGTGGCGGTGATCGGTTGCACCGAATCCGTGGCGCTACGCGCAGAGAAGAGCGGCATCGGCACGCTTCCGGAGAAAAACGCCACGCCCCAACTACTCGGGGTGGTGCCGGAAACGTCGAACTTCCACACGTTGCCAAACAGATCGCCCGCGTAGATGACATCAACCGTGCGGTTGCCGTCCGCGTCGAAAAGCGTTGGAGAGCTCAAGCCGTTGAAACCCGGGCACGGCAGCCCGGTCGGCGGCTCGGTGGCGTTGATCTTGCGCACGACGACGCCATCCTCAAGGCGGACGATGTACAGCACCGCGCACTGCTGCGCGCTCTTGTACCCATTCCCGAATACCGCATACCACTTTCCATCATTCATGCGCGCGATGATCGGCTGGCCTATCGTAAAGCCGAGATCGGCGTCCGAACTTCCGTCGAGTTCCCACAGCACCTTGGTGGCGTTAAAGTTGGCCGAGTCGGAAACGTCGAGCGCGAACACTGATTTGCCTCCGGCGCCGGTTGTTCCCAGCAGCGCCGTACGCCACGCGCCTCCCCAGAAAGCATCGCCGACAAACGGCGTGCCATCGACAAAGAATCGGTGTGTATATCCAGGCTCGGTCAGCGTCACAAGCTTCGACCGAGTGTCCGAGCTCGGAATGATGGGATCAACCAAGAGCGCGCGCGGCACGTAAGCAAACAGTTCGCGACCGCCAGCCACGGCGTCGTTCGATGCGTTGATCGCGCTCAGCTTGCCGTCATTCGTTCCGACGTACAGCGTCGGAGTGCGCGTGGTCTTGGAACTCAGGAAGGTGTCATATCGCGTAAGCGGGTCCCGTCCCTCAGGCAGCGATAGGTAGCGAAAGTCTTCTTTCCACGAGAACGCAGGGCTCGAATTGATGATGTCGCCCAACACCTGGTTGCGCACGCGGAAAGGGCCGCCTGCGCTTTGCTCTTTGCTTTGATCTCCCAGAAGGTAGCGGCGCACATCTTCGTTGTTAGTGCCGGCGAACGAGCTGGCAAGTTGCGGCCACAGCCCGGCGGCGGTCAGGTCGGTTTGTGTGAACGCTATGCCTTTGATGCCGCCGGTGCCGTCGAAGGTGAACACCCTGCGGGAGCCAAAAGCGGGAACTCGACCGTCTGTGCTCCAGAGGATCGAACCCACCGTACCCGTACTATCAATTGAGAATGCATCAATGCGACCAGACCAGTCGACCGAGTTGAATGCTGCCTGGAATATCAGCGAACCAGTGCCAAGCCGTGTCGAACTCATTGCGAGGGAGGCGGCCGAACTGGACTGGTCAAGCACGCGATTCAGCGCGGCGTTGAACGCCTGGACCAGCTGATTCGGAGACTCCGCGCTGAAGGCTTCGCCACGACTATTGATGGCTGCGTGCCACAGGTCGTACACCTTGCCCGGGTCGGATACAGCCCCGAAGTTTGCGAGCGGGATCGGCGGCCAAGTCCTGGCGCCCGACAGCAAGTCGGCGTAGCCGGTGCCCGCAAACGTGCTGCCAGCCCACGGCAAGCCGGGCTCGTTCAACACGCCTGTCAAACCGAGACCGACGGTGAAGTTGACCATGTGCTGCCACGTGGCCGGGTCGTTTCGGGGGTTCCAGTACCGCTGGTCTGCTGAGCCCGTCTTGTCAGGCTCGTAAGGACTGACGTTATTTGCTAAGTCGGGGCGGAGATCGGTCGACCAATATTCGAAAGCCAGATCGGACAAACTTCCCGCGGTCGCATCCGAGTAAATCGATCGCAGTCCACCCAATGAAAACGGTTTGCCGTCAGGCAAGCCTTTCGCAATCGCGTCGATGTTCTTGCAGCCGGCGGTCCCCTGCGGGTCGGTGCACAGTTTGCCGGTAGTCAGATTCTCACTGGGGTTGTTCCACAGCCCGTCGGTCAGCATGATGTGAAAGTTCGGGCGGCATGCAAACTCTCGGCCCGGGCTGGGCGACTGTGGAAATTCGGCATACGGGCTGCTGCCACCTGATGTGCTGTAGTACTGGCCGGCCCGCTCCATCGCCGAACGCAAGGGCGTGGAGCCCTCAGCTCGCAGCCTTTGCAACCAGAGGAAAAACGTTTCGCGATGGGTTCCGTCGAAGGGCCGAATTGAATTCAGCCGGTTAATGCCATCCCAACCCTGGCAGTTGACGCCGTTGAAATTCGTGCAGTTGGTCAGGTCCTGCCAGGCAACGCGGGTTTTTTTCACCGAATCCTGGCTCATCGCGCGGGACGCGGCGCTGACTGTTGCGAGATTGCGCGTACGGTAAAACGAATACCAGTTGGCGAAGTTCTGTCGCTCGTCGATATCGGATGCGTTGATTACACCGTCATGATTGGCGTCGATTCCCCCCGGACCAGACGTGGTGCTGACCGTTACGCGCCGATAGCAGGAGTCGTTTGTCACGGCGGCGGCCGAGCAGGCAGTGCCAGTCGGGTCGTAGACGTAGTAATAGGCAGCGACACCTGAGGACTCCAGGCCTGGAAAGTCGGCGCTGCTGTGCAGCGCCGAAGATGCCTGCGGGAGACCACCGCTGCAGTCAATCAGCTGGCTGGCAATGCCGTTCTGTGATGGGTCGTACGTCCAGGTCACCCGGTAGTTCGCCGACAGATTGACCGAGCCGTGCAGCTGATAGAAGCCGTTGACATAAGCGGCGGTGAAGCTTGTCGTTAGTGTTGTGCCAGTTGCATCGGCTGGCGTCGTGTACTGAATCGCCGGGTTGTAGTACATCGCATTGAATGCGGCTGACTTCGTTCGTCGAGTGCCCTGTACGTTACTTTCGACGGAGCAGATCCCGTCCGGTACGTAACCCGCGCGCATCGAACCGGAGTCGTCAAGGGTGAGAACGACGTTTGGCGCCAGCGGCGATGCGAGGGTCAGCGGCACGCGTGAGACGTTGTAAGGCGGCGGCAGCGGGGAAGGTGTAGGTACCTGCGCTGCAACCGTTCCGGCCACGGCGAGCGCGGTCATCACCGCCGCAGCAAGGAGGCTCTTGTTTGCACGCAAGGACAAGGCAGCCATGAAAACCTCGGTTAGTGTGGACAGGCGTCAGTCAGAGCGGACTAGCGTCGATTGCAGGATGACCTGAGTGCCGGGATTGGAGCCGACACCCCGCGCGGTGATCAGGTAGGGCGTGTAACCGGGCGCGCGCGGCAAGCCCGTCCGCAGCGAGCCACTAAGATCTTCTTGTTCGGAAAACTGTTCGACGATGCAACGCGGTGTAATTGCCAGTTCACTCGACATTCCGGTTGCTTCTCGAACGGTGCCTGTATTGCTCCAACTGAAGAAGCCGGGGTTGGCGTGAACTGGCGGATTGCCTTGATCGATCGGCACCGCATCTTTCGAGAAGTAGCCGCCGGTGCCCGCGGTCGTGAAGGTAGGAAGCGTGGCTGCAACCAATTGCGCTTCACAGGTGCGCAATGCGGCCTCAGCCGCTTCGAAAGCCCGAATCTTGTCACGCGTGTTTCCCGCCATGCGTTCCTCCTGCGTCGCGATCGAATACGCAGTAGCGCCCATCAGACTTAACAGCGCGAGGAACACGAGGCCCACTACGAGCACTGCACCGGTCTGCGATTGCATCGTGTTCGGTGCGAAACGGACGTTCATCGGTTCTTCCATTCAAAGGAGCCGGTTGCGCAACGCGACGGTAGTTGTGAAGACTTGCCGCAACCTGCTGTCGGCAGCAACCTGCTCGTTGGGCAAGCCGTCCCCGTCGGTATCGCGGAAAAAGAGCCTTTGCGCTGCATTGGTCGCCCCGACTTCGGGGCTGACAATCAACAGGCTGACGCGAACATTGACGACCTGACTCCAGTTCGTCACGGCGGAGGCTGGGACGTAGTTGTCAGGAGCGCCGTCGTTGTTGGTGTCTTCCCCGTAAACAATGTCCATGTCCTCGATGTTCTCAACGAGTTCTTCGGCTGCGCCACCGTCCCAGCGATAGAGCGACGGTCTTCCCGCCGGGTTGTCGCTGACGAAGTACTGCACGCTCTGCATACGCTGCACGACAGCGCGCGTATCGGCGAGAACTGCGGGTCTGATCTTCGCGGTCTCCGGGGCGCCAACGTCGCCGTTACCGGGTTCCGCGGCCGCGCCGTTCTTGTGTTCTATCCACACGCCGTTTGCACCTCCTTGGATACACGGCGACATCGCAGGATCGTTGGTGACGCGGAACACGATCAGTCGATCGTGAGTCGCCAGCATCGCCATTTCGTTTTTCTTCGGCGCGAAGTTCTTGTTGAAAACGCATATGCGCGAGCCGTCGATGTCCGTACTCGTGGCGATCTCCTGTGCGACACCAGTCGCGCCGCGGATCCATAGGACATCGCCGGCGACCCGAGTTTTCGTCGTGAAATTGGTCACGCCCACATCCCAGCCCGCCCCGTCTTCGTAGCCGATCACCATATGATCGCGACCGTTGAACGTCCCGACGCCATCGAACGCCAACAATGGCGGCCTGGCGAGCACCCTCAATTCTTCAAGCGGCAGTCGCGAGCCGGGACCAAAATGACTTGCCACGCGCAGGTCGCGCGATAGCCAGTCAATCGCGAATCGCCCCGCCTCCTGCACGCGCGCGATGCCTTCGTTGCTCCGATAGGCGCCGCGCGATCCGACGTAGATATAGGTCAGCGCCGACAAAACGAGCAAGCTGATCGCGATGCTGATCAGCAGTTCGATGATCGTGATGCCGCGAGCGCGCCGCCGCGCGCTCGGGCCTGCGCTCAGTTCCATAACGACGTCACCAGAGTGAAGTTAGCGGTCTGGGCAGCCAGCTGTTCGCCGGCGGCGCGGTTGGCTCCACGGCGATCGTCCCACCGGACGACGATCGTCACCCGGCTGTTGACCGAGTCGACCTGGATGCTGCCGTCGCCGTTCGGCAAACCCTGGACTCGCCGCAACCATTCGGTCCGTTCGGCATCCGGGCCCGGCGCTGTCCCGGGCTCGGGATCACTCATAGCGAGGTTGTAGCCGCCAACCCCCAGGCGTGCCGCCGCAATATTCCCGCGCATCCGATCCGCCATGTCGTTGGCCAACTGCGCTGCTTGCGCGCGGAACTGTGAACTCTGAGTGACCTTGATCCCGGCCACCTGCAGGCCCGCAAGGCCGAGGAGCCCCATCGTCAGAATGACGATTGAGACAAGCACCTCGATCAAACTGACGCCGCGTTGGCTTCGACTTGTGTCTGGCATCCGAACTCCCCTCGTCAGGATGGATTGCTGCACGACGTAATTGCGGCGCCGGCATCGTTGAGCGGTTGCTGACTCGCATTGTTGGCGGCCACGCGGACGCGTCCGGTTGCACCAATGATCACTGCGCGAGCGCGCGATTGCCCGTCGACGACGACATTGACGCCGTCATCGCAGATGAGGAACAACCCCGGACCTGCGCCGGCCATGCGGCCTTGGCCGTCGAACTGCACGACCGTTGCGTAGCCGGCTGAGGAAACGATCGTCGCCGGCGCAGTAATCGTGTTGCCGCGCCGAATCTCGTCTTCCAGCGACCCGAGGCTGGTATCCCGCACGTTGTTGCCGTCCAGATCAACGAACATCGACCAGCCCCCGCCCCAATTGCGCGCGCCGGCCGTGCTTAGCATGACAACTGAGGCGCCGCGCCGAATCGCCTCGCTGCGCGCGAGGTTCAGTGTCGCAACCAGTTCGTTCGTTGTTGTTGCAAGCCGGTTCGTCTGAAACAGGTTGGTCATGTTCGGTATGCCGATCGCCAGAAGAATCACAGCGATCGTCAGCACGACCAGCATCTCAATCAGCGTGAATCCCCGGCTCATCGATCGATGTCGCTTGATCACACTCAACACCCGTTCCTCAAGTGCGGCGCATTCTCTTCCTCGAAATTGCGCCCCGCATCGCACATAGGCCGTTCGGCCGCCCAACTCCGACAAGCGGTTGGCGTCAGCATTGCCTCGGATGGATGGACGAACACGATCGCGGTGGCCGCATAACCGCTTTCGCGCGATTGCGCATCGGCTACTCGACAAGGCCAGACGCGATTATTCGACAGCGTTCGCAGCAGCCGGCAACAACAATGCGCGCCAATCAAGAACGAAACAAGGGGAGGGGACGATGGAGCAACAGGCGGTCAAGCGGCAGGCGCAGCGCGGCTATTCAATCATCGAACTTGTCAACGTGATGGCGATCGCCGCCGCGATCGCCGGCACCGCGATACCGAGCATGGGCCACATGCTCGACCAGCAGCGGTTGACATCGACGACCCAGGATCTGGTGCTGGCCGTCAATCTGGCGCGCTCGGAAGCGATTGCGCGCGGCGGCCACGTCGCCCTCGCGCCGCTGGATCAACGTCAATGGAATAGCGGATGGCGAATCTTTGCGGACGAAAACAGCAACGGGATTTTCGAGGAGAGTGAATCGGCGGTGCGGGTTTTCGCCGCTGCGCCATCGAGCATGAAGGTGGAGGCGGCGTTCAGTAGCGGCTATGGCGGCGCGCTGAGCTTTGATAGTTCGGGTCGTTTGCGCCGTGCGAACGGCAGCGGCATGGTTCTCGGCCACATCACCCTCGAAAAAGGCAGCGCGGTTCGAACGCTTTGCTTTTCGAAAGGAACGATGCGCGTCGTGAAGGACCGCGAGTGCAAACAACGAACCTGATGGCGCGCCTGACAGGAGTCGAACCTGCGACCTACGGCTTCGGAGGCCGTCACTCTATCCACTGAGCTACAGGCGCGCGTGTGTGGAGTGCGCCGAGAATACCGGCTCGCTTTGGCAGCGTCCAACGACAAGAGCGCGGGCGGCGCCACCCCTATAATCCGCGCCCTTCGTGTACCGGACCAACGCGCCCGCGCGTCCTTCACATGTCCGACCAACACAGTTCTCCGATCAAGACGCCGAAGCAGCTCGTGACCGTGGTGGTTCTCGCGTTTGTCGTCCCGATACTGCTCATCATCTTGCTGGCGTCCTACGCGGCGGGAGGCAGATCGACCGGTGAGGGAACCAATTCGACGTCGAAAACAGCGATCGCGGAACGGCTCAAGCCCATCGGCACTGTCGCCTTCGCCGATTCGACCGCTGCCGCCGCAGAAGCGCCGGCCGCAACGCAGATGGCGGCCGCCGCGCCCGCGAAGAAGTCTTCCGCTGGTGCGGGAGAGGAGACCTATCAGCAAGCGTGTTCCGCTTGCCATGCCGCCGGCATTGCCGGCGCGCCGAAGTTGGGCGACAAGGCGGCGTGGGCGCCTCGCCTTGCGCTCGGACTCGATGGACTAACTGCAAGCGTAGTCAAGGGCAAGGGCGCGATGCCGCCGCGAGGCGCCGCGGCAAACGCTTCCGACGCGGATCTGCGCGCCGCGGTTCAGTACATTATCGGCAGTGTCAAATAGGAAAGTTAGAGTTGGTTGGGGACAGAGCGCTTCGCGGTCTGTCCCGCAAAGGTTTTAGATTTGCTGCGGGTCGATTTCGATTTGCCAGCGCGCACGGGGAAGTTGCCCTGCGGGCAACGCTCGTAGCTTTGCTAACCAATCACGCAGAAACGATTGCAGCAGCGCGCGGCGTGCAGATTCGACGAGCAACTGCGCGCGATGAACGCCGGCCAGCTTGGCCAACGGCATTGGCACCGGGTCGTACAAGACTACATCCCCGGTTGTCAGGACTGAGCGGCCCACGGTTCGCGCGTCGCGCAGGAAGTCCAACGCCAGGTTCAGTGTGCGCGCCTGCGCGGTCAGCAGCGCGTGAAACGTGTACGGCGGCATTGCTCCCGCCTTGCGTTCGCTGAGCTGCTGTGTGGCGAACGCCGTGTAGTCGAAGCGCGTAAGGGCCGCGTACAGCGGGTGATCGGGAAACCTCGTCTGAACGAGAACGCGGCTCGGTGCTCCGCTGCGACCAGCGCGCCCGGCAACCTGCATCAGCATGGCGAAAAGACGCTCGGGAGCGCGGAAATCCTCCGCAACGAGTTGCGCGTCAGCGTTGAGAATGCCAACCAGGGTCACGCGGCGAAAATCGTGTCCTTTCGCGATCATCTGGGTGCCTACCAGGACATCGACGTCGCCGGCGTGGACGGCCGCAAGCGACGCACGCGCACCATGGCGTCCGCGAGTCGTATCGCGATCCAGGCGCGCGATGCGTGCCGCCGGCAACAGCTCGCGCAAAGATTCTTCGATGCGCTGCGTTCCATGCCCCACCGAGACCACTGCGCTGTTGCCACACGTCGGGCAAGCGGCCGGGACACTGGTATGCCAGCCGCAATGGTGGCAGCGCAGCGTGGCATCCACCTTGTGGAACGCGGTAAAAGTCGCGCACCGCCGGCATATCGATAGCCACCCGCAAGCGTCGCAAGCGATCACTGGCGCGTAGCCGCGTCGATTGATAAAGACGAGCGCCTGTTCGCCGCGCGCGACCGTGTCCATCAGCGCATCTCGAAGGGGTGCGCACAAACCCTGCGTTGGCGCGTGTTGGCGCGTGTCGACGCATGTCACCGTCGGCAGGCGCAAAGTCGCCGCCGCGCCCGCGCGCTGCATCAGGTCGCAACGTTGATAACGCCCGGTGCGCGCCCGATGCCAGGTCTCGAGCGATGGGGTGGCAGAGCCCAGCACGATGGGTATACCTGCAAGTTGAGCGCGCTTGACGGCAAGGTCGCGCGCCGAATGCCGCGCGCCGTCACCCGCCTTGAAAGATGCATCGTGCTCTTCATCGACAACAATCAACTTCAATTCGGGTATCGACGCGAACACCGCCGTTCGCGTGCCAAGCACAAGCCGCGCGCGCCCTTCGTGCGCGGCCAGCCAGGCCGCCGATCTTTCCGTTCCGGCCAGCCCGCTGTGCAGGGTGACGAGCGATACGCCGCTCAATCGCGAACGCAATCGGGCCTCGAGCTGCGGCGTTAGGTTGATTTCCGGCACCAGCACCAGCGCCTGCGCGCCCGGATGCGTGGCGAGCGTGCGCTCAATCGCATCGAGATACACCTCCGTCTTCCCACTTCCGGTCACTCCAAACAATAGATGCGCGGCAAAGCCGGTGATGGACGCGATCCGCTGAGCTGCCCCGCGTTGCGCCGGGGTCAGTTCGACACGCAGACTTTCCTTGTCGGCGGGCGCGAACTCGTGGGCCCGCATTCGCCCGACCGTTGCCGCGAAGCGCGGGCCCGGCGGCACGCGCAAGAATGGTGGCAGCGCCGCAGCGGCAAGCTCACCCCAACCGCGCTGGTAGTACTCCGCGGCGAATCGGGTCAGCGCTAACCACTGTTCGTCGACAGCGGGTAGCTCATCGATCACTCGATCAAGCGAACGCAACTTTGATTCATCAACGTCGCATTCATCGCTGGCGTCAACGATGACGCCGAGTGTTTTCCTCCGGCCCAATGGAACAACGCAGAATCGGCCACGTAGTCCTGCCGCTGCGCGCACCGATACTTCGCGCGCTCGATAGACCAGAGGGCGCGAAAGGGGAGCGTTGACGATGACGTGCGCGTAACGCACGGTCGCAGTGTCATCGAGCGGCTTGCCCGTTGTCGGTGCGATCAAGTCAGCTAAGCCGTTGATTTGCTACCAACCGATACTCGCGCCGGCCGTGTGGACAACTTTGTGGAGAACCGCCGCGGGCGGCCCAGCCACATAATCGGGCCCGCCCACGCGCTCTGGGTTGGATCGGATGCAGCTCTTTTGCCACTTCATCGAATCAAGACCTTACGACGAGAATTCGCCGTCTGTGACGGGGCTTCCTTTGCGGAGCCGCGTCAAATGGACTCGCTCGTTGTTTTGTGCATAAGTCAAGCGGTTTTCGAATCAGGGCGGGGCTGTGGCGGTTCGCATACGTCGGCTGCTCTGATGAACGTGATCGACCACCACCGATACGGCCTCCGGCGGGGTGAACTGCGAGATGCCGTGCCCGAGGTTGAACACATGCCCGTCCCATGTTCCGTCGGGATTGCGCGGATTGCCGAAGGACTCGAGCACGGTATCAACTTCGCGACCTATTGCGCCCGCGTCGGCGAAGAGCGTCATTGGATCGAGATTGCCCTGTAACGCGCATTGTTTGCCGACCCGGCGGCGCGCGTGCCCCAAATTCACCGTCCAGTCGACACCTATCGCATCGCAACCGGTGGCAGCGATGTCCTCCAACCAAAGTCCGCCCCCCTTGGTGAAAACGATCGTTGGCACGCGCTCGCCATCGCGGCTTCGAATCAAGCGCGATACCACCTCGTCCACATAGGTGAGGGAGAAGCGCTGGTACGCACGATCGGCCAGCACGCCTCCCCAAGTGTCGAACAGCATCACGACCTGCGCGCCAGCTTCGATCTGGGCGTTTAAATAGTCGGCGACTGCTTGCGCGTTCACCGCGAGCAGCCGGTGCAGCAGATCCGGCCGCGAATAGAGCATCGTCTTGACGGTGCGGAAGTCGTCCGAGCCACCGCCTTCGATCATGTAGCAGGCCAGCGTGAACGGACTGCCCGCAAAACCGATCAGCGGAATGCGATTTGCAAGCGCGCGGCGCACTTCACGCACCGCGTCGAGCACATAACGAAGCGTTGTGTCAGGGTCGGGCGCGAAGAGCCGCGCAACATCGGATTCGGTCCGGACGGGCCGCTCGAACGTCGGTCCTACGCCCTCGCTGAACGAGAGTCCAAGTCCCATTGCGTCGGGCACCGTCAGGATGTCGGAGAAGAGGATGGCCGCATCGAGCCGATAGCGTTCCACCGGCTGCAAGGTGACTTCGCAGGCAAGCGCCGGCGATTTGGCCAGCTGCAAAAAACTGCCCGCACGTTTGCGCGTTGCGTTGTATTCAGGAAGGTAGCGACCCGCCTGCCGCATCAGCCACACCGGCGTGTGCTCGGTCGGCTCACGCAACAGCGCGCGTATCAGGGTGTCGTTTTGTGGTCGCAAGCGCTATCCAGCACGAGCACGGCAGAAAGGCGCGGCGATTCTCTCATGCAAAAAAAGAGCGGACCCAGTGGTCCGCTCCTCATCGTGTACTGCGCAACTAGAGTTGATTACTTCTTGGCTTCCGGAGCCTTCTCATCGGTCTTCATGGCCTCGGCCTTCTTAGCGTCAGCCTTCTTGGCGTCGGCCTTCTTCGCATCGGCCTTCTTGGGCTCGCCCTTCTTGGCTTCGGCCTTACCTTCCTTCTTAGCCTCCACAGCGGGCTTCGCGTCTTTCATTGCCTTCTCGTCTTTCTTGTCTTGAGCGATGGCGACGCCGGTCGCAAAGAGCCCGGCGATAAGGGCAGCAAGCAGTTTGTTCATGGTGTGTGGTTTCCTGAAATGGTGGGGTTGAACAAGCGAAACCCGCGACCCTGACGGATTGGTGTCTCCTTCATCGCGGGCTGCTTCGGCTAACGCGTAGCCAATGGCAAGGTTGACACAACTACTTACGTTTGTCCGCGTATGAATTGGCTAGAGCGGCCAGTCGAGCCCTACGAGAAATGCGCGTCCGGGCGCCGGCTCGAAGAAGCGGCTATTGCCTTCGTTGACGATGACCGAGCCGACGTAGCGGCGGTCGAACACGTTGTCCACTCGCCCGAAGAAGCGCGGCTTTGAACCGAACAAATCAACCGTGCGGGCTACCGCGAAATTGGTCACCGTATAACCCCCGGCGGCGTCGGTGTTGGTGTCGTTGACGAACAGGCGCGACTGCCCGCGGACATCGAGCGTCAGATCAACCCATCCGCCCCGATACTTCAGCTCGATGAAACCGGTCTGCTCAGGCACGCCCGGAAGCTGGTTACCGCTTGCCACCGGAACGGTCGGCGTGGTGCAGGGCGGCGGCCCACACGTCGCGAAGGAACTGTCGAAGCGCGCGTCGATATAGGCGAGGGCAGCGGCCAGGGACCAGCGTTCGAACGGCCGCCACTCGGCAAACAATTCGACGCCATCGCGTTTCGTCTTCGCGACGTTGCCGAATGCGGAGCGTCCGCCGGCGTTGGTACGCACGACGATGTCATCGCTGGTTTCGATGGCAAAGACCGCAAGGCTGCCTTTTACGAGGTTGCCCAACGCGAGCTTCACTCCGACCTCGACGTTGTTGCTGCGCGACGCCCGCAACGACGTATTCAAACCGGCAGAGCCGTCAGAGCGATAGGCCAATTCGTTCAATGTGGGTGTCTCAAACCCGCGGCCATAGGCTGCATACAGACTCGCGCTCGGCGTGACCTTGTAGACCACGCCGGCGGTCGGGTTCACCGCCGAGAACGAGGCCGAACCCGAGTCATCGGCGTTCGTGCCAACGATGTATTGGTCGCGCGATTTCACGCGCAGATTGGACGAGCGCACGCCCGCGTGAAAGCGCCAGGCGTCGGTGAGACGCCATTCGGCTTGCGCGTAGGGATCGACCGATGTCAGGCGGTTGTTTTCGTTGCGCCGCAGGATTCCAAGCACGCCGAGGGTTGTGCCTTGGAAGTTTTCGTAGCCGCGGCGATCCTCATCGAGGGCTTCGGCCGTGATGCCGAGATGCGCGGTGACCGCACCGCGTTCAAACGTTGTGCGCACATCGGTGCCGACGAACAGCCGATCGAAATCGATAACGCCGCCCGGATGATTGGCAGGCGTCTGCGTCGCTACCGGAATCGCCTGAAACTGCGTCACTTCACGCGTGCCAAGCCAGGCGGTGGTCGTCAGCTGCGCGCTTTCGCCGAGACGCGATTGCAGGTCGGCGCCGAGCGTGCCCTGCCGCGTGCTCTTGCGCGTGTTGAATTGCAAAGCCACAGGCGAGGCTTGCTCCGGGTCGGCGTTCAGCTGTGCGCGCGTCAGCCCCAGCGGATCCTGCGAGTCGGGCATGTCGAGCGCATTGACCGACACGCGCAATTTCCCTAGAGGCGAATCCAGAAACGCGGTGCGGATCGTGGCTGAATCGCGTCGCGCGGCGCTGTGGTCTCGTTCGCCTTCCGTGCGAAAACGCCCGGCATCGACGGCGAATGCGTAGGGTTCTTCGCCGCCGACTGCATTGAGCCCAAGTCGCCAAGTATCGAATGAGCCATAGACGCCGCCGAGTTCGAATCGATTGGGCTGCGGCTTCAGTTGCGTCGTCAGCGCGATCACCCCGCCCGACGAGTTGCCGTACAACGCTGAAAATGGCCCGCGCAGCACCTCGATCCGCTCCGCGGCGTTCAGCGGAAAGTGCGATACCTGTCCCTGCCCGTCCGGAAAGGACGCCGGCACGCCATCGACATACAGGCGCACACCGCGCACGCCGAAGGTCGAACGCGAACCGAAGCCACGCACGGAGATCTGCAGGTCCTGCGCGTAGTTCTGCCGGTTGAGCACAACGACTCCCGGCACGCGTCCCAGCGATTCGGACAGATTGACACGCAACTGGCCATCGCGCACCTGATCCCGCTCGATGAGATCGACCGACGCGGGTACATCGAGCTGCAATCGTTCGGTGCGGGTGGCGGTGATCACCACCGCATCGAGCGACTTGACCTCTTGCGCGAAGCTCACGTTGGCGCCAAGCGCAAGGAAGAAAGTCAATGATCGAGAGATTTTCATGCGTGCGGGAAGAGGAGTCGGATGCGCGCGCAATGCGTGCAGATACGCGCGCCGAGCCTAGTCGTGCCGGGCAGGACCGGGAATAGCGATTTTCTTGAATGCGAGGGGGTGTTGCCCGTGCCTATCTGCCGCGCAGCTTCTTGATCGCTGCCAGCTGTGCTGCCAGCGCGGACATCTCTGCTTCGACCTTGGCGATTTCCAGCTCGCTACCGGCGTTCTTGCGCGCTTCCTCTGCTTCGCGCAGCGCTTCCTGCGCTTTGGCTTCATCTAGATCGCGCGCGCGAATCGCCGTATCGGCGAGCACGGTCACGACATGCGGCTGCACTTCGAGAATGCCGCCGGCGACGAAGACCTGATCCTCTTCGTTCTTTCCGGGCGACTTGATGCGAACGACCCCCGGCTTGATGCGCGTGATGAGCGGCGTGTGGCGCGGATAGATGCCGAGCTCCCCTGCTTCTCCCGGCAGCACGATGAATTCCGCATCGCCCGAGAAGATGGCCTCCTCGGCGCTGACCACATCGACATGAATGGTTGCCATCGGCTACTTCAGCGTCTTCGCTTTTTCAAACGCCTCGTCGATGCCGCCGACCATGTAGAACGCCTGCTCCGGCAGCGCGTCGCATTCGCCGTCGACCAGCATCTTGAAGCCGCGGATCGTTTCTTTCAGCGACACATATTTCCCCGGCGAGCCCGTAAACACTTCGGCGACGTGGAACGGCTGCGACAGGAAACGCTGAATCTTGCGCGCGCGTGCGACGGCGAGTTTGTCTTCCGGGGAAAGTTCGTCCATGCCCAGGATCGCGATGATGTCGCGCAGTTCCTTGTAGCGCTGCAACGTTGCCTGCACTCTTCGCGTGGTGCTGTAATGCTCTTCACCGATGACGAGTGGATCGATCTGGCGCGAAGTCGAATCGAGCGGATCGACTGCCGGATAAATTCCAAGCGCGGCGATGTCGCGCGAAAGAACAACCGTCGCATCAAGGTGGCCGAACGTTGTCGCCGGGCTCGGATCCGTCAGATCGTCGGCCGGAACATAGACAGCCTGGATCGACGTGATCGACCCGACCTTGGTCGACGTGATGCGCTCCTGCAGACGGCCCATTTCCTCGGCGAGCGTCGGCTGATAGCCGACCGCTGACGGCATGCGCCCCAGCAGCGCCGACACCTCGGTGCCGGCCAGCGTGAAGCGGTAAATGTTGTCGACGAAGAACAGGATGTCGCGTCCTTCATCGCGAAAGCTCTCGGCCATCGTCAATCCGGTAAGCCCGACCCGCAAGCGGTTACCCGGCGGCTCGTTCATCTGACCGAACACCATCGCCACCTTCGACTGCTTCAGGTCCTCCTGCACGATGACCTTGGCGTCCGACATCTCGTGATAAAAGTCGTTGCCTTCGCGCGTGCGCTCGCCGACGCCGGCAAACACCGACAGGCCGGAATGCTGCTTGGCGATGTTGTTGATCAGCTCGAGCATGTTGACGGTCTTGCCGACGCCCGCGCCACCAAACAGGCCGATCTTGCCGCCCTTGGCGAACGGGGCAACGAGGTCGATAACCTTGATGCCGGTCTCCAGCAATTCGACCGATGGCGACAGATCCTCAAACTTCGGCGCGGGTTGGTGAATCGGCCGCCGCTCGTTAGATTGAATCGGACCGCGCTCGTCGATCGGTCGTCCCAGCACATCCATCACGCGGCCGAGTACGCCGGGGCCGACCGGCACCGAGATCGGTTTGCCCGTGGAGGTGACCTTCATGCCGCGCTTCAGACCATCGCTGGAGCCGAGTGCAATCGTGCGCACCACACCGTCGCCGAGTTGCTGCTCGACTTCAAAGGTCAGCCCCTGCTCGACCAGCTTGTTGCCCGGATCGGCATCGAGTACGAGCGCGTCATAAACGCGCGGCATCCCCTCGCGCGGAAACTCGACATCGACCACCGCGCCGATGCATTGAACGATGTTGCCTGTTGCCATGGGTCCCCCGGTTTTCCGTTACGAGACCGCCGCAGCACCGCCGACGATCTCTGAAATTTCCTTTGTGATCCCGGCCTGCCGCGTCTTGTTATAGATGAGCTGCAATTCGTCGATCAGTTTCTTGGCGTTGTCGGAAGCGGCCTTCATCGCCACCATGCGCGCGCTTTGTTCGGACGCCATGTTCTCGGCGACGGCCTGATAAATGAGGGCTTCGACGTAACGCGTCATCAGCTCGTCGATCACGCGCTCGGGATCCGGCTCGTAGATGTAGTCCCACGAGTACGCGCGTTTCTCCGCTTCGCTTTGCGCCAGCCGTTCGGCCGAAAGCGGCAGCAACTGTTCGATCAGCGGCTCCTGTCTCATCGTGTTGACGAAGCGCGAGTACACCAGATACACGGCGTCGAGCCGGCCGTCGGCGTAGGCGTCGAGCAGAACCTTGACCGGGCCGATCAATTTTTCCAGATGGGGCTTGTCGCCCAGATGTACCGAGTGCGAAACGACGTTCGCATTCAGCCGTTGCAGGAACCCGTAGCCTTTGTTGCCGATTGCGCTCGCCTGCAGCTTGACGCCTTCGCTCTCCCACTGCTTGATGCGAACCAGCGCCGCGCGCTGGATATTGGTGTTCAGGCCGCCGCACAAGCCCTTGTCGGTCGACACCACGATCAGACCGACGTTTTTCTGCACGGGTCGTTTGGCCACAAACGGATGCCGATACTCCGGATTGGCCTGCGCCAGACGCGCAACGATGTTGCGGATCCGGTCGCCGTACGGGCGCGCGCTGCGCATGCGCTCCTGCGCCTTGCGCATCTTGCTCGCCGCGACCATCTCCATCGCCTTGGTGATCTTGCGCGTGTTCTGCACGCTCTTGATCTTGACGCGGATTTCCTTGGTGCCAGGCATCGCAGCTCTCGTTGCTCAATACGCGCCGGACTGCTTGAAGTCCTTCAACGCCGCGTGCAGCGCCGCCTCGTCGTCCTTTGACAGATCCTTGGTGCTTTCGATGCGATCGATCAGCGCCGCGTGTTTGCTCTTCAGCGCGTCGCGCATCGCTCGTTCGACCGCCAACGCGGCTTTCACTTCGATGTCGTCGAAGTAGCCGTTGCTGACGGCGAACAGCGTAATCGCCTGCTCCCAGACCTGCAGCGGCTGATACTGCGGCTGCTTCATCAGCTCGGTGACCATGCGCCCGCGCTCGAGCTGCTTGCGGGTCGCATCGTCCAGATCGGACGCGAACTGCGCAAACGCCGCCAGTTCGCGATACTGCGCGAGCGCCAGCCGTACGCCGCCGCCGAGTCGCTTGATGACCTTCGTCTGTGCATCGCCACCGACGCGCGAGACGGAAATGCCCGCATTGATCGCGGGGCGGATGCCGGCGTTGAAAAGATCGGTCTCGAGAAAGATCTGGCCGTCGGTGATCGAGATCACGTTGGTGGGCACGAACGCGGTGACGTCGCCGGCCTGAGTCTCGATGATCGGCAGCGCGGTCAACGAGCCGGTCTTGCCTTTGACCGCACCCTTCGTGAACTTCTCGACATATTCCTGGTTGACGCGCGCCGCGCGTTCCAGCAGGCGCGAGTGCAGATAGAACACGTCGCCCGGATACGCTTCGCGTCCCGGCGGCCGGCGCAGCAACAGCGATACCTGCCGATACGCCCAGGCCTGCTTGGTCAGATCGTCATAGATGATCAGCGCGTCCTGACCCCGGTCACGAAAATACTCGCCCATCGTGCAGCCGGAATACGGCGCGATGTATTGCATCGCCGCTGAGTCCGAGGCGTTCGCCGCCACCACGATCGTGTAGGCCATCGCGCCGGTTTCTTCCAGCTTGCGCACGACGTTGACGACGGTCGACGCTTTCTGGCCGATCGCCACGTACACGCAGATCAGCTCTTTGCCCTTCTGGTTGATGATGGTGTCGATGGCCACCGCGGTCTTGCCCGTCTGGCGGTCGCCGATGATCAACTCGCGCTGGCCGCGGCCGATCGGCACCATCGCGTCGATCGACTTCAAGCCCGTCTGGACGGGCTGCTGCACTTTCTTGCGCGCGATCACGCCCGGCGCGACTTTCTCGATCACGTCGCGTTGCTTCGCAGTGATCGGGCCTTTGCCGTCGATCGGATGACCGAGCGAATTGACGACGCGGCCGATCAGTTCGGGCCCGACCGGCACATCGAGGATGCGACCGGTCGTCTTGACCGTGTCGCCCTCGGAGATGTGTTCGTAGGCGCCCAGCACGACTGCGCCAACAGAATCGCGTTCAAGATTCAACGCCAGTCCGAACGTGTTGTCGGGAAATTCGAGCATCTCTCCCTGCATCACGTCGGACAGTCCGTGGACGCGGCAGATGCCGTCGGTCACCGTGACCACCGTCCCTTGGGTGCGGATATCAGCCGCCAGCGCCAGGTTCTGGATCTTGGTGCGGATCAGTTCGCTGATCTCGGAGGGCTTTAGTTGTTGCATCGGGTTCCTCGACTCATCTCGTGTTCAGGAGGCTCATGCGGTTCTCAGCGCCGCCGCCATTGCCGCCAGCCGGCCGCGCGCTGACCCGTCGATGACTTCGTCGCCGACCGTCACCAGCGCGCCGCCGATGAGGCTCGCGTCGATCGTGACGTTCGGCCGCACCTTGCGCTTGAAGCGCCGCTCCAGATCGCCGACCAGCTGCGACAACGCCGCCTCGTCGATCGGGAAAGCGCTTGCGACATTCGCCTCGACCACACCTTCGCGCTCGTCTTTCAGCATTTCAAACAGCGTGCGAATTTCGGGCAACAGCGCCAGTCGATCGTTGTCGATCAACACGCGTATGAAGTTCTGGATCTCGGCTGCCAATTCGTCGCGGTCTGCGACGGCGATCAGGCTGTAGAGCTGCGACGCGCTCACATTCGGATTGCCGATCGCGCCCCGCATGGCAGGATCGGCCGCCGCCGCAGCGAGCCGCTGCAGCGATTGGGACCACGCGCCGAGCTTGCCGCTCGCATCGGC
>Ga0187892_10003512_pt1 | contig 28504 bp, 24 predicted proteins | sample MA1701073metaG_FD_139345 | JGI IMG/M metagenome (GOLD analysis project Ga0187892, IMG submission 139345) | Bio-ooze microbial communities from a basaltic lava cave in the Kipuka Kanohina Cave System on the Island of Hawaii, USA - MA170107-3 metaG ... | reverse complement strand
GTCATCCAGCGCCGAGCGTACGGCCTGCGCGACGAGGAATATCTGCGACTCAAGATCCTCACTTGCATGCTCCCCGAGCTCTAGAATGCCCCAGAATCACCCACTCGATTTCCTGAAGAACCAAGAAAGTAACATCGCGATGTCGAAGGTGATCGCAATCATGTCCATGTCGCTCGACGGCTATGTCGCCGACGGCAGCGGTGGCGTAGCGGAAGTGATGGGCTGGTACATGACTTCTGGGGACACAGAAGTTCAGACCGGTGGATCGGACCCCATGACGCTCAAGATGTCTGAAGCAAGCGCCAGGCAGTACCGCGACCTCACCTCAGAACTCGGTTCCGTACTCACCGGCCGGCGCACGTTCGAGACTGCCGACGGCTGGGGCGGAAATCACGCATGGGGGCCGGCATTCGTGTTGACCCACCGCGTTCCGACAGGATGGCCGAGACCCAACTCGACGGTGAACTTCGTGACCGACGGCATCGAGAGCGCCGTGAAACAAGCCAAAGCCGCTGCCGCCGGGAAGTCCGTGGGGGTCCACGGCGCTGACACTATCCAGCAGTTGTTGAACGCTAGCCTGCTCGACGAAATCCATGTTGATATCGCGGCACTCCTTCTTGGCTCAGGAGTTCGACTCTTTGACCACCTCGCTGGCATGCCAGCCGTTCTGGGCAATCCGACGGTCATTACCGGCGTCGGCGTAACCCACCTACGCTACCCAGTACGCAAGGCGTAGTCACATTGCGGGGCCCAACATCGCGTTCGGCGTCACAAGAGTAGCGACGTGCACGCCAAATGGCTGCTACTTTTGAGCGTCGTCGCAAGTGCCAATGTCTCGGACCCGATTCTGGCACAGCCGGCAGAAGTCACAGTTGCCCGAAACGGGCGGAACGTTTTGATCTCAGAGGTGGCCCGCCGCAGCATTATTGAGGAAATGCCTCGGCTCTTTGCGACTTGCTCACTGAACTCCCGTGACCATCCCGCAATCTTTCAGTTCTGGAACCTGGAAACAGCCTGGGGGAAGGTTCACAACGAGGATCACATCCATCTGCGCCTGGACCGGGCCGTGGATCTCGAACTCCCTGGCTCTCGGACAATGCGTGTGGGCGAATTGATGCTGGGTCTGGGCGAGCCGTCGTTTCCGGGTCCGGAGCTATCGCGTGACGAGCGGTCGATCGTGGCGTACGTGAAATGCTCCGGCTACGAACTGATGAAGTTCGTGTGCGCGCCGGGAATCAAGGACGTAGTCCCCGAGGCGTATCATGAGCTGTGCCGTTACATTGACGGTCGGGAGTGAAGTGACGCCGGACCGCCGGTTCGACCGGGGCGCCCAAAAGCTGCGCTTTGGGGTTCCCGTCGCACGCCGGCGCCCGGTCAACCGGACCGTTCGGCATCAGCGGCCACGGTCTGCTGCTGTTGGAGAGGTTGACAACAGTAATCATGTGTTGGTATCCTCTCCAACATGAAGGCTGTGGCCTTGGTCCGTCGCCGGGTCGTTGTGGCGCCCGACGCTTTCGTCGAGGTCGTGATCTGGCAAGTTCCAGAGCCGGTTCCGCCCTCAACGCACTTGTTCAAGTACAGCTTAGCGTACGTCGTAGAACAGCGATGCGTTCTCCGCTATGACAACGAACGGGGAAAGGGCGATCACCGGCACACCGAGACGGCCGAGGAACCATACACCTTTTCTACGCCTGATCAATTGATGGCTGACTTTGACGCTGATGTCGCGAGGTCGAATCGTGAACACGGTCGTGCTTGAAGTGCGGTCCCTGAGGGAAACCTTGGGTAATGCCGCACGCGCCATGAAGACGGGGCGTGCGGAGGGCGAAGCCCGCATCGGTTTCGCCACCCCTGAGCTGCTCTGGGCAGTGCTGACGGCGAAGCGATGGGAGCTTCTGAAGGCCCTCTGTGGTGTCGGGCCGGTTTCCATCCGCGAAGCTGCACGCCGAGTCGGACGCGACGTGAAGGCTGTTCACGGAGACGCGACTGCTCTCCTTAATGCTGGCGTGCTGACCCGTGCACCTGATGGACGCATCGAGTTCCCCTTCGATGCCGTAAAGGTAGAGTTCCTGCTCCGTGCTGCGTAGGTTGGCGAGAAATCCTCCCTCGCCAGCGACTTCGCAACGCGAGATCCGCCCGTCCATGAACGAACATCGGCGTACTTGCTACCCAACCCGGTTGCCTGCTTTTGGGATTCCACAAAGTTGGCCCGGGCACGTGGCGACATCGGCTAGCTTCCTGTCATTTCACGTACCCTTCCAAAAAATGCCCGCTTTCGGTCAGTATGCAGTCCCCAATTCACCGGCGGACTCTGAAAGCCGTCGGCATACGGATCGAAGTATCCGCAGGACGCGTATTCTCCGACCGCCGCAAAAAAATTGCAGTCCGAGCGCTCGAAATCAAAGTGATCGTCTTCGTTGAACAAGATCGGCTTTCGCGTGTAGCCCGGCACTGTGCGTGCAATCCGCACAAGATGCCGGATGCGGTGCGGATTGCTCTCGCCGTTGCCATGCAGCAGGAGAAAGTCTGCGCAGCGCACGACTGTTTCGCCCGGTAGGCTGCGCCCGCGATAGCTCGTGCTCACCAGAAGCCGCTGACCGTTCCGCGTGATCCGCTGTGCACGCTCGACCAACTCGTGTTCGCGCGGCGGCGTGAGAATGGTGTGCGTGTAGGTTGACATGTCGCATTCGTTTGCGATTTCGACCAGCACGTTCGTGTAGCCGCGGTCCAATATCCAGCCCACGGTATTGTCAACGGCGCGGATGACCGCCGCCTCGTCCTTTAGTCGACAAGCCTGACCGAAATAGAACAGCCCGAGGATAACAACCAGACCGATCTTGTCCGCCGTCTCAAGTACGCGTTCGAGACGCGCGAGGTAGTCCGGCCGAAGGCGGCCGTCTGATTCGAATGTCGAGTTGTGCCACGGTTGCTCGGCGGAGTAGCCCTCGGGACTGCCGCCTTGCAGATTCAACGTGAATGCGAGCAGACCATGTGCGCGCCACTCCGACATCGCCGCGCAGAATTCGGTGGTGTTGCGCTCGGGATCCCAGCAGCCGGTATCCGAGTATGCCCAGCGCGAGCGCGTATCAGGGTTGAGGTCATCGAAGATACCGTGCACCATCCGACTGTTGAGCAACAGGCCCTCGATGCGCAGGCCTTTCCAGCTGCGTCCGGCATAAGTCGGCAGGCCGTTGATGTAGAACGCATCATCGGCGATGGCGATCTTCGTTCGTCCGGGCATCGCAATCGGTTACAGATCACGGCGCTTCAAGCGCCCTGGCTCATACTCGACACGCATGTGCCGCTCCAGCCTTGAATCTACTGCTCGTTTCGGGCACCAGTCCGCGCGCGCCTCGATAGCCGAAAACGGCAGGGTGCGCAGGGTCCGGGTGTGCATTCGCCACGCAGGGTCTTCAGTGGCCATCTCCGCAGCGGAGACGCCGTGATCCGTTGCGGCCGTGCGCAACGCCATCAGCGCTGCGATCATGAGCGCGTAGGCGATCAGCACCGCTGGCCCGCTGCCAAAGGCCCCGAGGATCAACGCGGCTGCACACAGCGTCGACCATTGCAGCGGATTGGCGACGAGCGAGCGAGGCACTCTAGGCAAGGCCCACACAAAGAAACGAAGCCGCACGGCAGCTCGTCATGTTCGTGCATCGTGACTTACGGCTGATCATCGCTACAGCGCGCTGCGCAACGCCGCCTTCTGCACTTTTCCCAGCGCGGTCTTCGGCAGGCTCGCCAGGAACACCACCCGGCGCGGCCACTTGAAACGGCCGAGCCGGCCTTCGAACAGGCGCAGCAGCGCGGCTTCGTCCAGCGCGCTGCCCGGCCTCCTGACCACGGCGGCCACCGGGACCTCTCCCCACTGCGGGTCGGGAATGCCGATCACCGCCGCCTCGACGATGTCGGCGCATTGCGTCAGCACGTTCTCGATCTCGGCCGGATAGATGTTCTCGCCGCCGGAGACGATCATGTCCTGCGACCGCCCCACCACCCAGTAGAACCCTTCCTCGTCCTGCCGCGCCAGGTCGCCGCTGCGGAACCAGCCCTCCTCGAACGCGGGGTTGTGCGGGTCCTTCCAGTAGCCCAGCATGAGGCTGGGCCCGCGCACCCAGATCTCGCCGACCTGCCCGCGCGCCACCTCGACGCCGTCGCCGCCCATCAGGCGCACGTCGCCGTGGATCGCGACCGTGCCGGCGGAGCCGCTCTTGCGCACGGCGTCCGCAGCGCGCAGACAGATCGACACCGGTCCGGTTTCGGTCGCGCCATACACCTGCGCCAGCGGCACGCCGCGCGCGTGAAACGCCTCGAACAGCGCATCGGGGACGATCGAGGAGCCGGTGAACACCGCACGCAGCGAGGACAGGTCGGCACCGGGCCAGTCCGGGTGTTCCAGGATCGCCTTGATGGTGGCCGGCACCAGCAGTGACAGCGTCGGCCGCCGCAAGCGCACATCGGCGATCCAGCGCCCCGCATCGAAGCGCTCGTGCAGCGTCACGCTCGCCCCCGCGTGCAGCGCGGGCACGGTCTGGATGCACAGCCCACCGACATGGAACATGGGCAGAACCGTCAGCACGTGATCCGCGCTGGTCAGATCGTGACAGTGCGCGGCGTTGACCGCGTTCCAGAGCAGCGCTTCCTGCGTGTGCACCGCGCCCTTGGGCTGCCCGGTGGTGCCGGAGGTGTAGACCAGCAGCACCGGATCGAACGCCCGGCCGGACTGCGCGAGCGGCGGCGCGCCGCCGGCGACGAGCTCGTCCCATGCGAGCCAGCCGGCAGGCGCAGCGCCCAGGGCCACGCCGCGCGTCCCGGCCAGGGCTTCGCGCAGTTGCACGGCCGCAGCCAGCATGGCCTGGTCTGCGACCAGCGCGCTCGCGTCGGCATGCTGGAGGATGGCCCGGTGCTCAGCGGGTGCAAGGCGGACGTTGAGCGGCACCAGCATCGCCCCGATGCGCGCCAGCGCGAACAGCAGCACCAGCATCTGCGGCCGGTTTTGGCCGAAGTAGGCGACGCGGTCGCCGGGGCCCACGCCCAAGTGCCGCGCCAGCCCTTCGGCAGTGCGCGCCGCCTGGTGCGCCAGCCCTGCGTACGTGGTGTCGGCGCCGTGGAAGTGCAGCGCCGACTTGTCGGGCTGGATCTGCGCCCAGCGCTCGAGGACGCGGTGGAGGGTCATGTTCCGAGGTCGCGCTCCGCGCACCACCCCGTCACGCTTCGCGTGCCACCCCTCCTTGAAAAGGAGGGGAACTTACTCCCCGCCGGGGGCCGGCGGGGCGGTGTTGTGTGTGCTCCAGCCTAGTCATCGGTCTCGCCGGTTTCGTACAGCGCTTCGCGGCCGATGCGATCGAGGCACAGCTCGGCGGTCCAGGGCAGCATCAGCGAGCCGCAGCGGCTGTCGCGGTACATGCGCTCGAGCGGCAGGGAGCGCAACATCGATTGCCCGCCGCAGGTGCGGATCGCCAGGCGGCACAGGTCGTTGGCGTTCTCCATGATGGTGTACTGCGCCGCATACAGGCGCAGGCGCTCGTCCTTGCCCGGATCCACTTTCGCCTCGGACAGCATGCGCAGAAACAGCGCGCGGGTCTGCTCGAGCTGGATGTGCATCTGCGCGACCGCCACCTGCTTGGTCGGGTACATGCGCCGCTTCACCGGCGGCGTACCGGGCGCTTCGCCGCGCAGATACTGGACGGTGAAATCGTAGGCCGCCTGGGCGATGCCCATGTAGGTCGGCGAGAGCGTGGCGAACATGTGCGGCCAGCGGGAAGCGGCCTGGAAATAGACGCCCGGCGGCATCAGCTGCGCGTCGTCCGGCACGAACACATCCTGCATCAACAGCGTGCGCGACACCGTGCCGCGCATGCCCAGCGGATCCCAGTCGCCGACGACGGAGAAGCCTGGCGCGTCGGCGGGAATCGCCAGGTACAGCGTGTCGCGCAGGCTGCGCTCGGGCTTGTCCTCGGTGCACAGCACGCCGTAGTAGTCGGCGGCCCCGGCGAGCGATGCGAAGATCTTCTTGCCGTTCACCTTCCAGCCGCCCTCCACCTTGGCCGCCAGCGTGTCGAATGGGGCCCTGCCGGCGGCGGCGGCGCTGCCCTCGGAGAACGGCTGCGCGTACAGCTTGCCCTGCTCGACCACGCGCGCGAAATGCAGCTGGCGGCAGCGTTCGTGCTCGGCGCGCTGCTGCCGCGTCATGGTCAGCGCATCGGCCAGCGCGCCGGTCCACAACGTGGAACAGACGTGCATGTTGTAGGTGAGCGCGGTGGCGCCGCAGTGCCGGCCGATCTCGGCGGCGACGATGCAGTAGGTCAGCAGGTCGGCGCCGCCGCCGCCGTAGCGCTCGGGGACGCACAAGGCGAGCAGGCCCGCCTCGCGCATGTCGTCGTAGTTCTCGAACGGGAAAGCGGCGTCGCGATCGTAGCGCGCCGCGCGCGGCGCGAAGCGCTCGTGCCCGAGCCGCGACGCCAGCTCGAGCAGCTGCTCCTGCCTGGCGGTCAACGGGAAGCCTTCACCGACGATCGGCGGCGGACGATAGGGCATCGATCTCCCTCACAGCGCCGTGCGCACGAACCCCAGCATAGCCTCGGCGTACGCCGCGGGCTGCTCCAGGCTCAGCAGGTGCCCGGCGCGCGCGATGCAACGATAGCGTGCGCCCGGGATCTTCCCGGCCATCTTTTCCACCACCGCCGGCGGCGCCACGCCGTCGTCCTCGCCGGCGAGCGCCAGCGTGGGAGCCGCAATCGACGGCAGCAGCGCGCGGCGGTCGAAGCTCACCAGCGCCTGCAGCGCCGCGCGATAGGTGGCGGCCGGCACGGCGCTCATGACCTCGACGGCGCGCTGCACGGCTGCGACATCCGCCTGCGGCGCGATCATGCTGCGCACCAGCGCGGGCGCGATATCGGCCATGCTCCGCCCTTGATCCAGCGGTTCGAGCCGCTGGCGCAGGAATGTCCGCTGCCAGTCGCCGTCGGGCTTGCCGAAAGCGGGGCTGGTGGCGCTCAGCACCAGGCCGGCGATGCGCTGGGGGAACAGCGCCATCGCCTCCAGCGCCACCATGCCGCCCATGCTGTGCCCGACCAGCACGACGCGCTCACCGGCGACCGCGTCCAGGAGTCGCCCGAGCGCGTGCGCGAGCGTGGCCATGGTGTAGGGATTGACCATCGCGCTGTCCCCGTAGCCGGGCATGTCCCAGGCAACGGCGCGAACGCCTGCGCGCGCCAGCGCGTCGAGCTGCGGGACCCAGAACGACTTGCCGCCGCCGATGCCGTGCAGGAGCACCAGCACCGGTTCGCCCTCGCCGCGCGTGATGAACGCGGGGACAGCGCCCGCGCTCACGCCAGCTCTCCTTGCAACCGCCCCCGCTCCACCACGGTCTTGCCGTCGAGCGCGATGGTGCAGTTGCGCAGCGGCAGGTCGAAGTGGCCCTGCGTGTGGCGGCCGGCCACCTCGTTCGCCCCGGTGGAATACAGGAAGTTGCCGGCGAACGCGCGCAGCTCCGTGCCGTTGAAGTCGCGCCCGTCGTAGAACGCCATCGCGTCCCAGCGCGCTTTCGGATTCATGCCCCAGCCGACGTGCGACACGCCGTAGGCCTCGCGGTCGCCCCAGGCGGCGAAGTAGCCGCGCATCATGTCCGCGTCCAGCCCTTCGCCGTCGATGGCACCGATCAGATCGTCGTCGATGGTCAGGGTCACCGTGTCGCGCAGATAGCGCTTGAAGGTGAGGTTGACGTCGCCGGGCGCGAGCACCAGCCTGCCGCGCACGCTGCCGGCGGCGGGAAACGCCAGGCACAGTCCGCCCGGCCAGTGCGCGACCGTGCCGGGCTTCGCGGTGTAGCCCCACACCCCGCCGACGCGCGCGCCCGCGAGGGCGACGCTCAGATCGGTGCCGGCAGGCGACGTCACCCGCATCTCGCTCGCGCCCTTGAGCAGGCGCATCCCGGCGCGCACCTTGGGCTCGAGCGCCGGGTCCGGCATCAGCCGCTCGAGCGCCTCGGGGTGCTCGTTCGAGATCATCAGCACGCGCGCGCCGCCCGCCAGGATGCGCGGCAGCTCCGCGGCGTGCAGCAGGCCTTCGACGGTGAGATCCACCACCATGGTGCAGGCGGCGAGCGCGTCCACCGCAGGGCCGAGCCCCTGCAGCGCGATGCTCGCGCCGGTGGAGCGCACCGGGGCGGGCGCGGTCAGCCTGGGGGTCGGGACGACGACATGAAAGGCCCGGCAGCCCAGGCGCAGCAGCGCCAGCTCGGCCACCTCGACGTTGACCTGGCGCGACTGGGTCTCGGACAGCACCGCCACCGCCTCGCCGCCCGCGAGCCCGCATCGGCCGAGCACCTCGGCAAAGCAGTCGATCCACCTGCCTTCGATGCGCTCGCGCAGCACGGCGCGCCTCCGCCACCGATCGCGGCGCTCACTGCTTGACGTCGGCGGCCACCTGCATGCGCACGATCTTGTCCGGGCCCTGCACCGCGCCGTTGGCCGCGCTGTCGCCCTTCTTGATCTTGTCCACCACGTCCATGCCCTGCGCGACCTGGCCCCAGACGGTGTACTTGCCGTTCAGGAACGGCGCCGGCGCGAAGCAGATGAAGAACTGCGAATCGCCGCTGTTGGGATCGCTCGCGCGGGCCATGCCGACGGTGCCGCGCTCGAACGGCTGCTTGGAGAATTCCGCCGGGAGCTTGGTGCCCGAGCCGCCGGTGCCATTGCCCAGCGGATCGCCGGTCTGCGCCATGAAACCCTCGATCACGCGGTGGAAGGCGAGCCCGTCGTAGAACCCCTTGCGCACCAGCTCCTTGATGCGCGCCGCGTGCTTGGGCGCGAGATCGGGACGCAGCGCGATCACCACGCGGCCGTCCTTGGTGTCCAGATACAGCGTGTTCTCGGGCTCGGCGGCGCCGGCCGATTCGGCGGCCAGTGGCAAGGCGAAGGCGGCGGCGAGCACAATGCGCAGGGGTTTCATGGGTGTCAGAGTCGGTCCGGTGGGTGGAAAGAGCACCCGGTGGGCGGAGGAGCGCCCAGTGGGTGGGTAGAGCGCGCATAGTGTACCGGTTCCGGCTGTAGAATCGCGGGCGGAACGCCCCACATCGATGCCGATCCCGGCGGCGCGCCTTCCGGACGCGCCGTGCGGGCGCCGACCCGACCCATGTCGAACAAGAAGCACATCGCCGAGCTGCGCAAGGAATACGCGCGCGAAAGCCTGAACGAAGTCGACGTCGCCCGCGATCCGATCGCGCAGTTCGCGCGCTGGTTCCAGGAGGCACTCAACTCCGGTTTCACCGAGCCCAACGCCATGACGCTCGCCACCGCCGACGCGGCCGGGCGGCCCTCGGCGCGCATCGTCCTGCTCAAGGGTTACGACGAGCGCGGCTTCACCTTCTTCACCAATTACGACAGCCGCAAGGGCGAGGAGCTGGCCCGCAACCCGCAGGCGGCGTTGCTGTTCCACTGGGTCGAGCTGGAGCGGCAGGTGCGCATCGAGGGTCGCGTCGAGCGCGTGCCGGCGTCAGAGTCGGACGACTACTATCGCAGCCGCCCGCTCGGCAGCCGCCTCGGCGCGTGGGCGTCCCCGCAGAGCCGGGTGCTGGCGCGCCGCGAGGACCTGGAGGCACGGCTGGCCGAGGTCGGCAGCCGCTACGGCGAGGACCCGCCGCGCCCGCCGCATTGGGGCGGCTATCGCCTGGTCCCCGACCTGCTCGAGTTCTGGCAGGGGCGTCCCGACCGCCTGCACGACCGGGTGCGCTACGCGCGGCAGGGCCCGGGGACCTGGCGCATCGAGCGCCTCGCTCCGTGAGCCTACGGGCGAGCCGATGCTATTTGCCGGACGATTTCTCCTCGACCGGCGCGCCGGCCATCTCGCCGGTCCAGACATAGGCGGCGACCTTGCCCTCCTCGGTGAGCTTGACCTGCAGCAGTTTGAAGCTGGTATTCGAGCCGCTGGGGATCTTGCCGGTGCCGTAGTAGTAGTTCCACACGTCCAGGCGGGTGCGGTCGGTGCCCACTTCGAAGCCTTTGCCGGCCGGCGCGCCGAGCCAGTCCATCACCTGCCCGGCGGTGGTGGTGCCCAGCTCCACGCGCGAGGCGAAAGCGTTGTAGTCGAAGTCGCGCCCCACCTTGAGAGTGCCGCAGCCGGCGATCAGAGCTGCCGCGAGCGCATACGCGAACGGTCGGAAGTTGCCTGGCATGGTCTCCTCCTGTCTTGAACCCGGGCGGGATTCTAGCAGGGGCGCCCGACCCGCGTGGCGCGCGTCATTCCTGGTAGAAGATATCGCGATAGCTCGCGTACATGGTCGCGGCCAGCACCGGCCCGAGCACCAGCCAGCCCAGCGCCAGCGGAATGGTGGCGACGATCGCCGCCACCAGCGCCACCAGGCCGTACACCAGGAACGGCAGGATGTTCTTCAGGCAACCCCAGAAGCTCATCTTCATCGCTTCGATCGCCGACAGCCCGTTCAAGGCCACCAGGGCCGGCGCGAACCAGTAGGCCATCGCCAGCGGAATGGCGAGCGCGACAGCGGTCAGGATGGCGAGGATCAGCCCCGGTCCCACCGCCGGCTCGCCGCCGCCCGCCATCAGACCGACGAAGCTGGCGCCCATCAGCAGCATGACCAGGACCACGATCGCGATCACCCCCACCAGGTACACCACACCGACCAGCACCAGCGCACCGGTGTTGTGCCGAAAGCCGGCGAACAGGTGTCCCACCTCTAGGGTTTCTCCATGGTGCAGCCCATGCGCGCCGATCATCAAGCCGGCACCCAGCACCGGCGCGAGCAGCGCCCCTGCAATGCCCCCCACTATCGGCACCACCTGCACCGCGACCGTGATGACCAGGAACAGGATCACGTTGACGATCCAGATCAGCGGGCTCTGCTTGAACAGCCGCCAGCCCTCGCCGAGCCAGGACACGCCGTGGCCCGCCGGCACGGCGCGCCCGCCCTCGATGAAGTCGTGCTCGTCCTCGAGCGCCTCGCGCGGATCCTCGACCGGCGCGCGCGGCGGGGCATACACGTTGCGCGCGGCCGGAGCGCCGGCAGCCGCCGCGGCGGGGGTGGCCGCCGAGACGATGGCCGCCTTCGGCGCTGCTTGCGCCGCGAGCGCCCCGGGCGCGATGCCCAGCGCCGCGGCCCAGGCGTCGAAGGCCCAGGAGGCGGCGGCCGCGTTCAGGACGTTCGCCTGCTCGAACTTGGCCACCATCTGCTGGCGCAGCTGCTCGAATCCGAGTTTGCCCGGACGCACCTGCTCCGCCCAGTCGATCAGGAACGCCACCGCTTTCTTGTCGAGCAGGATCAGCAGCGCCTTCACCTTGCCGGGGAAGGTCGCGGCAACGCCGGTGAGGAGCTGCTCGAGCTGTGCCGGCTGCCCAAGGAGGGCGCGGCCGTGCGTGCCCAGGGCACGCTGCAACTGCTGCACCACTGGATCGTTCAAGGCCCTCTCCTCGGTCCCGAGATCGCCTTGCCGTGCGCATGCCGAGGGCATGCGCGCCCGGTGCTTTCACGAGACAAATCAGCGCCTGCGGCCGATTGTCAAAGCAACGTGCATGCCACGCGCGGAGGGGTTCACAATCGCGCAGGGCGCGCTTGGCACGGGGCGTGCAACCCGGCACACTGTCGCGCGCAGCCGCGCACCCCCGGGGGGCGGCCAACCCGTTAGCCTTCGACGCCCATGTGGATCAACCTGCTGATCGCGGCCGTCCTGCTGGTCGGCATGATCGTCGGCCTGTATCTTCTGCCGCGTGTGCTCAAGGGCGAGAGGATCGGCTTGCCTCTGCTCGCGCGTGCTGCCGCGCAGAAGGTCGACAGCAGCGACGATCTCGAGCGGTTCATGGCCGGTTATCGACGCGACAAGGCGCAAAGCGGCGCGGTGAGCGCCCAGCCCGCGGCGGCCCAGGCACCGGCATCACGCGTGACAACACGGCCCCCCGCGTTCGCGGCAGCTAAGGTCAAGCCCAAGGGAGCGTTTCTCGCGGGGCCAAACAAACTGCTGTACCTGGTGCTGCGCACCGCCCTGCCCGATCACCAGATCTTCCCCAACGTGCGGCTGGCCGACGCCCTGCAGATCGCGGGACAGCCGCCCACGCCACAGGCGCGCGCGCAACTGGCCCAGGCGCGGGTGGATTTCGTGGTCTGCAACAAGCAGCTGGCGGTGGTGGCGCTGGTCGACATCAGCGACGGGAACCGCGCCGACGACGTGCTCAAGCGCCAGATCGAGCCGCAGATCAACGCGGCCGGAAGCCGGTACCTGCGGGTTGCGCCCACCGCCATTCCGAAGCCGGCCGAGGCGCGCTCCCTGGTGTGCGGCGCGTAGCCTGCAAGCGCAATCGGGCTGGGCGAGTCAGTCCAGCAGGAGCGAGACCAGGCCGTCGGCGAGTTTGGGCTCGAACCAGGTCGACTTGGGCGGCATGACCTCGCCGGAGTCGGCCACCGCCATCAGGTCTTCCATCCGCGTGGGGTAGAGGGAGAAGGCCGCCGCCATCTCGCCGCTGTCCACGCGCCGCTCGAGCTCGTGCAAGCCGCGTACGCCTCCGACGAAGTCGATACGCGGGTCGGTGCGGGGATCGGCGATGTGGAGAATAGGCCGCAGCAGATGGTCCGCGAGCAGGCTCACATCGAGGCGCCGGACCGGATCGCCGGGCTGCGCGAGCGTCGCCTTGATCCGCAGCTGAAGCCATCGCCCGGGCAGGTACAGGCCGAACTCGCCGTGCCGCGCGGGCTTCACCGGTGTGTCGGCCGCCTCGACTTGGAACGCGGCGGAGATCGCTGCCAGCAGCTCCTGCGCGCTCTTGCCGTTCAGGTCCTTCACGGTTCGGTTGTAATCCAGGATGCGCATCTGATGGTGCGGGAAGGCGACCGCGAGGAACCCGTCGTAGCCGCGCTCGGCCTCGGGCCGGGAATCGGTCGCGCGGCGCGCGGCCGCCACCCGCGACGCGGCCGCCGAGCGGTGATGGCCGTCCGCGATGTACAAGGCCGGCATGGCATCGAACGCCGCGGTCAACCGCTCGATGATCGCGGCATCGCCGAGCGGCCAGATGGTGTGGCGCACGCCGTCCTCCGCGGTGATGTCGATCGCCGGCGCTGCGCTGGAGGCCTGCAGCAGCATCGCGTCGACCGCAGGCGCCGCCGGATAGGCCAGCAGCACCGGCCCGGTCTGCGCCCCGAGCGCCTCGATCTGGCGCACGCGGTCTTCCTCCTTGTCCGGGCGCGTGAGCTCGTGGCGGCGGATGCGGTTGACGTCGTACGCGCGCACCGAGGCGGCCGCCACCAGCCCGGTCTGCGCGTGCTCTCCCTGGATCAAGCGGTAGACGTAGTAGCAGGGCGCGGGATCGCGCGCCAGTACGCCTTCGCGCAGCATGCGCTGCAGGTTGTCGGCGGCCTTGGCGTACACCGGCGGCGAATGCGGATCGATGTCCTCCGGCAAATCGATCTCCGGCCTGGAGATGTGCAGGAAGCTCCAGCGCTTGCCGGCGGCGCGGCGGCGCGCCTCCGCCGCGGACAGCACGTCGTAGGGCGGGGCGGCGACCGCCTCGGCGTAAGCCGGGGCCGGCCGCAGGCCGGCGAAGGGGCGGATCAGGTGCAAAAGTTACAGGCCCTTGCAGCGAAAAGGCGCGATTCTACCCCGGACGCCCGCCAACGCGCGCTTCTCGCGTGCCACTCCCCTCGAACAACCGCGCCCGATCGGGTGTCGGAGCAAACGCGCCTCGTTCAGGCAAAAACCTTGCACGGTTCTCTGCGTCGACGGCGCATCCCCCGTAAGCAAGCCGTTTTCGTTGCCCGGGGACGACAAGGGTGCCCTCTTTCGTCCACTTCACACCACCGGGGTACGTTTCCGGGAGCGCCGAATTGCCGCAATCGTTCCCGCGCCGCTTCTCGGGATTTGCGCTGCCGCTGCTGCTGTTGCTGGTGGCGCACTTCAGCGTGCCCCACGCCGCCAGCCTGCCGCACTCCCTGGTCGGCCTGAGAACATGGGGCCCGCTGCTGATGCTGGCACTCACCGGCACGCTGGCGCTCGCCTTCAACCGCGGGCGCGTGGTGTTCGCCGTGGTGTCGCTGATCGCCGCCTTTCTCGCCTACCGGCTGCATCTGCACCAGGGGCTGGCACCGTTTTCCGCGCGCACCTTGTTCGCGGCCGTATGCCTGTTCGTGCCGCTGAACCTGGCCACGCTGAGCGTGCTGCTGGAGCGCGGGGTCTTCACCTTCTACGGCGCGCGCCGGCTGGGCACGATTGCGCTGCAGGCGGCGCTGACGGCCTGGGTCATCGAAGCGCACCGCACCGAGATCACCGAGTGGATCTACCGGCCCTGGATCGACGCCCCGCAGCTCGCCGGAGCGCTGATCCCGCAACTCGCCCTGCTGGTGCTCCTGCTCGGCGTGATCGTGACCGTGAGCGGCGGAGTCGTGCACGGCAGCGCCATCGACGCCGGCCTGGCCGGAGCGCTGGTGGCCTTTGCGCTGGCTTGCGAGGGCATCGACGCTCCGCACTACTTCGCCGTCTACCTCACCGCCAGCGCCGCGATCCTGGGTGCCGCGGTGCTGCAGGACACCTTTCGTCTGGCCTTCCGCGACGAGCTCACCGGGTTGCCCAGCCGGCGCGCGCTCAACGAGCGCTTGATGGCGCTCGGGCCCAACTACACCATCGCCATGCTCGACGTGGACCACTTCAAGCGCTTCAACGATATGCACGGACACGAACTGGGGGACCAGGTGCTGCGCATGGTGGCGGCGAAGCTCGAGCGCATCGGCGGCGGCGGTCGCGCCTACCGCTACGGCGGCGAGGAGTTCATCGTGCTGTTCCCGGGCAAGCGGCTGCGCGACGCATGGCCGCACCTGGAAGGACTGCGCAAGGCGATCGCGCGCCACCAGGTGGTGGTGCGCGGGGCGGATCGGCCCGAGCAAACGCCTGAGACGCCGCTGCCCGCCGGCACCTTGGGTCCGTACGCGACCGTGTCGGTCGCAGTCAGCATCGGCGTGGCCGAGCGCAACGCCGGCCTGGGCACGCCCTCGGAGGTGTTGCGCGCCGCCGACGAGGCGCTGTATCGCGCCAAAGAGAAGGGCCGCAACCGGCTGAGCAGGTAGCCGGTGGCGCCGACTCGAGCAGTTGGCGCATGGAGAGGGCGCCGTTGCCCTTACAATAGGGCGCGCATCCACCGCCCCGACTCCGTCATGACCACCGTCATCGGCGCGCTGCGCCGCTTCGTCCCAGGCGCGCTGCGCCGCTTCGTCCCAGGCGCGCTGCGCCGGCTCGTCCCACGCGCGCTGCGCCGGCTCGTCTTCGGCGCCTCGCGCCGCCTCGCTTACGTCTCGTTCCTGCTGTGCCTGGTGCCGCACGCCGCGGCCGAAGAGCTGCGCATGCGCTTCAAGGCCTGGTCGGTCACCTGCGCCGGCGAGCGCTATTGCAGCGCCAGCACACGGCTGCGCTCGGACGATCCGCAGTTGCGCTACGCATACCTGCTGCGGGTGTCGCGCTACGAATCGGGCGAACGCGAGATCGCCTTCCTGCCGGCGCAGGAGCGGCCGGCCGGCGATGCGGAGATCGCCGTGCGCGTGGACGGCAACGCGGCCGTGCGGCTCGCCCCGGAAAGCGGCTGGCGCGCCGTGGGCGGGGGCAACACCATCCTGGTCGTCGGTGCCGATCAGGTGGAGAGCCTGCTCGATACCATGCGCACCGGCAAGCGCGTTGAGCTGCGCTACCGCTCGACGCGCGACAAACCGGTGGAAGTGACCTTTCCCCTGTCGGGCTTTGCACCGGCGCTTGCCGTGGTCGATCCGCGGCCGGTGAAGCGTGCGCAGCCGAGGTCGGACACCCAGTCCGCCGCGGCGCCGGGCGATCTGTCGGCAGCGATGAGCGATTCGGTCGCAGCGGCGGGCGATCCGCCCACGGCAGCGAACGGTCCGGCCGCCGCGGTGGTGACCGCGCGCGCCGAACCGGAATCGCCGGTGGAAGTTCCGCCGGAGGCGGCGACGGTGCCGGTCGAGCCGCCTGCGAGCCCGGCGCTCGCGCAGGCCAAGCCGAAACCGGCGAGCAAGCCGTCCGGCGCGAGCGGCCCGCCGCCGCCGGGACGCAGGCGCGTCAAAGCGGTGCAGCAGTTCACCTGCCGCGGCGACGAACCGGCCTGGAATCTGACGATCGACAACAACCGGGCGCGCTTGGAGCTGCTCGACGCGGAACCGGCGAGCATCGCGCTCAGCGGCCGGCTCGGCGTCACCGGAGAGGGCCGCACTCCCGACGTGGACTGGCGCGGCAAGTCCGCGGACGGGCGCGCCTACCGCGCGTTGATCCAGCAGCAGAGCTGCACCGACAGCATGTCGGAGGCGCAGGGCGAGACGGCGTTCGACTATCGCGTGCAGCTCACCGTGCCCCGCGGTGGGAAGTTGACCGGCTGCTGCGACGCCGGGCTGGAGCCGCGCGTCGCCGCACAGGCACAGGCCGAACCGGCGCCGGTACCGGTCGCCGCGCTGGGTGCCAAATCACCGATGGACTGGAGCCGCATGCTGATGGAGCTGTTGCCCGCGATCGATGCATGCCTGGCGAAGACACCCGGCGCGTCACCCTACGTGACCAAGGCGTGGCCGATCAACTACGGCGTGGTCGGCGTGCGCACGCGCAACGCCACGGTGGGGTGGTTCGAGTGCGTCGCGCAGAGCGACGGCAAGACGGTGGACCGGTTCGGCCCGGTGGACAGCACCGCGCCCGCGGTCCCGGGAGAGGAGGCGGTGCTGTACACCGCCGTCGCGCACACGCCCCCGTCCGGGAACTGCTTCACGCACGAGCGCGTGATGGATGCGGACGGCAATCAGATCGGCTGGCTGTCGACCAATACCTGCACCGCGCAGCCGGGGGCCGCTGGACAGCGCTGAGAGCGCGTCCGCGCCGTCTTCCCCTCACCCCAGCCCTCTCCCGCAAGGGGAGAGGGAGCCGCTCTCGGCCGCCCTCATCGCGCCGAACCGACGACGCGGTCGAGAATTGGGCGTCTTCACCTGCGCGGCTTGCGCCAGGCTTCGTACTCGATCCGCGTTTTCTCCTCCGGCGGATAGGTTCCCGGCACCGGCGCGCCGGCCTTGATCTTCTCCAGCACGAGCGCCTCGAGGTCGTCCAGTTCCGCGCCGGTGCGCGCTGCGGATCGAGGCGAAGTCGCGCACGCATCCGTCCACCACGCAGCCGGCCGCGCCGCGCGCTTTCAAACGGCTCATGTAGATGTCGCCGCCGATGGCCGCGCTTTCCACGCCGCGGCCGTCCACCACCAGCATCTGGCCGGGTGCGCAGCTCTCGATGGCGGCGCGCTGCGGGTAGTCGGGCCGGGTGATGTTCTCGAACACCGCCAGGTCCTCGCGCGCCGGTGCAAACCGCAGCGTCAGCGCCTCGCCTACCATGCGCCGCTGCGGCGACACCGGCTTCACGCCGGTCAGGAACGTGTTGCGAAAGCCGAGCTTGAACAGCTGGGTGGTGAGCGTCGCGGTGGCCACGCGGCGCAGGCGCTCGAGGGTTTCGCTGGCGAGCGGTGCCCGATCGCCGTCCTCACGAGGGTTCACGCCGATCTCCTTGGTCGCAGTCGCATGCCCTATCATAGCCAGTCGAGCAACCCGAAGGAGGATCCGGTGGCGGGGGGTCTGGACGACTACGACTACGTGATCGTCGGCGCAGGCACCGCCGGCTGCGTGCTGGCCAACCGGTTGTCGCGCGATCCCGGCACGCGCGTGTTGCTGCTCGAGGCCGGTGGCAAGGACGACTACTTCTGGATCGACATTCCGGTGGGTTATCTGTACACCATCGGCAACCCGCGCACCGACTGGTGCTACAAGACCGAGCCCGACCCGGGATTGAACGGCCGCAGCATCGGTTACGCGCGCGGCAGGGTGCTCGGCGGCTGCTCCTCGATCAACGCCATGATCTACATGCGCGGCCAGAAGAGCGACTACGACCACTGGGCGGCGCTGGGCAATCGCGGCTGGTCCTGGGACGACGTGCTGCCCTGGTTCAAGCGCACCGAGGACTACCAGCACGGCGCCGACGCACTGCACGGCGCCGGCGGCGAGCTGCGGGTGGAGGAGCGGCGCGTGAGCTGGGAGATCCTCGACGCCTGGCGCGACGCGGCGGAGGAATGCGGCATCCCCAAGATCCGCGAGTTCAACCGCGGCGACAACTTCGGCAACGCCTACTTCCAGGTGAACCAGCGCAGGGGCGTGCGCTGGAGCGCCACCAAGGCGTTCCTGCGTCCCGTGCAGCATCGCTCCAATCTCACCGTGCTCACCGACGCGCTGGCGCACCGGGTGCGCATCGACGCACGCGATGGGGTCAGACGCGCAACCGGCGTCGAGCTGTCGCTGCACGACGGGATGCGCACAGTCGCGGCGCGACGAGGAGTCATTCTGGCCGCGGGCGCCATCGGATCGCCGCAGATTTTGCAGCTCTCGGGCGTGGGCCCCGGCGCGCTGCTGCAGCGTCACGCGATCCCGGTGACGCACGATCTTCCCGGCGTCGGCGAGAACCTGCACGACCACCTGCAGATCCGCCTGATGTACAAGGTGCACGGGGTCACCACGCTGAATCAGCGCGCCAACTCGCTGCTGGGCAAGGTCGCGATGGGACTGGAGTACCTGCTGTTCAAGACCGGCCCGCTCACCATGCCGCCCTCGCAGCTCGGCGCCTTCGCCCGCAGCGACCCGTCGGAACCCTCGGCGAACATCGAATGGCACGTGCAGCCGTTGTCGCTGGACCGGTTCGGCGAGCCGCTGCATCCGTTTCCCGCCATCACGCCGTCGGTGTGCAACCTGCGGCCCGCCAGCCGCGGCCATGTGCGCATCAAGAGCGCCGATCCGCGCGCACACCCCGCCATCGCGCTCAACTACTTGTCCGCAGAGGCGGACCGGCGGGTCGCGGTGGATTCCATCCGCTTCACCCGCCGCATCATGGCGGCCCGGGCCCTGGCGAAATACTCGCCCGAGGAGTGGAAGCCGGGGCCGAGCGTGCAGTCGGACGAGGCGCTGCTCAAGACTGCCGGCGACCTCGGCACCACCATCTTCCACCCGGTGGGCACCTGCAAGATGGGCCACGACGCGCTGGCGGTGGTGGACGATCGGCTGCGCGTGCGCGGCATCGAAGGGCTGCGCGTGATCGACGCCTCGGTGATGCCGCGCATCACCTCCGGCAACACCAATGCGCCGACGATCGTGATCGCCGAGAAGGGGGCGGAGATGATCGCCCAGGACCGGGGCTGAGATCCGAACGCGCCGTTTACCTGAGGTTTTCCTCGGTGTACAGCGACAGCTCGATCATGCGTTCCAACAGCTGCTCGGGCGAATGTCCCGGGAAGTTCTTGAGCACCAGCTCCTTGGCGAACAGACGGGCGATGTAGCGCAGCTTGAGCGCGCGCGAACGCGCGGCGTACACGAAGTCCCGGTGCCCGTTGTTGACCACGATCACGTTTTGCGCCGCGTCGTAGCGCGAGCGCCACAGCTCGCCCGGGGCGCGCTGGAAGGTGTAGCCCGGCAGTCCCTGCCTGGCGGAGGCCGGCTCCTTGCTCTCGGCGAGCAGCGTGTCGGTGACCGTCACCATCGCCTCTGCGCTGCACGCCACCGCGCCTTGTGTTGCCGTGACCTTCAGCCGCGTGAGACCGGGCTCGGCGGGAGCGTGGAAGGTTGCGATCTCGCCTTCGGCATTCTCCAAACGTCCCTGGCCCTCGGCGATCTCCCAGCGGAAGGCCAGCCCTTCCTCCACCGGCCGGCGGATGCGGTCGCGCGCCACGGCCCGCAGCGTGCGCGAGCGGTTCACCGGCAACACGCAAGAGGCGGGCGAGACGCTCACGCCGAACAGCGGTCCGGCGTACTCGAAGAACTGCTTCTGCGCGTCTGCGCCGCCGGCGGCGACCGCTTCTTCCTCCGCCGCCGCGGCGCCTTCCTCGATCGACACGCCGGCCTCGGCGTCGCGCCTGCGCAGCGCCCCGTCGCCGCCGCGGCCGCGGATGTCGAACCAGTCGTACTCCTCCGCGGGCAGCGCGAGCAAGGCCTCCTGAAACGCGCGCTGGATCGAGCGCAGTATGTCGCGCGTGGCGCGTTCTTCCTCGGCGCGGCGCTGCTCTTCGACCATCTCGGCGAGCCGAGCGACCACCGGCGCCAGCGCCGCGCAAAACGCCTCGTACTGGGCGTCGTGGATGATGCCGCTGCGGGTACCGGGAGTGAGATTGAGAAACGGCGCATCCACCAGGCCCTGCAGGCAGCCTAGGTTCCAAGGCGGGCGCTTGAAGGCCTCGAGCTCGGTGAGGTCGGCCAGCACGCGGGTGCCGGAGCGGTACAACCCCACGCGGTTGTCGGTGTCCGGCTCGGCGAGGTACAGCTCGACGTAGACTTCGCCGCCCGGCGCGGCCGCCCGCGGCAGATCGTGCAGCAGCCGGCCGGCGAACTGGCGCGGCTCCACCTTGTACTCGCGCCGCGCCTGGCGGTCCACGATCCTGACCTTCACACCCGATTGCCGGATGCGGTCGCGCAGTTCCGAGGCCAGATACCATTGAATCTTCTCGCCGCTGAACTGGCGGATGCCGGGCAGCAGCGGCTTGATCTTGAGCTCGGCGCCCTTGTGCCCGAACAGCACGTGGCGCTGCGACACCGTGTAGTTGGGGTCGCCCTTGCGCATGCGCATCTGATACACCCTGCCGTCCGAGCCCGCGGAGGTGAGCAGCAGCTCGTCGCCCACGGTCCAGAAGCTCAGCAGCCCGATGCCGAACTCGCCCTGGATGCCCTGTGCACCCTGCTCCTTGAGGCGCCGCTTGATCGAGTCGCAGATGTGGGTCGCGACATAGCGGAAGTCGGGCACGCCCAGTTCGTCCCGCGGAATGCCCTCGCCGTCGTCGCTGATCAGCAGGTAGTGCTCGCCCTGCTCGCGCCCGCGGGTGATGGTGACGTTGCGTGCGCGCGCGTCGATGCTGTTCTCCACGAACTCGGCCACCGCCTTGAGCGGATTGCTCTGCGACAGCGCGATGATGGTGATCGCGTTCCAGTCGTCGCCGATGCGCAAGCGCCCCGACTTGCCGGGCCGTCTGGTTTTCGTCGCGGTGGTCTGCATGCGTCGATCATAGCGCATCGGAGCACACGCTCACGCGCCCGCTTCACCCTCACCCCGACCCTCCCCCGTCAAGGGAGGTCAAGGTAGAGGGGGCTTATCGCCGCGGGGTGAACCGTCCCGGCAGCAGCGCCTGCATCAGGTCCGCGGGCAGCGGCGCGGGCTCGTCTTCGAGCCAGGCCGCCAGCGCTTCACCGGACAGCGGCGCGGTGATCAGGCCGCGCGAGCCGTGGGCGGTCGACAGGAGCAGTCCGGGGGCGGACTCGTCCAGCGGGCCAACCAGCGGCAGATAGTCGGGGCTGCCGCAGCGCAGTCCGGCGCGGCCGGCGAGACGCGCGGAATCGAGCGCGGCGCCGTCGAGCGCGTCGTACAGCGCCGGCGAAAGCCTGGCGAGCATCGCCAGGTTTTCGGCGTTGTCGGCGGCGGTCGCCTCGGTGCCGGCTTCACGCGTGAAGGTCGCGCCGGTGCTGTGCAGCCCGGCGCGCGCCGGCAGCACAGTGCTTTCGCCGCACAGCACCGCCCGCAGAGCGGCGCTGGCGCGCGTGGCGGGCAGCAGCGTGATCTGCCCGCGGTTCACGCGCAGCGGCAGGTGCGACGTCTGCTCGAAGCCGCCGGAGGCGACTCCCGCGGCGACCACCACCACGGGCGCCTCTCCGATACAAGTCCCGGCCTCCAGCACCCGCCAGCCGTCCGCGCTGCGCTGCAGCCGCAACGCCTTCCGGCGGCTGCACAGCGCGATGCCCGGGTGGCTCGCCAGTTCCCGGCACAGCGCCGATGGATGCACCCAGCCGCCGCCGGGGAACACCAACCCGCCGCAAGCGAGCGCGAGGCCCGCCAGCGCGCTCGCCTCCTCGGCCGCGGCGGCGCGCAGCATGTCATCGGGAAACCCCAGCGCCCCCAGCGCCGCCTGGCGCCTGGCCTCCTGCGCATCGAAGGCGAGTTGCAGAACCGGGCAGTCGGACCATTGCTCGCCGTCGCAGGGCAACCGTGCGCGCAGCAGTCGCAACGTGTACTGATACCCGTCCTGCACCAGCCGGCTGAGCGGCGTCCCGTGCGCCGACAGGCGCGCATAGAGGACGCCCTGGGGGTTGCCCGACGCTTCGGCGGCCAGTCGATCGTGGCGCTCGACCAGAGCGGTTTGCCAGCCGCGCCGAGCCAGGCTGTCGGCCGCGGCGCTGCCCGCCAGGCCGCCGCCGATGACCACCGCACGCCGCTGCGCGGGCCGGCGGCGCGGCGACCCGGCGCGCTCCAGCCGTGCGCACAGCATCTCGCGCTTGACGCCGAAGCCCGGTGCCTTCCAAGCCTGAAAGCCGGCCGCCGCGAGCGCGCGCCGCACGCCGGCGGCGCAGCTGTAGGTCGCCGCGGTGGCGCCCGTGCGCGAGTGCTCGGCGACGGTGTGCAGCAGGGCGGGCTCCCACAGCTCGGGGTTCTTGGCGGGCGAGAAGCCGTCGAGGAACCAGGCGTCCGCATGGCCCTGCAAGCGCTGGAGCGTGTGCCTGGCGTCGCCGACCAGCAGCGTCAGGTGCACGCGTCCCCGGTCGAAGGCGAAGCGGTGCCAGCCGGGGGCGGGCACGCGGTACTGGTGCATCAGTCCCTGCCGGTGCGCGTCGAGATCCGGCCACAGCCGCAACGCGGCATCCAGCTCCTCGGCGCGCAGCGGGTAGAGCTCGGTGCTGACGAAGTGCAGGCGCGCGCCGGGCGGGGCGCTGCGCTGGAACAGCTGCCACGCGCAGAGGAAGTTGAGGCCGGTGCCGAAGCCCGTCTCGCCGACGACGAAGGCTCCGTCGGGCGCCAGCGCAGCGAAGCGCTCGGGCAGCCGGTTGCCGGCGAGGAACACGTGCCGCGCTTCCTCCAGCCCCCCGGCGCGGGAGAAATACACGTCGCCGAAGCGGCGCGACACCGGCTGGCCATCCTGCCAGTCGAGCACCGGTTCCACGCTATCCGACTCTCGGGCAGGCCGGCGTGACGTGCGCCCGAAAGACGGGGACGCAGCGCCTTCGGGCGGCGGTGGGGTGCCGACAGCCCGGCTCGCCCCCGGCTGTACGGGCGCCGAAGGCGCGTGTGGGCGGCCCGGCACCAGCCGGGCCGCGGAAACCGCTTACTTCAGGTGTGCGTTGACCAGCTTGGTCATCTCGAACATCGACACCTGGCGCTTGCCGCCGAAGACCGGTCGGAGCTTGTCGTCGGCGTTGATCATGCGCCGGTTTGCGCTGTCCTGCAGCTTGTTGCGCTTGATGTAATCCCAGATCTTCTTGGTGACTTCGGTGCGCGGCATCGCCCGATCGCCCACCACGGCGGCCAGATCCCCGCTGGGGGTCATCGCCTTCATGAAGGCCGCGTTCGGGGTGCGCTTGCGCTTCGGGGCGGCTTTCTTGGCGGGTTTCCTCCGGGCGCCTTTCCGGGCCGGAGCCTTCTTGGGCGCAGCTTTCCTCTTCGCGGCCTTCTTCGCCGGGGCTTTCCGGGCGGGCTTTCTCGCAGTCTTCTTCCTCGCCTTCTTGGCTTGTGCCATCGTCATGTCTCCAAGTTGGATGTCACGTCAGAGAGAGATTTGCCGTGCGGCGAGCAGAGAATGCACAAGAGTGTCACGCGAGTCAATCGTTATGTGGGCGAAGCGCCCGCCCGATGGGGGGCGGGTCGGCTTTTCCCCGTGCGCCGCCGGCCTTTCGCCGGCCAGCGACACTGCGTGCGCGCGCTGGCCGCGAGCGCCCGGTCGAGGCGCTCGCATCGTGCCGGATGCACTCGCCGCCGTAGCGGCTTCATCGCGAATCGCTCCCCGCGCCCGGGTGCGCTTGCAAGCCGGGGGCCGCGAGCGCCGGAGCGTCCTCCTTCAGATCGACGCCCGAGAGCCGGCGCCGCCGCGATTCGCTCATCAGGTAGAACAGCTTGTGCACGGCGTGGGCGTAGTCCAGCCCCTCGGGACGCACGTTCGAGATGCAGTTGCGCTCGGCGTTGCTGCGGCCCGGCAGCGGGTCCCAGGTGAGGTAGATGCCCAGGCTGTCGGGAGAGGTGAGCCCCGGCCGCTCGCCGATCAGCATGACGCTCATGCTGGCCGGCAGCAGGGCGCCGATCTCGTCGGCCACCGCCACGCGCCCCTGCCGCACCACGCACACGGGAGCGAGATGCCATCCGGCGTCGTGCAGCCGCGGCGCGATTCGCTCCAGCAGCGGGGCTGCATGACGCTCCACCGCCAGCGCGGACAGCCCGTCGGCCAGGACGAACACGGCGTGGAAGGGCTCGGCGGGGTGCGGACCGCGCTCGAGCAGCGCTCTCGAGTCCGGGTGCAGGATGCGGCCCTGATCCGGGCGCCGGATGAAGGCATGCCGGTCGGGCGCGGCGGTGGCGAGCTGCAGCACTTCGAAGGCGCGTTCGCGCAGGCGCTGCGCCTGCGCGGCGGCGTCCAGATCGCGCTGCACGGCGTCGCGCGCACGCGCATGGCACAGCTGGAACTCCAGCAGCGGCCCGGTGGGGAGGCTGCCGCCCGCGCGCCCCAGCCCGATGCGGGCGGCGGTGAAGCGGTTGAGCGCCTGCCACGGATCGGGACGGCCGAGCGCCCTTTTCGTCGGTCGCGCCATCGTGCGGTGTGCGCCCGCCGCTACCCGGCGTTGCGCCCGTCGACCAGCCCCAGCAGCGGATGCCGCGGGTCGGCCGGCCGCAGCCGCGTGGGCGTGTCGAACACCCCCATGCGCATCAGCCAGTCCTCGAACTCGGGCGCGGGCCTGAGCCCCAGGGCCTGGCGCAGGTAGAGCGCGTCGTGGAACGACGTGCTCTGGTAGTTGAGCATGATGTCGTCGGCCCCCGGCACGCCCATGATGTAGTTGACGCCGGCCGCGCCGAGCAGCGTGAGCAGCGTGTCCATGTCGTCCTGGTCCGCATCGGCGTGGTTGGTGTAGCACACGTCCACGCCCATCGGCAGGCCGAGCAGCTTGCCGCAGAAATGGTCCTCCACGCCGGCGCGCACGATCTCGCGGCCGTCGAGGTATTCCGGGCCGATGAATCCCACCACGCTGTTCACGAGCAGCGGCCGGTACAGGCGCGCCAGCCCGTAGGCGCGCGCCTCCAGGGTCTGCTGATCCACGCCGTGGTGGGCGTTGGCGGAGAGCGCACTGCCCTGGCCGGTTTCGAAGTACATGACGTTCGCGCCCGGGCCGCCGCGCGCGAGCCCCTGCGCCGCCCGGTTCGCCTCGTCGAGCAGCGCTGCGCCGACCCCGAAGCTGCGGTTGGTGGCCTCGGTGCCGCCGATCGACTGGAACACCAGGTCCACCGGCGCGCCGCGTTCGATCGCGCGCAGCGTGGTGGTGACATGGGTGAGCACGCACGACTGCGCGGGGATCCGGTGGCCGGCGATGACTTCGTCCAGCAGCGCGAGCAGCGCGTGCACCTGCTCGAGATTGTCGGTGGCGGGGTTGATGCCGATGACCGCATCGCCGCACCCGTACAGCAGCCCGTCCACGATGCTGGCCGCGATCCCCTTGGGATCGTCGGTGGGGTGATTCGGCTGCAGCCGGCTGGACAGACGACCGCGCAGCCCGATGGTGTTGCGGAAGCGGGTCACCACCCGGCACTTGGCGGCCGCGAGCACCAGGTCCTGGATCCGCATCAGCTTGCAGACCGCCGCCACCATCTCGGGCGTGAGGCCGGGCGCCAGAGCGGCGAGCGCCGCCTCGTCCGCCTCGTAGGACAGCAGCCAGTTGCGCAACTCGCCCACGGTGAGGTGGGCCACCGGCGCGAAGGCCTGGGCGTCGTGATGGTCCAGGATGGCGCGCGTGACCTCGTCCTGCTCGTAGGGCACCACCTGCTCGGCGAGAAAGGCGCCGAGCGGCAGGTCGGCGAGCGCCATCTGCGCGGCCACCCGCTCCTCGGCGCTCGCCGCGGCGATCCCGGCCAAGCCGTCGCCGGTGCGCGCCGGCGTCGCCTTCGCCAGCAGCGTCTTCAGATCGGCGAAGCGATAGGTGATGGACCCGACGGTGTGAGCGTACGCCGGCATCGCGGGTCGGATTTCAGCGCATGCAGTGCACGCCGCGCATCCTACGCCGGTGGCGCGGCGACCACCACCAGCGCATCCACCGCTTCGCAACCCTCGCGCTGCGCCCGCACGATCACCGGGTTCAGATCGAGGCTGACGAGGTCGCTGTCGGTGGCCATCATCGCGCCCACTCTCGCCGCGGCGTTGCAGAACTCGTCCACGTCGAGCGGCGGGTCGCCGCGCACCCCCGCCAGGAGCGGCGCGATGCGCAGGCGCTGCAGCGCGCGGAACACGTCGTCCGCCGTGAACGGCGCCAGCAGCACCTGCACGTCTGGCATCGCTTCGACGTACTTGCCGCCGTCTCCGACCACGACCACCGGGCCGAACACCGGGTCGAGATGTGCGCCGATCATCAGCTCGCGCAGGCCCTTGACCAGCCGAGCCACGATCAGGCCGTCGAAGTGCGCACCGGCGATACGCAGCGTCTTGTCGAAGTCGCTGTGGGCGCTGCGCACCTGCTCGGCGGTGGTGAGGCCCAGCTTCACCAACCCCCATTCGGACTTGTGCGGCACGTCGCGGGAGCAGCCCTTCACCGCCACCGGGCCGCCCAGCTCGGCCAGCGCGGCCTCGGCCTCCTCCGGTGTGCGGCATACGCGATACTCGACCACCGGCACACCGTGATGGCGCACCCGCTCCAGGCTGTCCGCTTCGTTCAGCGCATGCCCTTTCGCCGGCGCGGGCCGGCGCATCGGGGCGGCAGGTGCGGGTTCGACCGTGATCCGATGCATCAGCTCCACGTGGGCCAGGTAGCGCCCCAGCGCGCGCACCGCCTCGGCGTCGGTGCCGAACACCGGCAGCCCGTGCGCCTTGAACTTGTCGGCGATGCTCGCCTGCGGGATGGCGGTCACCACCGGCTTGCCGGTGCGCCGCGCGAACACGGCGGCGTCGCTGGCGAAGGTGTCCACGTCGTAGCCCTGCCCCGCCACCGGGATGGCGATGAAGAACGCGTCGGCCGCTGGATCCCTGGCGATGACCGGCAGGATCTGGCCGAACAGGCTGCTGTTGCTGAGCAGCGCGGCGGTGATGTCCACCGGGTTGGTGGTGGTGGCAAAGCCCGGCAGGATGCGGGACAGGCCCGCGCGGGTCTCCTCGCCCAGTGCGGGCGTGACGAGCCCGACCTCGGAGGCGGCGTCGGCCGCCATCACGCAGCTCGCGCCCGAGTTGCTGATCGCCACCAGGCGCCGGCCCTTGGGCTTCCAGCCTTTCAGGTACAGCTCGGCGCCGTCCACCAGCTCGTTCACGTCGCGCGCGCGCCAGATGCCCAGGCGCTCGAGAAAAGCTTCCACCACGCGGTCCTCGTTGGCGAGCGCGCCGGTGTGCGACTGGGCGGCGCGCTGGCCGGCGGGCGTGCGTCCGGACTTGAGCGCGACGATCGGCAGCCCGCGCGCGCGGGCGATCCACGCCAGCTCGACGAACGGCCCCGGATCGCGGATCGCCTCGAGGTAGAGCAGCAGCAGCTTCAACTGCGGGTCCTCGGCCACCACGGCAGCGAGCTCGCCCACGCTCACGTCGCAGTCGTTGCCGGTGGCGCAGGCGTAGCGCACGCCCACGCCCCGGTTGCGCAGCAGCCCGTAGGGCACCACGCTCATCGCGCCGCTCTGGCTGATCACGCCCACCGGGCCGTCGCGCGCCTCGCTTTCCAGGAACATGGTGGAGAAGCTCAGCACTGCGCCGCTGGCGAAGTTGGCCAGGCCCTGCGTGTTGGGACCCACGATGCGCATTCCGGCGGCGTGGCCGCGCTCGGCCATGCGACGTTCCTTGTCCTTCGCCGCCGGATCGCTGGTCTCGCCGAAGCCGGACGCCATCACGATGGCGGTCTTCACGCCGCGCGCGGCGCATTCGTCCACGGCCTGCACGGCGAGGTCGTCGGGCACGGCGACGATGGCGACCTCGGGCGTCTCCGGCAGGGCGGCCAGGCCGGGATAGGCCTTGAAGCCCTGCGCCTCCTTGCGGTTCGGGTTGATCGGATAGACCGCGCCGCGGAAGCCGAACTTGCGCAGGTAGAGCAGCGGCCGGCCGCCGATCTTGTTGGGATTCTCGGAGGCGCCGATGACGGCGATCGAGCGCGGATCGAGCACGGTGCGCAGCGCGGCGCGGCGGGGATCGGTCATGGGCTGGTCGTCAGCGAAAGCGCTTTCACCACGAAGGTGCACGAGGACATATTCTGGACGTTCTCCGCGTTCTTCGCGTATCTTGTGGTGAGCGCGGTTAGAGCTTGCGGTAGCGCGGAACGATCCTGCCCGCCAAACGGACGAACCGGCACTGGACGCGATCGCCGATGCGCAGGCCGTCGTCGCCGTGGGCCATCATCCGGAATCCCTCGTCGGCGTCCACCAGCACGAGGGTGTAGGGCGCGTGCGCGCGCAGCTCCTCGTTCGGCGCGCGCGCCACCAGGGTCACGGCGTGAACCGTGCCGGCGCCGCCGGCCGCGCGCTCTTCGGGC
>Ga0187892_10003511_pt1 | contig 28515 bp, 1 predicted proteins | sample MA1701073metaG_FD_139345 | JGI IMG/M metagenome (GOLD analysis project Ga0187892, IMG submission 139345) | Bio-ooze microbial communities from a basaltic lava cave in the Kipuka Kanohina Cave System on the Island of Hawaii, USA - MA170107-3 metaG ... | reverse complement strand
CCAGAGGGGAGAGGGGTTCGGAGCGCGACCGCTTGCGTCGCCGGGTGCCACGGCTGGCTCGTCCAGCCGTGCTCTCGCCGGCGGCTCTGACCCCAGACCCCTGGCCACTCGCCAGTGCCAGCCGCCGCGCCGGCACCGGTCCCACGGCATCGCCGCCGGCGGCCAGCAGCCGCCAATACGCCTCCGCCCCCTCGGCCTGCGGAAACCGGCACGCATACCCCACCACCGCAATGTCACCCGTGCGCGACGGAGTGAACGACGACTCGACACGCACCGCGCCTCGCCGCTCACGTTGCCGAGCCGTGGGCGCCGGCCCACGGAGCAGCGTCGCATTCGGCGCCGGCGCCAAGCGTGCTTCCGAAACTCCGTCGGCCGGCGCCCACGGCTCGGCGGTCGATTTCGATGCGCGGAGGACTGCGTCGGTATGGACTTGCGCGAGGTGTGCACTTAACTGGTGAACGCTTGGAAACTGAAACAAGACCGGCGGAGTGAGTGCCTGAACCGACAGCCGCTTTTTCAGTTCGCCGATGAACTCCAAGGCGAGTAATGAATCGAGACCCTGTTCCTCAAAGGGGGTGGCGGGATCAACGCATAGGGGCGACACACGCAGCACGGTTGACAGCGTCTGGATCAGGATCGAAGCCGCGGTATCGGCGTGTTGTTGAGCGGCAGCCGGATTGGCGATGCGCGAACTATCGACTACTTGTGGTGTGCGCGACGAAGTGCGCGTTCGTCGCTTGGTCGAACCGGATCGCCGCCCACGAGCGAGAGCGGAGGAGGCCGATCCAAGATCGGCTTGGGCGAGCAGCAAGTGCTGCCCGACCTCTTCCAGGCCAGGCACGGCATCGGGCAGTGCGACGACCTGTGAGAAGCCACAGTGCGGCAGCAAATTCAGCCACTCGGGGCGCGACAGAATCGGCTGGTCGTGCCGCAGTTCAGTATCTTCAAATCGCCACCAGCCGTCGGTCAAGCCGAAGGTGAGGTCCACCCACCGCTCGCCGCGCGTGACCTCGATCAGGACGAGAGCGCCGCGCGGCGCGAGCAAGCCGCGGACATGCTGAAGCGTTTCGCGCAGGTGCCGTGTGGCGTGTAGCACATTGGCGGCGACGACGACGTCGAACGATTCCGCCGGGAAGCCTTGCAAGGTCGGGTTGCGCTCGATGTCGAGCACGCTGAACTTCAGGAACCGGTGGTCACGAAACTTTATTTCGGCCCTCTTGACGAAGGCTGGAGAGATGTCCGTGAACACGTAGCGCGATCGATGCGGCGGCAAGGCGGGCAGAATCGCGGCGGTGGTCGCCCCCGTGCCAGCGCCGATTTCGAGGACATTGATTCTCAAACTGTGATCTGCCTGAGACACGATCGCGGCCAGCGCGGCGGCCGCGATCTCGTTGTAATAGCGCGAGAAGGGGGCGTCCTGGTAGAGCCGCTCTGCGGCGTCGAAACTTCCATCGGGAAACAGAACATCAATGGCACTGACGTTTCCCGCGAGCACTGCGGCCAACTGGTCGCCCGATTGACGCAACAATTCGAACTGCGCGGTGAAGAACGGATATGTCGCCGTGGCCGCGGCAAGCGCCGCGTGGGGAAGCTCGTCCTTCAGAGGGCGCAACGCGACCCATCCGCCGGCGTCGCGAACCAGGAGGCCGTCGTCCTCGAGCATCGCCAAGAGGCGCGGCATGAGTCGTTCTATATGCGGCGACAGGCTTGCGCGCTCGACGATGCCGAGCAGCGTGTGGAGAACGTCGGCCTGGTTGAAGCATCCAAGCCTGGCCAGCGCGGCGGCCAGGTAGTCGGCGGACAGCCGGTCCAGCGCGCGACCGGCGGCCGCGTAGGATCCCAACTCGGGTATAAGTGGACGTGCGGCATCTTGGGCCTGGCGCCTGGCCGCGTCGACGATTGGTTCCCATTGGAATGCGATCCGACGTGCCGGCACGGCCGGCGCGCGTTGAGGAGGTTCGTCAGCCGCGCCGCGCCGCGCGCGTACGGCATAGATACCCAATTGCGGGCGGTTGATCGCCAGGGCGCGCTCGAATGCGTTTGCGGCGCGCGTGTTGGAGAGAAGCTGAACGCGCGCGGCGCGCATGAAGCGGCGGTAGCGCCGTGGGGCCGCGACACGCGTTTGCCCCCATACGCCCCAGTTGATCGTCATGGCCGGCAGCGACAGGACTCGGCGGCGATAATGTGCCAGCGCATCAAGAAAGGCATTGGCGGCGGTGTAGCTCGCTTGTCCGGCCAGGGGTTCGACCGAACACATCGACGAGCACATCACGAAGAAATCGAGCGGCAAATCGCGCGTGAGCTGGTGCCAGATCCACGCGCCGTGAACCTTGGGTCGCAGCATGGCGCGCAAGTCGGCGAGCGATCGCTTCCACAACATGCCGTCGTGAAGCACCCCGGCGGCGTGGATCACGCCGTCGAGGCGTCCGTGGCGCGCGAGGACATCTTCGAGCACTTCGCGCATCTGCTGTTCGTCGGCCACGTCACCCGAGAGCGGCGTGACTTGCGCGCCCAAGGACCGTAGCGACCTCACGCCGCGAATGCGAGCCGAGAGCGGTTCGTCCAAGCGATGGCTGTCCAAGTAGGCATCCCAATTCAACTCGTCGGGTAGCGGCGTGCGATTCAACAGGAGCAGCCGTGCGCTGTGCGAACAACGTGCAATCACCTGAGCAAGTTGGAGGCCGATATCGCCTTGACCGCCCGTGATGAGGTAGACCCCCTGGTTCTTGAGCGGGCGCGGCTGCGAAGAAAGCAGAGTGGGCTCAATCGGGGCCCATTCGAGCATGAATCGAGAGGAATCTCGCAGGGCGATCCGCGTGGCGTTTGGCCGTAAGTGAAGTTCATTGAAGACGAGCTCGGCGAGGGATTCCGGGGACATGCGGCGCGGATCGATGTCGAGCGCGCAAGCGCGGATCTGCGAGTATTCCTTGGGAATGACGCTGGCCAGGCCGGCCAGTGTCGCCTTGTCCGGCGAAAGGCCGGCAGGCTCAGAGCCAACCGGCTGGCTGTCGCTGGAGACGGTCCACAGCTCGAGAGGGCCCGACCAGCGCGCAACAAGAGCGCGCACGAGGAAGAAGAGACTCTCGACGCCTTCGCCCAAGCGAGCATTGAGGTCATCAAGCGTGGGCTCGTGGAGGTCCGGCGCCGTGGTGGTCCAAAGGTGTATTACGCCCTGCAGAGCGACGTCACCCTGGACGACTGAATTCGCGAGCTCGTCATAGTCGCCTTCTGACGTAGCGTTCAGCAGGAATGAGTCACGGCCGACCGAGCCGAATTGCTGCCCGCGATGGACCTGAACCACGCGGTGCCCTGCGGATCGTAGGCGAGCAGCGAGCGCGGCGCCCACACCGAGGTCGTCAGCCAGCACGAGCCAGGTACCGATGGTCAGCTCACGCGCGTCAGGCGACCGCGTGGGGACCCACACCGGTTCGTGAAATAATCGTGCGATCTGCTTATCGAACGTTACCGTGTCGCGCGCGGCATCGCGGTACGCTCGTCGCGGCATCCTTGTGGTTGTATCGGCCCAAACGCGCTGTCGTTGAAATGGATAGGTCGGCAATAAGGCGCGTTGCGGAACCGGTTCGTCCAATAGCGAGCGCCAATCGACATCAGCACCGAGACAGAAGCAGCTCGCCGCCGCGGTCAGCAGCTCGCGACGCAGCTCGAAAGGTGCCTGGTCATGATGTCCGCCAAGCTGCGGCAAGATCGCGTCGAAGGACGCGGCGACCTGTTCATCGAACGCGGCGCCGACGAGCGCGGCACGGAGTCGCAGCGCCGCATCGCGTGGCAATCGCTCGATAAGGGGACGAACATGCTTGCGCCAATTCGCGTGCCGCGAAGCCTCGTCACGCACATCGGCGAAGAAACCGTGCCGCCAGACAAACGATGAGCTGCTCGCGTTGACTGCGCACAGGAGCAGGACGTCGCGGAGATTCGACTTCGTGACCGCAGGCACGGCGAGGCGATAGCGGAGCGGTTTCCTTCCGGTGTTGGCCGTGTAGCAGATTTCGGCGAGCGATTGATCGAATGCTCGATCGCAATGATCGGCAAAGCGGCGCGCCAGCTCGGCGAGCGCCGCGCGTGTGTGCGCGGAAAGCGCGAGGACCTGCCACGTCAGGTCGAGTGCGTCACCGTCAGGATTGACGAGCTGGGGCGTCAGAATGGCTCGTCCTCCTCGAGCGGACAAGGTGATTCGACGCGCGCCATCGACTCCGCATCCAGGGCGCCATTGCCGTTTGTGATCGCCTCCACCAGCACGTGGGCATTGGTGCCGCCGAAGCCGAACGAGCTCACGCCGGCACGGTGCGGCCACGACTCGGCCGGCCAGCGTTTCAGCCGGTCGACAATGAAGAAGGGCGTCTCTTCAAGGCAAAGGTGGCGATTGGGGACCTCGAAATGAATCGTGGGGGGCATCTGGCCGAACTTCAGCGCCAGCACCGCCTTCGCGAAGCCGGCCATTCCGGCCGCGGCCTCGAGGTGACCCAAATTACTTTTGACGGAACCGATCGCGCAGTATCCGCGCCGCGACGTATGGCGCGCGAACGCCTCGGCGGCGCCGTCAATTTCAATCGGATCGCCCAGCGCCGTCCCGGTGCCGTGTGCCTCGAAGAGGCCAATCGTGTCGGCGCCGATGTTCGCTTGCTGCAGGCAAGACAAGATCACGTCGCGCTGCGCCTTGGGGTTGGGCGCGGCGAGCCCAGCCTTGGAATGCCCGTCGTTGTTGACGGCGGTGGCCTTGATGACGGCCCAAACCTGGTCGCGGTCGGCCAAGGCGGCATCGAGCGGCTTCAATAGGATCGCCACGACGCCCTCGCCCCTGGCAAAGCCATCGGCGCGGTCGTCAAAGGCCTTCGAGCGGCCATCGGCGGCCAGAACTCCCTCGCTGCCGAGCAGCTCGTGCCCGGCCGGATTAAGGATCAGGTGCACGGCACCGGCCAGCGCAAAATCGGCTTCACCCTGGCGCAGGCACTGGCAGGCGAGATGAAGCGCCACAAGCGATGACGAACAGGCGGTGTCGACCGAGAGACTGGGACCGTGCCAGTCGAGCAGGTAGGAAACTCGGTTGGCGATCATCGACAGCGCGTTGCCGGTGCGCAGGTGCGGGTCGCGCTGGTCGGCCGGCGCGGTCATCAGCTTGACGTAGTCGGTCGTGCTGGCGCCGACGAAGACGCCGACGCGCCCCCGCGCAAGGTGATCGGTCCGGTACCCAGCGCGTTCACAGGCCTCCCATGCCACTTCCAGGAAGAGCCGTTGCTGGGGATCCATCAGGCGAGCTTCACGCCGCGAGAGGTGGAAGAAAGCTGGATCGAACTGGTCGATGTCGTCGAGGTAGCCACCGTGCAGCCCATTGGATCGTGGCAGGGGCTGGCCACGCCCCGGTTTGAGTCGCTCGCTCGGGAGCGGGGTGACCGAGTCTCGTCCGCCGCAAAGATTCGTCCAAAACTCCTCCGGTGTGGCGGCGCCGGGCAAACGGCAAGCAAGACCGATCACCGCGATGTCGTGCCGGCTTGGGGCTTGTTGGTTCTTCGGTGCCACCTGGGCTTCATTGGTCTGAGCCCGAGCGGGCGTTAGCCCACGGAGTTGCGCCGCGTTTGGCGCCGGCGTCCAAGGTGCGTCTGTAACTCCGGGGGCTAACGCCCTCGGCTCGGCGGCGGCTGAAGCGTCGGTAAGGCTGCGATCGATTGCGTCGCGATGAGTTTCGACCAGGTGGCGCGCCAACTGGCGGACGCTCGGATAGCGAAACATCGTCGTCGCGTCGACGCGCACCCCGATATCGTCGAGCAGGCGTTTGCGCAATTGAACGGCGATGATCGAATCGAACCCCAGCTCCATGAAATTGGTTTCCGTATCAATCCGCTCAATCGAAAGCTTGAGCATCGCCGCCAACTGCTCTTTCAGATAGCTCGATGCGCGTGAGAAAAGCGGCACACCGGAAGCAGGCGTCACCGACGGCGCGGCGAGCGGGGCGGCAGGCGCATCGGCCGTTCTTTCTGCCGCGCGGAACTGGAAGAGGCGCTCGGGCGCGAATCGCTGTGGGTCGGGCGAAATCACGACGACGTGGTCCGTTTCGAGCGACAGTGCCTGTTCGATGGTCGCAAGCGCCTGTTGGTTGCTGAACGGTCGAAGGCCAAGCTGACGCACGATCGGACCAACCGGGGTGTGCACTAACATCCCGTGCGAGGCCCACTCCGAGAGCAAGATGCTCTTCGCGCCGCGGACGCCCGAATCATGCAGCCGCGCGGCCATGGCGTTTTGAAATCGGCTGGCGGTGCTATAGTCGCATTGGCTTGCTCCGAATACCCCCGAAATGGAGCTGACCGACGAGACCAGGACGAACAGGTCGGGCTTGAAGGCCTTCACCGCTTGCCACAGGAGCCAGCTTCCTTGAACCTTTGGGGCCATCACTGCGCGGAACGAATCCAGTGACTTGCTGCGCAGCGCCAATAATTCTTGATCGATCAGGCCGGCCAGGTGAAATACTCCGTCGAGGTGACCATGTCGACGGCGGATGTGATCGAACAACCGCGTCACATCATGCGGTTTGGAGACATCGGCCTGAACGTAGCTAATATCTGAGGCAAGCGACTCGATCTCGCGCATGGCCGACAGTCTGCGACGTGTCGCATCGTCGGCCGCCGTGGTGCCGGCGACCATTCGATCCCAATCCGCGACCGGGGGTAAGGCACTTCGACCGGCCAGCACGATCCGCGCCCTCGCGCGGCCAGCGAGCAGCCTGGCCACTTCGACCCCAATGCCCCCTAATCCACCGGTAACGAGATAAAGGCCCCTTTCGCGCAAGGCGCGTGTAGCTCGTGCGGGGCCGCGAACGCCCAGCGCCGTAAGCTCGCGGACGAACCGCGCACCGCCACGATACGCGATCTCGATGTCACTCGCGTCCGCCGAGATTTCTCGCAGGAGCTGCTCCGCCAGGTATTCTGGATCGCAGGAGAGTTCCGCGTCGATCGCTCGCAGCCGCAACCCTTTCAGCTCAAACGGCAGCGTCTGCGCCAGCCCTAATTGAGCGGCCCTCTCCGCGGCGATGATGTCGCCGTCGCGGACCCGTTGTGCATGGGCCGTGACGATCGAGAAGTCCAAGCCGCGATGCAATTGTGCCGACGCCAAAACCTGTGCGAAGTGGAAGAGGCGTTCGACGCTAGCGGACAGAGCGTTTTCTAATTCATCGAGAGAGCTCGGCTCGTCGACCCGCGCGTGGAAGCCCCACAAGTCGACGATCCCGGCCAGGCGTCCGCGCCGCCCTTTGACCGTCTCGAAAAGCCGCGCGTATTCGGCGGCGCTATCGCGCACCAGGGTGATGCGCTGTGCGCCGGCGGTGAACTCATTGGTATGTTCCACGCGAATCACGCTTGCACCCGCATTGGTCAATCGTCGTTCGATCGCGGCGCCCAGCCTCGTTCGATCATCACACAGCAACCAGGTCCCTTCCACCGCGCGAGGCACGGCGTTGTCCAGCGACCGCTCGTGCCATCGAACCTGGTACAGTAGATTCTCGCTTGCGCCGGCGGCCGGCGACAGGGCTCGCGGTTCACGCGCCGGCGCGATTCCCAGCCAGTATGATTGACGCTCGAAGGGGTAGGTGGGCAACTCCACGCGCCGGAACGACTGGCCGGCATGGAACCGGTCCCAGTTGATTTCGGCCCCAAGCACGAACAGTAGCGCCAGCGCTCGCAGTCGATCGACCTCCGCTTCCATTGCGTCGTGCGTGGTCTCGGCGCCTTCCTCGGAGATGGCACCGCCAAGAAGTCGTGCAGCGTTCCCTTCGAGAGGCGGCCCGGTGGCACAGGCGAGGACGATTTCGCGCGACTCGTGAGAGAGCTTTTTCCACACCGGCAGTAACCAAGCGCGCAACGCATCATCGCCCGACGGTTCGCCCGGCAGCGGACCTGTAAAAACTAGCGAACCACGAAGCTGTCCGCGCTCGTCCCAGGCGCGCAAGAGGTGCAGCCGGTCGCTCAATTGATCGCGGTGCCGCGCGATGATCGCCAGGCGATGTTTGAGCGCCGCTCGGCCGGTATTGGCCGTGAAACAAATGTCAGCCAACTCGGCGTCGCAGTCGCCCAGATATTGCCGCATGTCCTGGGCGAGATGTGCGAGCGCTTCGGGTGCGCAAGCCGAGAGGCACAGCACGTGCGCGCCGCTCGGCTCGCGTCGCCTCGGTGCCCGCGGCGCCTCTTCCACGACCACGTGAACGTTCGTTCCGCCGAAGCCGAAGGCGCTGACGCCGCCGCGCCGAGTCGTCGCGCCGCGCGGCCAATCCGTGCGGCGGTCCGCGACGACGAGCGGAGTCGCCGCCAAGTCAAGATGCGTATTGGGCGCATTGAAGTGCAGCGTGGCGGGGATCGTCTCATGGCGTAGCGCCAGCAGTAGTTTCAATAGCCCGGCGATCCCCGCGGCCGCCTCGGCATGGCCGATGTTGGTCTTGACGGCACCCAGTCGGCAGAATTGCTTCCGGCGCGTGAATTGTCCGAACGCGGCGGCAAGCCCCTCGATTTCGATCGGGTCACCGAGCGCAGTGCCGGTGCCATGTGCCTCGATTGTGGCCAGCGTTTGCGGATCGATTCCGGCATCGCGCCACGCCTGAGTGAGGACGTCGCATTGCGCCTTGGCGCTGGGCGCCGTCAGGCCATTGGTGCGGCCGTCGTTATTGGCGGCCGAGCCAAGAATCACTCCGTAAATGGTATCACCAGCGGCTTGCGCGTCTTCCAGGGGGCGTAACAGGACAGCGCCCACGCCCTCGCTCGGCACGAAACCGTCGGCAGCGCGGTCGAACGCGCGGCACCGCCCCGAAGCAGCCAGAGCGCCCAATTGCCTGAAGGCCCCAAAGTTGGCCAGCCGCAGGTTCAAGTGCACGCCGCCGGCGATGGCGAAATCGCACTCGCCAGAGCGAAGCGCGCGCACGGCCATGTGAACGGCCAACAGCGACGACGAGCAGGCCGCATCGAGCGACACACATGGTCCGTGCAGGTCCATAAAGTACGCCACGCGGCTGGGCAGAATGGCCGCGGAGGAACCGGTGGCCGAATATTCGGAGACCTGCTCGCACGAAGCGGCGACGTAGTCGCTAGCTCCTGATCCGACGAAGACGCCGGTGCGCGTTCCTCTCAGTCGGCTCCCTCCATAGCCGGCATGTTCGGCGCAGGTGTACGCGGTCTCCAGGAACAGCCGCTGGCGCGGATCCATCTGCGACGCCTCGAGCGGCGAGATGTGGAAAAACAGCGGATCGAACAGGTCGATTTCGTGGAGAAACCCCCCTTCGAGATCGCGCGACGTGCTTCGCGCGGCGGCCGTGGGGTCGCACGCCTGGGCGAGCTTCCAGCGCTCGGCCGGCACCGGCCCGACGCTGTCAACACCGCGCTCGAGATTCCGCCAGAATTCGCGGAGGTTCGCGGCGCCCGGAAAACGCCCCGCGCAGCCGACGACCGCGATCGCGTGCCGGCCGGTGTGCGCGCGAGTTTCGGCTGGCCGTTCGGGCTCGTGAGCGGTCGCCGGCGACGCTGACTCGGCCTGGCGCGATGGTTTCGCAGTCTTATCGCGTTGTGCGATCGTCAGCGCTGCCCTGTGGCGCTCGACGAGAAACGCGGCCAAATCCAAAACTGTCGCATGGTCGAACAACACGGGCGGCGTGATGCCGGCGATGCCCAGCCGATCCTTGATGACCTTGAGAATCTCCAAGGCCATCAGCGAATCGACCCCCAATTCCTGGAAGGGCCGGTTCACGTCGATGGCGGAAGGATCGCAACGCAAGACTCCGGCAAGAATTCGGGTCAGCTCCGCGCGCACCTGTGGCAGCAATTCAGCGGCGCGTCCGTCTTGTACGACGGGCTCAACTTCCGCGGGTGCTTCGAGGTGCGCGGCCGTTTTCTCGTGAGGCTGCGGTTGCGCCAACGGAGCTTGTTCGCGGTAGTCGGTAAGATCGGCCAGCGCCAACAGCACGTGCTGTTCTGTCGATTGAGTCGTGCTCGCGTCCGGCAGTGCCTCGACCGCCGCGAATCCGGATTTTGCCAGGACGCCCAGCCACGCCTTGCGCGACAAGAGTGGCGAGTCGGTCCGCAGGTCGGAGTCCTCGAACCGCCACCAGCCCTGCGTCAGGCCGAACGTCAGGTCGCCGAACCGCGTGGCGGTGGTCGATTCGATCAAGATCAAAATGCCGCCAGGAGCCAGCAATCGGCGCACGTGCGACAGCGTCGCTTCGATGCGCCGCGTGGCGTGCAGGACGTTGGCGGCGATGACCACGTCGAACGCGGCCGCGTCGAAGCCCTGTCGGCGCGGATCGAGCTCAATGTCGAGGACACGAAATTCCACGAACGGGTACTCGCCAAAACGGGACTGAGCGCGCCCGACCAGTGTGGGTGAGATGTCGGTAAAGACATATTTCGCGCTGGCCGAGTTCAAGACCGGCAGCAGGTGCCCCGTCGTGCCGCCGGTGCCGCCTCCGATTTCGAGAACTTGCAAGGGGCGTGTCGCATCGCGATGGCGCGCCACGGCGGCCAGCGCGGCGGCGGCTAGCCGGTGGTAAAACTGCTGCCAGGGAAGTGTGGCGAAGATGGCCTCCGCATCGTCGGAGGAGCCGGCCGGAAACAGCAACTCCAGTGGTTCCTGTTCCCCGGCCAGGACGCTTGCCAATCGAGTTCCACATCGCGCCAGCATTTCCACGGCGAAACGCGCACTGGGATAACGATCGACCGCCGCTTGAACGAGCGCAGAGGAGTCGCGCGCCGGCAATTCCGTACGTCGACGATAGAGCTCGCCACGCCGGTCCAGGACTCCATCGTCGAGCAGAATTCTCAGCAGTCGTGGAAGCAGTCGTGAATACCGCGGCAGAATGCGCAGTGCGCGGCCGATTTCGTCCAGGGAATAGTCGCGCTGGGAGTCGGCAAACAGTCGCGCGGCCGCGAGCGCGTCGGCGACAAACGCCGCGGCCAGTCGATCGAACGTCTCGCCGAGCCCGTCGTAGATATCGAGCTTTTTTTGGAGCGTCGCCAATCCGTCGCGCGCCCGAGCTTGTGCCGCATCCAGCGCGCGACCCCACAGCGCGGTCGACTTGCGTTCGCCGGTGGCCGGCGCGGCCGTCAAGTCGACAATTCCGACCTGTATGGGGTTCGACCTGAGAACGCGAGCGAATGCGGCCACCGATTCTCGATCCGAGAGTCCGCGCACCCCGCTTTGCTTCATGGCGCGTTGATACGGCTCGATCGAGCCGGCCGGCGACTCGCTCCAGACACCCCAGTCGATGGCGATCGCCGGCAGCCGCGCGACGCGCCGGCGGAAATGCGCTAGCGAGTCCTCAAAGGCGTTGGCCGCGGCATAGGCGGCATGGCCGGCGCCACCGACCGTGGCCGACATCGAGGCGCAAAGCACGAAGAAATCGAGCGGCACATGGCGCGTCGCTTCGTCGAGAGCCCACGAGCCCCACACCTTCGCATTCAGCACTTCGGTGATGGATTGCGTCGTCTTGCGCCATAGAGCCGCGTCGGAGAGCACTCCGGCGGCATGAATTACCCCGTCGAGCCGGCCGTAGCGAGCCTGGATCTCAGCCACAAGCCGCCGCATCGCTTCCGCGTCGGCCACGGCGCCCGCTACGGGCCAGACGGTGGCGCCCACCGCTCGCAGCCGACGAATCCTTTGCCACTGCTCGTCGCGATGTTGCTCCTCGGCAGCGGGCGACTCGGTCTCGTCGTGCGCGGTCGTGCGCGATAGCAATACCAACGTTGGATTACCTTGGCGCGCGATGAATTCGGCCAGCCGAGCGCCGACGTGCCCGAGGCCACCTGCTATCAGGTACACGCCGTCATGGCGGACGGCGATCGGAGGGGCACCTTCGGCCGCATCACCGCGCTGGTGCGTCAACTTTGGCACAAGCCGCTGCTGTGCGCGGTAGGCGGCTTGACTCCCCGCGCTTGTGCACAGCTCGTCCAGAATGGTCGACGCGGCTGCCTCCGGCGACGCCTGAGCGAGGTCAAAATCCACCAGATGGGTGGAAATCTTTTCGTATTCCAAGGGGACGATCCGGCCCAATGTCCAGGCGGCGGCGCGCGGCGGGGCCAGCCGCGAGAGCCGCTCGCCGGCCGGCTGCGAGTCGCACGTGGCGACGGCCATTTGAATTGTGTCGGCGAGGCCGCCCGTAGACTCGAACGCGCGCACCAGGTGAAACAAACTGTAGACGCCCAACGTCAGCTCGTCATCAAGCGTCTCGCGGCTGAGGTCGAGTCGCTCGGGCGCCGTATCCGGTCGGCACATCCACAGGTGAACGACGCCGCGTGGCTCGCCAATCTGCAGCCTCAGCTCGCGCACGAGCGACGCGTAATCTTCTTCGCTGGCTGGATCAATGGTGGCCGCGTCTCCCTCAAGGCACGTAAACCGTGTGCCGGGTGTGACGCGGATGGGCCGGCATCCACGGGCCGCCAGCCGCCGGCAAACGGCACCCCCTAGCGGACCATCGTGTGCCATGACCACCCAGGGACCCCGCGCCAGCGGTGTCTGTGCCGTCAGGGGTTGTGGTTCCCAATTCACGTGCCAAAACCACTCGTCGCGCATGGTCGCGTCTTGCTCGCCGGAGTCGGTCGAGTTCGCTCCCTGATCGAGTTCGCTCGCTCGCGCAAGCGACGCGCGATCGTCGCGCGACCGGCCGATCCAGTGCCGCGTTGGCCGAAAAGGATAGGTCGGCAGCGCGACGCGCCGCCGAGCGTAGGGTCGATCGAGGCTATCCCAGTCAATCTCCACGCCGTGAACATATTGCTCGCCAATGTTTGCCAAGAGCGATCGCCATTCGTCCTCACCGCGGACAAGCGAAATCGCCTTGCAAACTTGGTCCGCATCGAGGACTTGCGCTGGCCGTCGCGTTGTCAGCGTCCCGAGCATCAGACCAGGCGCGGTACTGCGCGACGCGACTGCCGACAACCGCGACTCCAGTTCGGCGACGTTCTTGAACATGATCGCCGCGCGATGGTTCAGGTGTGCACGGCCGGTATTGAGCGTGAAGCAGATGTCCGCGGCGTTTAACGTCCGATCAACGGCGACATAGCCTCGAAGCCGCTCCGCCAGCTCCGCCAGAGCATCGGCCGTCTGGGCCGAAATCGCCAGCAGGTGCAGCGGTCGCTCGGCCGGTGCGCGCGACTCGGCATCAACTGACACCTCGGGCGACTCCTGGACAATCAGGTGCGCGTTGGTGCCGCCGAACCCGAACGAGCTGATGCTCGCGAGGCGTGGCCGCTCCCTAAGCGGCCAGGGCGCCAGCCGGTCGCTCACGTAACACGGGCCGGCTTCAAAGCGAATATCTGGATTCGCTTCTTGCACGTGCAAGGTAGGCGGAATCAGGCCTGCCTTAAGCGCCAGGATGACCTTCAACAGGCTGGCCATGCCGGCGGCCGCCTCAAGATGTCCCAGGTTGCTCTTGACGCTGCCGATCGCGCAGAACTGGCGCCGGCTCGTCTGAGCCCCGAAGGCGCGGGCAAGTCCTTCCACCTCGATCGGATCGCCGAGCGCCGTGCCGGTGCCATGCGCCTCGATGTAGCCGATCGAGCGCGCGTCTACCCCGGCATCGGCCAACGCGGCGCGGATCACGTCGGCCTGCGCCGCCGAATTCGGCACCGTGATGCCAGCCGCCTGGCCACCGTGGTTCACCGCGGTGCCGAGGATGACGGCCTGAATGGCGTCACCGTCATCGATCGCGGACGCCAGGGGCTTGAGCAGCACCGCGCCGACACCCTCGCCGGGCACGTAGCCGTCGGCCGCGCGGTCAAACGTGCGGCAGCGACCCCCGGCGGCGAGCGCGCCCAATCGACTGAGCACCTGGTAATGACCGGCTCCAAGACCAGCTTGTGCGGCCCCCACGATCGCCATCTGGCATTCGCCGCGGCGCAGGCTGCCAATCGCCAGGTGCAGCGCCACGAGCGCCGACGAGCAGGCCGTGTCGACCGTCAAGCATGGTCCACGCAGGTTGAGGAAATAGGAAATCCGGTTGGCGATCATCGCCGGGGCGTTGCCCGTGCCGCTGTAGACGTCCGGCACGACGGCGGCCCCGGCCGCCTGCTCCAGGTACTCGCTGCGCATCGCGGCCACGAAGACACCGGTCGATGAGCTCGACAACCGGCTCCCGGCATACGCGGCCGACTCGAGCGCTTCCCACGTCACTTCCAAGAGGAGCCGTTGCTGCGGGTCCATCTCGGCCGCTTCGCGTGGCGAGATGTGGAAGAAGTCGGCATCGAACTGATCGATTCGATCGAGAAAACTGCCCCACTTGGAATGCATCATGCCGATTGATTGCCGCTGGGGATCGTAATGCTGGTCTACGTCCCAGCGGTCGGCGCGCGCTTCGGTCACCAGGTCGCTGCCGCTCCGAAGCTGCGACCAGAATTCATCCAGGTTCACAGCCCCTGCGAATCGGCCCGCCATGCCAATGACCGCGATCGGCTGGTTCGCCAAGGGCCGAGCCGTGGGCCGGGCACCGACCGACGTTTGGTCGCCACGGAGTGAAGCGGCGTTCGGCGCCTGCGCACTTACGGGTGCCGAAACTCCGTGGGCCGGCGCCAACGTCTCGGCGACTACGGCACGGATCGGTTTGTCAATAAGCGTGACGTTATGTTCGTTGACGAGTCCCGCCGCCAGCCGTTCCACCGTTGGATAATCGAAGAACAGCGTTCGAGGGTGCGCGGCCGCCGTCAACTGGTTCACGCGCCGCGCAAGCTGCGCGGCCAGCACGGAATCAACCCCCATCTCCCAGAAAGGCTGCCGCGGATCGACCGCCGACTCAGACACTTCCAGCGCCTCGCTCAGCAATTTGATCAAAAGCGTTTCGACATCGCCTACCGTCGTTTTTCTTCTCAGCGAGTCGTGGAAGGATCGTACCGCGCCGACGCGGTAGGCCAGATCGGCCACAATCATGTGCGATTCAGCCATCGACAAGACAGTGGACAAGGCGGCCAGGCCCGTTTCAGCCGGCATGGGGCGCAGGCCGGCAGCCCACGAATCGTCGGCTGACGCGCGAACGTCCACGGTCGCTCTCTCGCGCGCCGCAGTCATGCCTACGTCGTCCCAGATGCCCCAGGCGATGCTCAGCGTGGGTCGACCGGCGGCCGTTCGCCAGGCGGCAAAGCTGTCCAGGTAGCGATTGGCCGCGGAGTAGTCACCCTGAAAGATATTCCCCTCCAACCCGGCCAACGATGAGAACAGCACCATGAAATCGAGCGGTACGTTTCGCGTGACGCGGTCAAGTACCCAAGCACCGGTGATCTTGGGCGCCAGCACGCTGCGGAACTCGTCGAGCGACGTGTTCTTGATGAGCGCGTGCCGCATCACGCCGGCCGCGTGGAACACGCCGTTGAGCGTGCCGAATCGGCTCACAGCCTCGTCGACCAATCGCTGCATCGCGTCGAAATCAGTAACGTCGGCCGTAACGGTCCAAACTTCGCCGCCCAGGTCTCGGATCGCGCGCACCGCGTCCGTCGATTCGTGCTTCACGGTCCGGCCGACCAAGACCAGCCGCGCCTGGTAATACTTGGCCAACCAGCGCGCGAGTTGCATACCGATTCCGCCGAGACCACCGGTGATGAGATACACGCCGCGCGCGACCAGCGCGAACGGCGAGTCACTATCACGACGCCGAGCCGTGGGCGTTAGCCCACGGTGTAGCGCCGCGTGCGGCGACACCGTCCTTCGTGCTTCCGCTCCGTGGGCGAACGCCCACGGCTCGGCGGTGGTTGGCGCCGAGTTTGCAGTGGTTGGATCAACCGTTTCTGCGGACCGTTCGCAGTGGCGGCGAAACTGCGGCACATAGCGACGTGCACCGCGGTAGGCGATCTCCGGCTGGGGCGACTCCACCGCCAATTCAGCAACAAGCACTTCGGCGATCGCGCCAAGGTCGGCATCCTGGTGCAGCGTATCAATACATTGCACGCGGAGCATCGGCATCTCGCGCGCGATGACGCGCGCGAGTCCCCACATTGCCGCCGCCTCGGGCGAACGACAATCGGGCAGTGCGGAATGGGGTGCTGCGACACTCTGAGCGCCGCGGGTCACGATCGACAGGCCCAACGGTTGGTGGAATGTCTGCTCACTGAACGCCTTGACGATGTGAAACAGGCTCAGCACGCCGTCGGCGAGGTGCGCATCCAATTCATCGAACGTGTCCGGCGCGCTCTCCGCGCTGTCGCACGCCCACAAATGGACGAGGCCGTCGACGCCTTGGCCGCTCGCCGCCAATGCCGCGAAAAGTCGCTGATAATCCTCCGGCCGGTCGGGATTGAGCTCGAAGGCATCGCCGTCGCGAGCGACAAACCGCGGTCCGCAGCACACGGATACCACACGATCGCCTTGCGACCGGAGCCGAGCCGCAAGCTCGGCACCCAGGCCAGCGGAATCGGCGAACACAAGCCACGTGCGGCGCGACCCCCTTCCAGCAGGCTGACGAGGCAATTCACACGGCTGCCAAACGATGTGGTAAAGCCAGTCGTCCAGCGACAGATTTTCTGGCGCATTTTCCGGGCGAGCGATTTCATCGACCAGGCGTGCCGCCGGGGTGGCGTATCTCAACAACGGCTCGGCTCCGGGCGCGTCGATCCAATATCGCTCTCGTTCGAGAGGAGTCGCCGGCAGCAGCACTCGACGATGTTCCACGCCGAGTTTGCCGAAGACAGCCTGCCAATCGAATTCCACGCCTTGTACATAGAGTGTCGCCGCTTGACGTTCATTGGTCGGTACGCCTGGTTCGGGTTCGGCGGCCGCCAGCGAAACATGGCCAGCGTAAATGTCGTTGTCCGCTTGCGCTTCTCTTTTAGCGAGAAACGCGCGCAACCGTTCCGCCGCATCCCGGCAACTGTACGCCACGATGGCCAGGCGATGCGAATGGTGCACGCGCCCCATCGCCGCCGTACAGCAGATGTCGGAAAACGACTCTGTGCGCGATTCGTCAGCAAGGAATTCGGTGAAACGCCGCGCGGTCTCTGTGAGCGACTCGTCACTCCGCGCCGAAAGGACAAGCAAATGGTCCGTCGTCTCGGCCCGTTCGCGACAGATTTGTGTCGTTTGAGGTGGCTCCTCCAGAATCGCATGAACATTGGTGCCGCCGAACCCAAATGAGCTCACGCCCGCGCGGCGTGGCAAAGCACCCTTGGGCCACGCTCGCGCGAGGTCGTTCAAGTAAAACGGCGACTCTTCAAACGTGATGTGCCGGTTCGGGCAATTGATGTGCGCCGTCGGTGGAAGCTCACCAAAGCGCAGCGCCAGCACCGCCTTCACCAGACCCGCGATCCCGGCCGCTGGCTCCAGGTGACCGATATTCGACTTGACCGAGCCGATGGCGCAAAACGCGCGGCGCGACGTATGGCGCGTGAAGGCGTCAACCAGCGCGTGGACTTCGATCGGGTCGCCCAGTGAAGTGCCCGTGCCGTGCGCCTCGAGCAATCCGATCGAGTCGTGCTCGACGCTGGCTGCGGCGAGTGCCTGCAAGACAACATCGCGCTGCGCCGCGCGATTCGGCGCGGTGAGCCCCACCTTGGAATGCCCGTCGTGGTTGATGGCCGTCGATTTGATGACCGCCCAAATCTGATCGCCGTCAACAATCGCGTCGGATAGTCGCTTGAGTAACACCGCGCCGGCCCCTTCGCTGCGAACATATCCGTCGGCGCGGTCGTCGAAGGCTCTCGACCGGCCGCCTGCGGACAACATTCCCGCCTCGCGGCAGACGATGATTCCGCCCGGCGAGAGGATCAGGTTGACGCCGCCGGCCACGGCCGCGTCGCACTCGCCGCGTCGCAGGCTTTGGCAGGCCAGGTGCACGGCCACCAGCGACGACGAGCAAGCCGTATCGAGCGTGATGCTCGGCCCCTGCAAATTGAGCAGGTACGAGATGCGGTTGGCCAGCATGGCCGGCGAGGTACCGGACGCGGCGTGCGCATCGAGGTGCGCGCCGGCCGCCGCGAGCAAGTGGAGATACTCATGGCTCGACACGCCCACGAACACGCCCGTTCGCCCCAGCTTGCTTGGCTCGTAGCCGGCGCGTTCGATCAAGTGCCACACGACTTCCAGCAACACGCGGTGCTGCGGGTCGATGCGTCGAGCCTCGCGCGCCGGGATGCCAAAGAGTTTCGCGTCGAAGTACTCAATGTGTTCGAGGAATCCGCCGGCAATGGGTGGTTCGCTGTCCGCCTGCTCGGCCGTCGCGGTCGCCATCAGTTGTCGGCGCGCCGGCGGAAGCGTGCCGACCGAGTCGACTCCAGCACGGATGTTCGCCCAATACTCGTCGGGCGAATTGGCGCCCGGAAAGCGACAGCCCACCGCAATGATTGCGATATCGTTGCTTTCAGAGCTGGAGCGCCCTGTGGGTAACGCAGCTTCACGCCCTTGTGTCATCGGTTGGGTTGTCGATGTATCACGGCGCTCGAGCGTCGGCGCTGGTGCACTTTCGGTTCGTGCTTCGAGCCCACTCAAGAGCTGCGCGAACGCTGTCCGATGTTCGTCGAGCAAAAAGTCGACGAGTTGGGCGACCGTAGGGCACGAGAACAGAAGAGTCGTATCGAGGCGCACGCCGGCCGCCGTCCCGATCGACTTCTGCACGCGGACCGCCAGCATGGAGTCCAGTCCCAATTCCTGGAAATTCACCTGCGGCAAAATCTCGGAGGAGGCCACTCCAAGAGCTCGCGACAGCTCATTCGTCAGATAGTTTCGCAGGCGGTGTTTGAGGCTCGCTTCGGGTGGAGTCGCGGCCGATTCCGGTTTCTGCGTAGGCGCCGACGGTTGAATTGTGCCACGCGAATGAGCGTCGCTCGATTCATCCGCTTGCCGACTTTGCGCGAACGCAGGCGCGCCCTTGAAGATCACAATCCGCGGCGCGGGATGCGCGAGACTCGCCGCCAGCAGTTGCCGCCCCAGCGCCGGCGAGATCATCTCGACCGCCCCATCGGCGCGATTCACTTCGGCCGTTTCGCGCACGGCCATGCCGATTTCGCTCCAGGGACCCCAGTTCAGCGCCATCCGCACGGCGGCATTGTGGCGAGGCTGCACGCATGCCGAGGCGTCGAGGAAAGCATTCGCCGCCGCATATGCCGCCTGCCCCACGCGACCGAAGACCGACGCCACCGATGAAAAGTACACGACAAAATCAAGCGGCTCGCTCCAAGTCACCTGATCGAGCACCCAGGCGCCATGCACCTTCGGTCGCAAGACGGCCTGAAAATCGTCGCGCGATGTGTTCATGGCCAACGAATCGCGCAGCACTCCCGCGGCATGGATGACGCCCGAGATGCGCCCGTATCGCTCGTGGATCTGCTCCAAAAGGCTGGACATCGCCGCCAGGTCGGCCGCGTCACAGGCGACCGGCCAAATGTCGGCGCCGCGCGAGCGCAATGCCATCACGCGCCGGATTTTCGCCGACGTTGGATCGAGCGGACTGTGACTCGCCAGCCACTCTTGCCAGGCGTCCTCGGTCGGCAGTCCCGAGCGGCCGATCAAAACGATCCGCGAGGCGTGCTCCGACACGAGCCACTCGGCCACCTCCAGGCCCAAGTCGCCCAGACCCCCGGTCACCAGGTAGACGCCGTCGCGCCGCACTGCAACACTTCGTCGAGCGTGCCGCGCGGGATCGAACGGCACGAGGCGCGGCACGAATCGGCGACCATCGCGGTAGACGACTTCGCGATCGTCGTGGACGCCATGAAGCTCCGCCAGCAGACACTCGGGGGCCAATTCGACACTCGTAGAGTCGATGTCGAGATCAACGGCGTGCGTCCTGATGTTGCTGTGCTCCAAGCCGATCGAGCGCAACAGCGCCCAGGCGGCTGCCTTCTCCGGCGCGACGCGCGCGGCCGAGCTATCGACGGCCTGGCCATGCGTCGCGACGATCCAGAACTCCCAAGGCTTCGGACCGAGCAGCGTGAGCGCCTTGGTCACTTCGACCAGGCTGAAGACGCCATCGCACAGCCGGCCATCGAGTGCCTCGCCGCCGCCGTCGTCATCCTGCGTGTCCTCCGTGCAGTTCCATAGGTGGATCACTCCGCGAAACGGACTGGCCACGTCGCCGGAGAGTTGTCTTGCCAGCTTCGTGTAGCCCTCAGGATGTTCGGGATTGATGGCGAAGCGCGTCGGCGAAAATCGTTGGAATCGTCGACCGGCAGCGACCTCGATGGCGACTTGCCCCAGTTTCTCGAGCCGACGACACACCGCGCCACCGATTCCCAGTTCGTCGCGCATCACCACCCACGTCCCGCGCGGCAGCTCGCGCCGCCCATGGAGCGGTCGAGGGGTCCAAACGGTCTCGTGAAACCAGTCGCCGAGTGCGCTAGCGCCGGCATCGTCAGACAAAGGCGAATCTGCTGCGCTCGGTGGCAACTGAGCTCTGCCAGCTCGCCGCGCCGGCCGCTCGCGCGCGAAGGGATAGGCCGGCAACGGAACGCGCTGTCGGTGATAGGCACGATCGAACGCATCCCAATCGACCTCCACGCCCCAGACCCAGAGCTGCGCCACCGTCGAGACAAGCTGGTACCAGTGGTCAGCGGTCAGTGGTGAGTGGTGAGTGGCTAGTGGTGAGTGGCTAGTGGTGAGTGGTGAGTGGTCAGTCGTAGCCGGCACGCTCCGCGTGCCGTCGCGCGCACCGGCCGGCTCGCCACTTCCACTCGGCTCGCACGCCACGCCCGTTCGCGCCTCGGCCGTCGGCATGCGGAGCATGCCGGCTACTTCTTCACTGACCACTGACCACTGACCACGTATCACTCCTTCACCGGCCACCGCCGGACACCACTCCAGGAGCATCGCTCGCGCCGCCGGCTCCAGGTGCTCGAGAATCGCCGTGGCCGATTCCTTCAGCCGCTCGGCCAGCTCGCGCGGCGCGAGCACTCGACCGCGATAGACGCGCGCCGTCGCGCCGGGGTCCCACGGCGGAAGGTGCGTTCCACTCCCAGCGGTCGGCGTCGCGTGCTGAGCCGTGGGCGTCGGCGTCATACGCTGAGCCGTGGGCGTTAGCCCACGGAGTGAAGCGGCGGTCGGCCCTACCTCCGTTAGTGCGTCCGAAGCTCCGTGGGCCGGCGCCCGCAGCTCAGCGGCGGTGGCAGCAACCGCGGAGAGTGCGCGGCTCATACCATCGGCATCCTCGGCCACGACAACCAGGCGGTGCGGCCAGCGGGCGCGGCCCGTGGCGGCGGTAAAGCAGACGTCGGCCAACGATTGCTGGCGCTCGACCTCGAGGTGAGTTGCGAATCGCTGCGCCAATTGCGCCAGTGCCTCGTGCGTCCGGGCCGATAGTGGAAGAACGTGCCACGGGCGCTCGCGGTTGTTCACCACGCGAGCAGCCTCCGGCGGTTCCTCCACGACCACGTGGATGTTTGTCCCGCTGATGCCAAAGGAGTTGATGCCCGCACGACGTGGTTGCGCCTCGCGGCGCCACCTGAAAAGCCGTTCGTTGGGCACGAGCGGCGAATTTTCGAAGCGAATGTGCCGGTTCGGCGATTCGAAGTGCAGCGTCGGCGGCAAATGGCCGTGCTCCATGGCCAACAACACCTTGATCAGGCTGGCCATGCCGGCGGCTGGTTCGCAGTGTCCCACGTTGCTCTTGACCGACCCGAGCCGACAAAACTGGCGCCGCCGCGTGAAGCGCGCGAATGCCGCCTCAAGACCCTGCACTTCGATTGGGTCGCCAAGCGCGGTACCGGTGCCGTGGGCCTCGATGTAGCTGAGCGTTTCCGGATCGATGCCGGCGTCGTGCCATGCCGCACAGATTACATCCGCCTGTGCGCCGGGGTTGGGAGCCGTCAAGCCGTTGGAATGGCCGTCGTTGTTCGTGGCGGAGCCTTTGATCACGCCATAGATGCAATCGCGCGCCGCGAGTGCCTGCGCCACCGGGCGAAGTAACACGACCCCCACCCCTTCGCCCGGCACAAAGCCGTCGGCGCGGTGGTCGAAGGCCTTGACGCGGCGGTCGGCCGCCAGCGCGCCCATTTGCTCAAACGCCGAATAATTGAGGGGCCGCACATTCAGGTGTACTCCACCCACCAATGCAAACTGGCACTCGGCACGGCGCAGGCTCGAAATCGCCAGGTGAAGCGCCACGAGCGACGACGAACATGCCGTGTCGACCGTAAGGCACGGACCTCGTAGATTCAGGAAGTACGAGACACGGCTCGCCAGCACCGATGGCGTGAGGCCCGTGACCCAATGTTCGTCGATCCGCTCGGCGGCGCCACCATCCAGTTGCAATAGCGCACCGGCGCCGACAAACACACCCACGCTCAGCCCACTCAGCCGCTCGCCCCCGTAGCCGGCGTGCTCGGCGGCCTCGTAGGCGGTTTGCAGAAAGAGCTTTTGCCGAGGCTCCATCTGCTCGGCTTCGGCCGGCGAAATGCGGAAGAAGAGCGGATCGAACGACTCGACGTCGTCCAGGAATCCACCGATCAACTGCGACGCCGACCGGTGCGGCTCGGCGACGGCAGCGCCCTCGGCCGCGGCGCGCGGCGCCGGAAGACGACCGATGCAATCGACTCCAGCGCGCAAGTTCTCCCAATATTGCCGCGCGTTGGCGCCGCGCGGAAAGCGACATGCATAGCCAATGACCGCCATGTCGTCCGGACGAGTTGCATACGCCGCTTCGGCCGCGCTGCTCGGACACGGCGCGTGTTGATGAACTTCGATCCGCGCCGCCCGCGCGTGCGACTCCCGGTCGTCGTCGTGCTTCGCGCGCGCTGGTGCAGGTTCGTCGCGCACGCGATCAAGGCCTGCCGCCAACTCGTCGCCTCGCGTTGTCAGCAGGTTTTCCGCCAGCTCGCCCACCGTCGAAAACTGAAACAGAATCGCCGGTGAGAGAGACTCGATCGCCAGCACATCCCTCAGCTTCTTGACGGCCTCCAGCGCCAACAGCGAATCCACGCCCAGTTCTTGAAACGTGCGTTCTTCGCCGATTCGGTCCGGCGACACGCGCAGCACCCCGGAAAAAACGTCGCGAATCAACGCGCGCAGTCGAGTGTCCAGCCGCGCCGCATCTAGCGCTGCGCTCGTATCACGTGCTGCTAAACGTGCTTTTTCAACAGTCGCCGAGCCCACGAGCACGTCATCGTATTCAGCCGTCGGTGGAAGTGGTGTCGCGTTCGCCGCCCCCGAGCGGTCCGCCATGGCGACGATCAAATGTTTTCCCGCGGCGTCCAATGGAGACGACTCATACGGATAGCATGCGACACGCGAGAATCCCCCACGCATCAAGGCGGTGGTCCACGCCTCGACGTTTAGCAGCGGCTGCTGGCCGCGCAATGGAACGTCCTCGAACCGCCACCATCCGTCGGTCAGGCCGACCGTCACGAGCGCGTAGCGCTTGGCTCGCGTCGCCTCCAGGATCAGCGCGATTCCGCCCGACGAAAGGAGCTGCCTGAGATGCGCGATGGACGTCTCCAATCGCCGCGTAGCGTGCAATACATTGGCCGCGATAACCAGGTCGTAGGTACGTGGTGCAAAACCTTGTGCCAGCGGATCGCGCTCGATATCGAGCGTTTCATACTTGACGAAGGAGTAGCTGCTGAATCGCTCCTCGGCCTTCAGCGTGAACGATCGAGAAATGTCGGTGTATTCATAGATCGTTCGGTCGGCCGGCAACGCCGGCAGGAGCCACTCGGATGTCGCGCCGGTGCCGGCGCCGATTTCCAGGACGCGGAGCGTGCGTTCACACGGCAGATGTGCCGTCGCCGCGCGCACACTTGCCTGGATCACGTCGCGGAAGTAGCCGGCGTAGGGAGAATCTCGATAAACATCGCGAGTCGTTTCGCTCGTGCTGGATGGGAAGAGCAACTCCAGCGGATTCACTTTCCCGACCAACACGTCAGCCATCCGCTCCCCGCAGCGTTTCAACAACGCAAGCTCCGCGGACGCCTGGGGGTATCGTGCTGCTGCCTCTTGCATCAGTCGACTGGGCTCGTCCGCAGCCGGTCGTCGATCGACGCGAAAGCGGTAGTGCTCGCCTTCGCGAGCGATTCGACGATCCTCGACGCAAATCGCGATAAGCTGAGCGAGCAGTTGCCGGTATCGCGGCAAGACTCCCGCGTGTTGCGCCAGCCCATCAATGGCCTCACACGGCGCCGGTTCCGTGGGAAGGCCGAGCTGTTCGAGGCACGCCGCCGAATAGGCCTCGCTAATGATGTCATACGCGTCATCGAGCCCGCCGTACGCGTCGATCACGCGGTCGGCGTCAGCCAGTGCGTGGCGCGAGGCGCGTTCTCCGGCCTCCTTTAGCGCTTGCCAGCGGCGTACGTGGGCCTGCGGCAGGATGCCTAGGCGGTCACCATCCAGCGCGGCGATGCCCACCTGCGCGCGGTCGATCGAGAGCGCCGCGCGGAAGGCGCGTTGGCCCAATCCGTTGGGGATCGAGCGGACCCCCTTGGCGGCCAACGCACGTCGATAGACCGCATTTGCAACCGAGCCCGTCTCGCCCCAAAAGCCCCAGTTGATCGCCGTCATCTTTTGACCGTGCGCCGCGCGGCAAGCATGCGCCAAGGCATCCTGAAAACAATTGGCCGCGGCGTGGTTGGCCTGTCCCTCGCCGGAGATCATCGAGGAGATGCTCGAGCACAGCACGAAGAAGTCGAGCGGCATGTCGCGCGTCAGCATCTCCAGGACCAGCGAGCCGTGCACTTTGGGTCGCAGCACGCGATGCATCGTCGCGCGATCCATGTTCGCCAGCGAGCAATCCTCCAGCACGCCCGCCGAGTGGATCACCCCGTCGATTCGGCCGAATCGAGCCACAACATCGGCCACGACTCGTCGCATTTGGCCTAGATCAGCCACGTCGGCGGCCACGGGTAAGACCAGGGCTCCGACCTCGCGCAGTCGCCGGATGCCTCGCAATCGCTGAGACGCTCGGTCGTCGGCCGCATGCGTCGCAATCCATTGATCCCATGTCTCTTCAGGCGGCAACAACGTCCGCTGTACCAGCACCAGCCGCGGCCGGGCGTCGCGCGCGAGCGACTCGGCCAGCTCCAGCCCGACGCCAGCCTGTCCGCCACTGACCAGATACACGCCGTCGCGCCGCATGCACCAGGTGGTCTTCGCCTCGGCCGAGGCATCGAACCATGCCAGGGAGCGTGCCAGGCGATGACCACCGCGGTAGGCAATCTCGGTCGCGACTGTGGTGCTGCGGAACTCGCGGTATAACGAGTCCGCCAGTTCCGCAGCCGACGCCCCCTCGCTCGAAAAATCCACTCCTCGAACGGCCAGGTGCGAAAATTCCTTGGCGGCCACCCGCGCCAATCCCCATTGCGGCGCTCGCTCTGGGGCGAGTCGCGCCGCGCTGCCTTCAACCGCCTGTGAATCAGTCGAGACGATCCAAAGCTCCGTGCACGCTGTTTCCGTTGCGGCGAGCTGCTGCGTCAGATGCAACAGGCTGTACAGGCCCTCGTCGAGCCGCTCGTCCAAGTTCTCCAGATTCAAGTCTGGTATCTCACGCAGCTTGCACGTCCACAGGTGCAGCGCACCGCGCAGATCGCCCGTGCTGTCTCGCGCAGCCTGCACGAGTCGGCGATAGTCTTCAGGGCAACTTGCGTCGATCTCGCAACGGTCGCCGCAAATGCCGGTGAACGCCTTGCCGGCGCGGACCTCGATCGCTTGGTGTCCGTCTCGTCGCAATTGTTGGCACAGCCGCTCGCCGACTCCGTCCTGGTCCACAAGAACGAGCCACGTTCCTTTCGGCACCTCGCGCAAGGGGCCGAGCGGCTCCGGCTCCCATCGCACCTCGCAAAACCAATCTCGTATTGCGTCGACCAGCGACGCATCGTTCGTCGGAGGCGGCGTGGCGAGCGACGAGACCATCGGCGTGCGCAGTGCGATTCCCTCCATTTTGAAGATCACGGTTCCGTCGTCGCCGAACACGGTAACGGCCGAAACGGCGCCCGCCGCCGTCGCCGCACGTCGCGCATGACACCAGGCTGCTCCCTGCAGAGCTCCATGGATGCCAATGCGTCCAATCGACCATCCGCGACCCACGCGCAAGTCGTGTTCCGAATTCGCGCACGCCAGGAAGAGGACAAGCTGCCATGCTCCTTCTGCCAGCGCCGGATGCAAGTGATAGGCCTGATCGCCCTGGCGGCGGCCATCCGCGAATTCAAGCCTCGCCAGGTACTCATCCTCGCCAGCGCATATATCTCGCAGGCTGCGATACAGAGGGCCATACTCGATCCCTCCGTCGGCAAGGCGTTGATACACCTCATCCACGTCCATTGACTGCCCACAACGAGCGGCGATGGCCTGCAAGTCGACACGTGGCGCCTCGCACGGTCCGACCTCAACGAACTTGCCACGAGCATGGGCAGCCCATGCCTCGTCGTGCTGTTGCCGCGATTCGTCGGCTGCGACGAGCAGAAAGGACGACTCACCGTCCTGAAACTCCGAACCGCGCGTCGCCGTCTGCGAAGCCACCGCGCCACGATTCTCTTGCAAAACCACTCGCACCAGCAGCGGTCGATTGGCTTCCACCACAAGCGGGCGCGCCAATTCGACCTGCGCGAGCTCAACCGGCGCGCTTTGCGCTCCATGTTGGTGCCGCCACGCGGCCAGCGCCATCTCCAGTTGCGCCATCACCGGCAGACAGCCAACACCGTCCATCGGGTGTACCGACACCAACGGCTCTGCTTCGAGTGCCAGTCGCTTCTGAAGTAGACGCATCAGACCGTCGATGATCGCCCCAGCTCGAACTGGCCCGCCAGCCGGTCAACCGTCGCATTCCAATCGACTTCGACGACTGCATCCAAGAGCGGGTGCACGTGCTCGACGCGCGTTTCCATCGGTTCGCGCGACTTGCCCGTCAGTTCGCGGAGCGCTACCGTCGCGTCAACCCAATGACGCTCTCGCTGGAACGGATAGGTGGGAAGAGGTACACGCCGGCGCCGACAGAATCGATCCAAACCTTCCCAGTCGACCGGCACACCCATCAAGTATAGCCTCCCCAGGCTGTCAAGTAAGCTCTCCCAGGGATGGGCGGATCGTCGCATCGAGGCCAGCCACGAAAGGCGTTCTTGACCGTAAATGCCCCGGCCTCGTGCCGCCAGATCGCTGCACGGGCCAACTTCCAAATAGACCTCGCAACCGTCCGCCACAAGCGTGGCCAATGCCTCGTGCCATCGCACCGGTTCGCGCAAGTGGCGCACCCAATGCTCCGCGCCGAGAGCCGCGTCGCCGGTCGTCACCTTGCCGGCCGTGGTTGATACCCAGTCGAGCGTCGGTGGATGTCCCTTTACCTTGTCAGCGTCGATTCTGAATGGTTCGAGCGCTCGTTCCGCAAGTGACCAGTGCTCACCCGTGCCGGCGAGACTCGCCACGCTCGCCAACAGACGCGCACGCGCGGCGGCCAGGCGTAACGCCTCGCCAAACTCCAGCGCCCCAGCCACGCACGCAGCCGCGATTTCCCCGACCCCTTCCCCCGCAACCACATCCGGATGTACGCCCCACTGGCGCCAAAGCCGTGCCAATGCCACCTCAACCGCCACGAGCGCCGGCTCCGCATAGACAACCCTGTTCAGGAAGCTGGGTGAACCAACCGGCGGAAAGACAATTTGCAAAAGTGGCAAATCCATCTCGCCGCGAAGTACTTCGGCCGCGTTGTCAAGTGTCTCGCGAAATGTCGGCTCGGCCTCGTACAACGCGCGACCAGCGTCCGCCGGCAACACCCACGATCCCGCAAACAGCATCGCTATTCTCGGCGATCGTCGTCCTCGATGTCGCGCCGCACGCACTCCACCATGACGCTCACCCAGCGCGTACGCGGCGAGGCGGTCGGCTAGCTCGAGGTGCGTTTCGGCCGTCACAGCCAGCCGCTCCGCGTACACCGCACGCCCGGTGTTCATCGTGTAGCACGCGTCAGCAAGCCGGATTTCCGGGTGCGCTCTCAGATGGTCAGCCAATTGCGCCGCCAGCGTCCGCAGTGCCGCTTCGCTCTGCGCAGACATCACCATCAGATGCAACGGCCGATCATCGACCACCGCTGCACCACTCAACATCCCCCGAGCCGTGGGCGTTACCGCAACACGCCGATCCGCACGCGCCGCCGAAAAATGCCGAGCCGTGGGCGTTAGCCCACGGTGTTGCGGAGGCGCGATTGGCGCTGGCGCCGAACTCGACTCATCAAAAACTCTTCGGCGAGTGGGGGGCGTTAGCCCCTCGGTGCTAATCGACGCGGGGGCTTCTTCCAAGAGCGCGTGCGCATTGGTGCCGCCGAAGCCGAAGGAGCTGAGGGCGGCGCGGCGCGGTTGGCCTTCTTGAGTGGGCCAGGCGCGCAGGCGGTCGTTGACGTAGAAGGGGCTGCGCTCGAAGGAGAGGTGCCGGTTGGGACGCTCGAAGTGCAAGGTCGGCGGGAGCTGGCGGTGCCCAAGCGCGAGGATCGCCTTCACGAGGCCCGGCATGCCGGCCGCCGCCTCCAGGTGCCCCACGTTGGTCTTCACCGAGCCGATCGCGCAGTAGCCGCGCCTGTGAGTGTGTCGGCCGAAGGCCTCGCTGGCCCCCTCGATCTCGATCGGGTCTCCCAGGGCCGTGCCCGTGCCGTGCGCT